>Ga0335077_10011001_pt1 | contig 11310 bp, 8 predicted proteins | sample Lox_Sample_31_FD_207151 | JGI IMG/M metagenome (GOLD analysis project Ga0335077, IMG submission 207151) | Soil microbial communities from Loxahatchee National Wildlife Refuge, Florida, United States - Lox_Sample_3.1 | ecosystem: Environmental > Terrestrial > Soil > Wetlands | place: USA: Florida...
CTGGCTGCGCCAGGGGCGGCCGGCGCCAGGGGGCGGCCCGCCTCTGGCTTGCCTGCACCGCTGACGGCCGCGGAGGCGGCCGAGGGCGGCAGCGTCCTTAAAGACGCTGCCGCCCTCGGCCGGGAGGCACCGCAGACCCACGCGCCGCGCGCTCGTAACAGCGTCGACCATGGCGCGACGGGCATGGACGCGCGCCGCCAAGCAACGCTTCGCGACGCGCGGCGCACACCGTTCGCCGCCTACACCGACCTCGAGTACGAAACGGCGCGCGACGCGCTTGCCCCGCTCGTTCGCCGCTTCCGTTTGCGATTAGGCCGCAGGCTTCACGCTGCGGCGCGCGGCCGCGTCGATTTCCGCCGGACCATCCGCGCCTCGCTGCAGCACGGTGGCGCGCTCGCCGAGCTGCGGTTTCGCGCACGGCGCCCCCGCCACGCCGACCTTCTGATCCTGGCCGACGTTTCGGGCTCGGTACGCTACTGCTCGACGCTGATGTTGGAACTGGTGGCCGGCGTTCATGGCTATTTCCGGCGAGTGCGCAGCTTCGTCTTCATCGATCGCCTCGCCGAGGCCGAGTTCGGCGGCGGACACGTGGCCACCGATCCCGCGCTGGACCTCTATGCGCGCTCGGATTTCGGCAAGGTGCTCGTCGGGCTGTGGGACCGGCGCGGGGAACTGCTCTCACGGGCGACGCTCATGGTGATATTGGGAGACGCGCGCAACAATCGACGACCGGCGCGCGCCGATCTTTTGCGCGACCTGCGGCGCCTGTGCCGCGCCGCGGTATGGCTGACGCCGGAGGTGGCGGAACGATGGGGAACCGGGGACAGCGCTATCTATCAGTACGCGCGCGAGGTTGACGGACTCCATCGATGCGCCAACCTGGCCGAACTGGAGCGTTCGCTGGAACGCTCGATTAGAACCGTCTTTTGAAAATAAGCGAGAAAAAGACATTTCATTTAATGCTTCAGGGTTTGACATGGAAAGATGAGACGGTAAAGGTGCGCAGCGCAAAAGCAATTAGCTCGTAAAAGATGCTTTTCCATGACTAAGAGCAATATTTTGCATTTGGCTATAGTGCTTGTAGTCACGTTTACGCTCATCACCGCGAACCGCGCGATGGCATAGACGACGCCCGCGGGTTCCGTCACCGCCCTCACGGACGACGTGCATATCGAGCGTGGCGGAACCACCGTACCGGCCACGCCAGGCACGGCGGTTGACGTCGGCGACCGGATCGTCAGCGGCCCGAACAGCCGCGCCACCATAACCCTGACGGATAACAGCAAGCTGGAGCTGGACGAATCAAGCTCCCTGGCCATCGACCAGCAGATGGTCGGGACCAACACGCGCAACACCAAGCTAAGCCTCTTCTCCGGTTTGGTGCGTTCCTTCGTATCGTACACGTCGTCGCCGACGCCTAATTTCGAGGTTCATACGCCCAACGCGGTCGCCTCGGCTCGCGGCACCGAATATGACACGTCCACCAGCGATCAGCCGCCCAACACGATGAGCGACGAGGACCGCAAGAAGTACAAGGATTGCCGCCGCTTCACCCAGGTATCGGTCTATGACGGCACGGTCGAAGTGACCAACACGACCAATCCTGGCGGCGGCTCGGTCTAGGTACCTCCGGGCCACAAAACGACCGTGGTATGCGGTTTCGCGCCGTTCCCGCCGAGCGAGCTCGGCGCGGCCGCGGCCGCGGCTGCGCTCGGCGCCAGCACGACCGGCCTCTTCCTCGGCAGTGCGATCGTGGTCGGCGGTACGGTCGGCGGATTGGCTGCCGCCGGCGTATTCAGCGGAGGCGGCAGCCATCACAAGCCAACCAAGAGCCCCAACGAGTGAACTGAACCGCGCTGCGCGGGAGCGACGCTCATCCTGCCAGCGCCATATTCGTCGGCGCTTCGATGTCGAATTGCGTTGATCGCCGCCTCCGGCTCGACGCAACTCCGCAGCGGATGGTCGCGGGCGGCGCGGCAACGCGCTAAGCTCTGAGCCGTTCGTCCGCGATGGCCAAACCGACCAGTGTCAAGACGAGCCGTCACCGGCACGCATGGCGCCCGCTGCTCATCGGGATCGCCATCCTGGCCGCGCTCTTCATCTTCAACGCTCTCCATCCGGCGGTCTTCGAGTTGGCCGATCTGAAGGCCTCGGACCTCCGGATTTACGTCACGCGCCGGCCGCCGCTCAGCGGCGCGGTCGTGATTGCCGCGATCGACGAGACCAGCGTCGCCGAGCTGGGCCATTGGCCGTGGCCGCGCAGCGTGGAGGCGCGGCTCAACGATGCGCTCCGCGATTACAAGGCTGCGGTGGTCGGCTATGACGTGCTGTTCAGCGAGCGCGACGAGGACGACATCCAGGCCGATCAAATCGCCACGCGTCTCAAGGGCCTGGGCGTCAGCGACGCGGCGATCAAAGAGACCCTGGGCACCGGCAACGATCTCGCCTTTGCCAATGCCGTAAGGGGCGAAGGTTCGACCTTCATCGGCTATGCCTTCGAAAGCCATTTCGATCTGAAGAGCGCGAGGCAGGCGCTCGCGGCGCCGCTTCCGGCCGGTTTCAAGACCGCGCCGATAACGCCGGCACCGCTCGCCTATAACCTGGTGCGCGAGTTGCCTGATGCAGCGCCGGCCTTGCTGGTCGCGGCACGCGCCTACCTGCCTCCGATAGCGACGCTCAACAGCGCGGCGCGCGGGATCGGCTATGTCGATATCGACGCCGATTCCGACGGCGTATTGCGCTCCGAGCTTTCCGTGGTTCGTTTCGGCAGGCGGTATTGCGTGCCGCTCTACCTGGCGGTGACCGCGGCTTACCTGAAGAACGCGCCGCTCAGGCTGGTGGTAGGTCCCGAGGGCGTGCAGCAGGTCGCGCTCGGCGGCGAAGAAATCCCGGTGGACGAGATCGGGCGGATGCTAATCAATTTCCGCGGTCCGCCGGGCACCTTTCCCGCATACTCGATCGCCGATCTCATCGCGCACCGGGTGCCGCCCGAGGCGATCGCGGGAAAGATCGTGCTGGTCGGGATGACCGCGCACGCGCTCGGCGACCGCAAGATCACGCCGACCGGTGGCGATTTTCCCGGCGTGGAGATCCACGCCAACGCGATCGACAACGTGCTGCGCGGCGACTTCATCCGGCGCTCGCGCATCGAAGGCACCGCGGAAGAGGAAGGCGTGGCGCTCGCGCTGGTGCTCGCGATCAGTCTCGCCGCGGCCTATCTTTCGCCGCTATGGTCGGCGAGCGCCGCGCTCCTGGTGATCGTCGGCTTTTCGGCGTACGCGCAGTACCGCCTGATCGAGGACGGCGTGTTGATCGACGTGGCGCTGCCGATGGCCGCGGTGCTGATTACATACATGCTGCTGGCAACCTACCGCTACGTGACCGAGGGCAGCGAAAAACGCTACCTGCGCTCCGCCTTCGAGCATTATCTCAACCCCAACGTGGTCGCCTCGGTGGTCGACGACCCCCAGGGGCTGCGCCTTAGCGGCGAGCGGCGCCATCTCGCGATCCTGTTCTCCGACATCGTCAATTTCACCTCGCGCGCCGAGCGTTCCGAGCCCGAGCGGGTGGTCGCGCTGCTCAACACGTACATGAGCGTGATGATCGACATCATCTTCAAGTCGGACGGCGTGGTGGACAAGCTGATGGGCGACGGGATCATGGCGTTCTGGGGCGCGCCGAATGAGATCGAGAACCCCGCGGCGGCCGCGATCGATTGCGCGCTCAGGATGCTCGACGGCCTCCGCCATCTGCGCCAGTCCGACGAACGCTTCGCCGACGTCGACATCGGCATCGGCATCGCCACCGGCGAAGTGGTAGTGGGCAACTTCGGCGGCGCGCAGCGCTTCGACTATTCGGCGGTCGGCGACACGGTCAATCTGGCTTCGCGCCTGGAGGGCCTGACGCGCCATTTCCAGGTCCATCTGCTGGTCACCCGCCAGACCCTGGCCGAGGCCGCGGGCAAGTATTGCGCGCGCGAGGTCGGGTTGGTCAAGGTCAAGGGCAAGGCGCAATTGGTGCCGATCGTGGACGTCGCCGGACACGGCGGAAACGGAATCGATCCTTCCTTCTATGAGCGCTTTAACCGCGCGCTCGAGCACATCCGCAGCGGCGAAGCGACCGCCGCGAACACGCTGCTGCAGGCGCTCAACCGCGAAGCGCCCGACGACGCGCTGGTCAATCTCTACCTGGAGAAGATCGTCGAGGCGACCGACGGGAATCCGACCGAGATGGTCTTCGAGTTCGAAACCAAGTAGCCGCGCGCCCGCAACAACTCAGAGCACGGTGAAATCCCGCGTGATGATGAACGGGAATGGATGCGCCGTGCCGATGAAGTTGGGTTCGTCGGCGCGCACCGCGCGGTACTCCGCCGTGGTCGCCGATTCGCGCATCGCGGCGGTCGAGTCGAACCATACTTCGGCCACGCCGTCGAAGCGGGGCTGGCGGCCCTCGCGATAGGCCGCCGGCCGCACGTGGCACTGCACGTAGCGCCGCACCATCGGGATCTTCGCGCCGAGCGGGCCGTGCACCTGGCTCCAGTGGCGCTGGAAGTCTTCGACCGACATCCCGGGCTTGCGGGTGACGAATTCGACCAGGTGCACCATCGAGGGTTCGGCCGGCGCGTCCTTCTGCACCCGTTCATCGGTGATGAGGAAATCGATCTGCGCAAGATCGATGAAGTTGGGCTCGTCGGCGCGCACCGCGCGGTACTCCGGCGTCGCCGCGGTCGCGCGCATCGCGTCGGTCGAATCGAACCAGACCTCGGCCACGCCGTCATAGGCGGGCTCGCCGTTGCGGTAGCCCGAGGGGATCGTATGGCATTGCACGTAGCGGCGAAGTCCGGGCAGCTTTACCACGATGGGGGCGTGCTGGTTGCGCCAGTATTTCCCGAACTCGTCGACGCTCATCCCCGGCTTGCGCTTGATGAACGTAATCGTCTTGACCATGGCCGATTCCTCCGTCGGGCGCGCGCGGGCACGCCACCGCCAGAGCGCGTGCCGGCGGTGGCAAGCGCCTCGTCTAGATATCGAATATCTCGCGCATTTTGGCCAGCAGCCACATCGAGCGGCCGCGCGCGCCGCCGTCGGTCTGCTGTCCCGCGTCGAGCCGTTCGCGCCGCTGGCTCAGGCGGGCGGCGATGATTTCGCTCATCTGGGCGGCGGCGTCGGGATGGGTTCTGAAGAGTTCGGTGAAGCCGGCGCGGTTCATCTCGAGAACTTCGACGTCGATGCGCGCGCGGATGGTGGCGTTGCGTGGTTCGCCCGTCATCAGCGCCATCTCGCCGAAAAAGGCCGGCCGGGCCAGTTCGGCGATATGGACCTGCCGGCCGTCGGAGCCGTTGGTCGTCACATCGACGGTGCCGTGGCGAATTATGTAAAAAGTGTCGCCGGTATCGCCCTGGCGCATCAGCGCCTCGCCGGCGCCGAACTGGCGCACGCGGACGGCGCCGGCCAGGATGTGCAGTTCCTCGTCGCTGAGCTCGCGCAGAAAATCGACGCCGCGCAGCTCGGCGGCGATTTCGCGCGCCGCCTCCGACGCCTCGATCTGGATCTCCTGCTTGAACAGCATGGTGCGGACGGGAAAGGGAATCTCGATCGCGTGGCGGCGCATCGCGTACCACAATCCGGACATCACGCGGGCGTGGATCTGCTCGGCGCGCCCGTAGTCGCCGATCCAGTACTTGATCCGGTAACGGATCGCGTAGTCGCCGAAATCCCAGGTCATAACCTCGGGCTCAGGAGTGCTCAGGATATCGGGAACGTCGCGGAGTACGTTGAGGACGACTTCGCGCACCCGGTTGGGCGGCTCGCCGTAGCTGAGGCCGATCGAAACTTCTTCGGCCACCGCATGTTTGCCGTAATTGAACAGCAGGTCCTTGGCCAACTGAGCGTTGGGAATGTCGAGCCATTCATTCGAGCGAGTCACGATCGTCGTCGCTCGCCATCCGACGTCGTGGACGGTCCCGACCTTGTCGGCCACGCGCACCCAATCGCCGGGCGCGAACGGGCGCGAGATTTGCAACGTTAGTCCGCTGAAGATATTGCCCAGCGTCTCTTGCAGCGCGAAGCCGATCACCACGCCCAGCACGGCCGGCACCGCGAGCAGCGCGGTCACGTCGATCTTGAAAAATGTATGGAGCACGACCATCACGACCAGCAGCCACAGGATCAGCGTGAGCAGGTCGCGGAAGATGGTCGAGAAATGCTCGCGCCCGCGATGCGTCGCGGCGTCGGACAGCTCCAGCCCGATCCGGATTACGCCCCACAGGAACAGCACCACCGCGACCGTATCGACGAGATAGGCGAACCAGGCGCGGCCGAAGAGCGGCGTCGCGAGGTCGACCACCAGCCCGACTCCGACCATCGTAACCGGCCAGCCCCGCAAATTGCCCCGCCGATGACGCAGCGCGAGCGCATAGAGCAACGCCGCAACTGCTGCGGCCGACTCGACCACCGCGCGCGCGTCGAGCGACAGCGCGTCGAGTCCGAGCAGGGTTTGGAGCTGAGTCAGATGGTCCATCGGCTAGGCCCGATTATCTTCGCCATCTCGCCTGGCAGGCGCTGCGCGTCAAAGTAGTCGGGCGCGATTGAGGTACGTTGCGAGTTCGACAGCGGCTCGGCCCGCGCGAAACGTCGCGTATTTTGACAAAGTTGGCGCGCCGCGACCAGCGACATTCTGGCAGCGACAACAAGTCCGCCGCCCGGTGCGAATAGAGGCGCGCCATCTCAGCGCGAGCCTGCAATGCGAAGCAGATCGGCGCGCAGACCCTCGAGCGCCGCGCGGCGCTGGCTCAGACGCGCCGCCTCCTCGTCGGAAAGCTCGCCCAGGTAGCATCCCCGATCCGGCAAAAAGAGTACGGCGCGGTAGGGAAAGCCCAGCCGCATCCGCGGCCACACCCTCTCCGCGATAACCCCCTCAAGAGAGGCTTCGCTCACGCGTTCCCGGGCGCGTCCGTCATCATCGTAGACGAGAGCGACGGCGGCGCGCAGACGCGCGCCGCGGCGTGCCGGCTCCACCCCGGCCATCCGGCGTATCACCTCCTCGGCAAGCGCGCGGTCAAGGTCGCCATGAGCGGCGGCAGCGGCGTCCGCGCCGTCGCCAGCAAGCCATCGATGAGACCGCACGCCGGGTTCGCCGCCGAGCGCGTCAACCATCAGGCCGCCGTCGTCGGCGATGGTCGGCAGATGGGCGCGCGCGAAATAGCAGCGCGCCTTGAGCAGCGCGTTCTCGACGAAAGTTGCGCCGGTCTCTTCGGGAGCGTCATCGCCGATGCCGGCCTCGCGCAGGGAAAGCGGGGCGAGATCGTAGCCGCGCAGCAGCAACCGGTATTCCTCGAGCTTGGCGGGATTGGTGGTGGCGATCAGCAGAGCTTTCATCGCGCAGGATTACGCGGCCGGGGGCTCGCGAACCGTTAGCCTTTGATCTCGTAGGTTATCTTGAGCGCGGCGCGCTCGCGATGCTCCTCGAGCGCGAGTTCGATCAGGCGATCGATGAGCCGGTTAAGCGGCAGGCCGGAGGCCTCCCATAGTTTGGGATACATGCTTATGGCGGTGAAGCCTGGAATCGTGTTGACCTCGTTGACGTAGATTTCGCTGAGCGCCGGCCGCGCCAGAAAATCGACCCGCGCCATCCCGCGCAGGCCGAGCGCGCGAAACGCGCCGCAGGCAAGTTGGCGCAGATGCTCGCTCTGCGCGGCGTTGAGCGCAGCGGGAATCCTGACCTCGGCGCCCTCCGGATCGACGTATTTCGATTCGTAGCTGTAGAACTCGTGGCGTCCCTTGATGACGATTTCGCCGGGAATCGAGGACTCGGGCCGCTCGTTGCCGAGCACCGCGCATTCCAGCTCGCGCCCGATGCAGGAGGCCTCGATCAGCACCTTGCGGTCGTACGCAAACGCCTCCTCGAGCGCCGCGCCGAGTTCGCGCTCGCTCTTGACCTTGCTGATCCCGACCGACGAGCCGAGCGCATTGGGCTTGACGAACACCGGGTACCCGAGCGAACGCGCAAGCTCGGCCGCGCGCGCCGGCTTCTCGCGCCATTGCCAGCGCTCAATCATCGCGTAGCGCACCACAGGCAATCCAGCCTCGCGCAACAGCCGCTTTTGGACGTCCTTGTCCATCCCGACCGCGGAGCCGAGCACGCCCGCGCCGACGTATGGAAGGCCCGCCAGCTCCAGCAGCCCCTGCACGGTGCCGTCCTCGCCATAACTCCCATGCAGGACGGGAAACACGACGTCGAGCGGGCCGGGGAGCTTGCCGGCGCCGGGCCCCGCAACTTCTGCGGCGCGCGGCGCGCCGGCCGGTGCTTGGACTAACGCGTTGGCAGCGGGATGAGGCAGCAGGCTGACCTCAATACCGCCGCCTGCGAGCGCTTCCAGGCGCGGCGCCGCGTCGGCCAGCATCCGGATCGCGTCGGCGCGCCAATACCAGCGCCCGTCGCGGCCGATCCCGATCGGCACCACTTCATAGCGCGCCGGATCCATCGCCGACATCACGGTGAACGCCGAACGCAGCGAGATCTCATGCTCGCTCGAGCGTCCGCCGAAGAGCACGCCGACGCGGATTTTCTTTGTCTGAGCCATCTTGTTGCGCCGCCCCGCCCGCGTGCGCCCCTTGAGTGCGCGCACTGCGGCCGCTTCATCCGCCGATGTATCGTAGCATCACCAACGCGCAGTCGATTGTGCCACGCCGGCGCGGCCGCATCGAGCGGCCTCCAGCAACCGGCGGCGCGGCGCTCGCTCATGGCGCTTGAACCTGTCGCATTCCCGCGCGGCTTGACCGGTGCTAGGGACGATAGTTCGGCGCTTCCTTGGTCACGAAGACATCGTGCACGTGGCTCTCGCGCTGGCCCGCGTCGGTTACGCGGATGAAGCGGGCGCGCCGGCGCAGCTCGGCGAGATTGGCGGCCCCGACATAACCCATCCCGGACTGCAGGCCGCCGACCAGTTGTTCGATGTTGGAGGCGAGCGGTCCGCGATGCGGTACCCGGCCCTCAATTCCTTCCGGCACGAGCTTGCTCTCTTCCACGTCGCTCTGGCCGTAACGGTCGCGCACGCGTTCACTCATCGCGCCAAGCGATCCCATCCCGCGATAGAGCTTGTAAGTCCGGCCCTGGTAGAGAATCGTCTCGCCGGGACTTTCTTCGCTGCCGGCGAAGAGCGACCCGATCATCACGGTCGCCGCGCCCGCCGCGAGCGCCTTCACGATGTCGCCCGAGAAGCGGATGCCGCCGTCGGCGATGAGCGGGATGCCGCGCGGCTCGGCCATCGCAACGCAATCCATGATCGCGGTAATCTGCGGCACGCCGACGCCCGAAATCACCCGCGTGGTGCAAATCGACCCGGGACCCATCCCGACCCTGAGTGCATCGGCGCCCGCATCGATCAGCGCCTTGGCACCCTCGGCGGTGGCGACATTGCCGGCGACCATGTCGATCCCGGGATGGGCCAGCTTGGTCGCGCGCAGCGCGTCGATCACGTTGCGCGAATGGCCGTGTGCGGTATCGATGACCAGCACGTCGACGCCCGCGCGGACCAGCGCCGCCGCGCGCTCCTCGCGTTCGGGCCCCACGCCGATCGCGGCGCCGACGCGCAGCCGTCCCATCTTGTCCTTGCTCGAATGGGGATGGCGTGTCGCCTTGTCCATGTCCTTGACGGTGATAAGCCCGCACAGGCGCTGGCGTTCGTCGACCAGCGGCAGCTTTTCGATGCGATGGGCCTGGAGGATTTCCTTGGCCTGTTCGAGGCCGATGCCGGGATGAGCGGTGACCACGCGCGTGGTCATCACCTCGCGCACGAGCTTGTCTAGGCGTTTCTCGAAGCGCAGGTCGCGATTGGTCAGGATGCCGACCAGGCGGCCGTCGGCGACCACGGGCAGGCCCGAGATCCCGTGGCGCTCCATGGTCGCGAGCGCGTCGGCGATTCTCTGTTCGGGATGAACCGTGACGGGGTCGGCGATCATGCCGCTTTCATACTTCTTCACCGCGGCGACTTCAGCTGCCTGCCGTTCGACTGTGAGGTTGCGATGAATGAAGCCCAGCCCGCCAAGCTGCGCGATCGCGATCGCCGAGCGCGACTCGGTCACCGTGTCCATCGGACTGGAGACCAGCGGGATGCGCAGGCGGATGCTGGGAGTGAGCATCGTCGAGACCTCGCAGCTCGAGGGCAGCAGGTCGGAGGCCTGCGGCAGAAGCAGGACGTCGTCGAAAGTGAGTCCCTCGCGAAGCTCCGACTGCGGCATTGGGAGTCTCCTTTATGCAAAAAAGCCCGCGGATATCCGCGGGCCTTCAACCATGTTGCTGGATGCTGCTATTTGGTGCAGCGCCATAAGCCAATCTAACAAAATGGACCCTGCCGATCAATTCGAATCGAAATCATCGATTGGCTTCGCGCGCCGGCGCCGCGCTCCCATTGCTCGTCATCCGTCTCCCGGCTCGTCGTCCGTCTCCTGCCATTGCTCGGAGTAGAGCAGCAACAGATCGCCGTCCAGGCTGCGCACCAGGAAGCGCTGGACCTCGGCTACGGTGCGCTCCAGCGCGCGTCCGCCGATGAGCCAATGGCCGCGGCCGCGCACCACGCGGATCGCCGCTCCGAGCCGTTCAGCGAATTCGCGCGTCTTCTCCAGCGGCGCGAACGGATCGGAATCTCCCGTGATGACGAGCCGCGGCACGGCGCGCCCGCCGTGGAGGAAGGGGAATTCGTCCAACTTTATCCTGCCGCGCACGACCTCGAGCGCTGCGCGCGCGTCGTCGGCCACGAGAGCTCCGCTCAGTGCCTCGAGCGCAAAGGGCTCGGCGTCGGCGAGCAGATGGAACAGCATCGCGCCGCGCGGCGGTCTGAGCGCGCCGCCGAGCCATCGCGCCCGCCAGTTGGCCGCGTTCATCACGAGCGGCGATCGAAAGTGCGGCAGCATCGGCGCCAGCGCGACGGCCGCTTTCACCTGCGGATGCCGGGCCGCGTGCAGAGCGAGGAGCCCTCCAAGACCGTGGCCAACGACGATCGCACCGCGCCCAAGCGCGGTCAGAGCCTCGGACAACAACGCCGCGAGGCGCTCGAAGCCGTACGCCTGCCCGCCTGATGCGCGGGAGTCGCGCGGCACCGCCGGCGCCGCCGCGCGAAGATCGGGCGCGTAAACTTCCCATCCAATGCTCGCGAAGTACCCACGTGAGACCGCAAGATGACGCGCGGTGGTGAAAAGCTCGGGCAGCAGAATCAGCGGCCATGCGAACTTCAGCGGTTCGGGCCGCTCGCATGCGGACGGAATTCGGCCAAGCCGCGTGTCCATCACAACTACGTTGCGCCATGCGCATCGC
>Ga0335077_10011004_pt1 | contig 11309 bp, 10 predicted proteins | sample Lox_Sample_31_FD_207151 | JGI IMG/M metagenome (GOLD analysis project Ga0335077, IMG submission 207151) | Soil microbial communities from Loxahatchee National Wildlife Refuge, Florida, United States - Lox_Sample_3.1 | ecosystem: Environmental > Terrestrial > Soil > Wetlands | place: USA...
GTTCGAGATACAGCACGTCGCCGTCCTTGAACTTGCGCATGTGAACCTGACAGACCGTGGTGCCGCGCCGCGGGCCATGCGCCACGCCGTTGATCATGAAGCCGCACATCCCGCAGATGCCCTCGCGGCAATCGCTGTCGAACGCAATGGGCTCTTCGCCCTTCAGCGCCAGATCCTCATTCACCACATCCAGCATCTCCAGGAACGACATGTCCGGGTTCACGTCCCGGGCTTCGTATTGGACCATACGGCCTCGGTCGTTCGCGTTTTTCTGGCGCCAGACGTGAAGCGTGAGACGCATGCTACTTGTAGCTCCGTTGGGCGGGATGCACGTACTCAAACTTCAGCGGCTCTTTGTGCAACGCCGGGGGATGATCGAGCCCTTGAAATTCCCAAGCGGCCACGTACGAGTAACGCTTGTCATCGCGCAGCGCTTCGCCATCCGGCGTCTGATGTTCCTCGCGAAAATGGCCACCACAGGACTCATTCCGATGCAGGGCGTCGATGCACATCAGCTCGGCCAGCTCCAGGAAATCCGCGACACGCCCGGCGTGTTCCAGCGCCTGGTTCAGCTCGTTTTCGCTCCCGACCACATCCACGTTTCGCCAAAACTCCTCGCGCAACTCGCGAATTTTCCCGATGGCGAATTGCAGCCCCTTGGCGTTTCGTGACATCCCGCAATACTCCCAGACGATCTTTCCCAGCTCCCGATGAAGCGATGTGACGGTGCGTTTGCCTTTGATGGCCAGCAGCCGCTTGGTCATGTCCACCACTTCGGCTTCCTCACGTTTGAATTCAGCGTAGTCGGTCTGGACTTTGTCCAGCTTTTCGCTCGCCAGATAATTGCCGATTGTGTAGGGCTGGATAAAGTAACCATCGGCCAATCCCTGCATCAGCGCGCTGGCTCCCAGGCGATTGGCGCCGTGGTCGGAGAAGTTGGCTTCGCCCATCACAAAGAGGCCGGGAATGGTGCTCATCAGTTGATAGTCCACCCACAGCCCGCCCATCGTGTAATGAATGGCCGGGTAGATGCGCATGGGAGATTGGTACGGATCTTCTCCCGTAATGCGCTCGTACATGTCGAACAAATTGCCGTAGCGCTCGCGGATCACGCCCGCGCCCAAACGCCGGATGGCATCGCTGAAGTCGAGATACACGCCCAGGCAGGTATCGCCGACGCCGCGGCCTTCGTCGCATACCGCCTTCGCATTGCGCGAGGCCACGTCTCGCGGCACCAGGTTGCCGAAGCTGGGGTAACGCCGCTCGAGATAATAATCGCGTTCTTCTTCGGAAATCTTGCTGGGCGGACGCTGATCGCCCTTGGCTTTCGGCACCCAGATGCGCCCGTCATTGCGCAGCGACTCGCTCATCAACGTCAGCTTGGATTGATAATCGCCGGAGACCGGGATGCAGGTCGGATGAATCTGCGTGAAACAGGGATTCGCGAACGCCGCGCCGTGCTTATAGGCGCGCCATATGGCGGTGCAATTGGATCCCCGCGCGTTGGTGGAAAGGTAGTAAACATTGCCATAGCCGCCCGTGGCCAGCACCACGGCGTCGGCGGCATGCGACTCAATCCTGCCGGTGATCAGGTCGCGCGTCACAATGCCGCGCGCCTTGCCATCAATCACCACGAGATTGAGCATCTCGGTGCGCGGGAACATCTTCACCTGCCCGGCCGCCACCTGCCGTTCGAGCGCCTGATAGGCGCCGAGTAACAACTGCTGCCCCGTTTGTCCGCGCGCGTAAAACGTGCGGGAGACCTGGGCGCCGCCGAACGAGCGGTTGGAGAGTGTGCCCCCATATTCGCGGGCAAAGGGAACGCCCTGCGCTACGCACTGATCGATGATGTCGACGCTGATCTGAGCCAGGCGGTACACGTTGGCTTCCCGCGAGCGGAAATCGCCGCCTTTCACCGTGTCATAGAACAGGCGCCAGATGCTGTCGCCGTCATTCGGATAATTCTTGGCGGCGTTGATTCCTCCCTGCGCGGCGATGGAGTGCGCGCGGCGTGGGCTGTCCTGAAAGCAGAAACACCGGACGTTGTAGCCCAGTTCCCCCAGAGTGGCGGCGGCCGATCCTCCGGCCAGCCCGGACCCGACCACGATGAGGTTGTATTTCCGTTTGTTCGCCGGGTTCACCAGCTTCATCTCGAATCTGGCTCGGTCCCAGGCTTGTTGAATCGGCCCCGAAGGGACCCTGGCATTGAGTTCCATCAGACGCTCGAACCCACCAGCCCGGTCATCACCGCGATCGGAATGGAAATGAATCCGGCCGCCATGAGAATCGCCACCCATGCCGCCACGCGCTTGATGGCGGGCGTGTAGCGCGGGTGGCTGAACCCCGCGGTCTGAAATATGCTCCAGAGCCCGTGGTACAGATGCATGCCCAGCAGCACCATACCGATGATGTAGAACGCCGAGACCGGGACACGCCGGAAGCTGTGCACCAGGTTTTCATAAGCGCGCAGATCCTGGTACTGCGCCGTATTTGCGGCGCCCGTGGTGAGATCGAGAATGTGGTAAATCACGAACGCCGCAATCATGGCGCCGCTCCAGATCATGGTTCGCGAAGCGTAGGTCGACCCGATGGCCTGCTTCTTCACGTAGCCGGCCGGACGCGCCTCCAGCTTCATGCTTGTGAGCTGTAGCGAGGCCACGATGTGCAGCACGATCGAGACCAGCAGCAGCGCGCGCACGACCCACAGCAACACGGGCATGGAATGGAGAAACGCAGCGTAATTATCCATGCGCTCTGCGCCGGCGTAAACCTGCAGATTTCCAGCCAGGTGCCCGGCTAGATAGCCGAACATAACAACGCCCGTAAGGGCCATCACCACTTTCTTGCCGATCGACGCCTGATAGAAGCGGGCAACTCGGACCAGATGACTGTCAATTGCGATCGAGCTCATCTCCTGTTCCTGATGATGAAGGGCACGGTGCGAGAGTTAAATATCAGTATACAAATTCCGAATCCGGCTTGGGCCTGGATAAACCCATACTGGATAAACCCATACACGACAACTGCACGCGAAGCGAACGAATTGCGATTCTCTAGATTCTGATCTGATTCGCGTGCATGCGCGTCCCAACTATAATGGTGGAGATGTCTTCCCCCGTCGCGGAATGTGCTCCGCCGGAAGTGATTTCCAGGTACGAGCCGGTCATCGGCCTGGAGGTGCACGTACAACTGGCGACCGCCACCAAGATCTTTTGCGGTTGTCCCACCAGTTTCGGCGCGCCGCCCAACACCAACGTCTGTCCGGTGTGTATGGGCCTCCCCGGCGCGCTTCCGGTGTTGAACCGCCAGGCCGTCGAAATGGCCGTGCGGGCGGCCATGGCGCTCAACTGCGCGATTCGCCCGGTATCCCGCTTTGCGCGAAAAAACTACTTCTACCCGGACCTCCCCAAGGGCTACCAGATTTCCCAATACGACGAGCCCGTGGCGGAGCATGGCTGGGTGGAGATTGCGATCGGCGGTCAGGGGAAGCGGGTCGGCATCACGCGCGTGCACCTGGAAGACGATGCCGGCAAGAGTTTGCACGAAGGCTTCAGCGATTCAGACCGCTACTCGTACGTCGATCTCAACCGTTGTGGCACGCCCTTAATCGAAATCGTGACCGAGCCGGATATGCGGAGCTCGGAGGAAGCCTACGCATTTCTGACCGAGCTGAAACAGGTGATGCAGTTCATCGAGGTCTCGGCCTGCGACATGGAGAAAGGGCAGCTCCGCTGCGACGCCAACGTTTCGGTTCGGCTCAAGGGCGCGGAAAAGTTCGGAACCAAGGCTGAGGTGAAGAATCTCAACTCGTTCCGGTTTCTCAAAATGGCGTTGGACTACGAGATCGCCCGGCAAGTCGCCGTGATCGAATCGGGCGGCAGAGTGGAGCAGGAAACGCGCCTGTATGACGCCGCAACCGGAGAGACCGTGGGAATGCGCAGCAAAGAGCATGCGCACGATTATCGCTACTTTCCCGAACCGGACCTGGTGCCGTTGCGCATCAGCGATGCATGGCGTGACCGCGTTCGCTCGAGCATGCCCGAGCTCCCGGCCCAGAAACGCGAACGCTTCATGAAGATCTTTGGTTTGCGGGAGTACGACGCTCAGGTGCTCACGGCCGCCCGCGACCTCAGCGAGTATTACGAGAAGACCGCCGCCGTTTCAGGCGATGCGCGCACCGCGGCCCATTGGGTAATGGGCGATCTGATGGCGGCGCTGAACGCAGAAGGGAAGACGATCAGCGAATCGCCGGTGAGCGCGGAACATCTTGGTCAGCTCATTGCGCTGATTCGTACGGGGGATATTTCCGGGAAGTTGGCGAAAGAAGTATTTGCAAAAATGTTGGAAACCGGCGACGCGCCGGCACTTATCATTGAGCGCGAAGGCCTGAAGCAGATCAGTGATTCGCATGCGCTCGAAGCGATGATTGATGATGTGATCGCCGCCAATCCCAAGCAGGTCGAACAGTATCGCGGCGGCAAAAGTACAGTGCTCGGATTTTTCGTCGGCCAGATCATGAAAGCCTCTCGCGGCCAGGCGAACCCGGCTGCGGTGAATGAACTGTTGAAGAAGAAACTCCAATGATTAAAGAAGGCGACAAGGCCCCTGAAATCAAACTCCAGACGGATGCTGACGAAGCTTTTCAGCTCTCCAAGCTCAAGGGCAGTAAGGTCGTTCTCTACTTCTTCCCGCGCGCCGACACCCCCGGATGAACCAAAGAGGCTCACGAGTTTCGTGACGCGATCAAGCAGTTCGAGAAGAAAGACGCTGTCGTGCTCGGCATCTCGCCCGACACGCCGGCCGCCCAGGCGCGCTTCAAAACCAAGTACAGCCTGCCTTTCACACTGCTGTACGACGTCGACAAGAAAGTCGCGCAAGCGTATGGCGTGTTCAAAGAGAAGAACATGTATGGCAAAAAGGTGATGGGCATCGCGCGTACCACGTTTCTCATCGACGAGAACGGCAAAATCGAAAAGATTTTTTCGAACGTCAAGCCCGAAGGCCACGCGGCCCAGGTGCTGTCAGTCCTTTAACTCCACGATGGTGGCGCCCGCGCCCCCCTCATTCTGGGAGGCTTGATAGAACTTCTCCACGTGCGGACTTTCGGACAGGAGTTTCCAGATGGCTTTCCGCAGCACGCCCATGCCGTGGCCGTGCACGATGCGCACGCGGCTGACCGTAGCCATCACCGCGTTGTCCAGGAATTTCTCGACGCGCTCGCAGGCTTCTTCGGCATGCTCGCCGATGACGTTGATTTCCTGCCCCGCGGGGTTGAGCTGCGGTGCCGGGCGGAAGCTCACGTTCTTGGGCAGCTTCGCGCCGGCGTCCGCCGCCGGCAGCACCTCGAGGACATCGTCAACCGGCACCTGCATTTTCATGAAGCCCGCCTCCACCTCGATGCGGTCCACGCCGATCAGACGGCGCACGCGCGCGGGGTCACGAATTCCGTTCAGCCTGACGCGCGCGCCTTCTTCGATCTTCGGCCGCCGTCCCAATTGGCCTTGCCGCGCATCGTCCTCGGTAGCGAGCACCGTGGTCTCGAACTCTTCGCGCAGCTCGCGCTTGGCTTTGGACACGCTGCGTTGCGCCTGTTCGACCGCCTTCTTGCGCTCCACGGTTTGCATGATGCGCGCAATGGTCTCCTGCGTCTGCGATTCGAACTTCGCCAGCACCAGGTCGCAGCGCCGCTCCAGTTCCTTCAGCTTGGCGGCTTCGCGCTTCTCCCACACACGCGCCAGTTCGCTTTCACGCGCCGCCAGCTCGGCCTGCATCGCCTGTAACCGGCTTTGTTCCTGCGTGATCTCTTCCAGGCGCCGGTGCAACTCGCTCAGGAAGCGCGACACATCCCGCTCGCGATCGCTCATCGATTCGCGCGCGCGCCGGATGATCGCCTCCGGCATGCCAAGCCGGGCCGCGATCTCGATACCGGCCGATTTCCCCGGCAGGCCCAGGCGGAGCTGGTAAGTGGGCTCGAGTGTCGCGTCATCGAAGCCCATCGAAGCGTTGAGCACACCCTCCGTGTTTGCGCCGTAGATTTTTAAAGCGACCAGGTGCGTGGACGCCAGGGTGAATGCCCCGGCTGACCCGAAATGGTCCACCACGGCTACACCCAGTGCGCCGCCTTCTTCCGGATCCGTGGCCGAGCCGATTTCATCCAGCAGCACCAGCGTGTCCGGCGTTACGTCGAGGATCATCTCTCGAATGTGCGAAATATGCGCCGAGAATGTGCTCAGGCTCTCTTGAATGGATTGGTAGTCGCCGATATCCGCCAGCACCTGTTCGAACAGCGGAAATTCCGCTTCCGCGCATGGAACCGGCAGCCCCGCTTGAGCCATCAGGGCCAGCAGCCCGACGGTTTTGAGCGCCACGGTCTTGCCACCGGTGTTCGGACCGCTGATGAGCAGCGTCCGGCTGGAGGAGTCGAGATGTATGCTGATGGGGACTGCCCGCTTGCCCTGCCGCCGCAAGACGTCCTCGAGCAGAGGGTGCCGTGCGTCTTTGAGAGCGAGACGCCGCGCGTTCTCGGGGCTGAAACGCGGCCGCACGCAATCAAACTCCGTGGCAAAACGCGCTTTGGCGAAGATCAGTTCCAGCTCGCCCATCATGACGAGCGTGCTCAGAATGGATTCGGCATACCCCCGCAGCCGGTCGGTCAGCTCCCGCAGGATGCGGTGGACTTCGCGCAACTCCTCTTCGGTCAGCCGCACCAGCTCATTGTTCAGGTCGATGGTCTCGAGCGGCTCGACAAACAGCGTATGCCCGCTGGAACTCGCTCCGTGAATCACTCCATCGATTTTCCGCCGTTGTCCTGCGATCACCGGAACCACGAAGCGTTCGTTGCGGATGGCGACAAATTCCTCCTGCAATACCCCCTCTTCGTGGTGCGCGCGCAAGAAGCGCTCGAGCGACTCCTGGATGGCTTTCTTCTGCTTCTCGATTTCGCGGCGCAAACGTGCGAGGGCCACGCTGGCATGGTCCGGAATGCTGCCGTCAGGCTCGATTTTGCCCGCCAGATCATTCAGCAGTGCGCGAAATTCACCGATGGCTTGAGCCCTGGCGCCCAGCCGCGGAAAACGCTCGGCTACGCTTTGCAGGATGGAGCGCGCGTCAGCGGCTCGGTCCAGGAACATCAGCACATCGGAGATTTCCTTGGGATCGAGAACGGCGCCTTCGATGCGAAGCTTATGCACCGTCTGGGCGAGATCCGGAATGGAGCTGAAGTTGATGCGGATCGCGGCGCCGCGGGCGGCGGGCTGCGGCTTGGCAGCCGCTCGCAGGTATAACGTGGCTTCCTCGGCGTCGGCCAGTTCATTTTCCACCCGCGCCCGATCGGTTCGCGGCTCTACTTTTCCCAGCTCCGCCCGGCCGAGCGGGCTCAAGATATAGCGGTCGAGCAACGCCCGAAGCGCTTCGAACTCGAGAACGTCTGCGCTGCTGCTCTTCATGGATGTACCGGCGCCGTTCCTGCCGATTCACGTTCCCGGAAGGCTTTCTCGATCACCGGCAGCGTGCCTTCCGTGATTTTGTAACCGGACAGCGCGGCCCGCGGCACCCACGCGACCCTGCTCACATCGCTGGCGGCTTTCAGGTCGCCGCCCGTCACGCGGCTCAAGTAATCCACCAGGACGTAATGGTATTCGGGCGCGCCGCTCGAGTCCCGCATGATGCGTTCGAAAATCGTGAGCACTCGCACGGGCTTCACCTCCAGCCCGGTCTCTTCCCGCACCTCCCGGCGGACCGCTTCTTCCAGCCGCTCGCCGACTTCAACCACGCCGCCCGGCAGAGACCAATAGCCTTTGAGCGGCGCTTTGGCGCGCTCGACGAGCAGGACGCAGTTGCGCCTGAAAATGATGGCGCCGACTCCCAGGATGGGACGCGCGGGATAGCGGCGCCGGCCCCTCGTGATGCGCCGGTTAATACTGCAACGCCCCTTTCACGTTCCGGCGGACGCGGTAGAGAGAAGTCCTCGCAGTTACGTACAGCGTCTCCAGATCGCCATCCCCGAATGTGCAGTTCGAAGGCACTTCGGCGAGTTCGATGGTCTCCAGGTGTTTGCCTTGTTCGTTGTATACGACGATTCCATTGGCCGCCAGGTAAACGTTGCCCTTTTCATCAACGCGAAGGCCGTCGGGTACGCCATCTACGCCCGTTATAACCACGCGCTCGCCTGAAACGTCGCCGTTGCGATCCACATTGTAAGCGCGCACGTTGTGTTCATCAGAATTGGCAACGTATAAGATATGGCCGTTTGGCGTGAGGGCGATGCCGTTGGGCCGTCCCAGGGGCTTGGCAATCAGGCTCAGATCGCCTTTCGGCGTGATGTGGTACACCCCGTAAAAATCCAGCTCGCGTGCGTCGGTCTGACTTCCGAAAGCCGGATCCGTAAAGTACACGTGGCCGTCTTTCCGCACAACAATATCGTTGGGAGCGTTGAAACGCTTGCCCTCCCACTTGTCGGCGAGCACCTGAAGATTGCCCTTCTTGTCGGCGCGCACGACGCGCCGCGTGCGGCTCTCGCAGGAATACAACCGGCCCTGGACATCGAAAGCGTTGCCGTTGGCGCCGTTCGAATTCTCGCGGAAAACCGCGGCCGGCTCTCCGGGAACGAACTTCATGATCTTGTTGTTGGGAACATCGCTGAAGAGCAAAAAACCTTCGCGCGACCACGCGGGTCCCTCGGTGAACTGATAGCCGCTGGCCACCCGTTCGATCTCGTGCTCGGCCGGCTCCTGGGCAACCGCGGCGGCGGAAAGCGAACCGAGAACGTTGACAGCGAACTCGCGGCGCGTGACTCGCATGGGGCTCTACTTCTGGACGACTGTGATCTGGTTGACGACTTTCTTCACGCCGTTCACTTTCTTGGCGAGTTTCTCGGCTTTCTGTTTCTGCTTCTCGGTTTCGACTTTGCCGGTGAGTGTGACCACGCCGTCTTTGACGTCGATTCCCAGCCCGCCGCCTTTGACATCGGCGTCGTTGGCGAGCCTGCGCATCACCGCGTCGTGAAGGGCGTCGTCGGAAACATTCTTGTCGGCAAACGAGAACCGCGACGCCGTCGCACGCGCTCCCGGCTCCGCCGCGGCCAGCGCTCCGGCGGCCGCGAGCAGAATCACACTGAGCAAGAGCTTATTTTTCATCTGTCCCGGCCATTGTACGCCAGTCGAGTGCGTCCAGGAACGACGGCTGTTGGCGCCAATCCGGACGCACCTTTGCGTGGAGGCTCAGAAAAATCTTCTTTCCAAAGAACCGTTCCATTTCTTCGCGGGACTGCACGCCAATGCGCTTCAGCTTCCCGCCTCCGGCTCCGATAATAATGGCTTTCTGACCCGCTTTTTCTACGTAGATCGTGGCGAAAATACGAATCAGGCCGGGTTTTTCATCCCATTTGTCCACCAGCACTGCGACGGCGTGCGGCACCTCCTGCCGGGTTTCTTGCAGAATCTTTTCACGAATCAGCTCGGCCGCCAGGAAGCGTTCCGGCTGGTCGGTCAGGTGATCCGGAGGGAAATAGGCCGGGCCTTGCGGCAGCCGCTCGACCAGAACCTTGCGCAACTCGTCAACGTTCTGACCGTTCAGGGCCGAGACTGGAATGTATTCGGCAAAATCGTGGAGGGCGCGATAACGGTCGATCAGCGGGAGCAGTTGAGATTTGTCTTTCAGCAAGTCTATTTTGTTCAGAACCAGCAGGGCGGGAGTGTCCACCTTTTTGAGCAAGCCGATCGCATCTTCATCCGCGCGTTGGTATCCCAGAGCGGCGTCGGCCACAAACAGCAGGAGGTCGCGGTCGTTGAGCGCGGCGCGTACCATGTCCATCATGCGCTGGTTGATGGCCGAGTCGGCCTGGTGAATCCCGGGCGTGTCGACGAAAACGATTTGCGCGCGGTCGGTCGTGAGCACGCCTTGGATCGTGGTGCGGGTGGTCTGCGGCTGATCGGCGACAATCGCGATCTTCGCACCGGCCAGCGTGTTCAATAAGGTTGATTTGCCGGCATTCGGGCGGCCGAGAATCGCCACGAATCCGGACCGGAAATCCGAACCCGCTTTGTCTTCCGGCTGCCAGCCCGCTTCATTCATGCGCCACGGCTTGGGCTCTCCGGATGCGCACTTGCTCCACGCGCAGCTCGTCACTCGCCAGCACGTCGATGTGAATGCCGTCGCGCTCCACCGATTCGCCGGGCTGCGGCACGTGGCCCAGCCACTCGGTCACCAGGCCGCCCACGGTGGTCGATTCGATCTCCTCCTGCGGCCGGAAGTCCAACATGTCGCTGAGGCGCGCCAGATCGAAATTGCCGGAGACAATGTAGCCTCCCTCGCCGTCCTCGGCGATGTCGGAGTTGGGCTCGTGCTCGTCGCGGATCTCGCCCAGAATCACCTCCACCAGATCTTCCATGGTGGCGAGTCCGGCGGTGTTGCCGTACTCGTCGATCACGATCACCATGTGCGTGTTGTCCTGCTGCATTTCACGCATGAGATCATGCACGGGCTTGCTTTCCGGGACGAACCGGATGGGCCGCATCAGCTCGCGCACACCGCGCCGCGCGCGCTCTTCCTCCTCCAGTTCGAACATGTCGCGAACGTGGACGAAACCCACAATCTGATCGATGGAGCCTTCGTAAATCGGAATCCGTGAGTATTGTTCGTTGATGACCAGTTGCCGCAATTGCTCGAGCGTAGCATCCGCCGAGATGGCCACGATGTTCGGACGCGGCGTCATGACCTCACGCACCACCTTGTCGCCGAATTCCACCACGGACTGGATCAGTTTCCGGTCCTGTTCCTCAATCAGGCCTTCTTCGGTGCCAGCGGAGATCAAGGCATCGATGTTCTCGGCCGGAGTGGCCGCCTCTTCCGCGCCATTTTTCTCGTCAGCAATCTCCACCAGGGAGTAGAAGAACGTGAGCACCGCAGTGGCGGGTTTGATGGCGAGCGCCAGTCCACGCAACAGGGTTACCAGCGGCGCCATCCATTTGCCGTGCGACCGGCGATACAGCAGTTGCGGCACGACGTAGCCCGCCAGCAGCATCAGCATCACCGAGGTGAAGGAGGCCTCGAGCAAAACGGCCCAGGTCAGCGGACGATTCAGAAAATCAGCCAGCACCAGAACGCCGGCGAGAGCCAGCGTGCCGTGCTTCAACAAAGAGAAGGCCAGCGCGCCTTCATCGGTTTTGAGCCCGATTCTCTCTTCCAGGGTGGCTTTGAAAAGCTGCAATGAGGGCAGGTCGCGGGTGCGCAGCCGCAGGCTTTCCAGATACAGCAACTGCACCGAACTGGCCAGCGCCAGCAGCAGCAGGGCGACAAACGTCGCGGCTAAA
>Ga0335077_10011005_pt1 | contig 11309 bp, 11 predicted proteins | sample Lox_Sample_31_FD_207151 | JGI IMG/M metagenome (GOLD analysis project Ga0335077, IMG submission 207151) | Soil microbial communities from Loxahatchee National Wildlife Refuge, Florida, United States - Lox_Sample_3.1 | ecosystem: Environmental > Terrestrial > Soil > Wetlands | place: USA...
GATGGATATTGTAGCGGCGCCGTAAGAATGAAGCAAGACGGGAGATTGGATTTCGACCGGTATTCATACTATAATGACTTCTCTTTCCGGTCTCGGTGACCTCGTACAAGGGGTCGTGTAAAAGAAACGGAGTCCGCTTCTTGATGTGATTACCGCGCTCGCCATCCTGATCTTCACCTATCTGTTCATCGCCCTTCAGAAGATCCCGCGAATTCCGATCGACATGATCGCGGCGTCGCTGATCGGGGCGGCCCTGATGATCCTCACCGGCACGCTGCCGCTGTCCGCCGTCCCGAAGGCGCTGGATTGGAACACCCTCTTCCTGTTGCTGGGGATGATGGTCGTGATCGTTCATCTCGAGCTGGCCGGCTTCTTCGAATGGGTGGCGGTCCGTATCGTCATGGCGGTCCGAACTCCGCTGCAATTGCTTTCCCTTTTGGTTTTCACTTCGGGCTTCCTCTCGGCCTTCTTCGTCAACGACACGATCTGCCTCCTCTTTACACCGATCCTTCTGCAGACGATCAAGCCGCTCGGCCTCCGTCCGGCGCCTTATCTGATCGCGCTGGCCACCTCCTCGAACATCGGAAGCGCGATGAGCGTCACCGGGAATCCGCAGAACGTCTATATCGGGATCCATTCCGGCACTCCTTATTTATCTTTTCTGGCCGCGTTGGCGCCCGTTTCGCTGATCGGGATGCTACTGAACATCGCCGTGGTGGCCTTGGTTTATCGAAAAGAGATTTTGGGACATGGGGCCTTCGACGGCGTTCGAACGGCTTCCACCGGCCTGAACCGACCGCTTCTGATCAAGGGCCTGATCGCGAGCCTGGGCGCGGCGATCGGTTTTGCGGCCGGAGCGCCGTACGCACTGACGGCCGTGTCGGCCGGCGCGGCGCTGCTTCTGTTGGGGAGACAGAATCTCCTCACGGTTTTCCGGAAAATAAACTGGCGGCTTCTAGCTTTCTTCGCGGGACTGTTCATCGTCATGAGCGGCGCACAGAAGGCGGGGGTGATGACGGGCCTGCTGGATCAGGTCCATCGTGTTCTCGGCGGCTCGACCGCTCTCATGATCGCGCAGCTCTCGGGACTGACCGCGCTTCTTTCGAACCTGGTGAGCAACGTGCCGGCCGTCATACTGATCGAGCCCTTCATCATCGGACTGCCGGACGCAAAATGGGCCTGGCTGGCGCTTGCGATGAGCAGCACGCTGGCCGGGAACCTGACGCTGATCGGCTCGGTGGCGAACCTGATCGTCGTTCATCAGGCCCGGTATGAGGCCCGGGTCACGTTTCTGGACTATCTGAAGGTCGGTGTTCCGCTCACCGTCCTGACCTTGGCCGTCGGGATCGGCGTGCTGGCGCTGGAGGCAAAAATATGGGGATGATCAGGATGGCTTGACGGGAAGGGAACCGCGCTTGACGACGCCGATGTATTGATTGGTCTCGTCCAGGCCGTCCACGGTGCCGCCCAGTTTGAGCGAGCGTTTCAGGTAATCGATCGTTTCCTTGCTGATCCGCTCGCCGGGAACAAGAACGGGAACGCCGGGCGGGTAGACCGTGACGATCTCGGAGCTGATCTCGTCCGCGGCGTCCTCCAGCGCAATGTAATGATGATCGGCGAAAAAAGCCTCCCGCGGTGTGGCCAGCGACTCGTTCTCGAAATTTAGGACGGCGATGTCGGGGGCTTCGGCCGTCCAGAACTTTCCGATGTTCTCGCCCGCAATCTCCTTGAGGGCCTTGACCAGGCGGTCGAGATCATCCTTGCGGTCTCCGATGCTCACGATCACCAGGATGTGAAACGCATCCGCCATCTCGACCTGAATGCCGTAGCCGCTGTTGAGCCGTCGCGATACGTCGTAACCCGAAAGTCCCAAGGCCGTGACGCGGATCGTCAGTTTCGTCATGTCGAACGGCCCCGCCTCGTCTTCGCCGAAGCAGAACAGATTTGGGATCCGGTTGATTCGAGCCCGCGCTTCCTGCGCGAGCCTGATCGCCTTGTCCAGGAGCTTTTCCCCTTCGGTCGCCATCTGCATTCGCGCGAGATCCAGCGAGGCCATGAGAATGTAAGACGGGCTGGTCGTCTGCACGAAGCGGAGGACGTTGGTCAACATGGGAAAATCGATTCGAGTGCCCCGGGCGTGAAGCATCGAGGCCTGGGTCATCCCCCCGATGATCTTGTGGGTGCTCTGAACGCAAAGATCGGCGCCGATCTCGACGGCCGAGCGGGGCAGGGCCTTGTGAAACCGCAGATGCGGCCCATGGGCCTCGTCCACCAGAACAATCAGGCCGCGTTCATGAGCGTAGGGGATGATTTGCTCCAGGTCGGCGCAGAGTCCGTAGTAATTGGGGCTGGTGAGAAAAAGGATCTTGGCCTCGGGATGGGCGTCGATGGCCGTCCGGGCCTCTTCGAAGGTGACGTTGCGCGTCAGTTTGAGTCGCGTATCGATGGTCGGTCGGAAGAAAATCGGCTGCGCCCCGCTGAGGATGGCGCCCGCGATGACCGACTTGTGCGCGTTGCGGGCCACGAGGATCTTGTCCCCCGGATTGCAGGCGGCCATGATCATCGCATGGTTGCCGCCGGTCGTTCCGTTGACCAGGAAATAAGACCGATCCGCGCCGTAGGCGCGGGCCGCCAGTTCCTGGGCCGCTTTGATCACGCCGCGGGGCTTGTGGAGGGAGTCCACCTCGTCCAGGGTGGTCAGATCGATGGAGAAAATTTTGGGTCCGACGAATTTTCGAAAGCGGGTCGAGATGCCCTTTCCGCTTTTATGGCCGGGGGTGTGAAAGGAGACCTTCCGCGATTCGGCCAGAGCGACCATCGCGTCGAAGAGGGGGGTTTTAAGTTGTTCGTCCGGGTCCATGGGGTTCGGCCGCCGCGTGGATCAGTCGTACGCGAACAGCGGATGGTTGTCCTCGATGATTCGAGTTTCGCGCTCCGCATGTTGCCGGATGTGTTTGGGTAGAAGAAACTGGCCGTGATGAATCTCGCCGTTGTAATACTGAAGTTCGCCTTTCAACCGATCGGCGATGCGCTTGTCGATCTCCTCCTGGGAGAAACTCTGCGGGTCGGCCAGCTTGGAGGCCAGGGCGAAGCCCCACGGCAGGCCGAAGCAGGGGATGATCGCCTGATAAGGCCGAACGATCGGGAAGACCGACTTCAAGGTTTGATACACCGCCGAAAAGCAGAGCAGCGACGTCAACGACGTGGTTCCGGCCTGGAGCGAGATGATGCCGTTCTTGCTCAGGCGGTCCATCACGATCTGGTAGAACTCTTTCGTGTAGAGGAGATAGGCCGGACCCTCTTCCATCGGCTCCGAGATGTCGATGATGATGACATCGTAAACGTCCTTCGTCTCCTCGAGATACTTACGCGCATCCCGGAACTCGAGCTTCACCCGCGGATCGTCGAAGGAGCCCTGATGCCACTCCGGCAGGTATTTCTTACAGGACTCCACGACCTCCTGATCGATATCGACCATCAGGACGTGCTCCACCGATTTGTGCCGGAGGATCTCGCGAAGGGTGGCACCCTCGCCGCCCCCGACGATGAACACCTTTTTCGGATTGGGATGCGTGAGCAGGGCGGGATGAACCAAGGCCTCGTGGTAGATGAACTCGTCGTATTCGCTGGACTGCATCTTGCCGTCCAGCACAAGGCATCGCCCGTAGTTCCGGGTGACCATGATCTCCATCTGTTGATACTTCGTCTGCTTGGCGTAGAGGATCGTCTCCACCCCATGCATGTGCCCTTCATCGGGGGTGAGAAAATCAAGGAACCATTTGTAGCTCTTTGGTTCGGGCATACTCCAAGACCTCTTTGACCGGTTTGTGAGGCAGTTTCATGTCGCCGCGGAGCATGACGCCACGCTTCAGTTCCACGATGGAGGGATCTTTCGATTGAAACTTTTCGATCAGGTGAGACGCGGCCGTTTCCGGTTTGAGAACGTCGCCGCAGGTGAAGATGTCGATCGCGGCGTAACCGTATTCGGGCCAGGTGTGAATCGAAATGTGGGATTCGGCAATCACGACGACACCGCTGATGCCAAAGGGACTGAACTTGTGGAAGGAGATCTCAACGATGGTGGCCTTGGCTTCCTTGGCGGCTGAGACCATGATCTCTTGCACCTTCTTCAGATCATTTAACACCTTGGAGTTGCATACCTTCAACTCCAACAGCAAATGCCTCCCGAGTGCGTGCAATCTATTTGCCCCCTTTCGTCTTGGGTTAGTGGCGTCCGTGAGATCATCTGAATCGCTCTCACCGCCTCACCTCACGATGAATCGTCGAGGTGTCCATCCGCTCCGTCGTTTCGTTCCGAAACGCAAAAGACCCGAACTCGCGGCTGTCTTCATCGAAGCAGCGATCGGGTCATTCGGCGTCATTCAAGTTTCGTAAGTCATGTCCGCATTCGAACATCATTATTATTTGTAAATATATCTGAAATTTTATGTTTGTCAAGAAAAAAGTAGAAAAAACGCCAAAAATTCCTCCCCGAGCGGACGATCGTTCTTCATGAACGGCTCTCCGCAGCGATCGAAAAAAGTTCGGCGCGATTCTCCGACGGAAAAAAGAGATGATCCGGATCGCGTTCGATCCCATCAGGATGAACGAACAACGCCGAAGAACGGTGACGCGAGAGGCCGCGGCCGTTTCCTTGACACCCCATCGGGCGGGTGTTAGAATGCGATCGCACTTTAAAAGTTTATAGGGGCTCGCGTCGCCCCCTCCATCCGCCAAAGGCGGAATGGAGCCTCCCCCTCATGTTTTTGAAAAAAAATCGCGAGCTGTTTTGCAGGTATCTAGTTGCCTCGATGGATTCATTGGGTGGCGACCGGCTTCGGCGCCGGTTATGCTCCCGTGGCCCCCGGCACCGCCGGGAGCCTTGTGGGATTGGTCCTCGTCTTTCTCGTTCACAATCATTCGCCGCTTTTTTACACGGTCGTCGTTCTGACGGTCTTTGCTCTAGGCGTACACTCCGCCGATTGCATGGAACGCGCCACCGCCGAGAAAGACAACCGTCGGATCGTCATCGATGAGATCGCCGGAATGTTGGTGACGTGTTTCCTGCTTCCGTCCGACCCGGGCTATTGGATCGGCGGATTTGTCCTGTTCCGAGCCCTCGACGTCATGAAGCCGTTTCCGGCGCGCTGGATCGAACAAAACCTCGTCGGGGGATGGGGCATCATGCTGGACGACACCGTGGCCGGGTTGTATGCCAATCTGATCCTGCAGGGCGTGAGGGCGTTGGTCCAATTGACATGAGATTTCTGAAAGCCGAAATCATCGCGACCGGCTCGGAGCTGCTGTGGGACGGCCTGACCGAGACCAACTCGGTTTACCTGGCCGACCGGCTGATCGAGCTGGGGTTCGAGCCGATTCACAAATCCGTCGTGGGAGACGAAGAGCGGTCGATGACGGAGGTGATCCGGCTTGCGGCCTCCCGCGCCCCGGTGGTGCTGATCACGGGCGGGTTGGGGCCGACGGAGGATGATCTCACCAAAAAGGTGGTCAGTCGGATCGCCGGCCGCCGCCTGATCCTTCAAGAAAAACTGCTCGAGCCGCTCCGCAAGCGCTTCGAAGAACGGGCGCAGGCCATGCCGGCGCAAGTCGCGCGTCAGGCCCTGATGCCGGCCCGATCCATCGTGATCCCGAACCCGACGGGAAGCGCGCCGGGATTGATGCTCCATTGGGAAAACAGTTACCTGATCTGCCTGCCCGGGGTTCCGCACGAGATGCGTTCGATGTACGAGGCCACGGTCCGGCCGTTTCTCCTGCAGCGGTTTCCATCCCGACCGTGGAACGAGTTGCATTCCTTTCGAACCTACGGTTTGATGGAATCCGCGGTGAATGAACGGTTGGCCGATCTGATGATCGGTCATCGTCAGGTCCGGATCGGAATGACCGCCAAGCCGACCGGCGTGGATGTCCGGATCGTGGGGACCGGACGGAACAAGGAGGAGGTCCGAAACCTTCTGGAGGGGCTGCTCCAGAAAGTGGAAGAGCGTCTGGCGGATGTTCTGTACGGCCGGGGCCGGGACGAGATGGAGGCGGTGGTCGGGCGCTTGCTGAGGGAGCGCCAAATGAAGCTGGCCGTGGCCGAATCGTGCACCGGCGGATTGATCGGGCACCGGTTGACTCAAGTTCCGGGCAGCTCGGACTATCTCGACCGGGTCGAGGTGTGTTATAGTAACCGCGCCAAGGTCGATGCCTTGGGCGTGCCGGCGGAACTGATCGAAGCGAACGGCGCCGTCAGCGCGCCGGTCGTCGCCGCCATGGCTCGGGGAGTTCGTCGGCGAGCCGGGACCGACTTCGGCCTGGCCGTGACCGGCATTGCCGGCCCCGGAGGAGGGACACCCGAAAAACCGGTGGGGCTGGTTTATTTTGGACTGGACGACGGCCGGGAGGTGCGGACGGCCTTCGCCCGATTTTCGGGTGACCGATCGTCGATCAAGCTCCGCGCCTCGCAGCATGCGCTGGATCTGCTGCGACGGGCGTTGGCCGGGGCGACGCATGCGTCGCCCAAACGGTAGACCATGCGCGTGTTCATCGCGTTGGAGTTACCCTCCGCCATTAAAGAGGCGGCGGCTGCGATTCAGCGAGAGTTGATGAAATCGGAAGCGCATGTGGGATGGGTGCGGATGGAGGGCATGCATCTGACCTTGAAGTTTTTAGGCGAGGTATCGGAATCGCAGGTGTCCGAAATCGAGAAAGCCCTGGAGTCCGCCGCAGGGGGGACCGGTTCCGTGAAGTTCACCGTGCGCGGCCTCGGCGTCTTCCCGAACCCGAAAAACCCCAGGGTCGTCTGGCTGGGCGTCCAGCCGGAGGACGACCGGCTGTCGCGGCTTCAGGAGCGGATCGATCGCGCGCTGGCGCCGCTCGGATTTCCACCGGAGAAACGCGGCTTCCGGCCCCATCTCACGCTGGGACGCGTCAAGTCTTCCCGTGACATGGACGGTTTGATGAAAGCCATGGCGATTCACCCTCATTTTTCGGCCGGGGAATGCACACGGGGCGAACTTCACCTGATTCAAAGTGAATTGAAGCGGGAAGGGGCGGTCTATACAAGGTTGTGTTCGGTGGCATTGTAATTGCATTTACAAATAGTATAGGAAACCGGAGCCGAAACCATAACACAGGTTCATATTCTGACAGCCCGGACCGAACGAGGTCCTGACCGTTCATGCTGGGCGTTTTTAAAAATGAACGAGGGTTACACCCTTTAACCGTAAAGGAGCATTCATGGCGGACAAAGAGAGTCGCAGCAAAGCGCTCGATCTGGCGGTGGCCCAGATCGAAAAACAGTTCGGAAAAGGGGCCATCATGAAATTAGGTTCGGAGGAGGTTCTGTCGGACATCCCGGCGATTTCGACCGGCTCTTTGGGTTTGGACATCGCCTTGGGCGTGGGGGGATTTCCCCGCGGGCGGGTGATCGAGATTTTCGGTCCCGAGTCCTCGGGGAAAACCACGCTGACATTGCACGCGATCGCCGAGGCCCAGAAGGCGGGCGGCGCGACGGCCTTCATCGATGCCGAGCACGCACTCGACGTGACCTACGCGCGCAAACTGGGCGTGAAGACGGACGATCTGTTGATCGCCCAACCGGACACCGGAGAGCAGGCGTTGGAAATCGCCGAGACGCTGGTCCGCAGCGGGGCGCTGGACTTGATCGTGATCGATTCGGTCGCGGCGTTGGTCCCCCGCGCCGAGCTGGAGGGCGAGATGGGCGACGCGCATATGGGGCTTCAGGCCCGGCTGATGTCGCAGGCGCTCCGGAAATTGACGGCCACGATCAGCAAATCCCAGACGACCGTGATCTTCATCAACCAGATCCGGATGAAAATCGGCGTGATGTTTGGAAACCCCGAGACCACCACGGGCGGAAACGCGCTGAAATTCTACGCCTCCGTTCGACTGGATATCCGGCGGATCGAAGCGATCAAAGAGGGACAGGAGGTGACCGGAAACCGGGTGCGCGTCAAGGTGGTGAAGAACAAGGTCGCGCCGCCGTTCAAGCAAGCCGAGTTCGATGTCCTGTTCAATGAAGGGATCTCCAAAATCGGCGAAGTCCTGGACCTGGGAGTGGAAAAGGGTGTGGTTGAAAAAAGCGGGGCCTGGTATACTTACAAAGGAGAACGCATCGGCCAGGGCCGTGAGCAGGCCCGAACCTTCTTAAAGGGAAACTCCGCCATGGCCAAGGAGATCGAAGATCGGGTCCGGGAAGCGGCCATGGCGGTTCGAAAACCGGCCGGCGCAGCGGGGAAGACGGCGCCACCGGCCAAAACGGCCCAGCCGACGCGGGGACAACAACCGATCGCCTGAGGAGAGATCAAAATGTCCGTGACCATTAACGAACTGCTCAAGATTTCGATCGACCGGAAGGCCTCCGACCTTCATCTGAAAGTCGGAAATCACCCGATCATCCGCGTGGACGGCCATCTGGTTCCGGTTGAAGAGCAGCCCAAATTGAGCCAGGAAGACGCGATCCAGATTGCCTTCTCGATCATGAGCAATCCCCAGAAGGAGAAATTCAAGCAGCGCAGCGAGATCGACCTGGCCTACAGCGCTCCCGGGATGGGCCGCTTCCGGGTCAACGTTTTCCAGCAACGGGGAACGATCGGCTTGGTCTTCCGCGTCGTCCCGACCAAAATACTGACGATCGAGGAGTTGAACCTTCCGCCGGTGCTTGAAAAGCTGGCGATGGAGCAACGGGGCCTGATCCTGGTCACGGGAACCACCGGCAGCGGGAAGACAACGGCCCTCGCCTCCATTATCGACTTCATCAATCGGAACCGGATGGACAACGTCATCACGATCGAGGATCCGATCGAGTATCTTCATCGCGACCGGAAGAGCATCGTCAGCCAGCGCGAGGTGGGCGCGGACACCGAATCCTTCAGCGGGGCGCTGCGGTCGGCCCTCCGTCAGGACCCGGACGTCATCCTGGTCGGCGAGATGCGCGATTTCGAGACGATCTCGACCGCGCTCGTGGCGGCCGAGACGGGCCATCTGGTATTGAGCACGCTCCATACGCTGGACGCGAGCGAAACGATCAACCGGATCATCTCGGTCTTCCCGCCTTATCAGCAGAAGCAGGTGCGCATGCAGCTCGCCGCGGTCCTCAAGGGCGTGGTGTCCATGCGGCTGGTGCCCCGCGCGGACGGGAACGGGCGGGTGCCGGCGGTGGAGGTGATGATCGCCACGCAGACCGTCCGGGAATCCATCATCGATCAGGACAAGACGCGCAAGATTCCGGACATCATCGCGGCCGGTTTGACCCAGTACGGGATGCAGACGTTCGACCAGTCGCTTTTTAGTTTGTACAAGAAGAACTTGATCACCTACGAGGAAGCGCTCCGGTGGTGCACCAATCCGGAGGACTTCACGCTCAAGGTCAAGGGAATCCAGTCTACCTCGGATGCTTGGGAGGGACAGCCCGAAGAGGCCGTGGGCAAGGAGCCCAAGTTCAAGATCGACCGGTTCGGAAGGTAGTGGATGAAAGTCTTCTAAAGAAGGCCCTGGATTCCGCCTACCGCTATATCGCCCGCGGCCCTCGAAGCCGAATCGAAGTCGAACGCCGGCTGCGCCAAAAGAACTATTCCGATTCCATCATCCATCAAGTCCTGCGACAACTCGAAGAATACCGCTACCTCGACGACCGAGCCCTGGCCCGTCAATGGGCCCGGGACCGCTTGACCCGCCGCCACTGGGGTCCGTCGCGTCTCCGAATGGAGCTGGAGCGAAAAGGCATCGCCCGGGAATGGACCGAGGAAGCCCTCCGCGAGCTGTTTGAAGAGCGGGATGAAACGGCCCATGCGACGGAACTCGTCGCACAGCGGCTCAAGGGCCGCGGCCTTCGCGATCCGAAGGAATACCGCCGGCTGTTCGGCTATCTTTTCCGGCGAGGTTACGCCCCGGATGTGATCCAGAGCGTGTTGCGGAAGATGAAAGAGGGTTCGGAGTAGACGAAAAGGACGTCAGGACCGGATGATTTTCACAAGGGAGTCGGGCAACTCGGTCAAGAGGATTTCCTTTTGCGCCTTGGTGGTCATGTCCCGCAGAACGGCCTTTCCCGAGTTCAGTTCGTTCTCGCCCACGATCAGGGTGTGCCGGGCGCCGAGTTTGTCCGAAAGGCCCATCTGCTTTTTCAACCCTCCTCCGGAGTAGTCCATCTCGACCCGGACGCCATGGCCTCGAAGCCGGACGATCACCGGCAGCATCTGGCGGACGGACTCTTCTCCCAACAGCGCAAAAAAGAAGTCGGGCTTCGGCGTCTCGATCCGTTCCATGAGCGTTGCGATCCGCTCGACGCCCATCGCGAATCCAATGCCGGGGGTGGGCGGGCCTCCGAGCTCCTCCACGAGGCCGTCATACCGGCCGCCGGCCGCGACCGCATTCTGTGCGCCGAGTTTCGTCGTGGTGACCTCAAACGCGGTTCGTGTATAGTAGTCCAGTCCGCGGACGAGCCGCTCGTTGACCACGAAGGGGATCTTGAGCCGGTTCAGTCCGTCCTTGACCTGTTGGAAATGGGCCAGGCATTCCGCGCAGAGATGGTCCAACGGCGACGGGGCCTTGGCCGCGACGGCTCTGCAACTTTCCTTCTTGCAATCCAAGATTCGCATCGGATTCGTTTCATACCGGCGTCGGCAGTCCTCGCAGAGCTCCGCGAGATGGGTCTTGAAATAGGCCTTCAGCGTTTTGCGGTAATGCGGGCGGCAGGCTGCGTCCCCCAGACTGTTGAGCTCAAGCCGGACTTCCGTCACGCCGACGTTTTGGAGCACGGTCGTCAGCATCGCAAGCACCTCCACGTCCATTGCGGGACGGTCGGTGCCGAGCGCCTCGACGCCGATCTGATAGAACTGGCGGAACCGCCCGGCCTGCGGCCGCTCGTGGCGGAACATCGGGCCCAGGTAATAAAGTTTGGTGACGGGCGTCTTCTGGTTCAGTTGATGCTCGATATAGGCCCGCACCACCGGTGCGGTCCCTTCCGGCCGGAGCGTGATCTTCTTTCCGTCGCGGTCCTCGAAGGTGTACATCTCTTTTTCAACGATGTCGGTCGTGGCCCCGATCCCCCGGGCGAACAGCTCGGTCACCTCGAAGATCGGGATCCGGATCTCGGAGAAGCCGAACGATTCGAAGACCGACCGGGCGGCCGTCTCAAGCCGCTGAACGGCCTCGATCTCGCCGGGGAGTATGTCTTTGACACCGCGAATGGATTGGAATTTCATGGCGTCACTATAAACGCAACCCGACGGAAAAGTCAACCGACGGAAATCTACGGCCCTGCTTGGCCAGACCCTCCCTGCTCCAGC
>Ga0335077_10011006_pt1 | contig 11309 bp, 8 predicted proteins | sample Lox_Sample_31_FD_207151 | JGI IMG/M metagenome (GOLD analysis project Ga0335077, IMG submission 207151) | Soil microbial communities from Loxahatchee National Wildlife Refuge, Florida, United States - Lox_Sample_3.1 | ecosystem: Environmental > Terrestrial > Soil > Wetlands | place: USA: Florida...
CTTCATGATCTCCAGCTCCTGGCCGGTGAGGGTGGTGCTTGGCGGTCGCATACTAATTTATTAGTACTAAATCAGTCGCTTGTCAAGCCCGAAATCGCGAAATTCCACCTCCCGTCTCGAATTTCGGCTCCTGCTTGGTTATACTGCGGAATATTCTCCATGGCTGTCCGTGTCATCCGGTCTCCCTCCATCGACTCGCGGTACGCCTGTTTCCGCCTGGCGATCCGTGAATCGAGGATCCACCGCCGCGGCGTCTACGCGCTCGAGCCCATTCCGCCGCGCCGCAAGGTGATCGAATATACCGGCGAGCGGATCGGCCGCCGCGAATCCAGGCGCCGCGGCCAGGGCCGGGTGACCTACCTGTTCAGCATCGACAATTACTGGACCATCGACGGCGCTGCCGGCGGCTCCGGCGCCGAAATGATCAACCACAGCTGCGACCCCAACCTGCGCGCCTGCGTCGTCAAGGGACACATCCTCTACTTCAGCAAGCGCGCCATCCGCCGCGGCGAAGAACTCACCGTGGACTATCGCTTTTCGGACCGGACCGAGCGCGTGCGGTGCTGCTGCAAGAGCCGGAACTGCCGCGGGACCATCAACGTCAACCGCGAGTGACCGCGCGCCGGCGCGCCCGTAGCGGCCGCGCCCTCGGGGCCGCCCACTGCCCAGGCGTGCCCCGGGCGCGCCCGACCCCTGCGGCACCGGCCAGCGGATTACGGTTGGGCGGGACCCTCCTCGGGCGGAGTCTCTTCTTCTTCGGGAGTCTCCGGCGGAGCCTCCTCCTTGCCAAAGATCGCTCTGCGCGGGTGTTTGAATCCTTCGATCTTGGTCCGTACCTCGCCCGTCGCCCCGTTCAGCAGAAACACCGAGCCGTCGACCAGCGCCAGAGCGGTCCGGCCGTCCGGCGCCAGGCGGACATCCCAGAGGTTCTTCTCGAAGGGAATCTCCGGCAGCGCCTTTTGCGTCGCGGTGTCGATGCGATGCAATGAATTGCGCCCCACCACGCCGAGCACGCCGGCGCCATTGAGAAGCTGCAGGCGCCGCCCGCCGGCCGCGATCTTATCCACCACCGTGGAAGTGCCGGTGTTTACGACCGTCACGTCGTTGGTCTGGCTGTTCAACACGTAGACGAAGGCCCCGTCCGGCTTGACGGCGATCTGCGTATTGGCCGGCGCCACCGTGTAGATGTGGTAGTAGCCATACCCGTAACCGCCCGTCGTGGAGGCCATGTTGTATGCCTGCCCGTAAGCGCCGGCCACCGATGCGGCGGTGAGGGCCGCCGCGCCAAGATTCTTGGCGAACTTGATGCCGCCCCGGCCGGTCGTGACGTCGGCCACCGGCTTCACCGTCTGGAGATCGAAGATCGACAGCTTGCTCGACGCCGGATGCAGCGCGAATCCGAGCTTGCCGTCGGGAGCAAACGCCAACTCGCTGATCGAGCCCACGTGCGCGAGCCGGCCGGTCTCGCTGAGCGATTGATAGTCGATGGCCGCGAATTCGCTCCAGCAGATGACATAGAGGCGCTTCCGGTCGGGCGACAGGCGGATGAACTCCGGCGCGTATCCCACTTTGAGAACGTTCGCCAGCGACGCGCCGCGAAGCACGCGCAGTTCCCCGTCCACTCTCTTCTCGCCTTTGACCGGCGCGCCGCTGCTCAGCAGCAGGGTCTGTCCGGCTGCCTCGTCCGCAAGGACGCCCCTCGGATCCGTGCCGGCATCGAGAATCGCTTCCTCCTTCATGCCTTTCACCGAAATCACGTGGATGCGCCCGGTGACGTTCTTGTCGGGCTTGGGCGAAGGCTGCCCTCTTTCAATGAGGTAGAGGTACTCGCCTCCCGGCGCAAGCACCGGCAGGTCCGGCGCGCCGTCGAGCGTGATTTTCCCGGCCACCGACTGCTGCGCCACGTTGATGAACTCGACCTCTGCCGGCGCCGTCGGCACACGCTTCTCGATCCGTTGCGCGTATAGCACCAGGGCCGTCGCCCCGTCCTTCGTTAACAGGTAAGCCAGCGGCTGGCGCGGCAGTGCGAGCCGCCCCAGCACCTGTCCGTTCGACAGGCTCACCGTGACGAGCTCCGTCGGCAGGGTCTCCTCCGGTTTCTGCGACTGGTAGCCGGAGCACATGGCCACCATCACCTTCCGGTCCGGGCTCAGTTGGTAGCCGCTCAGCCCCCAGCCGAGTTCGACCTGCGTCGCCACCTGCATCGTTTTTGCATCGATCACCGTCAGCGTCGATTTTTCGAGCGGATGAAGGCCAAAGCGCAGAGTGAATTTCTGCGCGCCCGGATCGAGCCGGATCAGCCGGCTTCCATCGGGCGAGAGCAGCATCGTGTCCAGCCCGGCGCGTCCGTACATGGCGAGGCTCTCGCGGCCTCCCACGGCCACCGAACCCGCCGTCTTGCCCGTCACCAGATCCACGGCGGTCAGCGTGTGCCCCGCCGAATCCAGCACATAGGCCAATGAAGTCGCGGGCGGACCGGCGGCTGCAGCTTGCCCTGCCGCGGTCATGCCCACTACGGAAAGAATAAGAAATACGATCGCAAATTGTTTCAACATTTCCTCCCTATGTCCCGGATGCCCGAGCCGGACTCCGGGAAAAGATCCATCGTCTCTCGATGTGAAATGCTTGCCCGTTTTTCGGGTGCGCTCTCTAATTCTATTACGGAATAACCATAATTTCAGGCCCGATGATCCTAAACTATTGGAGGGGGCGTGACCGGGTGCCGCCATTCCCGCGCGTCGCAGGGGCGGGGCACCCCTGTCGCGGAGAGACGCCTATCGCGGAGGGATTCTAATCGCCCGGCACGCGTTCGGGCGTGGGAGCGTACCACCAGCCGAGGTCGGCCAGCGCCGCGCGCACCCTGGCCCAGTTGGTGCGCAGCGAGGAAAGCGCCAGCATGAGCAGGATCACGGCCACCGCGCAGACGGCGGTTTGCGCTACGGTAAGGTTGTTCTTCAGGAACCAGAACCAGCGGCCGTACACCAGCTCGATGTGCACCCAGTAGACCAGCAGCGAGGTGACGCCGAACTGCCGCACCCAGCTCCACGCGCCGTGCCGCGCGCCGTAGCGGGTCCACAGGTACGCGGCGGACAACATCGCCAGCGTCGCGCCCACCTTGGTCAGCACCAGCGCCGGGCTGTCCAGCCAGTAATCGGAGGCCCGGTAGATCGACCAGGAAGAGGCCGCGCACAATTGCGCGATGACGATGGCCGCCGCGGCGCCCAGCGCCACGCGGCGTAGTGCGCGATCGGTGGTCTCCGGCGTCAGGGAACGGATCAGGCTGCCCGCGCTGACTCCGAATGCCAGGTGCGCCGCCCAGGGGAAAAATCCGAACGCCAGGTGGCTGGGAACCAGGTAGGCGGCCAGCATGGGCGGCACCCGCGACCAATCGGCCGCGCTCACCAGCGGCCCGGCCATGGCGATCGCCAGCCCCGTCACCGCCGCCGCCACCACGCGGTGCCGCGTGCGGAACACCGCCATCACCGATAGCACGGCGATGGAAAATCCCATGCAGTTGAGGATGTCCACTTTGAACAGGTCCGTCCACGAGGCGGGAAATCCCGAAATGAACATCTGGGCGCGAAAGGCGAACGCCAGAAAGAACAGGTAGCCGGAGCGCCGGAACGCGGCCACTACGCGCCGGCCCGGCTGCAAACCGCGGCGCTCGCTCGAATCCATCAGGAACGCCAGCGTGACTCCGGTGAGAAACAGGAAGATCGCCGGCGGCATGCCGCCCGCGAACTGGGAAAGCATCCACGCGTCGCCCGGACGCAGCTCCGGTTTCAAAAACGAATCGAACACGTGGCCCTGCAGCATGATGATGGCGCCGATGCCGCGCAGCCAATCGAGATACTCAAGCCGGTATGTGCTGGTTCTGGGCTTCATCCTGTGTACTGCCGGTCACACTTGCATCGGATGCTCGCGCTACCTGTTCAGATTCTCCTTGTGAACATCTTTCGGCAGCTCCCACTTTAGTTCCAGCGAACTGGGGTTGACCCTGATGTTAGTGTAAGTTGCGAGCGTATAGTCGCCTCCCGGCTCCCAAAACTTCTGTTGCACGGCAAGGCCCAAAGTATCGGAAATCCAGAGCTCCACTTTCGTTAATTTCGCCCGCATGTCGGCCGACTTGGGAATCAGCACCAGTCGCATGCTCTTTTGCCCGGCCACGGTTTCCGGCCCGCCGCATCCGACGTCGTACGATTTCCGGATCTCGGCCGAACTACTGCCGAAGCCCAGCAGCAGAAACTGGTCCACCAGCGCGCTGCCCTTGCGGTCCAGGTCGACGATCTGCACCGTGTTCGTCTTGGGATAATACATTTCCACCTTGTGGCCGGTCAGGTAGACCTGTTTCGCGTCGGGCTCCCGGACATCCACCAGGGCGCGGAGCTCGTGCGGCTTGGGGCGGCGCACGGCCATCGTGCCCGTCAACGACTCGTCCTCATTGATCACGGCGGTATGCGAAACCTGGCTGACGTCGGCGGACAGGCCCTTGAAGGTGTTGGACGCGCGGTCGATACGTTCGAAAGTCGCTTGGAGATCGTCCGCACCGTGCGCCAGCACTGCCATGCCGAATCCGGCGATCCACACGGCAAGCACAGCCTGACGGCACAAAACTGACGGGCGGGCGGTCATAGACGAAACAAAGCGTCAGGGACGCACGAAGGCCAAATAGCCCTGCAACTCCCCTTCCGAGTCGAGGATCGGCTCCACGCGCGTCACGCTCATCTTGGCCGTGCCGGGCTGCGTCTTGAGAAACTCCGTCGCGCGATTGAGACGCCGCGATTCAGGCACGCCGGCGAGCACGTCCGGCGGCACGAACGTCACGCCGCCGCCCTTTTCCGACACCCGGGCGACACCGGCCGCGCGCTGAATCCGCGGCTGGTCGCGGAACCAGTCACGCGGGGTGAGGAAGATGAAAGCCAGGATAATCCCCACCATCACGTCGTACTGCCAGGTGGCGCGCGCGTAGTCCCAGAGGATAAAACGCTTCAACATCAATGTTCCATTTTAACAGGCCACGCGGAGGCGGGAGTCAGGAGTGGGAGTCGTGAGGAGGCACGAGACAGGAGTCAGAAGTCAGGAGTCGGGAGAAATCAAGGAGTCGGGAGGAGTCAAGGACTCGCGACTTCAGGAGTTCGGTGTCGCGCCGCTTGAAGGCGTGTCTGGCTGTGGGTATCGAGCGCGTACCCATTCCAGGGCCTCCGCCGGCGTGTGCAGGCGATGCTCGAGTTGGGCGTCTTCGACGGCCGAAAGAATCTCGCCGAAGCGTGGACCGGGGTGGTAGCCGGCAGCAATCAGGTCGGCGCCCGTAATCAGCGGCGCCGGTTTCAGCTCCTCGGCGGCCATCTCCTCCCACTTGCGCTTCACCGTCTCCCAGGTCTCCAGGCGGCCGTTGCTGGCCAGGCAGTCCAGGCGGTGCAGTTCCAGGTGCTCTTCGAAGCGCGGCAGGCGCATCAGGCGTTTGAGCGTGCTTTCCTTCATTTGGCCCGCGTCTTTGAAATGCATGTGGTGGGCCACCAGCGATTCCACCTGCTCGGTGTCGTCGCGGGAAAAACGCAGCCGGTTGAGAATGGCGCGCGTCATTTCGACGCCTTTCTCCACGTGCCCGTCGAAGCGGATGCGCTCGGCCACGCGAAAGACGGGCGGCTTGCCGACGTCGTGCAGCAGCGCGCCGAGCGCCAGCGTCGGCGTTGCGCGGTCGAGTTTTTCGAGCAGCAGGCGCGTGTGCGTCCACACATCGCCTTCGGGGTGAAACTCGGGCGGCTGCGCGACCCCGTGCATGGCAGAGACCTCCGGCAGCACCGCCGCCAGCAGCCCGCTCCGGTCCAGCAGGTCCAGCCCGTAGGCCGCGCCTCCTTCGGTGAGGATGCGGACCAGTTCGTCGCGCACGCGCTCCGCCGAAACGCGCGCGATCAGCGCCGCGTGGCGGCGCATCGCCTCGAAAGTGGCGGGCTCGATCGAGAATCCCAGCCGCGCCGCGAAACGCACCGCGCGCAGCAGGCGCAGATGGTCCTCGCGGAAGCGGGCGCCCGGATCGCCGATGGCCCGCAGCAGCCGGCCCTCGAGATCCTCGCGGCCCCCCACGTAGTCCAGCACCTCGCCCGTCTCCGGGTCCATGATGAGGCCGTTGATGGTGAAGTCGCGCCGGAGCACGTCGGCCCTCGCGTCCGTTTCGAACCGCACCGCGGAGGGCCGCCTGCCGTCCTCGTAATCGCAGTCGCTGCGGAAGGTGGCCACTTCCACCTGCGCGAACGCGTCGCGCACCAGCACCACGCCGAAGTGCGCGCCCACCAGGCCGGAGCGCGGGAACAGGTCCATGATGCGGTCGGGCCGCGCATCGGTCGAGATGTCGAAATCCTTGGGGTGCGCGCCGCGCAGCAGGTCCCGCACGCAGCCGCCCACCAGGTACGCCTGCTGCCCCGCCGCGCGCAGCGTCGCGATCACCCGCCGCGCCAGCGATTCGGCCTCCGACTGTGGCATTTCGCCCCCTCACCATATGCTAATATGTGGAGGCCGAACTCCAATCGGGGAGCGGGGAAGTAAGTTTGGGCGAAGTCCCGCGTAGGACAGATCGCATTCCAGTTCCAACCCGTAAGCACCTCGCAGGCGTACTCGTGAACCGCCAGAGCCCCATCGGCCAACGGGGAGAAACCATCCAGTGACCAACGAACAACGTCCGGCGGCGGTGAAAGTTGTGGTCGCCACCACCGTGATGCTGTCCTTCATTTCCTTCTGGCGCGCGGCCGCCATTGTGCTGAGCGACCTCGCCAGCTCCGCCTACTACGCGGGCGGCATCGCCGAACAGGCGGTGGGCAAAGCCGCGCCGTGGTTCATCCTGTCGATCATGCTGTTTTCGTACGCCGTGCGCGCCATCTACATCGAGAGCTGCTCGATGTTCGTGCGCGGCGGCGTCTACAAGGTGGTCCACGAGGCCATGGGCGGCACCCTGGCCAAGTTTTCCGTCTCCGCCCTGATGTTCGATTACGTGCTTACCGGCCCCATCAGCGCGGTCAGCGCCGGCTTGTACCTGGGCGGCCTCATCAACGAAACCGGCCCCCGGCTGCGCATCGCCTGGCTGCACGTCCATCCGCCCTATTTCGCCGCGGCCTTCGCCGTCGTGGTGACGGTGTATTTCTGGCGCAAGAACATCATCGGCATTCATGAATCGAGCGAGAAGGCGCTGCGCATCATGCAGATCACCACCGTGATGGTGGTGATACTCATCCTCTGGTGCCTGGCTACGATCCTGAAAAACGGCTACAACCCGGTGCCGGCGCCCGTGCCGGCGAACCTGCACTTCAGCCCGGACGCCCTCGGCTGGCTGCGCGGCACCCTGGCGCCCTCCATCACCGTGATCGCCATCATGATCGGCCTCGGCCACTCCCTGCTCGCCATGAGCGGCTTTGAAACCCTGGCCCAGGTCTACCGCGAAATCGCGCATCCCAAGCTGAAGAATTTGGAGCGCGCCGGCACGGTTATTTTTCTCTACAGCGTCGGTTTCACCTCCCTGGTGTCGTTCTTCGCCGTGATGATCATCCCCGACCAGGCACGGCAGGGCTTCCTCGACAACCTCATCGGCGGCCTTTCCATGTATCTGATCGGGCCGGTGCCGCTGCGGCTGCTGTTTCACGGCTTTGTCGTCCTGGTGGGCACCCTGATCCTGGCCGGCGCCGTCAACACGTCGATCATCGGCTCCAATGGCGTGCTCAACCGCGTGGCCGAAGACGGCGTGCTGCCCGATTGGTTCCGGCAGCCACACAAGAAATACGGCACCTCGTCGCGCCTGATCAACTTGGTGGTCGCGATGCAGATCATCACCATCGTGATCAGCCGCGGCGATGTCTATCTGCTGGGCGAGGCGTACGCGTTCGGCGTGGTGTGGAGCTTCGCCATGAAGGCGCTCTCGGTGCTGGTGCTCCGTTACAAGCAGCCGCAAAACCGCGACTGGAAAGTGCCGCTGAATTTCCACATCGGCAAGACCGAGATCCCGCTCGGCCTGACGGCGATCTCGCTGGCGCTCTTCGCCCTGGCCATCATCAACGTGCTGACCAAGAAGGTGGCGACCATCTCGGGGCTGACTTTCACGGTGGCGTTTTTCATCGTCTTCGAACTGTCCGACATATACAACCGCAAGCGCCGGGCCGCGCACGACAACGAAATGGAGAAATTCCGTCTCGACACGCCGGAGGAAGTCTCCACGGCATCGGTCAGCGTGCGGCCGGGAAACGTCCTGGTCGCGGTTCGCAATCCCAACCGGCTGCAGCACCTGGCGCGCATCCTGGTCAAGACCGATTCGCGCAAGATGGACATCGTGGTGCTCTCGGTGCGCCAGGTGACCCAGGCCGCCTCGGGCGAGCACCCGCTGGATATCGGTCAGATCTTCGCCGGCGCCGAGACCGAGGTTTTCAGCAAGGTGGTGTCGCTGGCCGAGAAGGCCGGCAAGCACGTGGAGCTGATGGTGGTGCCGGGCGCAGACCCGTACGAAGCCGTGGTCCAAACCGCCGCGCGCCTGCGCAGCTCGCGAATCGTCATGGGCCTGTCGCCCAAGCTGACTCCTTCCGAGCAGGGCGCCATGGTGGGCAGCTACTGGGAACAGTTGCCGGAGCCGCGGCCTTCGCTCTCGCTCGAAATCGTGCTCGAGAACCAGAAGGACGTCGTGTTCTTCAACCTGGGCCCGCACCCGCCGCGCCTCTGGCCCGAGGACGTCGCGCTCGCGCACAAGCTGTGGCTCGAGCTGAGCGGCATGGGCCCCGGCTCCCGCCTGCATCACCGTGACGTAATCGGTGTCGCCCTGCGCCGCATGAACGCCGAGTTTCATTCCGACCGCAAGGAAGAAGTGGTGGGCGACGTGCTTCGTGAGCTGGGCAACGGCCAGTCCGAAGAGTATGGCGCCAACGGCTCGAACGGCGGCAGGATGGAAGGGCAAGAGTAGCCGGTTGGGCCAGAGTGCCGGGCACGCCATGCCCAAGTCGGCCCAGCGGCGCCGAAACATGCCGCTGCATCGCACTACACTGGGTATGTGACCCACTTTCGGCGCGCCGCCCTTCTTCGCGGCGCACTCCGCGCCATCCTGCCGGTCTTCGCCCTGGCCGGGACGCTGTCGCCGCAACCCGCGCCGCAGCCCTCGTCCAACTGCGATAACACGCCCGCGTGGTCGCCCTGCGAGGTCGTCTTTGCGCTGAGCGCCAAAGCCGCTGCCGAGCACCCCGATCCATATGCCAGCGTCGATTTGCGCGCCGAGTTCCGGTCGCCCGAAATGCGAACCTACGCTCTGCCGGGATTCTGGGATGGGGGCAACCGCATGGTGCTCCGCTTTGCGCCGACCGAGGCCGGCCGCTGGGAGTACCGCGTCTCCAGCAACATTCGCGAGTGGGACGGGCTGATCGGCTCCTTCACCGCCGCGCCCTTCGATGCGCCCGGCTTTCTCCGCGTGGCCAATGTCCACCATTGGGCCACCCTCGCCGCCAACCGGCCGCATCTTTGGATGGGCGCGACCGAGATGCGGTTTGGCCGGCTGGGCGATGCCGACTTCCGCGCCGTGGTGGATGCGCGCGCCGCGCAGAAATTCAATCACCTGCGCGGCCTGGTGCTGGGTGAAGGCTCCGAGCTCGGCTTCCTTGCTCCCGGCGCGGTCGACCTCGCGTACTTCCAGCGCCTCGATCAGCGCATCGCCTACATCAACTCCAAGGGCCTGGTCGCCGACCTGGTGCTCGCTCCCAGCCCCGCGGCGCTCCTCCGCCTGCTGCCCGACGCGGCGGCGCGCCAGCGCTTCATTCGCTTCCTGGTGGGCCGCTATGCCGCTCGCAACGTAACCTGGCAGGGCCTCGCGGAGTTCGAGAGCCAGCCCGGCGCGCGCGCGGTGCTCCAGGAAATCGGCGCGCTGATCAAGCAGTACGATCCTTATCAGCACCCGCGCACCAGCGGCGCGCGCGTCACTTCGGCGCCGCTCCTCGACGACGGCTGGATGGATTTCGCCGCTTACGGAACCGCGGACCCCGCCATCGGATCCATCGAACACCAGCTCTACCAGGTGCCGGCGGTCGCGCTCGCGTTCGCGCGCGAAGACACCGGGGCGGGGAAGTCCGCGCCCGGCGACGTGGATACCGCGGAGTTCCGCCGCCGCCTCTGGACGGTCTCCATGAACGGCCAGTACCCGACGTACGCCAACACGGGCGGCGGGCGCTGGCTCGATTCTCCGGGCGCCAAGGCGATGACGGTCTGGTTCGACATTATGGCCGGCGCGCGCCATTGGGACATGGAACCGTATTTCGACATCGATGGCGGCCGCGCCCTGGCGCTTCCCGGCGTCGACTACATCGTCTACATCGAGCGGCCCGGCCCGGTCGAGTTGACCGTCGAGCACCACGGCTACGACGTCTACTGGATCGATCCGGCCGACGGCTCCATTGCCGAGCATCGCAAATGGGGCGGCGAGCACTTCACCGGCCAGCCGCCCGACCTGTCTCACGACTGGGTCCTCCGCGTGGTCCGCGAGGCCACCATCGAGAGCATGAACCGCAGTTGGAAGTTCGAATCGTGGGCGGTGCCGGTGCAGGAGATCGTCATCGATCCCGCCAAGGTGGTCTACCAGATCGAGCAGCCCGCCGGCCCGCTGACCGCCGGCCGCACCACGCATTTCTCCGCCAAAGTCACACGCACCAGCCGCGCCACCCGCAGCATGCTCTGGATGTGGACTGCCGTGGTCACCGCAGATCACGAAGGCTATCGCGTCCTCGGCACCGCCGCGCAGGGCGATTTCGTGGTGCCCGCCGGCCTCGCCGTCAACTACCCGGCCACTGCGCTGCTGCGCCTGTACGGCATCAACGGTTTCGGGACGGTTTATATGGCGGCCAAAGGATACGATCTCAAACAGTGACCCCGCTCATTCTGGCCGTCGATACCACACACGCGTACGGCAGCCTGGCGCTGGCGCGCGCGGGCAAGCTCATCGAGGAAGTGGCGCTTGAATCGGCCTCCGGCTTCGCGCACGTGATCTACGCTCACCTGGAAGAGCTGCTCGGCCGCCATGGCGTCTCGGTAGACGATGTGGATTGCTTCGCCGCCGCCTCCGGTCCCGGCGCGTTCACCGGTGTGCGCGTCTGCCTGGCGTGCGTCAAGGGGCTGGCGGAAGCGGCCGCCAGGCCGGCCGTCGCGGTTTCGAATCTCGCCGCCGTCGCTTCGTTCGGCACCGCGGCGCTGCGCGCGCCGGTATTCGATGCCCGCCGCGGCGAAGTCTACGCCGCGGTCTACGATGCCGCCGGTCGCCTGGTGCGCCCCGAGACGGTCGCCGCTCCCGCGCGCTGGCTCGA
>Ga0335077_10011007_pt1 | contig 11309 bp, 9 predicted proteins | sample Lox_Sample_31_FD_207151 | JGI IMG/M metagenome (GOLD analysis project Ga0335077, IMG submission 207151) | Soil microbial communities from Loxahatchee National Wildlife Refuge, Florida, United States - Lox_Sample_3.1 | ecosystem: Environmental > Terrestrial > Soil > Wetlands | place: USA: Florida...
GTGCCCCCTGCTCGGCCATATAGACCACCCCGCAACCGCCTTCCCCAATCTTTTCGAGCAGCTTGTAGCGGCCGATGCTTTCCCCAGTTTGATCGAGGTTCGGAACCAGCGTGGCGGTCGGTTGGTGGGCACCATTGCTCACGGCAGTGCGCGGCGGCCCTTCAGTGGGCGGAGCGAGGAACTTTCCAGCCTTTTCGTAGGCGTCCAGCAATTCCTCGACTTCGGAAAGCAGTTGTGGGTCTTCACCCGCAACGCGCCGCAAATAAACCTCGCGTTGCTCCGTCGCCGTCAGTTCGAGGGCGGCTTCGAACAGAGCTTCGATTCGCTGTTTCCTTTCGTCCATTCTCAACTCCGGGTCCTGTTCCACTAAACGCCATTTGGAGCCGAAAGGGCTCAATTATTTTTCCACCTTAACGGCTGCGGGTCAGGCGCCGGAAGAGCCAGGCTCGAGAGAACGCCAGGTAACGCTTGGCGGTGGCCGCAGAAAGCCCCATCGCCTCAGCCGACTGGGCCAGGGACAGCCCACCGAAAAATCGCAGTTGAACCAGTTCGGCCTTCGATGGATCTTCAAGGGCGAGTTCCTCCAACGCCTCGTTCAAGGCGAGGATGCTGTCCGGCGTGGCCTCGGCCGCCAACTGAACGTCCTGGAGGTCGATGTGTTGCCAATCGCCTCCGCGCTTAAGCCGGCCTTTCTTCCGGGCCCAATCCACCAGGATGTGACGCATCGCTTCGGCTGCGGCTCCAAAGAAGTGCCGACTGTTTTGCCATTGCTTTTGCCGCGACCCCACCAGCCGCAAGTAGGCCTCATGTACGAGGGCGGTTGGTTGCAGCGTGTGTGCGGTGGGTTGATCTGCCATCTTGGCCGCTGCCAGGCGGCGCAGCTCCTCGTAAACCAAAGGCAGCAGCTTCTCCGCCGCCCGCTCATCCCCGGCGCTCGCCGCTTCGAGGATCTGGGTGACTTCTCCTGGTTTGCCGTTCATTCGTTAGGACTCCCAGTCTGAGCGTTCGCTCAGGCCGCATCGCAATGCAGGCTGGGCAACCCCTACCAATAGACACCCCGATTCATGCCCGCGCAACTCAGCAATAGGGGCTTTCGGAACGGAGCGTGACACGCCTTTGGAAAAGGGCTGGTAAACAAGCCACGGAAGCCGTTATCTGATCGTGCGATCGGTGAACAGCTACAGGTGTAAAATGAAGAGACTATTCTTGATTCTCGTCGTGGCGGGGGCTTTGGTTTGGTTGGGGCCTTCGCAAACCGCAACCGCCCAGACCAACCGGCCGATCACCCTGGGACACACCTTTGCTCCCGCTGAAATCTGGCCGGACATCACCGGCAAACCCATCAACGCCCACGGCGGCGGGATATTGTTCCATGAAGGCACGTATTATTGGTATGGCGAGTTCAAGGAAGGCCGCACCTGGGCCCCGGAAGCGAATCGCTCCTGGGGCGGCACGCGCGTCATGGCGCTGGGTATCTCGTGCTACTCGTCAACGAACCTCTACGATTGGAAGTTCGAAGCCATTGCCCTGCCCGCTGTCACCAATGATCGTTCGCACGATTTGCACACCAGCAAGGTGATTGAACGGCCGAAGGTCCTCTATAACCGCAAGACGAAGAAGTTCGTGATGTGGATGCACGTTGACAGCGAAGACTACGCTACAGCCCGTTCGGGCGTGGCCGTGAGCGCAAAGCCCACTGGGCCGTTCACCTACCTCGGCAGCTTCCGGCCCGACGCCGGTGTGTGGCCCGAGAACATCACCGCCACTGACAAACAGGCTTCCACTAATAATTCCCTTGCCCGGGACTTTGCCGGGGGACAGATGGCGCGGGACATGACGGTGTTCGTGGACGACGACGGGAAGGCGTACCAGTTCTACGCGTCCGAGGACAACGCCACCATGCACGTCTCGCTGTTGAGTGATGACTATCTCAGGCCGGCGGGGAAGTATCGCCGCATCTTCGTCGGGCGATCAATGGAGGCTCCCGCCGTCTTTAAACGGAACGGTAAGTATTACCTGATCGCGTCCGGTTGCACCGGCTGGGCGCCCAACGCCGCGCGTTCCGCCGTGGCAGATTCCGTTTGGGGTCCCTGGACCGAACTGGGCAATCCGTGGGAGGGGACTGAGGCCGACACCAGCTATAACTCCCAAAGCAGCTACGTGCTGCCAGTTCGAGGTCCGAACGAAACGTTCATCTTCATCGCGGATCGCTGGAATTCCACTGATTTGCCTGACTCGCGCTATGTCTGGCTGCCACTGCGGTTCGACGCCGACGGCAAACCTAAACTGCACTGGGATTCGAACTGGTCTTTGCCGGCCACAAGGACCACTAGCGCTGCGAAGCACACCTTCGTCATCGGCACAAACGATTTCCTGCTGGATGGCCGACGCTTCCAGATTCGCTGCGGCGAAATCCACGCGCCACGCGTGCCGCGCGAGTATTGGCGTCACCGTCTGCAAACGTGCAAAGCCATGGGTTTAAACGCCGTTTGCGCCTATCTGTTCTGGAACTTGCATGAGCCGCGCCCCGGCGAATTCAATTGGACCGGCCAAGCGGACGCGGCGGAGTTCTGCCGCATTGCCCAGGCGGAGGGGCTATGGGTCATCCTGCGGCCCGGTCCATACGCCTGTGCTGAATGGGAAATGGGCGGAATCCCCTGGTGGTTGCTCAAGCAGGACGGCCTTAAGCTCCGCACCCGCGACCCGCGTTACATCGGCGCGGCAAAGAGCTATCTCAAGGAGGTTGCCCGCGTGCTGGGTCCGCTGCAAATCACGCGCGGCGGCCCGATTCTCATGGCGCAGGTCGAAAACGAATACGGTTTCTTCGGCAAGGACGCTGGCTACATGGGCGAACTCCGCCAGGTGTTCATTGACTGCGGCTTCGACGTGCCGCTCTTCGCGTGTAATCCCAAAGATCATCTCCGGGACGGCTGGCGGGCCGATTTGTTTCCCGTCGTGAACTTCGGCTCTGATCCGGCGGGGGCCTTCGAGGCGCTGCGCCAAATTCTCCCGCAAGGCCCGCTCATGTGCGGCGAGTTCTACCCCGGCTGGTTTGACACGTGGGGCCAGCCGCACCACCTCGGCGATACGGAGAAATACCTGCGTGACTTGAAGTATATGCTCGATGCCGGCGCATCCTTTAGCATCTACATGGCGCACGGCGGCACGACCTTCGGTTTGTGGGCCGGCTGCGACCGGCCTTTCAAGCCCGATACTTCAAGCTACGACTATGACGCGCCCATCAGTGAAGCCGGTTGGCCTACCGACAAGTTCTTCAAGAGCCGGGAGCTCTTTGCGAATTACCTTCTGCCCGGCGAGACCATCCCCGCGCCCCCCTCAAGGAATCCAGTCATCAGTTTCGACCTGGCCAAGGCGATGGAAGCATACGACCAGGGGTTCGGCTGCATCCTGTATCGCACAAAGATTCCCACGGGCGAGGCCACGACGCTTGAGGCTGCGGCGATCCATGATTTTGGCTATGTGTATGTCGCCGGAAAGCGCATTGGCGTTCTCGACCGCCGGAGCGCCAACGCGAAGCTTCCTTTGCCCGAAAGGAAGGCCGAAGCACAACTCGACATCCTGGTAGAACCGATGGGCCGCATCAATTTTGGCCCCGAAATGCTTGACCCGAAAGGAGTCATCGCACCCGTCAGACTTGGCGGCGAAACGATCAAAGGCTGGGAGATCTACCGCTTGCCACTCGACGACAAGATGCTAGCCGGCTTGAGATTCAATTCTGGTAAACCCGATGGCCCGGCGTTCTGGCGCGCGACGGTGAACATCCAGCAGCCCGGCGATACTTTCCTCGACCTGCGCGGCTGGAGTAAGGGCGTCGCGTGGGTCAATGGACGCTGCCTTGGCCGTTTCTGGAACATCGGCCCGACGCAAACCGCTTACGCACCGGGTTGCTGGCTGCACGCAGGCAAGAATGAAATTGTGATCCTTGATTTGTTGGGACCGGACAATCCGGCTATCGCCGGGCTCGACAAGCCCATTCTCGACCAACTCCGGCCCGAACTTGATTTCGCCACGGTGCACCAGCCGTCGGCAAACTGACTTCCTTTCGGCGGTGGTAGCGCAGACTTCCAAGTCTGCCGTATCGCCGATTTCCCAATCGGCGGGCGCTGGAAGTGGTCGGCGCTGCAGGTTTAGAAACCCGCGAAACAGCAGATTCGGAGATCTGCGCTACGACTTTGCCATCCGCCATGCATTAGATGCACATGAGCGACGGCGTGTGCGGCAGGCGCACGACCGCTGTGCCCGCGATCTTGTCGTGCCAGCTCTGTTTGTCCTTATCCCATGCGATCCACAGGAACCCGAGGAACATCACGACGATTGAGAATACCGCGGCCAAACCGCGGACCAGGGCGACCAGAAACGTGAGGGATTGACCATCCAAACGAACGACCTTCAGTTTCAAGATGACGCCGCCAACGGTGGTGCCTTTCCAGGCCCACATGCCCGCGAAATAGGCGAGCATGACGAGAAACCCCCAGGGGGGGCCCCCGACCACGCCGAAGAGAATGCTGACCAGAATCACATCGAGGAAGGCGGCCCCCATGCGTTCCCAAAACGTAGCCCGTGGCAGAGTCCAGGCTTCAGGTGGCGCGGGAGCGGCGGTGGCCATCGCGGCTGTCGGCGCGCCGAATGCAGACGCTGATGTGCCGCCAGGTTGCGCCGAGCCGTCGGGCGTGCCCATGGGCATCTGAGCGACGCCGGCCGCTGGAGCTGCAGCGCCCAGGGTCATTGGCCCCACAGACGCGGAAGTGGCTGACGGGGGAGTCACCGGAGCTTGCGGGCGTGGCGGCGCCTCGCGCCGCATGCCGCCGAACAGCGCCATCACTGCCGTGCCCAGCGCCCAAAGCCCTGTCGTCAGGAGAGCCAGCAGGCCGAGAACCGGCACAAGGTAGATCGCCGTGAGGAGTGCGGCGCCGATCAGCAACGCCAGCAGCGGCTTCAGCGTCGTGCCGTGGCCGAATTGTCTGCCTAGTTGTTGCCCGAGGTACTGCAGCAATGCGACTTTGCCCACAATCCCCGCAAACAGCACTGCCGCGAACAGGAACGGCAGAATGAAGATGCCGATGCCTGTCACTAACAGAATCAGCGTCGCGATCGGAATGAGCATCTTGGTCAGCAAGCCGATAAGAAACGTCGTCGCCGGTCGGCGGCCCAGTTCATCCACGCAGCTTTGCACCAGCCGCGGGAACGCCAGGGCCACCAACACGTACAGCAGCAGGAAGGCGCCTGCGACCGCCCACACCCAACCCACGCTGGGCGCAAGGGGGCGCAACTTCAGCACGCACCCGACAAAGAACTTCCGCAACGGTTCGAAGCTGGGAAACGCCCCGGGGAGGACATTGACGACTTCGCCCTTGACGGACTCCGTCCTGGCCAGATCCAGCTTGCCAAGCACCGATACCGCATCCCCGCCCACGCTGGCTCCCTCCCGCACCTTCAGGTCTCCGCACACTGCCACTGCGTCGCCGTGAATTCGAGCGGTGGGTGTCAATTGCACGTTGCCGAATACGCTAACGACGGCATCGCCGACCTCGCCGCTGACCTCGGCCCTGCCGCCGATGACCACGACGGCATCGAGCACCTTCCCACGCACCTTGGCCGAGCCGCCGATGATGACGACTGCCTCTTTCGTTTCTCCGGCCTTGACCTCGACGTCCTGACCGAAGACGACGAGCGGTGAGCCGCTGCCGTGCCGACCGTGCCAGCGGGTTTCACTAATGCCGGCCGGCACATCGGCGGATGGCTCATTAGTGGTCGAAGTATCGGCCCCAGCGGCTTCTGCGGCAGGCGTGTTCGTGGATTGCGCCGCCGCATTTTCCTCGGCACCGACGGCTTGCGCCCAGCTCGCCGTGCACCCGCAAAGTGCCAGACTGCCGAGCAGGGCCAATAGGCTGTTCCTCACGTTCTGCAAGTTTCGTCTTCTCATTTCGGCTTCCTTTCAACGGCGCGCGAAGGCGAGCCGCACATACAACGTTCCAAACCCGACACACGCGGCGTAGCCCAGCAGCAACGCCATGATGATCCCGGAAAGGGTCAGCGGACCGAGGCTTCTGACCGCCAGCAGGAGGGCATTAGCGACCACGCCGAACGTGCTCAGGGATCTGCTCAGCACCCTGAACCAGCCGCCCGCTTCATTCGTCGCAGAAACCACCGCCGGCACGTGGACCACCTGCCAGCTTTCGAAGCACAGCCCGGCGAAGGCCGCGAGCAATACCGACATCGAAATCACCTGCAGCGGCAGCGGCCACGTCTGCCAGTCGCGGCGATACCAGGGCGATGTGGCGCGCTGCTCGATCACTTCCATCACGCGCGGCAGCAGACTTTGCGGCGCCCGCAGATTCGGCAATGCCTTCAGTTCGCGGTGAACCGCCGCTTCCAGTTGGGAATTCTCGTGTTCGTTCATAGCGCACCTGCGGGGTTTTCGTCCCCCAGTTTCAGCCGCAGCTTGCGGCGCAACGTCTCGCGGGCGCGGAAGATGTCGGTCTTTACCTTGCCCAGCGAGACCCCGAGCTTCGTGGCGATCTCGTCGTACTGCAGGCCTTCCATGTGGAAAAGCACCAGCGGCACCCGTTGTGCCGGCGGCAGGGTCCGTAACGCCTGCTCCACCATTTCCCGCCGTTCCGACCGCACCAGGTCCTCCTCTACGTTGTCGCTCGCGGGGAAGTCGATCTCCGCCGAGTCATCCTCCTCCCGACGCTTGCCCAACAGATCGGAGAAGAAACTCCAGCGCGAGCGGTAACGCGAGAGGTAGTTTAGACTTAGGTTGGTGGCCACGGTCTTGAGCCAGCCGCCGGCAGTCTTACTTTCGCGCAGGTCGCCGAAGCGTTCGTAAGCCTTGAGAAAAACGTCCTGAGCCACGTCCTCGGCTTCAGCCTGGTTCGCGAGCAAGCGCATGGCCGTGCTAAACACCATGTCCTGGTAGTTTCGCATGAACGTCTCGAACTCGTGAGCGTCGGTCATGGTTAGGCTCAGGCCATCCGCCGGGGAGTGTATCCCGCACAGCCATCCGAAGGCAAAGCCACAGGTGGGCGGGAAGACTGGAGGTTGTGCAGCGCATGGGTTCACGCTCCGCGCGCCTTCGTCAAGGTTAGAGGCATCCGAATCAGTTTCATGCTTACAGAGGCATAACCCGGCGCGGGGGAGGTTTGTTTCAGAAATCTTGACCCGTAGCCGGGTGGCGCGGGTGCTCACTTGTCGTCACCCGGAGGCGGAGGCACCCACTCAGGCGGGCGGGGCGACTCCCGTGTCACTGCTGGTGAGAACTCGGCGGAGGCCTGTCGCCAAAAGAAACCTGCCGGACGGAACAGTTGACGGACATGTGGCGATACTTCCAGCACGTCGCCGACGGATCAAGCCCGAGAGCCGTTGCCTCATTTGCTCTTGCGCCCCGCCTTCCAGTCCGGCGCCACCGCGAGCCTCGCTTCCGCCTCAGCCGTACTGCCCCCTTGCCAATCTTAGCGAGTGGCGGTGACTTGTACGCGCGGGTGGATACCGAGGTCTTCGGCAATGCTGCGCACGATGGCGCCCAGGTTGCGGACGGTGGGGTTGCCATTACGGCCGAGCATCCGGTGAAGGCTCTTTTCGCCCAGGCCGGTCTGTCGGGCGAGTTCTTTGAAGCTGATTTGAGCGTTGACCAGGTCGCGCAGGATCGAGAGCCCGACGGCGGTTTCGCCTTCCAAAAAAGCATTGATCGCGTCCGCGTACAACAGCCGTGCAAATTCAGGCTCGCGCTTTATCCGCGCTATGATCGTTTCGCTGTAAGGTCGTGTCGTTATCATTCTAGCTTCTCGTTTGCTTGTATTGCTTCCACCGCCGGACGGCGGCAGCGATATCCGCGTCCTGCCGTCCCTTGCTCCCGCCGCCCAGCAGGATGATGATGGTGCGGGCTTCGCGCCCGAAATAGACGCGATAGCCCGGTCCGAAGTCCATTCGGACTTCAAAAACGCCTTCCTGCAGTGCTTTGGCCGCGCCGAAGTTCCCGACCTCCAGCCGCCGAAGGTAGAGGTTCACGCGCGCGGCTGTGACTTTGTCCAACTCGTCAAACCACTCTCGATAGGGCGAGCGCTCGTCTTGGACATATTCCCGAATCTCGAAAGAACCGTTCATAGGGTAGCATTTATGTTACCGTAGTCAACCGCCCTTGCCTGTCAATGCGCCTCTGTGCGCGAGACGGCGGGCAGCGGGATGACGTTTGCGGCTAGCGCGGGCGCCACGGCGAACCACGCTTCACCCTCGGCTTTTGGGAGCAGCGCCTTATAGTGCGCGTGAATCATCTGCGGGCTGTTGTCGGCTTGGGCCGCCGTCAGGTTCTCGTCACTGTAGGCGGCGAAGTGCGCACTCACAAAAGCGTGCCGCAATCCATTGCGGCGGTTCGGGATTTCAAACTTCACTTTGTCCTCGGATTCAGCCGTCTCTTGTGTGAGGGCTGTGTCAGTAGTCCCTGGATACTCGTTTTGCTCAGCAAAACTGGCTGTCCGGCATGGATTCGAACCATGACAAAGAGCTCCAAAGACTCTTGTGCTACCATTACACCACCGGACAAGACCCGCATAACCTAGCGCCGGCCCACCCGCACGCAAAGGAAAAAGACTCGCTGGAATGGCACAGCTATAGACGCCACACTCCGGGTTCGTCGAGGGCACGAATTCCGCCGTGAAATCGCATTAGACCCCAGACCCTCGCGCAGACCCCACCGGAGCCTCCCCGGACCCTCACCGTAGCACCTCTAACCTGAGGTTAGAGGTGCTACGGTGAGGCTCCGGTGAGGCTCGCGTGATACCCGCGGGAGACCGTGATGCGCGGAAGAAGGTCCTCCTGCGGTTCGTCGCTCTTTTCAGTGGAATTTCTCGAGGTCTCATTAACACCCCGCTTCAGCGGGGTGGAGGCGGGCTGGCGGGGCATTTTAACCGCTTTAGCGGTTTCCCAACCGTTGGAGCCTAGCGCCGCGCACCGAGAAACCGCTAAAGCGGTTGATGGTAACCCTTTGCGCCATTTCACCCCGCTGAAGCGGGGTGTTAATGAGAGAGGCCCTTGCCCCCAAAGCACCAGCATTCCACCGGAAACAGCAAGGAATCCCTCGTGTGCACAGAACCCATTGAATCACAGTGACTTAACAGGGTTATCGAACGTGCCCGGCGAGGTGGCCGCGTGAAAGGCTGCGAGATTTACGCGGCGCGCCTCGATCCGGTAGAAGGAGAGATGTATGCTACGCCAGAGTAAGTAATCGCACGTGATTTTGATTGCAGCCACCCCAGCCAACGGATATGCTGGTAGCCCGCTGGAACAGGATACGTGATAAAGAGTTCCTATGCTGGATAGCTCAACAACCGAAGAAAAGGATGCATTACCATGAGAGACAAACTCACACGACGTGGTTTCATCGAGAAGGCGGCGGCAGGTTCCGTCGCCATTGGCTGGCTGAGCACGCACCGGGCGCCCCGGGCATTTGCCGCTGAGGCCGCCAAGCCGGCACTGCTCGGCGGCACGCCGGTGCACACGGGCGGCTGGGCAAGATGGCCGCAGTGGCAGGAGGGCTGGGAGCCTCAACTTCTAAAGGTGTGGCGCAGCGGCAAGTGGTTCCGCGGCTCGGACGGGCACGTGGCGGATTTCGAGCGGGGATACGCACAACTGCTGGGCGCCAAACGCTGTTTAGCCACGGCCAGCGGGACCACGGCCCTGATCGTGAGCCTGCACGTGATGGATGTGGATGCGGGCGACGAGGTGATCGTCTCGCCGTACACGTTCAGTGCGAGCTACAACTCGATCCTCAACCATAAAGCCTTGCCGGTGTTCGCCGATACGGACCCGGCGACGCTGACGATGGACCCGGCTTCCATCGAGAGCCGGATCACGGAGCGAACCCGGGCTCTCATGCCCGTGCACATTTTTGGCATGCCGTGTGATATGGATCCGATCAACGCGATTGCGCGCAAGCACAAGCTGGCCGTAGTCGAAGATGCGTGCCAGGCGTGGCTGGCGGAGTACAAAGGCCGCAAATGCGGCACGCTGGGCGACGTGGGATGCTTCAGCTTCCAGGAATCCAAGCACATCCCTTCGGGCGAAGGCGGCGCTATCGCCAGCATGAGCGAGGAGCTAATAGACAAGTGCGACTCCTTCCACAACTGCGGGCGCGCTTGCGGCACGAACAGCGGCAGCGGATGCTTCACACGGGGCGGCAACTACCGGATGACGCAAGCGCAGGCGGTGATTCTCTCGCAGCAGTTCGGCAAGCTGGTGAAGGAGACGGAAATTCGCCGCGCGAACGCCGACTATCTTAGCGCCAACCTCCGCCAAATCCCGGGCATCACACCCGTGCGATTGCCGGAGAACAGCCGGGCGGTGTGGCATCTCTACGCGATGCGCTACGACACGGCACAGTTCAGCGGCCTGTCACGCGAGAAGTTCGCCCAGGCGGTCTCGGCCGAGGGCGTGCCGTGCGCGGGGAGTGTGTATCACGAGCAATATTACGACGGCCTGCTCGACGAGGCGATCGCCTCGCGGGGATTCAAGCGGCTGTGGAGCGCGGAGCGGCTCAAGGCCTACCGCGACAGCTTCCAGGAACTGAAAGGCAACAAGCAGGTGTGTGAGACGACGGTTGCCATCACCCAGAACATGCTCCTGGCGGACCGCGGCAACATTGATCACATTATCGAGGCGATTCGGAAGACTCAGGCGAACAGCGCCGCGCTGGTGAAAGCTCAAGGCTGAGGCCGTGCGATGAAGACTATTCCTCTTTCCTCCCGGTGCTTCTGCGCCTTGCCGATTCTGTTGCTCGGTCTGTCCTTTCCGATACCCGGAACCGCCGCGGAGAACTCAACTCCGGCGGTGGGCATCGCCGTGCGGGACATCAGCCCGGAGTTGCCCATCCGGCTCGCCGGATACGCGGGGCGGAAGCGGGCCGCGGACAAGCTGGACCAGCCGCTGTTGGTCCAGGCTCTCGCGCTGAAGAATTCCTCAGGCGAGCGGTTTGTATTCGTGGCGCTTGACAACTGCGAGGTGAGCGGCGCGTTCATGCAGCCGGTTCTGCGCGAACTGGCCGATAAGCTGCAACTGGCCCGCGGCACCGTCGCCGTCATCTCCAGCCACACGCATTCAGCGCCGGTGCTGGAACAGACGCTGTCGGACATGGCCCAGCCGCAACCAGACGAGCGCGAGCGCATCGAGAAATACAGCCGATTGCTGCAAGGCAAGATCGTCGAGGTGGTTGGCGCTGCCTTGGCGGATTGCCAGCCGGCGGTGTTGGAGCAAGGGATGGGCCGCGCCGGCTTTGCCATGAACCGCCGGGTTTACCA
>Ga0335077_10011008_pt1 | contig 11308 bp, 8 predicted proteins | sample Lox_Sample_31_FD_207151 | JGI IMG/M metagenome (GOLD analysis project Ga0335077, IMG submission 207151) | Soil microbial communities from Loxahatchee National Wildlife Refuge, Florida, United States - Lox_Sample_3.1 | ecosystem: Environmental > Terrestrial > Soil > Wetlands | place: USA: Florida...
ACGAAGATTTGTGTAATTCCCGTTCGTCTCGCGAACTTCAAGATCGCTTCCGCGGTGTCGAAGCCGCTTAGGATTTCTACCTGTGCTTCGAGTTTGCGGGCGTACTCTAGGTTTTGTTCTAGGATTGATCGGTCTTGCTCGGGGAGCGAACGCTCTTGCACATAGACGACATAGAATTCGCCCTGGAAGCGGTCTGCGTTGCGACGAGCGCTTTCCAGAATATGAGTAGCGTTGGATCGCGGGCTGACACAAACGAGAATTCGTTCCTGCACACCCCATGGCTGATCGATGCCATGCGATCGCACATAGTTCTCAAGTTGGCGGTCTACTACGGAAGCCGCAACCAACAGGGCCAACTCACGCAATCTCGACAGCTTGTGCCTCTCGGCAAGCAGGGCGGCGCGGTCCCCGGGGGGCGCCTCTCGCCAACCTTTTTCCGGGGCTGGAGCATCCACGACGACAATTTCGTCCGCGCTTTGGTCCAGAAAACCACGCGGAATCGCGCTCGAGGCTCGCGTGCCGGTAATACGCTCCACTTCGTCTCGGAGCTTCTCTAGATACTGCAAGTTGACAGTCGCAACGACAGAAATGCCGGCATCCAGTAATTGCTCCACGTCCTGCCAGCGATGAGCATTTGGACTGTCCGGCGGGTTTTCGTAAGCAAGACCGTCAATGAGCGCAACCTGAGGGTGACGACGAATTACCGCGGGCACATCAATCGATTCCATGTCGCCGGTCGTTACCATCGGAACGATCTCGAGCTTTTGCAAGATCGCTTGAACCTCAGGAGGGTATTCCGGTTGCAGTGCGCACACCACGACGTCCTCGCCTCGCTGCCGGCGCCGGCGGCCTTCGTCCAACATTTGGAAGGATTTGCCCACTCCACCGGCATAACCGAGGAAAACCTTCAGTCGGCCGCGCCGCGCGCGACGCTCCTCCAGTTCGATTTGCGCGAGTAATTGCTCAGGGCTTGGTCGCTGCGGCGAATGATTGGGCATTAACAACTATTCTATCGAGATCGCAGCTAGAGGCAAACGCCAGCCGCTCAGTGCGCTGATTCTGGGGACAACCACCAACGCCGGACCGCGATGACAGACCACACAGACTCAACAAGTCCGAATGGCCAAGCTCCCTGGAGAAACCCGTATGCTGAACCCAATATACAAGCGCCAGCAAACGCCAATGTGTACCAGCGGCTGCGACGCTCCAAAGCGTAAAACACGAGCATCAGGGTGACCGCGACTAAACCAAAAGCGGTAAGCAAGTTCATGTCTGCTTCGCCCAAGACGGGACTGCAAATCGGTTAAGGCTTGCGCGCTACGATAATCCACCACTTCTCGCCATAAGAATCACGTTCGATGAAATTATCTTGCCGACTGACGATTTCAAAATTCGCCTGGCGAAGCTCGCTTTCAACACGCTCGGCCGAAATTTCATGCTCGACGCTTTCCGAAATGGCACTGCCGGTTGGCTTCGGTTCGCGATCGACGACCACCAACCGACCCGATGAAACCAGCGACTCGTACACATGGACGAGAATCGGACGCGAATCCGTGAATTCGTGATAAGTGTTCAAGATGAGGACTGCATTCACATCCGTCGGCAGGTGTGGATCCGCTGGTTCACCAAGGATGATCCTGACATTGTGCTCTCGCCTGGAGATCGCCCTGACCCACAGGAACATCAGCGGTAGCCTGCGGATGTCCTCTGCGACAACGCGGCCGCTTTCGCCGACCGGCGATGACAACTTCAGCGAGAAATATCCCGCGCCGCATCCGAGGTCGACCACTACGCTGCCTGGTTTGAGATTCAGTGCCTGGATTATGTCCGTCGGCCGTTGCCACTGGTCACGTTCAGCTTCGATTACATTTAGTCGCGAGATTGTCTTGAACGCGGAATAGCCGACATTGAGGGCGAGCAGGATCGCAAGCGCAACAAGGACGAAAACAAAAGCTTTGAGGCGATGGCTCAAGAGTCTAACTCACCATCTTGCCAAAAGGAACTGATCGCGACCATCTTAGTACGCACACTGTACCGTGGAGCGAGGGCGCTCCCCGCGTCTATTTGGAAACGGGGAACTTCTGATCCAGAGCGACATTCAGCGTCAGTACATCAACCCGCGGCTCCCCCAGAAATCCCCAGTCAGCGCGATTTGTGAACTGTGGGATTAATTGCTTGACTTGATCTGCGGTAACGCCGCGCGCCTTTGCGACCCGGGCCGCTTGCGTTTCGGCATTCGCCGGGCTGATGTGGGGATCCAGACCCGAGGACGAGGCTGTCACCGCGTCCGGAGGAATCGGCGCCTTAGCCGTGAACACCAACGGCGTCTTGGTGTCATTGAATGCATCGATCAGCTTGACGTCGTCGAGGTTGCCTTGCGAGTCTTTGAAATGGTCAAGGGGCACTGATGATTCATAAGGGATGTTGTTTTCGACGCAGTAATGCACGACGCGATCCTCGATGCCGTCGAAGCTGACCGTTTCCTTCCCTTTGTCATCCGTTGCGGTCGTTCCGTGAAGGAGCTTGGCGCTTGTGGGACCTAGATTCGATCCACTCGACTGAGTGGCGTCGTAGCCGCTGCCAGCAGCCGAGGGGCGAGGATGAAAATATTCAGGTTTTGTAAATGGCTGTCCGATCAGGCTCGAGCCGACGATCTTGCCATCCACTGTCACCAAGCTTCCTTTCGCTTGTCTTGGAAAAATCAGCTCAGACAAACCTGTCATCACCGCGGGATACAGCAAACCGGTAACGATTGTGAAGGCTATTGTCAAACGCAATCCTGGTCCAAGTTCTTTGATCATGTGTTACTCCTCTTACGCGAGATGCAAGCCAACCAGGATCTTGTCGATCAGCCAAATTCCGGGAAATGGCACGATGATCCCACCGAGGCCATAGATCAACAGGTTCCGCGTTAGCATCTGGCCGGCGCTGACGGGCTTATACTGCACACCGCGAAGCGCCAGCGGAACCAGAGCAATGATAATTACCGCATTGAAAATGACTGCCGCGAGGACCGCACTCTGAGGTGAATGCAAGCCCATGATGTTCAGCTTGTTGAGTTCGGGGTATATCGACGCAAACATCGCCGGAATGATGGCGAAATACTTCGCCACATCATTGGCGATCGAGAAAGTCGTCAGAGACCCGCGAGTAATGAGCAACTGTTTGCCAATGGCCACGACTTCGATCAGCTTCGTGGGATTGCTGTCGAGGTCGACCATGTTTCCGGCTTCTTTCGCCGCCATGGTTCCGGTATTCATGGCAACTCCAACATCGGCCTGCGCCAAGGCCGGAGCGTCGTTTGTCCCGTCGCCCGTCATCGCGACTAAGCGCCCCTGCGTTTGTTCTTTCTTGATGTATTCCAACTTGTCTTTCGGAGTGGCCTGCGCAAGGAAGTCGTCCACACCCGCTTCTTGCGCGATAGCGGCGGCAGTCAAAGGATTGTCCCCCGTAATCATGACCGAGCGGATTCCCATGGCTCGCAGCGAAGCCAGGCGCTCCCGCATACCGCCCTTGACGATATCTTTGAGATGGACGATGCCCAGAATCCTCTTGCCGTCGGCAACCGCAAGCGGAGTGCCGCCGTTTCTCGAAATTCGGTCAGAAATGTCTGAAAGAGACTGAGGCACACTGCCGCCCGCCTCCTTCACAAACTGAGCAATGGCGTCCGTGGCCCCCTTCCGCAATCGACGGCTATCCATGTCAACGCCGCTCATGCGTGTATAAGCAGAGAACGGAATAAAGTGGGCTTCGTGCTCGGCCACTTCCCGGCCGCGCAAGTTGTATTTCTCCTTGGCAAGCACAACAATCGAACGCCCTTCGGGCGTTTCATCGGCAAGGCTGGAGAGCTGCGCAGCGTCTGCCAGTTCGCTTTCGCTTACTCCGTTAACCGTTATGAATTCCACGGCTTGTCGATTCCCCAAAGTGATGGTTCCGGTCTTGTCCAAGAGAAGTGTGTTCACGTCGCCCGAAGCCTCGACGGCCTTGCCGCTCATCGCCAGCACGTTGTGTTGCATCACACGATCCATTCCCGCAATGCCGATCGCGGAAAGCAATCCGCCGATGGTCGTCGGGATTAAGCACACGAGCAGTGACACGAGAACCGCGACGGTTGGCGCAGTACCACTGCCGACGGCCAGGATTGAATATTTGGCGTAGGGCGTTATCGTCGCGACGGCCAGCAAGAAAATCAGCGTCAAACCCGCGATCAAAATGTTGAGAGCAATCTCATTCGGCGTCTTCTGGCGTACTGCACCCTCTACCAGAGCGATCATGCGGTCCAAGAATGTTTCACCGGGATTAGACGTGATTTTGATCTTGATGTGGTCAGACAGTACCTTTGTCCCGCCCGTCACTGCGCTGCGATCTCCCCCGGACTCGCGGATAACCGGGGCGCTCTCGCCCGTGATGACAGACTCATCCACGCTCGCGACACCCTCGATGACCTCGCCGTCTCCGGGAATTAGGTAGCCCGCTTCGCAGTAGACGATGTCTCCGGCGCGCAATTTCGACGCCGGTACCATCTCGAACTTGTCGTCCGGCAGAAGCTTCCGCGCAATAGTGTCGGTCTTGGTCTTGCGCAGGGCATCTGCTTGCGCTTTCCCGCGCGCTTCCGCCATCGCTTCAGCGAAATTGGCAAACACGACTGTAAACCACAGCCAAAAGGCGATTTGAATGCCAAAGAAAACGCCGCCAACACCGGTGACCGCGTCCTTGATGACAAAAACTGTCGTCAGGGCCGCCCCTACTTCGACAACAAACATGACGGGATTCTTCGCGACCATCCGCGGATCGAGCTTTATGAATGATTCTCTGATGGCGCGCCTCAGGATTTCGGGATCGAATAAAGGGCGAGCCCGGACGCCTCTGGAGATGAGCGTCGCGCTTTCTTCTTTGATCTCCGGTTTCCGTTCCACCGGAGGGGTAGTCACAGTAGACATTTCTAGCTCCTCATTCCCAGCGAGATCAGAACAGTTTCCCGTTCAGCATTTGGAAGTGTTCGACAATCGGGCCGAGCGAGAGCGCCGGGAAATAGGTGAGCGCACCCACGATAAGCACGGTCCCAATTAACAGAACTACGAAAAGCGTCCCATTCGTTGGCAACGTGCCACTGGTTATGGGCACCAACTTCTTTGCCGCCAAACTCCCTGCGATAGCCAGAGCGGGAATAATGAACAGGAATCTTCCAACCAGCATGTCTAGGCCCATCGTCAGGTTGTACCAAGGCGTGTTGGCGTTGATTCCCGCAAATGCGCTGCCGTTGTTGCCTGCACCGCTTGAGTACGCATACAGAATTTCGGACAAGCCGTGTGCAGCGGCGTTATTAGTATTCGCCGCAGCCGGTCCTGGCGCATTCCAGTAGCCACCTTTCGCAAATGGAGCGACGGAACTGATGGCTGTAAACCCAAGTATGCACAAGGAGGTCGCCAGGATGGCGATAATGGCCATCTTGACTTCCTTTTGTTCGATCTTTTTGCCCACGTATTCGGGCGTTCGGCCGACCATCAGGCCGCCAATGAAGACGGCGACAACTACATAAATCAGCATGCTGTACAAACCGGCACCGACCCCTCCAAAGATCACCTCATCTGTCTGAATGTCGAACAACGGAACAAGCCCACCGATTGGCGTGAAGCTATCGTGCATCCCGATAACTGCACCGCAACTGGCGTCCGTAGTTACGGTGGCGAAGAGCGCGGTCATCGCGTTGCCGAACCGAACTTCCTTCCCTTCCATGTTTCCGCCCGGTTGTCCTCCTGTGTAGACATGTGCGATACCCATGTCGGACACCATCGGATTTCCGCGCTGCTCGGCCCAGTAACAGATGAAAGCGCCGGCAAGGAACATTACAGCCATCGCGACGAAAATCGCCCAACCCTGGCCCGTATCCCGCACAGCCTTGCCGAACATATATGTCAAACCCGCACCCAGAGAAAAGATCAACAGCATTTGGAGCAGATTCGCTAGGGGCGTTGGGTTTTCGTACGGATGAGACGAGTTCGCGTTGAAGTATCCACCACCGTTCGTCCCGAGCATTTTCATGGATAGCTGCGATGCCAGGGGACCTTGCTCAATTGTCTGGGGCGAACCTTCCAGAGTCGTCGCGGTAACAGGCCCTTTGAAGTTCTGAATGGATCCTTGCCAGACGAAAAACAAGGTGGCCACAAAGCAGATGGGGAGCAGGATGTAGACGGTGCACCGGGTCACGTCGACCCAGAAGTTCCCTATCGTTTTCGCTGTGTGCCGCGCAAATCCGCGAATAAGCGCGACCGCTACGGCGATTCCAACTGCGGCGGACACGAAATTCTGCACTGCCAGACCGGCCATCTGTGTCAGATAGCTCATCGTCGTGTCTGGAGAGTAAGCCTGCCAGTTCGTGTTCGTCATGAAGCTGACGGCGGTGTTGAACGCCAAGTCCGGTGTCATTGGCGTGGCGAACGCGGGCGCTTGAGTTGTTGAAAAGTGCATGGGGTTGAGAGGCAGATGCCCTTGCAACCGCTGCAGCAAATAGACGAAAAGAAAACTGAAAACGCTCAGCGAGATCACAGCTCCCGAGTAACGAACCCAGGACTGCTCCTCGTCCTCCCGGACCCCACCGCACAAATAGATCAGTTTCTCCAATGGGCGAAGAATCGGATGAAGGAACGTCCTCTCGCCTTCAAAGACGCGGTACATGAACGTACCAATGGGCTTGGTGATGGCGAGCACAATCAGAAAGAACACTAATATCTGTCCAATACCGAGTGAAGTCATCTCTGCACCTCAAAATCTCTCTGGATGAAGCAGCGCGTACATCAAGTAAACGAACAGACATGCGGTCACAATTCCTGCGATGACGTATTCCATCGAACTCTCCTAAAGCCGCTCCGAGGCCTTTGTGAATCCCCACAGCAAGACGAAGAACGCAATTACAACCGCGATGTAAAAAGCATCCAGCATATTCACCTCGCCACTATCCACCCGTGTTCGAAAATCGACAGAAGCGTCTCCTACGCGGGCTGATCGGTTTAGGCTCCTGCCTCACAAGTCCGCGAAAACAACCCGATGGTCCTTGGCCCGGAGTATACGGCAGATTCGGCTTGCGGGAGTGGGCCACCAGTGCTTTCTCCCGCCGATCACGACCAGAGAGTTTGGCGTCAGTACCTGCAGAAGCGTGCCGGCCCAGTCGCGACAGATGTACAAATGAACGGTGGCTTGGAACACATCTTGCTCCAGCACGTCCACAATGTTGCTCAGGATTTCCTCCGTAAAGCGAACCGATACCGGAGGCTGATCGAGAGGCAAGGTCATCGGGACGACGATCCCGGCCCGCAGCCGGATACAAGCACCCAGATCGCGCGCAAACGATTCGGCGCGCTTCAGAGCTGCGGCAGTAGCCACCGGGTCCGTGAAGATCACATTCACTTCCAGCGGCTCTGGGGCAAATCCAGTGACGGGTTCGCCTGTTACCGGCCGCTCCGGCAGCGTCGCGCTGGTAGTGGTGTGCAGATTCTTCATTGACCTGATCCGCTGTTAATCCTGCGCCGGAGGGCATAAACGGCGCATAAACGGAGCCTAAGGACGAGATAAACCGTGCTCGTCCATCAGAAATCTGGTCCCGATTGGTCGCTAAATACCTGTGTTAGCGCTATTTTGCTCTGTTGAAGATCACTTGACTCAGACGGGACGTCACGCCCTCGAAGAAGCGTCCAGAGGTGGAGTCTTCCCCGCCCCACCAACTATCGAAGACACTCTACTGTGGGAGACGAAAACGATAGCCTGCCCATGTATCCGTCACAAGGAACCGCGGCTCAGAAGGATCGGGTTCAATTTTCTTGCGCAGACGATTGACAAAGACTCGTAGATACTCCAGTTCGTCCCCGTAGTCTGGGCCCCAAATGGCCTGTAGAAGCTCGCGATGGGAAATGGTCTTATTGGGTCGTGCAAGCAAATACGACAGGAGGTCAAACTCCTTTGCCGTAAGGCGGGAGGTGTGTCCGCGCACCGTGACCTGTCGTGAAGAAAGATCGATTTCGACCCCTTGCCTGGTCAGGCGCTTCAAGTGCGCGTAGTCGGGCGCCTGTGGCAAACGCCGCAAGGTCGCTCGAATCCGCGCAAGCAGCTCTGGCATGCTGAATGGTTTGGTCACATAATCGTCGGCACCCGCATCGAGCGCGTCGACCTTGTCCTTTTCGGTGTTGCTCACGGTCAACATGATGATTGCGATCTCGGAGCTCGAGCGAATCATTCGACAGGTTTCGATCCCACCAATGCCGGGCATATTCATGTCCAACAGCACGAGATCGTAGGTCTCGGATCGTAGCTTGTCGAGTCCCTCCTCTCCGGTTCGTGCATCTCCTACCTCGTAACCGCGAGCCGTTAAACTTGTCCTCATTGCGCGACGAATCTGGGGATCGTCGTCTATAACGAGAATTCTGCCCGTGTTCATTCGCCACCACTCCGCGGTGCAATCGGAAGCGAAAAGCAGAACTCTGAGCCCTTGCCCGGCTTGCTCTTGACCCAGATGTCCTCACCATGCGCGCGAATGATTTCGCGCGCGATTGCTAAACCCATTCCTGTCCCTTTGAGGGCCTGTTCCTTACTCCCGCGATAGAATTTGTCGAAGATTCTCGATTGCTCATCCTCCGCTATCCCCTTACCTTGATCGACTACACAGATGATTACGTCTTGTTCTCTAACGCACGCGCCAATTTCAATAGGGCTCCCGGAGGGAGAATACTTCAAGGCATTATCGATTAAATGAGCGATTACCATCTGAATCAGTTCTGCATCTGCGCTCACCTGTGGTAGGTCGTCTTGCAGAGAGGCACTGATTTTTCGTCCGTCAGTCAAGGAATTCATTTGCCTGAGAGCTGCGGACACCAGCGACCTCGGAAAATGCGGGGCTCGAGACAACTGAAACTTGCCTCCCTCGATTCGCGCGAGCTGAATTGCCTCGGTCACAAGCTTCGACAAGCGGTCGGCGCCCTCATCCGCGATGCTGATCAGTTCGCGTTGATGCGGCTGGAGTTCAGCGGACGGAGCGGAGAGAAGATCAGTCGTTACTGCTTTGATTGAGGTAAGCGGTGTCTTGAATTCGTGGGCAATTGCGTCGAGGAGCGTCGATTTCAGTTCTTCGCTTCGCCTGGCAACTTCCGCCCGATTGACCGCTTCCTGCGAAAGTGTTCGTTCCAGACCGATCGCCACAAGATTCAAAAGGGACTGAAGCGCCGGGTCCGACAAGGGCGCGCCTTTCATGGCCAAACTGCCGATCGGCTCTCCTCCAAGACGGATCGCCGTGACGACGAGCCCGCTTTCCTCGTCGCGATAAACGGAAGAACGAACCGCCGCGTCGCGCAGTTTGGCCTCGATATCGGACATATCATCGACTTCAGTTCGATACATTTCACCCGTGGTACGGTCATAGAGAGCCACCGTAGAGAACTCAAATGTCTGTGCTATTTGTTGAACGATCTGTCGTGCTATAGGCCGCGTTGTGTCGGCGAGCAATAGGGCTCGGCTCAGAGAATAGAGCCGCTCCATCTCGTTCTGCCTATCTATTGCTTCTTTTGTACGGCGCTTTGCTCTTGCCGATAGCTGGCTAGCGGCGAGAGATGTAGCCAGAAACGCGGAGAGCGCCACCCAGTTTTGTGGGTCAGCGATCGTAAATGTGCCTATCGGTGGAAGGAAAAAGTAGTTGAAACACAGCATCGCCACAACAGACGCTATGGTCGATTCGACAAGGCCGCTCGCCGTCGCGATCGAGAGAATCGCCACGAGGTAGAAGAATCCGACCGTCGTTGCGTTGACCGGTATTACGCGGAAGCAAATAAGGGTGATCGCAGCGATAAGCCCAAGGGCGACGACGACGCGGCCGATCAGATGCGTCGATTTCCGAAAGAGTCCCTTGGGGATGAGATGCGTTCCCGGGCCAGCCGAACTTACCAGTGAGGCCATTCTCAAGACGCTCCGCGATCTGCGCTCGTTGCGAGAGAAGCATACCCCGATTCAGCCGAAACTCGCGCGCGATGCTCAGAGCACTTGGCGGCAATCAGGAGTAGGGCGAAAACGACGACTGGGATCATCGCAAGGGCTAGATAATACGAAACAGCCTTCGTTCTTGTGGACCGCCGCACGTTCCAGTTTCAAACAATGCCGGGTCGGATTCGGCCTTCAGATGTGGCACTTTTATCGCTACAACGAGGCCACTCCGCACGTACGTCGCACGATAAATCCTCGCCATGCCGCCACAGGCGACCACGCCTTCGATACGATTGTGGTGCGGTTGGTCTCTGGCCTTGAGCACGTCCGTCGTTCCGATCGTCTGCAAATTCATCCTTCGACTGTGACGCCTGGCGCATAAAGTCCGCATTAACGCTTCATACGAAATTCATAAATGGGGCAGCTGGATTCTCAATCTGATATACAAATAGATCCTTTCTTCCGGCCATCCGGGACTTCGGGGCGCAGGCGGCCGGAAGAAGGCCAGCTGGACGAAGGGAGTTCTGAAGGGCGGAGTCCGTAGAAACATTTACTAGTCAGCGTTTATGCGACCTCGATGTTCATTACCATAACCTCTCTCTTGAAAGTGCCAGCGAGCTCTCGACCTCCAGCATGTCGGGCGTGGCTGCGCGAATTCAAGCTATAGCACCGCTTGCTCTGAGTTTCGCGGGGTCGGTCGCTCCGTAGGTGGAGAGCGGCGGACGAAGGATGAAGCATTAAGGTGAAACGGGACACTGACGCGATTCTACGTATTCGGGCTCTTGGCGCCATTCATCCTCGTCACGCTGCTCAGCTTGTCGACGTGGCGTCAATGGACAGACGCGGCGGCTCGCGACAAAAGCCAGCTGTCGAGAGCTCCCGCTGCCAACCGTTGTCCTTCAGGCATTGCTACCCCACAGGGCGCGCTCCAGCGATACGTCAGACGAGGCGCTTGTGTTCTGTACATCTAAGGCGAAACCGCTCACCTCGAACAATCCTGGCAGGCGGCAATCGCGTCCGGCCTGTTTGCTCGCCGGGCTTGCGCCGATCAACTGGCACACTCTGAGGCACACGCACGGAACCCTTTTGCACGAACGGGGAACGCCTCTGCGTGTCGCACAAGCTCAACTTGGGAATTCGCACACAACGACAACGCTCGAAGCCTATACGCACCCCAGCGCGAACGTCCAAAGACAAGCCGCCGAACACTTGGAAAATCAATAGCTCCCAAATATTCCCAAGTTTGCGGAAATCGCGGGAAGGCCAAATTAGCTAGTGATTGAAATTGCAGGCAGATGGTTGGTGGACGTGACCGGGATCGAACCGGTGACCCCCTGCTTGCAAAGCA
>Ga0335077_10011010_pt1 | contig 11308 bp, 6 predicted proteins | sample Lox_Sample_31_FD_207151 | JGI IMG/M metagenome (GOLD analysis project Ga0335077, IMG submission 207151) | Soil microbial communities from Loxahatchee National Wildlife Refuge, Florida, United States - Lox_Sample_3.1 | ecosystem: Environmental > Terrestrial > Soil > Wetlands | place: USA: Florida...
TGCATGTCCGCAGCAGAACTCGTTGCAGGCACATTCTTCTACGCGATGAAGTTTGATCCCAAGAATCCCAATTCACCGGACGGCGACCGCTTCGTTCTCTCCAAGGGACACGCGGCTCCTGTGTTGTACGCCGCGTTAGCCGAAGCGGGTGTTTTCCCAGCGTCTCGAGTGATGACGCTCCGGCAATTCTCGAGCGAACTCGAGGGCCATCCGACCCCGCGGATTCCCGGAGTCGACGCTGCCACCGGCTCGCTCGGCCAGGGACTTTCGGTCGGCGCGGGGCTTGCGATCGGTGCGCGACTCGACAAGAGTTCGACCCGCGTCTACGTGCTAACGGGGGATGGCGAGCTGGCGGAAGGCCAGATTTGGGAAGCGGCCGCGTTTAGTGCGCACTATAAGCTCGACAACCTCACGGTGCTCGCGGATATCAACGCGCTTGGCCAGAGCGAGCCGACCATGTACCAGCACGATATGGACGTCTATCGTCATAAATTCGAGGCGCAGGGCTGGGCCACCGAGATCATCGACGGCCACGACGCCTCTGCTGTGCTTGCCGCGCTCGACCGCGCCAAAACTACCAAGGGGCGCCCGCAGGCAATCCTGGCTCGCACGGAGAAGGGCCACGGGTTCAGTGAGGTTGCAGGGAAGCAAGGCTGGCACGGCAAGCCATTCTCGAAGGACCAGCTCGCAGCCGCGATAAAGGAGCTTGGCGGCGGCATCGATCTTCCTCCGGATCCGGGCAAGTCTTACGAACGTGCTTCGCTACCGCATCGCGCCGATTTTCCGGCTCCCGCCGCGCCCGACTACGATGTATCGAAGCCCGTCGCCACTCGCGAGGCCTATGGCTACGCGCTCAAGCGTCTTGGCGCCGTGAACCCGCATCTCGTTGTTTTGTCCGGCGACGTGGACAATTCGACGTTCTCCGAGATCTTCGCCGACACGTATCATGACCGCTTCTTTCAGGCTTACATTGCGGAGCAGAACATGGTCAGCGTGGGCGTCGGACTTGCCGCGCGCGGCAAGACGGCATTCGCCGACACGTTCGCGTGCTTTCAGTCGCGCGCTTATGACGAAGTGCGTATGGCTGCAATCAGCCGCGCTAATCTGAGCCTCTGCGGTTCGCACAGCGGCGTCTCCATCGGCGAGGATGGCCCTTCGCAAATGGCGTTGGAAGATCTCGCCATGTTTCGCGCCGTTCACGGTTCAGTTGTCCTCTATCCAAGCGATGCTGTTTCTTCGGAACGGCTCACTGAATACATGGCCCGTCAGGACGGAATCACCTATCTGCGCACGTCACGCCCCAAGACGCCGATCCTTTACTCGACGTCTGAAACGTTCCCGATTCCGGGATTCAAAGTACTGCGCCAGAGTGCGCAGGATCGCGTCACAATCATCGGCGCGGGAATCACGTTGCACGAATCGCTGAAGGCTGCCGACCAGTTGAAATCGAAAGGTGTCGCGCTTCGAGTAATTGATCTCTACTGTGTGAAGCCAATTGACGGCAGAGCCCTCGTCGAGCAGATCCAGGCGACAGGCGGAAGGCTTGTTACGGTTGAGGATCATTGGCCTGAGGGTGGCCTTGGTGAAGCGGTTCTCGGCGCGCTTGCCGAAGCTGGCGCCGCGCCCGCCAAGTTCCGGATGCTTGCGATCCACGGGATGCCGCACTCCGGCAAGCCCGATGAGTTGGTCGATGCCTTTGGTATTTCTGCTCGTCATATCGTCGCCGCCGCTGGGGAACTCGCCTGACGAACTACTGATCGCTGAGTGCTCCGCAGCGGAACAACCGTTTCAGAACGGCGTAATCGGCCCGGGTGTACTTGGTTGGGCTTTCCTAAACCGCTAGCAGATCTAGCCCTACTCCCACGACTTTGGACGCTGAAATGCCAGCACTATTTCGACCGCTATGAGTGTGCCAACCGAAGCGCAGAGCAAGGTGCGGGCTGCCGTGATCTCGGCCAAGCCCAAGCCGTATTCCATCGAGCGTCGCTTTCGCCTGATGCAAGCAGGCACGCTGTTCCTGGCAATTCTGCTCGTGTCGACGGCGCTCTATGTGCGGGACGCCTATCAAAGCCGCCTGGCTACCTCGTTGCAAACGCTCCACGTGTCGGGTCCCGAGGTGCAGCGCCTCCAGGCGCTAAACGAACAAATGCGCGAGTCGTCGCGGCAGCTGTTGATCGTGCTGATTGCTTTTGCGCTGTTTTCTTTCTTCGCGTCGATATGGTTTCGGCGCGCCCATCAAAGGCATATCTGGCAGCACCTCGACAAGATGCGCCAAATGGTCTCCGAAGTTCGCCGCGGCAACCTGAATATCACCGCAGAGGTCCCTGAAAGCATCGAGCTTAGTTCTTTGGTGACCGGATTCCTCGAAATGGCGGCCGAGCTGCGTAAAACGCGCGCCTCCCTCGAACGGAAGGTCGTCGAACGAACCGCCAAACTCGAACTCGCGCAGAAAGAGTTACTACAATCTGCCAAACTCGCTTCTCTCGGTCAGCTTGTCTCCGGCGTTGCGCACGAGATCAATAATCCACTTACATCGATCCTCGGCTTCAGCGAGATCGTCCTGAGCCAACGCGGCGGCGACCGGTCCGTCGCGACGCCGGTTCACACGATTCGGGAAGAAGCCCTGCGGTTGAAGAACGTTGTCGCGAACCTGAGCAGCTTTGCGCGCCGCGCGCCGCACCGGACGCAGGGGCTCGATTTGCGCGGGGTTGTCGACCGTCTCGTCGCCCTCCGCGAGTATCATCTCCGCGCAGACAACATTGAGCTTCACATCACGAAGCCTTCGAATCCCGTCTGGGTTCTTGCCGATCCCGACCAGCTTCTGCAGGTTCTGCTGAACTTGCTGCTCAATTCGGAAGATGCCATCCGCGGTTGTCGCGATCGCGGAGACATCTGGGTCGACTGCCGAACGGATGGCCAGAGAGCGCATCTCACGCTGCGAGACAACGGCCCGGGAATGTCAGCTGAAATACGCGAGCATATCTTCGAGCCGTTTTTTACCACGCGGCCGCAAGGGCAGGGAACCGGGTTGGGGCTGAGCATTTCGCACGGCATCATTCAGCAGCACCATGGGCGCATCTTTGCGGAGGCTCCAGACGGCGAAGGCGTCACGATGCACATCGAACTCCCGATGTCACCACCACCACGCCAAGCGTCGGCCGCGCCTTCAGACAGTACTTCGTCCGGAAGTCCGGCAGCCTCCGCAGCGCGGCACGTGCTCGTGATTGACGACGAAGAAGGACTCCTCGAAATGGTTGGCGACGCGCTCGAGAGCTTTGGCTACCGGGTCACCTTGCTGTCCAGCCCAAAGCGTGCTGAGGCTGTTCTGCAGGAGGAACAATTCGACGTTGTAATTTGTGATTTGAAGATGCCCGGTCAGAGCGGCCTCGACATCTACCGCCTTGTGAGAACGATCCGCCCGGGACTCGCGGCGCGTTTCCTGCTCATGACCGGAAACCTCGCCGACGCGGAGCAGCACGGGGCCGAACTGGCGGCTGTTCCGATTCTGCCCAAACCGTTCACCCTCGCGCGGCTTCGCGAAGCGGTCGGCCAAATGTTCGCCAAGCCGACTCCCGCCTGACGAACCTTTCGCGCCCCATATTCCTTAGAGTCACTACTTTCGTTTTGTAATCGGCAATTCTACACGAGGACTTCGGGGACTTCCATGCGGCCGGCTCGGAAGACAGATTGGAAGGCATCGACAACCGTTGGATCCCAATCCTTGCCGGCGCCCTTTACAAGAATGTCGCGCGCTTCGAACGGCGTGATCGCTTTGCGGTATGGGCGGTCGCTGACCATCGCGTCATACGCGTCCGCGACGCTGATGATGCGGGCTTCGAGCGGGATGTCATCGCCTTTCGTAGGGTGATAGCCCGTGCCATCGAATTTGTCGTGGTGGCTCAGGATGATAGGCAGCACGCGGCGAAGCGTTCCGCCGACGGGCCTCAGCGTGTCCATGCCCTTGTTCAAATGGGATTGCATCTCGACGATCTCTTCGTCGCTAAGACGTGCAGCCTTGTAGAGAATCTGGCGGCTCACCTCGAGTTTGCCGATATCGTGGAGCAGAGCAGCGGCGCGAATATCCTCGATCCTTTGCTCGGGCAGCCGCATTTCCTCGGCGAGACGGGCCGCGTAGACAGACGTGCGGTAGGAATGATTTTGCGTGTATTTGTCGTTTGAGACCACCCCGCACAGGATCTGCAACACGCCGTAGTACGTCTCCCGAAGCTCAGCCAGGCTCTGTTCCTTGCGCTCGTAGAGCGAGCCCATTGCGTACGCGGTAATCAGGAGGAATCCGCCCCAGATCGCGATGTCCGACCACGCCATCATGTGACGCAGGGAAACGTTAGCCCCGCTGGCCAGCGCTACGGGGTTCATAAGGTTCAGCCAAGAAACGATCAGAACCGACGCGAGCGCTGTCTGAACGGCGCGCGAACGGCCGAAGTAGTACGCCGCGAACAGAGTCGGCAGATCGTAGAAGGAGAGAACCAGCTTCTGCCCGGCGACAAAGAAATTCACGATCGCGGCGAAGGCGATGATCGACAGGATCAACAGCAGTTCCTTGTTGACCTTCATCAATTGTTCAAGCCAGGCGCGTTTCATCTGGGTTTTCAGGGGCAAAACCAAATGTTAGCAAGGCGCGCGCGGCTCGTCGGAGATTAGGCGTGTGGCATTGTTCAAACGGTACCGTTGAACTATGGGAGCGAGGTTCATCGCGGTCATGGAGCCCGCGCGCTCGAAACGACGTGACCGAGATGGTTTCGCGACTTGCCGGCTTTTCCATCTTCGGATTCGGCCCGGCAAGTGCTAACGTCTTATTCCGCGACTTACAGGTTCAGAAGAATGGCGAGGGGTGAAGAACGATGACGTGGGGGAAACGGCGAGGGATTGTCATTGGAACATTGATCGTTTTCTTTGTCCTGATCATCTGGGCGGCGGCATGGAGGCCCAAGCGGATTTTCTCGAACTCCGTCCTCGTGATCAACGCCGCCGGCGAGATTAACGAGCAGCGGCCGTTGGATTTGGTGGCAGCGTTCAGCGGCTCGGCGGCCCCCGTGCTGCACGACTACCTTGATGCCATCGACTCCGCGGCCAGCGATCCCAGAATTACGGGAATCGTGGTTCGCATCGGACCGCTCGAGACCGGCTGGGGGAAACTCGAGGAAATGCGTTCGCACCTGATTGCGTTTCAGAGGAGCGGCAAGCCGAGCATCTGCTATCTTGGCTACGACGGCGTAGGGAATCCTGAGTATTACCTCGCGAGCGGGTGCGGGCAGATCTGGCTAGTGCCAACGGTGCCGGTGAGCATCCGCGGCATGATGGCGGAGGCACTGTTCTTCCGCGGAACGCTCGACAAGCTGAAGGTTGTTCCCGAGTATTATCACATCGCGGAATATAAGACGGCCGGCAACACCTACACCGAGAAGAAGTTCACACCTGCGCATAAAGAGGAGGTCGAGTCGCTGCTTCGCAGCGTCTACAACCATTACCTCAGCGAGACGGCAAAAGCGCGGCACATGGATACACCTAAATTCCAGCAACTGGTCGAGAGCGGGCCATTGCTGACGCACGAAGCGGTGGAGAGCCGCCTCGTCGACCGGCTGGGCTACTGGGACCAGGTACAGGACTATTTCAAGGAGCATTACCACGGGTGGAACCCAATATCGCTGGGCCGATACCGGATGTCGCTCAATACATTCGGCGGCGAAGAGATAGCCGTTGTGCATGCGACAGGCCTGATCGTTTCGGGCGATTCGCAAGACAGCCCGACGGGCGGCTTCATCATGGGCGGCGATTCAGTGGCGGCGGACCTCCGCGCAGCCCGGGAGAACCGGAGCATCAAGGCGATCGTGCTTCGCGTGGACTCCGGCGGCGGCTCCGTGGTGGGCAGCGAGGTGATCCGCCGCGAAGTGGAGCTGGCGAACGCCGTGAAGCCTGTTGTGGTGTCAATGTCGGACGTGGCCGCGTCGGGGGGATACTGGATCGCGACGCCGGCGCGAAAGATCGTGGCTGATCCCGACACGATCACCGGCTCAATCGGAGTGCTGATCGGGAAGTTCAATATCTCGGGCCTCTACGGGCTGCTGGGGATGAGCACCGATTATGTGGCCACCAGCGAAAACGCAACCTTGTTCTCCGATCAGCAAAATTTCACTCCAGCGCAGCGCGCGGCCATCGACAAATCACTACAAGAAACCTACGCCGAATTCACACAAGGCGTCGCGAGGGGCCGGCACCTTTCCATCGAAGTGGTGAACCAGATCGCTAAGGGCCGCGTTTGGTCGGGCGAACAGGCAAAACAGCTCGGGCTGGTGGACGAATTAGGCGGAATGGATCGGGCGATCGAAGTGGCGAAGCAGCTCGCCTATATCCCCCCGAGCGAGTCCGTGCGCATTATTCGCTACCCGGTGGAGAAGACCTTCTGGGAGCTCCTGTTTGAGCACGAGCGGAGCATGAACGAATCGTCGTCGGTTGAAACGATGCTGCGGAAGCTGGCCGGAGCCACCGATTCCGTGCAGGCGCGAGTTCCGTTCGAGCTGCAAATTCGATAGGATTCGCCGCGACGGTCGGCGCCGGTTCGGTGCTGAAAGAACCCGGCAGTTCCGTTATACTTGGCGATTTGGGGCGCGGTACCCAAGAGGTAAGGGAGAGGTCTGCAAAACCTTTATGCGTGGGTTCGATTCCCACCCGCGCCTCCAAGCTATCCTCATGAAAAACCATTAGTTAATCCTCTCGTTTTTCTCGTGTACCCCAGGTGTACCCTTCGCCTCCATGAGTGAGACCGGATCGAGCTCCCATGAGCGCCGCAAATCGGCTTCAAGCTGTTCCTGGCGCGCTCGCACCCACGGTGAGTAATGCTTTTCTGTGATGCGCACGCTTTGGTGCCCGAGAAGCACAGACACTCGCTCGATCAGCACGCCACTGAGGAGAAGTTCCACGGCGAAGGTGTCACGGAATCGGTGCGCATGGCCCTTTGATACTCCTGCGAGTTCGAAGAGCTTCGCCAGCCGCCTGCGCCAACTCCCAACGATGGTCTCGAGCTTGCCCATGCCATTCCAGAAGAAATGCCTGTCCTTGACTTTGGGGATTGCCTCTAGGGTTTTTACCACAAAGTTCGGCAACACGGTATTTACTGCCACGCCTGTCTTTTGCGTATAAAGGAAAAGCCGGTCACCCTCAATTCGATCCGCCGAAAGGCTGACTGCGTCTCCGATTCGCATTCCACTGTACCGCAGCAACAACACGAGCCCGCGAAGTCGTAGCGCGTTCTCTCTGCCGCGAGCGGGGAACGCGTCTCTGTATTTGTCTATTGCCGCGAGAATCCTCAGCATCTCTTCGCCTGTGTAGGGCATTGTCGGACACAGTGTCACCTTAGGAGCCCTGAGGCCCGCAGCCGGATTTTTTGTGATCCACTCCCGCTCTTGGGCGAAACGGAAGAATGCGCGAAGCCTTTCTAGTTTCTTCGCGCTTGAACGCGCTCCGTCTTTCCATCCCGCTCGGAAATCGTCAAGTGTCACCAGGTCCAATTCTTTGACGTAGCGCAGGCCGCGCTTCTGCGAGAAGTCGCCGATTTGTTTGAACAACAGCCGGTACTTGTATATTGTGGATTCGTTTAGCTTCTGTGTCGCTGCGTTCATAAGGAATCGTTCGCTGGCCACTTGAATGGTGATCGGTTCGAGTACGGGCGTCGGTTCACTCTCTTGTGACTCCCACTGCCGCACCTTATCTTGTGCTTTCCCCCAATCCGTGATGTCGATCGATTTACGGACTTCCTTACCTCCTACAAAGCCGTCAACCCAAATTGGGCAGCGACACCGCCGATATTTCCGGCCTTCCCCCTGGTGCTCGCAATTCCTCTTATGTCTGCGGTAGATGGTCAGCATGGCGCCGAGTCTACACCCCGTGTCAATCTTCTGTGAACACGTTCCAGAACGAACTCCGGAATCCTCAACGTCGTGTACCGCCGCTTTTTGTACTTGCCGCCCTCGTTTGTCAGTACCAGCACGCCTGGCTCCTTCGCGAAAATCTTTCTCACGGCATCGTCGCTTAGCTTCCAGAGAGATGCAACTTCAGGAACCGAATAGTGCCGTACCGCGAAGCACCGCGCTTCACCTGAAGGCGCCCGGGGCGTGTCTGTACTGTCCAACTCTCCGCCGATTTGTGCGTTACTGATCATCGCTCGCGTGGTACTCGACGGCCAATCTGTCCCATCTCTTCGTGAATCATGTGAAGCATCAAGTTGTTCCTCCCAAATGAGTTCGCCATTCGCATAGTTCGCATTATTGGCGAGGAAAGTAGATTCGCCGTTTCCTGCCGCCCGTAGTCTGTTCATCGTCCCATCTGGTAAGTTGAGCACGCTCGATTTCGGCAAGTGCTCTGCTAAAACGTTCTGCTGGCCAGTGCATCAGGCGATGGTAGTAAGCCCTCTCTCTTCCCGGATGACTTTGTATCTTCGCGAGCAGCTTTTCCGCGTCAACCATGAGCGGGTCGCGTGTCTCAAGGTGGCGAAGGAGTCGGAGCGCTTGTCGACGAAAATTCTCTACGAGCGCGATGGCCAACAATACGTGGCGCACAGTGACGGTTAGCGCGACAGAGTCTTTCCGCAGATGTTCGCTCGCCGCAATCAAGACGGCCACTTTTTGAACATGAGTGCCATATCTAACGTAGGCGACAGCGGCGACTTGATCCTCGGGTTTTGTGATGTCTACGCGATCACCTTTGCTGAAGGGTGCCACGGCGTATGCGTAATCCATGGCTCGCTCGAGTGCTCCGGATCCAAACTCAACTCTCACATCGCCCATCTGACGCCAATGGCGGATAGTTGAAGAGAGCTGTTCAGCCTGTTCGCGATTCCCTGGCCGCGGTAAGGGAATCTCGAAATCGTAGTCGGGTGCGCAAAACAGAATCCGGCTGAAGAAGCCGCCGAACATATCCTCATCCGAGGCTGCTAGTCGGAGTGATTCAACATTTACTGTTCCCCAAAGAGAAAGAGCGGGCTGGCGGACGTCAACGCTTTCTCCCCTTGCCCGACGGTAGAAAATCGGGCGCCCGTCCAGTGCCTTGATCAAGTTTTCGCGAGCCGAGTGCATATGGTCTCGGCGGCAATCTTTCAGGAAAGCCCCAAACTCATCGAAGTCGGCTATGCCGCAAGGTTGAAAACTAAGCGCCTCGAGGAGGCCCTCAACACTCGCTTGTGTCGCGATTATGATTGCGGGACGCCCAGCCCGCTCCAATAGCTGAATTTCCCGTTTCAACTCTGATGCGCGACGACTATCACCGCTCGGTCCCTTGCCCTTGATGCTCTCCAATTCGGTCGATAAGTCGGACAATCTAGACTTGAAAAGGTGCTCTTCTTCGTCTTCGATGGGTTCGATGATTTGTCTCGCAATCGAAGAAGGTAGACTCTTGCCAGATCCTTGGAGGGCTACAATCACGCCAGCTAAGTTGGGTCTTAGGCCGCTGTCGGTCTGAAGCCTAGCCGCCAAAACGCCGCCGGCTAGGATAAAAGCCGTGAGAATGTGATAGTCGATGGGGACTTGTGGCAAGCGCGACCTCGCGTAGCAAGCATAGTCGCGGAGCCAACCAGAATAAGCCTCCCTCCCGACCAACTCCTCTTCTTCAGGCGTCAGCACGCGGCTCGGTTCATAACTTTCAAACGCAGGGGCTCGGTCCAAAATGTCTAGGATGTACTGAGAGCCATGTTTAGCGGCGGCGTCATCAGGGCCATTCACGCCCTCTTCAGGGGGCAGGTTTGCTAGCTGAACGCTCGCCCCCTGCTCCGTCAGCCAGCCGGCGAACTGTTGCCGTGCAGACCGTACGTTTTGATTCGAGTAGACGTTTGCGTCGAAGAGGATCCGCACTGAGCGTGCCTGCCATTTGAGAGACCTTAGGTCCGCAATGACCCCGTAGACATCGCGCCGACTGCCGTTGGGGCCTGGAGCCTTGCCAGTTCTGCCTCGCCAACTCCAGACACCCGACAGACCGATCGGAACAAAACGTGGGCGTTCGGCAGCATCCCCAAGTCCCTGCCAGGCGACGGCCCAAAGAGCCAACGCTTTTTTGGGGCCTTCCACGATTACTACGGGGACGCCCGAGTGTGAAAGCCACTCGGACCGTGTCCCTGGGACGAAGTACAAGCGGTTCCCGCTGCCTGGCGCCGTCATGTATTTGTTTTTTTCGATGACCATCCCGTCATGATCTTCCAGGTCCGGGTAATCGCGCCGTAAACGATATTCACAGATCTCGCCGTTCGCAGGTTGAACGTATGGATAGACAATGCCTGAGAAATCCCCTCGACGGCCGTTAATCCCGATCAGCTCGCGCCCCTGGGCGTCTGTCACGCGTCGCAGAAAAGCAGCATCCGCCAACTCGCGGAGAATGAAACACCTTGCAAGGCGCTCATAGTCACTCTCCGCCAGCTGTGCTCCAGGGAGGCTAGCGATCTTCATAACGATCCCTTGCAACCAGAGCATCTTTAGGAAGAGAAGGAAGCTCATTTTCAAGGTCTTGGCGTTCCTGCGCAGTGGGTTCGGCGTCCCCACGCTCAATCGCGCTGTAGCGGCTCGCGCTCATTCCGACCTGCGAAGCAAGGTCTTGCTGCCGCAACCCAGCGGCTATTCGTCGCAACTTCCAGTTCAACTCGATTCGGCGGTCCATCACGATTATTAAAGCACCGCGATTTTGGGGTTCGAATGGGGTGAAAAAAGGTGAAAAACGAGGCTAAATGGAGTGAGGTTGGATGGGTTCACTTCTTTTCTTCGCGGTAGGCGCTAGCTTGTTGCGGAGCCTAGGGCCCCTTTAGAAGTCGTCCGTTTGACTCGAGCGCTCGGGTTCGCTCGCCTGTAGGCTCGTATCCAATTTCCAATGGTCGCCTCTTTAACACCGTAGTCTTTGCTCAACAGGCTTTTCGCATAACCCACCAGCGGGCCCCATCGGTTCGGATGATTGAACACATCGCGGTCGTCTTCCGACAGATCGTCTGCCAGTTTCCAAACCTCAAGATCAGGGAAATGGCCACGGAGTTCGGACATTGTGTGTCCATGCCCGCGGACCATGTTCCGAATCTTCCTGCATTGCTTAATGATTTTGTCGCACCGCTCTCCGTCCTTAAGCAAGTCTCTGCCGTCTTCTGAACTCTCCAGAAAACTTTGCTTTTGGTCCTTGCTCCCTGTTGGTGTCGCAAATTCACGTGCCCGTTTTCTTTCTAGCTCCGCAATCTTCAGTTCGAGGTGCTGCCGCTGCCTTATGAGTTGCCGGGCGCGTGGAAGTGCGAGGTTGCAATTGGAACCACTCAATATGCGTTCGATTT
>Ga0335077_10011011_pt1 | contig 11307 bp, 11 predicted proteins | sample Lox_Sample_31_FD_207151 | JGI IMG/M metagenome (GOLD analysis project Ga0335077, IMG submission 207151) | Soil microbial communities from Loxahatchee National Wildlife Refuge, Florida, United States - Lox_Sample_3.1 | ecosystem: Environmental > Terrestrial > Soil > Wetlands | place: USA...
GCTCCATCGCCAGCGCGTGCGAGCTCGCTTCGAGCACGGCGTGCGTGCCTCCCGCGTCGCGAATCTCCGCGAACATCTGCTGGAGATCGAGCGATTCGGGAGTGGTGTTGATCGCTTCGCGGCTGCCCTTCGGAGTGCGATAGCCCGTCGTGCCGACGAGCCCCGTGGTGAGTCCCGCCGCGCGCAGGATCGAATCCGTCAGGTGCGCGGTCGTGGTCTTGCCGTTCGTGCCAGTGACGCCCACCAGCTGGAGGCTATCGGCAGGATGCCCGAAAAAGTTTGCGGCGACCGAAGCAAGCCCGCGTCGCTCGGAACCGGGGAGCAGCTCGACCCACGTGATATCCGTTGGAGCCTCGCTCCGGCGCTGGCTTTCGCTCGCAATGGCGACCGCGCCCCGGCGCAGCGCCTCGCCGACGAATTGCGTCCCATCAAGCTTCTGCCCGCGCAGGGCGAAAAAAATCGCGCCGGGAGTCGCCTTTCGGCTGTCGTACGCAACCGACTGAATCTCCACGTCGGCCGGCCCGGTGATCTTTCCGATTTCCGCTCCCGCCAGTAGTCTCTGAAGTTTCATCCCGCGTTTTTCCAGTCTCGCGCCCGCCGGCTCATCTTTCAAGCTAGGCTTCTGTTCGGAGATCAGGCTCAATTGCCGTTCCCTCGCGCTGATACCGGCACCACTTCGCCCGGACGTCCAAATCGCACCGTCACGCGGCTGCCGCGCACCACCTGCGCTCCGCCTTCGGGATACTGCTCTACTGCAACTCCGCTGCCGATCAGGAGCGGCGCAAGCCCCAGCCGGGAACACTGCTCGGTGACGACGCGAACGGTCTGTCCCGTGAGGTCGGGCACCACGATGGCGCTTGCATCGCCGAAGGCCACCGTTGGCGCCGAGCCGGGAGACGGCTTCGCCTGCGCCACGACATCCGCGAAACGCTGTTTCGTCGAATCCGCAGCGCCTGAGGGCTGGGCGCCGGGCGCAGATGGCACTGTCAGATTCTTTGCCGTCTCCACATCCGAGGGCGCGGGCACGTCATGCGGCGTGCCGAGATACGCCAGCACCTGCTCGGCGACGCGCTTGAACACGGGTCCGCCCACCAGGCCCCCGTGGTGCTCCCCTGCGGGCGATTCGAGCACGACGAGAACGGTGATGGCCGGATTGTTCACGGGCGCGAAACCGACAAATGAAGAGTTGTACTGGTTCGCGGAATACCGGCCCGTCGCGGGATCGATCTTCTGCGCCGTTCCCGACTTTCCCGCGGCCGTGTAGCCATCGAGGTGCGCGGGTTTGCCGGTGCCCTCGAGCACCACGTCTTCCATCATCTCGCGGACGGTTGCCGCCGTCCTGCCGTCGGTCGCTTGCTGCGGGTCGGGAATCGCCGGCAGCGGTGCGGCGTTGTTGCCATCGATATCGCGCACGATGTGCGGCTTGTAAAGCGTTCCGCCATTCGCCACAGCCGAGATCGCCGACGCAATCTGAATCGGCGTCACGCTCACTTCCTGCCCGATCGCGAGCGAGCCGATCGAGCTTGCCGACCAATTCTTGAGCGGCCGCATCAGTCCGTGATTTTCGCCCGGCAGCTCGATTCCTGTCGGCTGGCCGATTCCGAAATCCCGGATCGTGTCGTAAAATTTCGGCGCGCCAAGACGCAGCGCAACCTTGATCGCGCCCACGTCGCTCGAGTTGGCGAGGATTCCCCGAACGCTAAGCACCCCGAACTTCTTCCAGTCGTGAATCAGCCGGCCCGCCACGAGAATCTGGCCCATCTGACAATCTATGAGTAGATCGGGTTTCGCCACGCCGTGTTCGATCGCGCCCGTGAGCGTGATCACCTTGAAAGTCGATCCGGGTTCGTACGCGGCGGCGACGGCGCGGTCCATGCGCGACTCATCCGAATACGCGCCGGCGTTGTTCGGATCGAACACGGGCCAGTTGGCCACTGCCAGCAGCTCGCCCGAGTTCGGATCCTGCACGACGATCGTGCCGGCCTTCGCATGCGTTTCCGAGATCGCGCGGTCGAGCTCCTTCTCCGCGATGTACTGGATCGTTTCGTCGATCGTAAGCGTCACACTCGCGCCCGGATCGGGAGCCGATTCGCTGCGGTCGTAGCGGCGGCGGCGCCCGTCGGCCATCACCATCATTTTCCCGGGCCGCCCGCGGATCTGCTTGTCCAGCGAGTATTCGATTCCGCCGATTCCCTTTTCATCCACGTCCACGTAGCCGAGGACGGAAGCCGCCAGCTCACGCTGCGGATACACGCGGCGATTCTCCTTCTGGAAGAAAACGCCCTTCAAATTCATGTCCGTGATCCGCTGGACGATTTCCGGCGAGAGCTTCCGCGCGAGACGCACCGGCGAATGCGCCTCGCGAATTTTCGTTTCTAGATCGTCCGCCGACACGTCCAGCACGCCCGCCAGCAGCCGCGCCACCATTCCGACATCGGTAATCTCGGCCGGATCGCCGAAGATGGAGTCCATCGGCAGGCTGACCGCCAGCTCGTGGCCCTTGCGGTCGTAGATCGTGCCGCGTGTGGGGCTGATTTCGAAAATTTGCTGCTGCTGCCGCTGTGCTCGGGAGAAGTATTCGCTGTAGCAGAAAAGCTGAAGATAACCCAGGCGAGCGATCACGAGCGCCATCCAAACCACCGCCAACGCCCAGACAATCAGCCAGCGGAGACGCGGATTGCGCTGCTGCATGAACTCCGGCCTACCCTATCGGAAAAGTGCTGCCGCTGCGATCGCGGTTGCGCCGCCGTATGACGCCCGCCGCGGGCCGCAAATTCATGTTGATTTCACAGCAGGCTGAATTCAGGGCCGAGCCGGCTGCGCCACGGGGCGCGCCTCGGCCACGACGCCGTCACTCGAATCCTCGATCGGAGCCACCTGACCGGGCACGGGCACCGTCAGGCCAAGCTGATTGCGCGCGATCGCATCCACGCGCATGGGCGAACGCAGCGTCGCCACTTCCAGGTGAAGCTGCTGATTGAGCTCCGCGGATTTCGCGCGCTCGGCGTCGAGCTGCTCGATCGTGTAGCGGACCTGTATGCACTCGAAGTGCTGCCAGGCGTAGAACAGGAGGCACGCCGCCAGCGCCGACCCCGCGGCCACGCGCCGCCAGAAATCGTGCATCTGCGCCGTCGGCGCAGGACGCGTCAGCCTCGAATTATCGATGCGCTTGACTGTATGATATTCCGTCATTGCCAGCTCCCGGCCGGACGCCTTTCCGCCGGCGCGATTTTTTCCAGCACGCGCATTTTCGCGCTGCGCGCGCGTGGATTGTTCCTCACTTCCTCTTCCTGGGGCTGGATCACTCGTTTGGTGAGCACGCGAAAAGTTCCCTCTCGCGCCAGGCGCTGAAAGGCTTGCTTCACGGGACGATCTTCGAGCGAGTGGTAGCTGATCACCACCCAGCGTCCTCCAATAGATAAAGTGGCAGGGGTCCGCGAAAGAAACTGCTCGAGTTCCTCCTCTTCTCGATTCACCGCTATCCGCAGCGCCAGAAACGTTTTTGTCGCGGGCTGCAGTTTCTGCCTTCCCCTTGCTTTTCGAACCCCTGCCACAACCGTTGCCAGGTGTTCGGTGTCGCGAATGGGCCGCGACCGAACAATCGCCCTGGCGATTCTGCGTGAATCCCTCTCCTCCGCCTTCTGATAGAGGAGATCGGCCAGTTCCCTTTCCGGCCAGTGGTTCACAATTTCGTCCGCCGTCAGCGGCGTCTCGGGATTCATCCTCATGTCGAGCGGCGCCGCCCAGCGGAATGAAAATCCGCGTTCAGGGCTGTCCAGCTCGAGAGTCGAGATTCCCAGGTCGGCGAGCACTCCGTCGAGCGGAGGAAGCTGCATGCTCTCCGCCACTTCGCCGATTTTCGAAAATTCCGCGTGCACCAGAACCACCTTCTCTTCGTACGGCTTCAATCTTTCCCGCGCAATTTCAAGCGCCCTGGGATCGCGATCGAGCGCCACCAGCCGCCCCGTCGTGAGCCGCCGGGCGATTTCAATCGAATGCCCGCCCGTGCCGGCCGTCGCGTCCAAATACGTCCCTTCGGGCCGGATGCGAAGCCACTCCATCGCTTCCTCGGCCAGAACGGGCGTATGTAAAACGCTCAAAACCTAGATGCCCAGTTCGTCGAACGCCTTTACGTCTTCCGCCGTGATCGGGTTACGGTTCAATTGCTCAAGGAATCGCGCGTGGTTCCAGACCTGCAGGTACGTGAGGTTCCCCTGCACGTCCACTTCGCCCTTCATCGCCGCGGATTCCCTCAAAAGAGGTGGAATTAGAATGCGCCCCTGCCCATCCACCTCGACGACTTGACCGTAATAGTTGGTGCGTGAAAGAAACTTTTGCATGGCCGGATTGTAGGACGACCGCTTCGCGAGCTTCTTTTCGATCGCTTCCCACGCCTTCATGGGGTAGATCCGCGCGTGATCGCCGCTGGCGCTCGTGACGTAGAATTTCCTGCCCAGCTTGCGAAGCTCCGCCAAAAAGTCTGCGGGAATCTTGACCCGCCCCTTTTCGTCGACCGTCGCTGGATAGTTGCCCCGCAGCATGTGCGCCCTTCAGGAGTTCGCCCGGCGTGTGCAACCTCGGAATCACTCGCTCGATCGCCTCATCCACCGCCCGACATTCTCTGCCACTGCCCTACATCTCCCGCCACTGCCAACCACTTTCTCCCACTTTGTGCCCCGATTGTAGTGACCTTCTTTTTCTTGTCAAGCGGAATGTTCACAATTTGAGAAAAATTCTTTGGATGGACTCAATCAGAGCGCAATTCGAAATCAACCGGCCCAAAATGGGAGAAACCACAACTGCTAGGGGACGCCCTGCGCGCGCTGCACGATAGCTAGCGGTCGAAGAGCCTTCCTGCGTGCAAATGTTTTCTAAGAGTTAACAACGGTGCGGCGGGAAATTTTCGCTTTCGACGCGGTGAGAGCCGGTGGGTCGCTCGCGAAAGCTACTGCGCGGGCGGATTTCGCAGCGAATTCAGCTCGCGCAGCATGGATTGCTCGTCCGGATTGAGCCCGCCCAGAAAACGGGGATCGTTCAACGCGCTCTGCTGTTCGGCGGGAGTCATCGCCTGCAACCGTGCCAGATGACGCCGGATGGCCATTCGCCGATCGAGCGGCATGGACTGCCAACGCGGCAGCAGCGTATTGCGCACGTACTGCCGCTGCTCGGGGGTCATCTGCTCGAACATCTGTTCGCGCGTTCGCGCCGCTTCCTGCTGTTCCGGAGTCAGGCTGTTCCAGCGTTGCAGGTTCTGGCGGACTTGCGCTTGCCGCTCCGCGGGCAGGTTCTTGAAGCGCTCGTTGTTCTGCATGAAGCGCTCCTGCTCGTCCGGCGGCATGTCCCGCAGATTTTCGACCCACTTCGACGGCAGGCCCTCCATGCCACGCGCGCCGGCATTGGCATTCGGCTGTTGGGCGGGCCGATTCTCTTTTGCTTTCTGCGCCGCCTCGCGCCGCGCCTGCCTTTCGCGCAAGCGTTCACCGAGTTGCGCCGAAGCAGGCCTCGCCGCAAGCCCGATCATCAGGCCAAGAGCGAGCGCCAAGGCTGGAATCCGATGCTTCACTCCTTGTCTCCCTTAATCATTGGTGGTCGTATCATTCGGCTGCGGCTTATCCGGCTGCTGCGTTCCTGCGGGAGCGAGGTCGGAAAGCGCATCCATTTTCGTCACCACGTCGAAGTTCTCGAGCACGCCGAGATTCTCGATCGCGTTGAAATCCTGCTGCTGAGCCGCTGTCGCGGCCGGCGACGCGCCGGGCGTTCCGGGATTGCTCGACGGCAGCTTCGCGATCCACACCGTCAGAGCGACCAGCAGAGCCGCGGAAAACGCCAGTCGCGCCTGCGGCACGAACCAGTCGAACCATCCACGCTGCGGCTCGGCCGCCACGCGCTGCCTCACGCGCGCGTCGAAGCCGAACGATGGCTCAACCGCCGGCAGTTCATCCATCACGCTCCAGACCTTGCGGAACTCTTCGGCGCGCGTCCGGCAGGCCGCGCAGCCCGCCAGATGCTCTTCCACGTCGCGCCGCTCGGCCGAGCTGGCCCGGCGGTCCAGATACGCGATCAGTCCCTTTTCCACTTCCTCGCAGATCATGATGGCCTTCTTTCCCCCGCGCGATGCGCCACCGGCTGGGCGACAAGCGGGGCCAGTTGCACCCGCAGGGTCTCGTAAGCGCGAAACAGCAGCGACTTCAGCGCGCCTTCCGAGCAATCCAAAATTCCGGCGATTTCGCCGTAGTCCATCTCTTCATACTTGTGCAGCAAGACGGCCGCGCGCTGCTTTTCCGGCAGCGACGCGATCGCGCGGCGGATGATCTCCGTCCGGTCGCGCTCGACCATGTGCTCGTCGATGCGCATCTCGCGCGCCGGAAGCTCCATGGGCGTCGAATCCTCGCCGTCGAGCGGCGCGTCGATCGAAATTCCCATCCTCTGGTAGCGGTTGTCGCGGACCGAATTCAGCGCCAGATTGGTCGCGATGCGGAAGAGCCACGTCGTGAATTTCGCGCTCGGAGTATATTGCTTCCGCGCTCGATACACGCGCAGAAAAACCTCCTGCGCCAGATCCTCCGCGGTGGCCGTGTCGCGCACCATGCGGTAGAGGAAATTCACCAGCGGCAAGCGATACTTCACCAGCAGGAAGTCAAAGGACGCGTCGTCCCCTGCCTTCACGTCCAGCATCAGTTGGACGTCGCTTCTAGCCATGGCCTCCACAGTCTATCTAACACCCATGGCCCCATAAAGTTGCGGCGCGCCCGCATGCCCTGGTGTGCAATGGCCGATCGGCTACCGAGCGGCACCGCCGCGTCGGCACGGAACCGGTGTTTCGCCGGTAAGTAATTGAAGGGACAACGGATATGTAGCTATCGCCCGAACTGGCGCAGGTGATGGTCGGCGTGCAGGTAGCCCCAGCGAAGCCATTCCGGTCTCGTCATGGGGCCGAAGAAAGGGTGCGGGGACGAAAGGCCGGTCGAGGGGTCGCAGAATCGCCTGACCAGCGCGAGTAGCTCTGCGCGGTCCCGCTCAAACTCGACGGGAGCTGTCCCACCAACGCCCTGCTCCATTTCGGGAACGGTTGAGACTCCCTTTGGCCACTTCGCGGGAAACCACAGCGCGAACCACTTCATCGCGGACCGTTGCAGAAATCCTTTTACCGGTTTCGCCGTCTTCTCGCCGAGCGGCAGGCGATACGCATCGCAGAGGTGACACACCATCTGGTTCGCGGTCATCCGCCCCCACAATCGGCGGTCCGATGGAGTGAGCGCGGAAATCCGTTGCACGATCGATTCGCGGTCGGCAATCGACTCAAGAGTTCGCATGGTTCGCCTCCTAAGTTAGGTTAAACGTGGAATAGCACCTTGAGCAAAAGAAACACGGCGACTCCCAGAAACACCAGCACGGCCATTGCCGGCGCCGGGTCGCGATTCACCTCCGGGATCAGGTCGGACGCCGCAACATAGAGCGTGACTCCGGCCGAAAACGGCAGCGCATCCGAGACCATGTTTTGCAGCGCGAACATCAGCGCGACACCCGCGAGCGTTGCGCCCCCCAGAATCGCCGACGACGCGAACGCCGCCGCCCTGCTCTGCCCGCTCGCCAGCATCAGCGACGCCACCGTGAATCCCTCGGGGATCTTGTGCAGAAAAATCGCCAGGAAGATCACGCCCCCGAGCCACGTCGAAACGAGCAGCCCGGAGGCGATCGCCACGCCGTCGAAGAACGTGTGAATCACGAGGCCCAACAGCGCCGCGTAGCTCGCGTGCGCGTGCGAAATCTCTTCATGGTGCGTCTCTTCGCCGAAATGAAAATGCGGCGCGACGGTGTGCTCGAAGAAATGCACGATGAAGTATCCCGCCAGCACCAGCATGAAAACGACGTCCGTGCCTCCGAAAATCAGCCCCGGCTTGTTGGCGCGGAGCCTCACCGACTCCGGAATCATCTCCATCAGCGCCGTCGCGAGCATGAACCCCGCGCCCAGCGCGATGAAATACTTCAGAAACTGGCGGGGCCATTGGCGATGCGCGATCAGCGATCCCCCGAGCAGGTTCGCCGCCGCGGCCGTAAGCCCCAGCAGCGCCGCCAGCAGGATTCGAGTTGTCTCCGCGGAATGCATTTGTGCCGGCTTCTTCTCTCTGCTCGTCTCTGCGATCTCTGCGTCTCTGCGGTGAACGGTTCGTCTTTCCCTGTGGTCTCTGTGCGTACCCTCTGTGGACGCTGTGTTTCGCTTCTACGAACTCAGAATTCGAGCGCCGCTACCCGCCGTGCCGGAACAAAATCACGTCGCCATCCTGCACGATGTACTCCTTCCCTTCCAGACGCACCTGGGCCTTCTCGCGCGCCGCCGCGAAGCTTCCCGCCTTCAGCAGGTCCTCCCAGTTCACAACGTCCGCCTTGATGAAATTCTTCTGGATGTCGCTGTGGATCGCGCCGGCCGCTTCCTGCGCCGTCATCCCGCGCTCGATCGTCCACGCGCGGCATTCCGGCTCGCCGCACGTAAGAAACGAAATCAGCCCCAGCAATCGATACGTCGCCTGAATCAGCCGGTCGCGTCCCGATTCCTTCAGCCCATACGCGCTCATCATTTCCGCCGCTTCGGTGTCCGAAAGCTCGGCGAGCTCCGCCTCGATCTTCCCGCAAAAAGGCACGACCGCCGTTCGAGGCTTCGCCGCCAGCTTTTCCAGGTGATGTTTCTCGACCGCGCTGTCGATCTGCGTAGCTTCGTCGTCGCCCAGATTCAGCACATAGAGCATCGGTTTGCGTGTCAGGAACATGAACCCGGTGAGCATCTTCATCTCTTCCGGCTTGAACTCCAGTTCGCGCAGCGGAGTCTCCGCCTCCAGCGCCTGGCGGCAGCGCGTGAGTATTTGCAGCTCGGCTTCGAGCAGCGGGTCTTTCTTCTTTTTCAAGTCCTTCTCGACGCGTTCGATTCGCTTCGCGGTCTGCTCGAGATCGTTCAGGATCAGCTCGAGATCGACGTTCACGATGTCCCGCAGCGCGTCGATCGAGCCGGACTCGTGCGGCACCGACGGATCCTCGAAAAGCCGCACGACGTGCGCGAGCGCGTCCGCCTCCCGCAGCGGCACCAGCGACGCGGCATTCTTCTCGCGGTCCTTCTGTATGCCGCCGATATCAACGTACTCAATCGTCGCGTACGTGACCTTCCTCGGCTTGAATACCTCGGCCAGCTTCGCCACACGCGCGTCCGGCACTCGCGCGATACCTACATGCATCTGGCCCGGTGTGCTCCGCGCGCCGGCGGCGGGCGCCTTCGTGAGGATGCGGAACAGACTCGTCTTCCCTACCAGCCGCAGTCCGATAATTCCAGTTTGCATAGGCGAGAGATACTAGCACAGGCCCTTCCGCTGAAACCGTTGAGTGGGGCGTCTCCGGAGGCTTACAATAGCTGGCGCCATGGCCGAGAACGATCGTCAAATTCAACTCTTCGGGACGCGCGGATCTGCCGCCGCGTATGCCATTCGCGACTTCCTCCAGCGCAGCGATGTCCCGTTCCACTGGATCGAGCTGACGAGCGACGACCAGGCACGAACGGCCGCCGGTCTGGCAGGGCTTGACGACGAGCGGCTTCCTTTTTGCGTTTTTCCGGACGGCACTCGCCTCGAACGTGTGACGGTTCGCCAAATCACGGAAAAGCTGGGCTGGTTCCGGAATCCTTCCCGGGCGGAGTACGACCTCGCCATCTACGGCGCAGGCCCCGCGGGGCTGAGCGCCGCCGTATACGGTGCGTCCGAGGGACTGAAAACGGTCGTCATCGAGCGTTCTGCCGTCGGCGGCCAGGCCGGCACCACCTCCAAAATCGAAAACTATCTTGGATTCCCCGAAGGCATCACAGGAGCCGATCTCGCCGAGCGTGCGCGCGAACAGGCTTGCCGCTTCGGCGCGGAAATTCTGCTGCTTCGCGAAGGAGTGCGGGGCGAGTTCTTTCCCGGCAAAGGAATCGGTCACCTGGCGGATGGGACGAAGATCGTGGCCCGCGCGACGATCTGTGCGACGGGCGTTCGCTATCGGCACCTCAATCTCCCGAACGAGGACCGATTCAAGGGCACGGGCCTCTACTACGGCGCCGGCTCGAGCGAAGCGGAGCTGTGCGCCGGCGAACACGTACTGGTTGTCGGCGGCGGCAATTCCGCCGGGCAGGCCGTGATGCACTTCGCCCGGCATGCGTCGAAGGTAGCCATGGTCGTGCGCGGAAATTGCCTGAAGAAGACGCTTTCCGAATATCTCGTTGACCGCATCCGCGCGACGCCGAACATCGAGGTGATGTCGAGCACGGAGGTCGGCGAACTGCACGGCAACGGGTCGCTTAGCGCGGTCACCCTGAAGAACAAAGACACCGGCGAAAGCAAGGTCGTCGAAACGAAACGGCTCTTCCTCTGTCTCGGCGGCGAACCCCACACACAATGGGCGGCGGACGTCGGCATTATCCGCGACGAGGCGGGCTACCTCGTCACCGGCCCCGACTTGATGAAGAACGGCGAGCGACCAAAGAGTTGGCAGCTTGAGCGCGATCCCTACTTCATGGAAACCAGTATTCCCGGAATGTTCGCTGCGGGCGATGTGCGGCACGGCTCCGTGAAGCGCTGCGCCTCGGCAGTAGGCGAAGGCGCAATGGCGGTCACCTTCGTGCATCGCTATCTCGCTCGCGGCTAGCTCCTCCCAGTTCCTCAATCCGGCGCCGGCCCGGCGATCCCGTATTCACGTTGCTGTAACGAAGCTCGCCTAGAATGGATGTCGCTTCCCAAGCGCGCCGAAATGCAAATCGACAGTCAGTTGCAACCCCGGGATCTGCTACAGCAGCTGAACCTCCTCCGCTCGGAGATGCTCAGCCTCGAAGCGACCAGCCTTGCCGATTCCTCCGGCGTGCACGCCGACCATCGCGCCAGCGCCGCGAACCTGATCCACTATCTGGCGCTCCGCCGCCACGACATTCGCCAGCTCCAGTCCCAGCTCGCGGCTCTCGGGCTTTCTTCGCTCGGCCGCACCGAACCACACGTCATCGGCGCGTTGCGCGCCGTAATGAATGCCCTGCACCGGATCGATGGTTCGAGCGAAGCAGAGGCTGCGCTCCCGGACGGCGCTCCCGAGATGGGTCAGGGGGCTGCGTTGCTTGAACAAAACGCCGAGGCACTGCTCGGCGCGCTGCCGAAAGGCCGCAACGTCCGCATCATGGTCACCATGCCGCCCGAAGCCGCCACCGATTACGATCTGGTCCGCGACCTCGTTCTTCAGGGAATGGACTGCATGCGGATCAATTGCGCGCACGACGGCCCCGAAGCGTGGTCGGGAATGATTCGC
>Ga0335077_10011012_pt1 | contig 11307 bp, 10 predicted proteins | sample Lox_Sample_31_FD_207151 | JGI IMG/M metagenome (GOLD analysis project Ga0335077, IMG submission 207151) | Soil microbial communities from Loxahatchee National Wildlife Refuge, Florida, United States - Lox_Sample_3.1 | ecosystem: Environmental > Terrestrial > Soil > Wetlands | place: USA...
GGCGCTCTCCTGGTTCTGAGTTTGCTCGTCCACCCGCAAAACTACGATCCACGACAAATGAGGAAACGGAAGGAACCTGTCAATGGGCCGCAGCAAAGGCATCAGCAGGTTCAGCAGTTTGATCTGCCAGAATCCGAACGTTTTTCTCCTCAGGATTCGCCCGTTCCACCACCATCCGGGGGCTCCGATCCGATTGAACTTGATCACCTTTTCAACGTGGAATCCAGCTCTCACGCACGCTTCAATGAGTTGATCTCGCGTATACCTCCGGTAGTGGCCCAGCACTTTGTCCAGCGACCCGAAGAGACCCGGCCCGTTGGGCACGAGAATGATCGCCCGCCCGTCCTTATCGAGCGATCCGCGGATATTCCGCAAGGCCTTGACGTCGTCTTCCAGGTGCTCCACGACGTTCAGGCAGATGACGGTATCGAAGTGTTCCGCGGGGTACGTTTCGGCGGCGCTTGCATCCGTGTAGTGCACGTGGAGGTAAGGCCTCGTCTGCCTCAACCTCTTCAGTCGCTCCAAATAATAGGGGTTGATGTCGCTCGCCCAGTAGGTCGACCGAGGGATCAGGTTCGACGTCAGGTTTCCGATTCCCGCGCCGATCTCCAGGATTCGTTCTCCCAGGTACGGGCGGATCGTATCCGCCATCCATTTCGTGAACCGTGGCGCACGGTTCAGGCGCGCCAGGATTTCGCTCCCGTGCTCGTCGGCTACATAGATCCGGTCCGACGCTCCGTATTTCACCAGTGCACCAAGCGCTCTCACCCCGTCCTTCCAAGTAATCTTTTTCCCTTCGGCGTACGTCCGCCCCGAATACCGGATGGGCAGCTCAAAAATCCTCGCCTCTCGCTTTGCCAGCTTGATCGTGATCTCCGGCTCGAACCCGAACCTGTCGCTCTCCAGAGGGATGCTCTTCAACAGTTCCGCCTGCACCATCTTGTAGCAGGTCTCCATGTCCGTCAGGTTCAGGTCGGTCACGAAGTTCGTCAGCAGCGTCAGGAGTTTATTTCCTAGGCTATGCCGGAAAAAAAGCACGCGCCGGTAATCGCTCGCGAGAAATCTCGATCCATACACCGCGTCTGCTTCTTCGGTCACAAACAGAGGGATCATCTTCAGCAAATCTTCCGGGTGATATTCGAGGTCCGCGTCGTGGATGACCGCCAGATCCGTGTCCACTTGCTCAATCGCTGTCCGGATCGCCGCGCCCTTGCCCCGGTTTATCTCGTGCTCTAGAAAGATCCATTCGAACTGCGAAAGTGGCGTCTCTCCGGAACGTTCTCGAAATCTTCGCAGCACTTCTCCCGTTTGATCCGTCGAGGCGTCATTCACCACGATCACGCGCACGCGTTCCAGCCATGGAGATTCCGCCAGCACCGCCAATCTCTTGAGGCTCTCTTCCACAACGTACTGTTCGTTATGGACAGGCACCAGGACCGATAAACTCAACCTCGATTCCATTTTGTGTTCCAGCCTTAGTTGTCGTAAAAAAGCGTTCCATGGTGTAGTGTACCGCCGACCTTTCTCGCGAGACAGTGGCTTGTCTCTTCACCTCTTGCGTTTTAGAGCAATCCCTCTCGCTTTCAACCTGTTCTGTCCCTTGCTCTCCGTCATCCGCCTTAATATACTGACCCCCCGGCCAAGTGACATCTCCGGCGGGTAGGTAGCCCTCCTGATTTTCCGTCCCTTTGGCCTTTCTTTTCGTGCCTGCCCGTCTCTCACAGGCCGAACGACGCTGTGCAGCCAGGTGCCTGCGGTCTGCCCGCGCAAAGGAGACTCTTGCATGCCCAACACGCTCGTACCGGAAGAGATGAATGTCTACCAAAATGCCGAGGCGCGCTTTGAAGTCGCTGCCAACAAGCTGGGTCTCGAGCAGGGCGTCTACCGTTATCTGAAATATCCCGACAAGGAAATCACTCTCTACATCCCCGTCGGCATGGACAATGGCCAACTCGAAGTATTTACGGGTTACCGTGTCCTCCACTCGACCGTGCGTGGTCCAGGCAAAGGAGGAATTCGATTTGCTCCCGACGTTTCCCTCGATGAAGTGCGCGCCCTCTCGGCTTGGATGACCTGGAAATGCGCCGTGGTCGATATTCCGTTCGGCGGAGCCAAAGGCGGCATCATTTGCGATCCGAGGAAAATGTCCCGTGGCGAACTCGAGCGCCTCACCCGCCGCTACACCGCAGAACTGTCCGATTGGCTGGGGCCGGAGCGCGATGTCCCAGCTCCCGACGTCGGTACCAACGAACAAACCATGGCGTGGGTTATGGATACCTACGCCATGCATGCCCGGCAGGCCACGAATGCGGTTGTCACGGGCAAGCCCATTGAACTCGGCGGCTCGCGCGGCCGTCGCGAAGCCACCGGGCGCGGGGTCATGATCTGCGTCGACAAAGCCATTACAAAACTCGGCATGCGCAAGGAGAGTACCAACGTCATCATCCAAGGCTTCGGCAACGTCGGTTCCCTTGCCGCTGAACTCATGCAAAAGGCCGGATACAAGATCATCGGTCTCGCCGATATCGGCGGCGGCCTCTACAACGAAAACGGTATTGACGTCCCCAAGGTGATCGACTGGGTCTACAAACAGAAGCGGCCGCTGCAGGACTTTCCCGGCGGTGGCGCGAAAATGAGCGCGCGTGACGTTCTGTTCCAGCCTTGTGACGTACTCATCCCCGCGGCGATCGAAAACCAGATCACCGAGCAGAACGCGCATCGCGTTCAGACGAAGATTCTCTGCGAAGGCGCCAATGGCCCTACCACCTGGCAGGCCGATGCCATTGTCGATTCCAAGGGTATCTTCACCGTTCCGGACATCCTAGGCAACGCCGGCGGCGTCACTGTCAGCTACTTCGAATGGGTTCAGGATCGCCAGGGGTTTTTCTGGCGCGAGAGCGAAGTGAACGAGCGCCTCCTCGACGTCATGGAACGCGCCTTCGACGAAGTGGTCCGCTACGCCGAAACGCACCGCGTGAACAATCGGATTGCCGCCTATATGCTGGCGATTGACCGCGTAGCCACGGCCCTGAAACTTCGTGGCATTTACGCCTGACGTTCATTGATTCTGTGTCGTAAGTCGTAGTTTTTGTCTGAACTTTGCCGTAGAATCTTTCGTTCGATCGTTACGGGGATGCCCGAGGCCCCAGGAAGGAGTCCGCACCGTGTCCACGGACTCGTCACCCAATGTTCCTGCTCGTTCTGAAGAACAACATCGCCTGGACATTTGCCGGGTGGGCCGCTGGCTCTACGAACATGGCCACATCGTTGCCGGTGAGGGCAATCTCTCTGTCCGTCTCGATGCTGAGCGCATTCTCACCACTCCCACTTGTCTCAACAAGGGCATGATGGCTCCCGAGGACCTCGTGGTCATGGACATGGAGGGGCGTCATCTTCAGGGTGACCGCAAGATTTCTTCCGAAGCCGGAATGCACCTGCTCTTTTACCGCATGCGCTCTGACGTCCAGGCCGTGTGCCATGCGCATCCTCCCACGGCCACCGGCTTTGCGACTGCGGGACAGGGGCTCGATCAGGCCCTTCTCCCCGAAGTGGTCGTGAGTCTCGGGAAGGTCCCGCTGGTGCGATACGCTACTCCTGGAACCGCTGACCTCAGCGCCGTTCTCGAGCCTTACGTACCTCACTACGACGCCTTGCTCCTCGCCAATCACGGAGCGGTCACGTGCGGCCCGGACCTGCTGACCGCCTTCTTCCGCATGGAAACTGTCGAGCACTTCGCGAAAATCACGCTTGCCGCGCGCCTCGCGGGCGAGCCTCAACTCCTTTCCACTCGGGAAGTGGCCAAGCTCATGGCCGCCCGCGCCCGGTACAACGTAACTCCTCCCCCGGGCGGCGGGGCCGAGCTTCCAGAAACCTGCGATAGCGGCGAAAGCACCACCGAGGAGATCACCCTCACCCGCTCCGAATTGGACGCGCTCGTCGATGAAGCCGTCCGCAAGGACCGCGCCCGCCGTTAACCTCTGGCGTGCGGCAGCCATTTTCCAACCGCCATTCCTGATTCGTTTCGTGTGCCCTCTTTTTTTCTCCCGCATCCAATCCTCTGCGGGATGGGAAGGCCCGCAACCCATGGAACCAAGACTCGACTATCGTAAGTTCTCCCAGGAACCTCTGAGAGCTCTTCTTGCGATCGAAGACTATCTCGCTCACTCCTCCGTCGAACCCCAACTCCTCCATCTCCTCAAGCTTCGCGCGTCTCAGATCAACGGCTGTGCCTATTGCATTGACATGCATTCGAAGGAAGCCCGCGCCCTCGGCGAGACCGAACAGCGCCTCTACGAGTTGCATGCTTGGCGTGAAACTCCTTTTTACAGCGAGCGTGAGCGCGCCGCCCTCGAATGGACCGAAGCTCTAACCAACGTTTCACAGACGCACGTGCCCGATGATTCCTACGAGCACCTTCGCGCCCATTTTAACGAGAAAGAAATCGTTGATCTGACCTATGCCATCAGCACGATCAACTTTTGGAATCGCTTGGCCATCGCTCTTCGCGCCGTTCCCGGCCACTATCAGCCGGCCCACAAATCCTCATCCGCTCAGGCCCATTGAAGTCAGCTCAAATCGCTAGCTCACTCAACCTCGATTTCCCTGAGGATCGTTCCTGCGACCCTTTTTATCTGGATACTCCTGGCCCAGAGAACTAGAATCTCTCTGGGATCCCGATCATGCTCTCCGTGCAACCGCGCCTCGTTCTTCCTTTGGCCCTTCTCACTTGCTTCGTCGTCCACGCGGGTTGCACATCGCCCTCCCCAGGAGGCGCTCCCATGTCAATTCAATTAAAGAGTCCTGATTTCTCCTCGGGCGGAAACATCCCGAAGCAATTCACCTGCGAAGGCGCGGACATTTCACCAGCGCTCGAGTGGAACGCTCCTCCCGCGGCTACACAGAGTTTTGCTTTGATTGCTGACGACCCCGACGCTCCCGTCGGCACCTGGGTCCATTGGGTGCTCTTCGATCTTCCCACGTCTTTACGCTCGCTCCCCCAAAATTTCCCTAAAACCGAACAATCCGCCGACGGCTCACACCAGGGCCGCAACGATTTCGGTAGGATCGGCTACGGTGGTCCGTGTCCCCCGCCGGGGAAACCCCACCGCTACTTTTTCAAGCTTTACGCACTCGACACCAAGCTCAATCTCAAGCCCGGCGCCTCCAAAAAAGACGTCGAGCGCGCCATGCAGGGGCACATCCTCGCCCAAGGCGAGTACATGGGCCGCTACTCCCGCTGAGTGCCGTCCCTGCCGCGTTGACACGCAGCCTCATCGCAGCAATACTTTCATGCGATGATTGGACTCTTGCGCGGCCGCCTCCTCGAAAAGCGCCCTAACCAGGTCATTCTCGATGTCGGCGGTGTCGGCTATCTCGTTGCCATTCCACTTTCCACCTTCGCGGCTCTCGGCGAACTCCACGCCGAGGTCACGCTTCTCATCCACACCCACGTGCGCGAAGACGCTCTGGCCCTCTACGGCTTCCTCTCCGCCCGCGAAAAGCATCTCTTCGAGCTTCTTCTCGGCGCTTCTGGCGTCGGCCCCACCCTTGCACTGAAAATCCTTTCCGGCATGAACGTCGAAGATCTCGTCCCCGCCATCCGCGCGGGCGATCTTGCGCGTCTCACGAGGATTCCTGGAGTCGGCAGAAAAACGGCCGAGCGCATGGTCGTCGAGCTCAAGGACAAACTCGAGGCCGTCATCGTTGAAGCGGAGAAGCCTGCGGCGCTCTCCCCGGCCGGTGCCGAAGGCGACGTCAAGTCTGCCCTCCTCAATCTCGGCTACGACGAGCGCACCGCCGACTCCGCTGTCGCCGAAGCGAAGCGCCAGGCCGGCACCGCCAGCTTCGAGCAACTCCTCCGCGCTGCCCTTGCTGTGCTCAGTGCTCCTCAGAAACGATGAGACCCCATGGCAAATTTCGGATCAAAAAAAGACCATTCTAACGAACACGCTGACCGCCCTTCCCGCTTCGTTTCCGGCGCCGCCTGGGACGACGACGCGCGTCTCGACGCCAGCGTCCGCCCCAAAACCCTTTCCGAATACATCGGCCAGAAGCGCGTCAAGGAGAACATTGCCATCGCGCTTGAAGCCGCGCGCAATCGCGACGAGGCCCTCGATCACGTCCTCCTCTACGGCCCTCCCGGCCTCGGCAAAACCACTCTCGCTCAAATCATCGCCAATGAACTTAACGTGCCGATCAAGACCAGCGCCGGCCCGCTCCTCGAGCGCAAAGGCGACCTCACCGCCATCCTCACGTCTCTTGAGCTTCGCGAAGTTTTCTTCCTCGACGAAATCCACCGCCTGCAGCCTGCCGTTGAGGAAGTTCTCTATCCCGCAATGGAAGATTTTCGCGTCGATCTCGTCATCGGCCAGGGCCCCGGTGCGCGCATTCATCCCTTTCATCTCAATCATTTCACTCTCGTCGGCGCCACCACGCGCGCGGGGCTCATCACCGCGCCACTGCGTTCGCGTTTCGGCATAGTGCACCGTCTCGATTTCTACGAGCCCGACGATCTCCTCGTCATCCTCCACCGCTCGGCCAAGATTCTGAATATTCGCATGGACGCGGCCGGCGCCGAGGAGATTGCCGGCCGCTGCCGGGGAACTCCGCGCATCGCCAACCGGTTTCTGCGTCGCGCTCGCGATTTTGCCGAGGTCCGCGCCGACGGACACATCACCCGCGAAGTCGCCCGCGAAGCCCTGTACATGCTAGGCGTGGATGAACATGGTCTCGACGAAGTCGATCGCAACCTGATGATCGCCCTTCTTGATAAATATGCCGGCGGCCCCGTCGGCCTCGGTACGCTCGCGGCCGCCCTTAGCGAAGAAGAGGACGCCATCGAGGAAATGTACGAACCTTATCTCATGCAAATCGGCATGCTGGACCGCACGCCGCGCGGCCGCGTCGCCACACCCCGCGCCTACCAGTACTTCGGCCGCGAACTCCCGCGCCGCCAGCCCCGTCTGTTTTGAAGGACCAGCTTGAAACCTGAGGCTCAAAACTTACCACGTGTTTTCAATTGTGTTTCACAAACTCCCCCGCCCTCCCTGTCAGCGAGTTGTACAATGTCTCAATAAATTTATCCGAATCGACAAACTCGCCTGACCACTTCTTCCAAGGCTCCAGGATCTTTTCCTGCTTCATCTGCTCCACGGTCTTGTGCTCATCGATCCCTTTCTGTACCGCCGCCGAGGTTTCCTGCAGCATGGCGACAAACGCACGCACATCATCCAGATTGGAAATCGCGCCGTGCCCCGGGATCACTTTCACATCCGCCGGCAATTGGCTAGACACCTTTTCCATGGCTGCGATCATCCCCTGAATACTCCCTCCACTCGCCACATCAATAAACGGGAATCCATAGCGCACGAAATCATCGCCCATGTGCACCACGTTATTCTTCGGAAAGAAAATTACCGCGTCGCCATCCGTATGTCCTGCAGGGAAGTGCAGAGCGCGGATATCCTCGCCGTTCAAGTGCACGGTCACATCGTGCTCGAAAGTAATCACCGGAAGTGCGGCCTTTGGTGATGGCTTGACCTCCATCTTCACCGAGCCACCGTTCCCCGCAGTTCCCCCGTTCTCCAGCCGCTTGCGCACATTGTCCTGCGCAATCACGGTCGAACCCGTGTTGGCGAACGGCTCATTTCCTCCGGTATGGTCGCCGTGGTAGTGCGTGTTGATGACAAACCGCACTGGCTTGTCGGTGATTCCCAGGCTCTTCAGCGCCGCCTGAATCTTCTCCGCCAGCGGCGCAAACTGGTCGTCCACAAGCACGATCCCATCTTCGCCCACGGAAGCCGCGATATTTCCTCCCGCCCCTTCCAGCATGTAAATGTTCCCGGCGACCTTGGTCGCCTTGATCTGCACCTTCGAGAAATCCTGACCTTGCCCGCGGATCGTCACCGTAAACAACAGCGTCAGGGCCGCCCACGCTGCGATTCGCAGAATCCCTTCCGTCCTCCCAATCCTGGTCATCGAGTCCTCCTCGTCAATCGCGCCGCATTCTACCACTCTCTTGCTTCTTGCACTCTAGCAAGGCCCTTTCGCAAGGCCCTTTCGTTGACTTGCTTCATTGCTCCTCCTAAGATGGCCGAGCCATGCCGGACGCCAACTGCAAGCTCAGCCAAAGGATTTCGCATAACCGCGTCATAGAAAGTCTCGGAGGACAGCGAACGTGACTCTCGGTTTTATTCTATGGTTGTTCGCTGTGTCCCTTGGCGCCAGTGCACTGGGCGGCATGCTCGGCATGGCTGGCGGCATCTTCGTTGTGCCCATTCTGACTCTCTTCGGCCACATCGAAATCCATACGGCCATCGGCGCAAGCATTGTTTCGGTCATTGCTTGTTCCTGCGGCAGCGCCGCGCCCTTCCTGAGAGGCGGTCTCACCAACATCCGGCTCGCGGTGGTACTGGAGACGGCTACCACGCTAGGCGCAGTAAGTGGTGTGCTCTTGTCCGGCATTATTCCGGTCGCCTATCTGTTTTTTCTGTTTGCTGTCGTTCTGGCTGTGTCTGCCAAACAAATGTTGGCTCGCCGCGGCGAACCTGCTGGCGCGGCATCCGTAGCCGATCCCGATAGGTGGGCTACCACGCTCAAATTGGATTCCACTTATCCGCATGAGGATTTTGGACAAGGAGTGGCGTACCAGGTGCATCGCTTGCCAGTGGGCATGATGCTCATGTATGGGGCCGGCTTGATTTCGGCTCTGTTAGGAATCGGCAGCGGCGTACTCAAGATCCCCGCTATGGATACCGCACTTCGTCTGCCCATAAAGGTCTCTTCCGCCACGTCCAATTTCATGATCGGGGTGACTGCGGCGGCGAGCGCCGGGGCGTACTTTATGCGTGGCGACGTTACCCCCGCTGTGGCCGGGCCGGTGGCGCTGGGTTCCGTTGCCGGTTCGCTTATTGGCGCGCGCATTCTCCTGGCCCTATCCGGGGACAAGCTTCGTGTGCTGTTTGTTCTTGTGCTTCTCGCCCTCGCTATCTTGATGCTCTTAGGTGCGTTCGGCATAAATGTGTTCGGGGTTTCGGAATGAGTGCCCATGCCACAAAGGTTCCACGGTTGGAATCGCTGCTTGCAGCGCTGCTGCAACAAGGTACTTGGCTGGCGTCTGTCCTTACCGTAGCGGGTCTGGCTCTTGCGTTGCTCGAGAAGAGTTCCGTGCTGCGGATTCCTCCCGCGCTGTCCTTGCGCATCGTGACGTTGGGCATCGCATGTTTTATTCTTCTGCCGGTCTCGCGCGTAATTCTGACCTTGATCGTCTTTCTCCGCAGGCGCGACTATGGCTTCGCCGCCATTGCGGCAATTGTGCTGCTCATTATTCTGATAGGATTCGTGGTCGGCATCCGCATGGCACCCCCTGAACACGCGCGCACGCTTCTATGCATGCGTCCAGCACCGTTTCTCCTGAGCTTCGAATGGCCGGATTCTGTGTCCTCAACCTTTTCCCAGATCCCCGCGTTTCTTGATCGCCCGCCGCGGATCCCGCTCGCCTCCTAAACCACAACGTAACTTCTCAGCACATCCCTCCAATTCGTCTCCATGCGAAGTCCGCTGGTAAGATATCTTCAATTCATCGTGAGCGAATCCTCCGCCGCCAAATCTCAACCCGCCAGTTCCAAGCGCTTCGCTATCCTCGTTGCCGCTGGCATTTTTCTCAGCCGGGTTGCGGGCCTGATCCGCGACCGTGTCTTCGCTCACTACTTCGGTAATTCCGACGCTGCCGACGTTTTCAAGGCCGCCTTTCGCATCCCCAATTTCCTCCAGAATCTCTTCGGCGAAGGCGTGCTCTCCGCTTCCTTTATTCCTGTCTACGCCAACCTGCTCGCCCGCGACGACAAGGAAGAAGCCCGCAAGACCGCCGGCGCGGTTGCTGCTCTCCTTGCCCTCAGTACTTCCATCCTCGTTCTATTCGGCATCCTCACGGCACCCTGGCTCATCGATGCGATCGCCCCGGGTTTTCACGGGGAAAAACGTGAACTCACCGTTCTGCTGGTCCGCATCCTTTTCCCCGGTGCCGGCCTGCTTGTCGGTTCCGCGTGGTGCCTCGGCGTCCTCAATAGTCACCGCAAATTCTTCCTTTCGTACACCGCGCCCGTCCTCTGGAACATCGCCATGATCGCCGGCATGATTGCTTTCGGCGTCGGGCGAGCGCAAAACTCTCTTGTCGTCATCACCGCGTGGGCCTCGGTCGCCGGCAGCGCCCTCCAGGTGGCCGTTCAACTTCCCATTGTCTTGAGGCTTCTCGGTGGCCTGAAACTTTCCCTCGCCCACCAAGCCGAAAACGTCCGCGCCGTCATCCACCATTTCTTCCCTGTCTTCATCAGCCGCGGCGTCGTGCAGATCAGCGCGTACATCGACGCTTTCCTCGCCAGTTGGCTACCCACCGGCGCCGTCGCCGCTCTCGCCTATGCGCAAACGCTCTACACACTCCCCGTCAGCCTTTTCGGCATGTCCGTCTCCGCAGCCGAACTCCCCGAAATGAGCGGCGCTCTCGGCGCGACCGAGGAAATTGCCGCCATTCTTCGCACTCGCCTCAACAACGGCATCCGCCAGATTGCTTTCCTCGTCGCCCCTTCCGTCTTCGGTTTCTTGGCGCTTGGGGACGTCATTGTTGCGGCTATTTATCAGTCCGGCCGCTTCATGCACTCCGATGTCATTTATGTCTGGGGAATTCTTTCGGGCTCCACCGTCGGCCTGCTCGCTTCCACGCTCGGCCGTCTCTACTCTTCCGGCTACTATGCCTTGCGCGACACGCGTACGCCTCTGCGCTTCGCAATTGTCCGCGTCGTGCTCACGACTGCGCTCGGGTATCTCGCCGCGCTTCCTCTTCCCTCACTCCTCGGCATCGAACAGCGCTGGGGCGTCGCGGGCCTCACCATCTCCGCCGGTATCGCCTCGTGGGTCGAATTTACGCTTCTGCAACGCGGCCTCCGCCGCCGCATCGGCCATGTCGGCCTGCCTATCGGATTTCTGGTGCAAGTATGGATCGCTGCGCTCGTCGCTGCCGTCGCAGCCCGCGGCCTGCTCTTCGCCCTGGGTCATCGCGGCCCAATCGTTCTCGCCGTATTCGTCCTCGGCCTGTACGGCACCCTATTCTTCGCTCTCGCTTTCGCCTTAAAACTCCCCGAAGCCCAATCCATGCTCAAGCTTTTCCGCCGTCGAACCGGATTACAATAAAGTCCGCACATGCCCCTTGTTTATTTGGCGCTCGGTTCCAACCTCGGCGACCGCGGACAGAATCTGCGCGAAGCCACGCGTCTACTCACGCAATCCGGCATTCAGATCACAAAGTTGTCTAGC
>Ga0335077_10011013_pt1 | contig 11307 bp, 11 predicted proteins | sample Lox_Sample_31_FD_207151 | JGI IMG/M metagenome (GOLD analysis project Ga0335077, IMG submission 207151) | Soil microbial communities from Loxahatchee National Wildlife Refuge, Florida, United States - Lox_Sample_3.1 | ecosystem: Environmental > Terrestrial > Soil > Wetlands | place: USA...
AAGCTCGAGCTCGAAGAGGCCGAACATGGACCCGGCCATGGCCGCGAAGACGAGGGCCACGAGCCCCACCGCCCACGGCCCCTGCATGACGCTCCCGAAGGCGGCGCCGGAGAGGGCCGCGAAGAGCCCGAGCGCCGAGTACATGACGGCGATCCCGAGGACGTACAGAAGGGAGAGAGCCACCGCCTGCCCGCGGGAACCCGCCCTCCGCGCCCCGAAGATCGAGACGGTGATGGGGATGAGCGGGTAGACGCACGGGGTGAGGCTCGTCAGGACCCCGCCGGCGAAGGCGGCGCCGTAGGCGAGGAGGGAGCCCCGGCCGAGCAGGGAGGAGAGCCCGAGGTCGCTCGTCGCCCCCGAGGAACCGACCCCGGCGAGGGCGGGCAAGAGAACCACGAAGGCGAAGAAGAGGAGGGCGAGGGGGTAGCGGGAGGGGAGTCGTCTCATGGGGCCCTGGAAATAGAAGAGCTCTCGCGTCAGCTGCCGCAGCTTGAACGCCTATTCCCCGATCTTATACTCGACCCGAGGCGCCGTGGTTACGCACTCTTGCGAGCCGCGCCGCCCACCTGTCCGGGAAAGCGGCCCAAGTGAAGATCCCCATCTACATGGACAACCAGGCGACCACCCAGGTGGATCCCCGGGTTTTGGAGGCCATGCTCCCCTACTTCACGGTGGAGTACGGGAATGCCGCCTCGAAGAGCCACGGCTTCGGCTGGCGCGCCGAGGAGGCGGTGGAGGAGGCCCGGACCCTCGTGGCCCGGCTCATCGGGGCCACCTCCCGGGAGATCGTCTTCACGAGCGGGGCCACCGAATCGGACAACCTGGCCTTGAAGGGGGTCGCCCGCTTTCACGCCTCGCGGGGGCGTCACCTCGTCACCTGCAAGACCGAGCACAAGGCAGTGCTCGACTCCGCCCGCGCCCTGGAGCGCGATGGGTTCGAGGTCACCTTCCTCGACGTCGAACCGGACGGCCGGCTCGACCCGGAGCGGGTCCGGGCCGCGCTCCGGCCGTCGACCGTGCTCGTCTCGGTGATGCACGCCAACAACGAGACCGGGGTCGTGCACCCCATCGCCGAAATCTCCCGCGTGACCCGCGCGGCCGGGGTGCTCCTGCACTGCGATGTGGCCCAGTCGGCGGGCAAGATCCCGGTCGACGTGGAGGACTTGGGGGTCGATTTGGCCTCGCTCTCGGCCCACAAGATGTACGGGCCCAAGGGGGTGGGCGCGCTCTACCTGCGGCGCCGGCCGACCCGGGTCCGCCTCCTTCCCCAGATGGACGGCGGCGGCCACGAGCGCGGAAACCGATCGGGCACCTTGAACGTTCCCGGCATCGTGGGCTTCGGGAAGGCGGCCGAGCTCGCCTTGGCGGAGGGCGCGAGCGAGGCCGAGCGGCTCCTCGGGCTTCGGGAGAAGCTCCTCGGTGGACTCCTCCGCGACCTCGAGGGCGTCGTCCCGAACGGCAGCCTCGAGCACAGGCTGCCGGGGAACCTCAACGTGAGCTTCGCCGGGGTCGAGGGGGAGGCGCTCATGATGGCGGTGAGGGAGGTGGCGGTCTCCTCGGGCTCGGCCTGCACGAGCGCCTCGCTCGAGCCCTCGTACGTCCTGAGGGCCATGGGGGTGAGCGACGCCATGGCCCACGCCTCGATCCGCTTCGGGCTGGGCCGGTACAACACCGAGGAGGAGGTGGACCACGCGGTCCGTCTCTTCGTGGAGAAGGTGCGTAGGCTGAGGGAGCTTTCCCCGGACGTGGCGGAGCGGGTGTGAGGAGGGGAACTACCGCGCGGCGGCCTTTCCCTGCGCGGACGCCGGCCTTCCGTTAGACGAACGGGCGTGGCGTCGATCGACATCACCCCCGCGGCTGCTGCGCGCATCCGGACCCTGGGGGAGGAGAAGGGGACCCCGGGGGGAGGGCTGCGGCTCGGGGTGCAGGGAGGCGGCTGCTCTGGGTTCTCCTACCTCGTCGACTGGGAGGGAGGGCCGGGCGAGAGGGACCTCGTGTTCGAGCGGGATGGCGGGCGGATCTTCGTCGACCCGAGGAGCGCGCGCTTCCTCGACGGGACGGTGGTCGACTTCGAGCGGACGCTCCTGAAGAGCGGGTTCGTGTTCAAGAACCCCAACGTGAAGTCGAGCTGCGGCTGCGGCGAATCGTTCGCCGTGTGATGCGGTAGGCTTCTCGGGTGCCGGTAGGGTGCGCCCGCTCGCTCCTCTTCTCCTGGGTCCTCGCCTGTGGCTGCGCCCCGCTCGTGGCCCTGGATCCGGGGCACACGAACGCCCATCCCGGCGCGGTGAGCGTCCGGGGCATCCCCGAGGTCTCCTACAACGACGCCTTCGTGGCGGTGCTCCGGCCGAGGCTCTCGCGGGCCGGGTTCCGGGTCCTCGTGACGCGCGGCCCGGGGGAGGAGATCGAGCTCTCGGCCCGGGCGGAGCGGGCCAACGCGCGGGGGGCCTTCGTCCTTCTCTCCATCCACCACGACTCGGTGCAAAAGGACCTCCTCGAGGAGGTCCGGGAGAACGGAAGGACCGAGATGCGCACCGTCCGTCCGGTGCGGGGCTACTCGCTGTTCGTGTCGGGCCAAAACCCGAGGTACGAGGATTCGCTCAAGGTGGCGGAGGCGATCGGGCGCCGGCTCCTCGCCCTGGGCCGTCCCCCCTCCCTCCACCACGCCGAGAGAATCCCCGGGGAGGGACGAACGCTCCTCGACGAGCGCCTGGGGATCTACCGCTTCGACGAGCTCGCGGTCTTGCGCGAGGCGAGGTGCCCGGCCGTGCTCCTCGAGGTCGGGGTGCTCGTGGACGAGGCGGACGAGGCCTACATCGCCGACCCGGCCCGGCGGGAGGCATTGTCGGAGGCGATCGCGCAGGGCCTCTTGGACGCCCGGGAGAACTAAAGGGCTCCGCCCCGCGGGGAAGGGTGCCCCTTCCCGAAGGGCGAGGGAGCCTTCGCCCTCACGAGGAGGGCGATGTGCGATTGGGGTCGCCTCATGGAGGAGGCTGAGGAGGCCTGCGGAGGTCTGCGGGGAAGGTGGGGGACTCGGGTCCGGGGGAAGGGCGAGGTCCCACCTCCCCGGGGGCCTCTCACTCCCTTCACTTCGTGTTCTCCACGATCCACTTGCCGAGGAGCTCGCTCTTCGAGAGGTAGCCGTCGGCGCCGCACTCGGCCGCGAGCTTCTCCATCTTCGACTTCTCCTCGCTCGAGAGGAAGAGGACCTTGATCGACTGGAACATCGCGTTCTTCTTCACGAAGCGGCAGAACTGCACCCCGTCGACCTTGGGCATGTTGATGTCCAAGAGGATGAGATCGGGACGGGTCGAGCGCTTCAAGATGATGGAGGTCGCCTTCTCGGCGTCCGGGGCGTACTGGATGTGGAAGCCCTTGGCCTCGAGCTCCTCCTTGACCAGTTTCGCCACGATCTCCGAGTCGTCCACGATGAGCACGCGGCGGCGGCTCTCGATGGCGGCGGCGAAGCGAGCGGGGAAGTGCTCGTCGAAGGGGCCGGCGACGGAGCCGTCGAGCCCGAGCTCCCGCGCCATGTGGGAGAGGTCCTGTGGGCCCGCGTCGCCGATGAGCAAGACGCGCCCCGCGAAGCCGCGGTCGCGCAGGAGCGCCGCCGCGGTGCGGCCAAGGGCGGCGTCGACGAGGAGGGCCGACCCCCCGGGCGCCTCGGGTACGAGCGCGTGGGCGTCGCGCTCCAGGAAGACCTGATGTCCGGCCGACTCCAGGGCGATTCCGGCGAGCTGGAGGAGGATCTCGCTATCGCTGCAGATGAGGACCTTCAAGCCGCGTTCCTTTTCCAAAAAGCACGGTACCACCGACTTGCCCGTCCGTCCCAGCCTGCCGGATAATCCGAGGCGAATGCGGGGCGAGAGGGCCGGCTTCGGGTCGGGGATGGAGGTCGGGCTTCGCGGCCCGGAGGACTGGTTCTTCTGCCTGAAGCTCTTGGGCGGGCGGTACGCGTTCGAGGCGGCCCTGGTGAGCGAGGTGGTCCGGCTCGGCCCCCTCACCCGGCTGCCCGCCGCCCCTCCCTTCTTGACCGGCGTCTTCACCCACCGTGGCGAGGTGCTCCCGGTCCTCGACGTCGGCCAGCTGGTCGGCCAGGGCGCCATCCCGGTCAAGGCCAGCACCCGCGCCGCCATCGTGCACAGCGGGCCCTGGAAGGTGGCGCTCTTGAGCGAGGCGGTGGAGGGGCTCATCGCCCTGCCGCGGCGCTCGCTCGAGCCCCCGCCGGCGGAGTCGGCCGGGGTGGCCGAGTTCCTCTCCGGGGTGGCCCAGGACAAGAGGGGGGCGGTGGCCATCCTCGACCTACCTCGGCTCGTGGAGGCCGCCCGGGCGCGGGCCGTCCCCGCGGGGAGCGCCGAGGCGTGAGCGAGGCCGTCGCCGAGATCGTCCTCTTCCAGGTGGGGGTGCACGTGTTCGCCGCCCCGGTGCGAGATGTCCTGCGCATCGGCGCGGTCCGGGACAGCGCCCCCGAGGAGCTCGTCCTGGAGACCGCCCTGGGGCGGCCCTTCACCCGGGAGCGAGGGATGGTGGTCGCCTCCCTAGAGAGCGAGCGCACCCTGGTGGTGGACCAGGTGATCGGGTTTCGGACCGTGCCCGAACAGGACCTCCGGCCGCTGCCCGCCTTCGCCCGAGCCTGCATCCCTACGGGCGTGCTCGCCGGGATGCTCCTCCTCGACGACCTCCCCACCCCCGTCATCGACCTCCAAAGGCTCGTTCGGGAGAGGGGGGAAGGACCTACCCCGGCACCCTAAGTGAACGAAAGGCAGAGAGAGATGTCCGACTCGTTCGAACTCGACGACGAGAGCCCGGTGGAGGAGGAGCGCAAGCTCCGCGTCCCCAAGGGAGAGGCCGGCCGCCTGGTGACGTTCTTGCACGGTCTGTCGGAGGGGAAGCTCGAGGACCGCCTCGACGCGACCAGCTTCTCGGACCCGGCGCTCCAGGCGGTCGCCGAGCAGGCGAACGCCGCCGCCGCCCGGGCCCACCGCGACACTCGGGCGGCCCGGGAGCGGGTGGAGATGGTGACGGCCGGGGTGGACGAGGCCATCGCCGCCATGATCCGGCTCGTCATCCAGGGCGACCTCTCCGGCACCTTGCGGATCGGGGTGAGCGACGCGGCCCTGGCCCCGCTCATCGCCGGCATCGGCCAGGTGATGGAGACCCTGAAGAAGTTCGTGACCGAGATCCGGGAGGCGGCCCTGCAGCTCTCCACCTCCTCCGCCGAGGTCCTCGCCGCCGCCACCCAGAACGAGTCCTCCACGAGCGCCCAGGCCTCCGCCATCCACGAGACCACCGCCACCATGGAGGAGCTGAAGGGCGCGTCCCACCAGATCGCCGAGAACGCCCAGATGGTGGCCTCCATCGCCGAGCAGACCCTCGTGGCCGCCCGGCAGGGCGAGGGGGCGATCAAGTCCTTCATGACCTCGATGGAGAGCGTGAAGGAGAACGCCGTCGAGGTCGACGACGCCATCGCCAAGCTCTCGAAGCGGGTGGAGCGGATCGGCACGGTGGTGGAGGTGATCGACGAGATCGCCGACCGCTCCGACCTGCTCGCCCTGAACGCCGCGCTCGAGGGGGCCAAGGCGGGCGAGGCGGGCCGAGGGTTCTCCATCGTGGCCGCCGAGATGCGGCGGCTGGCGGAGAACGTCCTCGAGTCGACCAAGGAGATCAAGAACCTCATCACCGAGATCCGCGAGGCCACCCACGCCGCCAAGGAGGCCTCCGACGGGAACAAGAAGATGGCCGCCGAGGGAGAGAAGCTGGGCGGGCACGCCATGCAGAGCGTGTCCGGCATCCTCACCGGCATCCAGGAGACGAGCGACGCCGCCCGGGTCATCCACCTCGCCACCCAGCAGCAGCGGACCGCCACCGAGCAGGTGGTGCAGTCCATGTCCGAGATCGAGGAGGTCACCCGCCAGGCCCAGGCGGGCTCGAGGCAGGCCACCGGCGCGGCCGCCGAGCTCACCAAGCTCGCCGAGCGGCTCGCCGCCCTGGTGAAGCGGTTCAAGGTGGAGTGACGGAAGGCGACGGGACCCCTTTCTCTCCTCGCCAAAAATGTCCCAGGAAGACATCCGCCAGAAGCTCTTGCCCCGCTTCCGCGAGACCACCGCGGACCGGATGGAGCGGATCTCGAGCGCCCTGCTCTCCCTGGAGCGGGGCGCATCCGGGGCGGAGACCAAGGAGGAGCTCGCCCGGGAGCTGCACACCCTGAAGGGCGAGGCCCGGATGATGGGCTTCTCCGGGATCTCCTCGGTGGTCCACGCCGCCGAGGACCTCCTCCGGTCCTGGCCCGGGACGATCTCGGGCGAGCCGGTCGAGGCGATGCTCCGGGCGTGCGACGCCATCGTCCCCCTGCTCGACGCCCCGCTCGACGGGGGGGATGGGGCGCGGGAAGTGGCGGAGAAGCTCCGAGCGCTCATCCTTTCGGCCCCGAAGGCGCCCGCGGGGGCGGGAGCACCCGGCGCCCCGGCGGGGGAGGGGCAGGCCCCGCGCAAGGAGCATCCCCTACGTCGGGCGGACGACCCTCGGGCCGAGATCCGGGGGGACCGGCCCGCCGCCTCGATCCGCGTCGACGTGGACCGGCTCGACGAGATCGCCGCGCTCGCGGGCGACGTCCTCGTCGAGGGGGCGCGGGCCATCGGGCGCGCGAAGGAGCTGAACGGCCTCTTCGCCCGCTGGGCCCGGCTCTCCGACCGGATCGTCGGGCTCGCGGAGAGGCTCCGCGACGGAAAGAACCAGAAGGTGGTCGAGCAGATCGAGGGCGACGTCCACCTGCTCCGCTCCGACACCTTCCGCTTCGCCCGTCACCAGAGCGAGGCGGCCTCCACCGCCCACGCCCAGTTCGGACAGCTGGCCGAGCGGATCGGCACCGCCCGGCTCATTCCCCTCTCCGGGGTCCTGGCCGGCTTCCCCCGCGCCGCCCGGGACATGGCGCGGGAGCAGGGCAAGGAGGTCGAGTGCACGGTCGCGGGGGGGGAGACGGGAGTGGACAAGGCCATCCTTCTCTCCCTGAACGACCCGCTCGTGCACCTCGTGCGCAACGCCGTCGACCACGGGGTGGAGGCGCCGGAGGAGCGGGTCCGAGCGGGCAAGCCGCGGGCCGGCAAGGTGGTCATCGCCGCCCGGGCCGACGGCGACCTCCTCGCGGTGACGGTGGAGGACGACGGGCGGGGGATCGATCCCGCCGCCGTCCGGGCGGCGGCGGTGCGCCGGGGGATCCTGGCCGACCAGCAGGCGGCCGCCCTCTCCAGCCGGGCCGCCATGGAGCTCATCTTCCTGCCCGGGTTCAGCACCCGGGCCGAGGCGGGGGAGATGAGCGGCCGGGGAGTGGGGCTCGACGTGGTGCGCCGGAAGGTCACCTCCCTGGGCGGGTCGGTGGCGGTCGAGTCCGAGCCGGGCAAGGGGGCGCGCTTCACGCTCCGCATGCCGCAGTCGCTCTCCCTCATGAAGGTCCTGCTCGTCCGCATCGACGAGGACGTCTACGGCCTCCCCGCCACCGACGTGGACAGCGTGGGCCGGCTCGAGGAGAAGGACATCGCCGAGGTGGCCGGGATCCGGGCGGTCCGCTACCGGAGCCGGCTCTTGCCGGTGGTGGCGCTCGGGCCGCTCCTCTCCCTGAACGGCGGCCCGCGCTCGAAGCGGCCGCTCGTCGCCTACCTGTGGCACGGGGCGGAGGGGGCGGCGGTGGTGGTGGACGGGCTCAAGGGCGAGCGGGAGGTGGCGGTGAAGGCGCCCGGGGCGTTCCTCAAGGGGATGCGCTACCTGACCGGGGCCGCCGCCCTGGAGGATGGCCGGGTGGCCCTCCTCCTCTCGACCCCCGACCTCGTCTCCGCCGCCCGGCGCGTGAGTTCGCCCCCGCTGTCCCGCGGCCGCGACCGGCGCCGGCTCAAGATCCTCCTCGTGGACGACAGCGCCATCGCTCGCGAGGCCGAGGCGGCCCTGCTCCGCTCGCTCGGGCACGAGGTCGAGGAGGCGGTCGACGGGGAGGAGGGCTGGGCGAAGCTTCTCGCCGGGCAGTTCCACCTGCTCGTCACCGACGTCCAGATGCCGGCCCTCGACGGGATCGACCTCACCCGGCGCATCAAGGCTACCTCGCAGTTCGTGAAGCTGCCCATCCTCATCCTCTCCTCGATGGCCGCCCCGGAGGAGCGGCGGCGGGGGGTGGACGCGGGGGCCGACGCCTACCTCGTGAAGGGGGAGCTCGACCCGGAGAGCCTGGCGGCCACCATGGACCGGCTGTGCGGGGTGGCCCGGTGAACCCCGGCGACCGGCCGGTCCGGGTTCTCGTGGCGGACGACTCCGTCCTCTTCCGCGAGCTCATCGCCGGGGTGGTCACCGCCGACCCGGGATTCGAGGTCCTGGCGGTGGCGGGCGATGGCGAGGAGGCGGCCCGGCTCGTGAAGCGCCTCCGCCCCGACGTCATCACCATGGACCTCAACATGCCCGATGCGGACGGCTTCGCCGGCATCGCCCGGATCATGGCCGAGACGCCCACGCCCATCCTGGTGCTCACCGCCCACCCCAGCGAAGGGGCCGGGTTTCGGGCCCTCTCCCTGGGGGCCCTGGACATCCTGGAGAAGCCCCCCGAGAGGGCCGACCTTTTGGACTACGGGCGCACCCTGCGGACGCGCCTGCGCCTGCTCGCGGGGGTGAAGGTGATCCGCCATCCCCGGGGCTTACGGGAGCGGATCTCGGCTGCTCCGCGCCGGGCCGAGCCGCCCGAGCTCGTGGTGATGGGGGCCTCCCTGGGCGGGCCGCGCGCCCTGGCGGCCATCCTCACGCGGCTGCCGGCCTCCTTCCCCCTGCCGGTGGCGGTGGTGCAGCACATCGCCGTCGGGTTCACCGGGGGTCTCGCGGGCTGGCTCGACCAGGAGTGCGCCCTCGCGGTGAGCGAGGCGGTGGAGGGGGAGCCCCTCCGCCCCGGGCGCGTGGTGCTCGCCCCGAGCGGCCGCCATCTCCTCGTCGAGAGGGGGCAGGTCCACCTCTCCGACGCCCCCCCGGTCGACACCTTCAAGCCCTCGGTGAACCCGCTGTTCGTCTCGGCCGCCCGGCACTACGGCCCCAGGGCCTGCGGGGTGCTCCTCACCGGGATGGGGCGGGACGGCGCCGAGGGGCTCAAGGTCATCAAGGACCGGGGCGGGACGGCCCTCGTGCAGGACGAGGCCACGAGCGCGGTGTTCGGCATGCCGCGCGCCGCCATCGAGCTCGGCGCCGCCGACCGCATCCTTCCCCTCTCGGAGATCCCCCGCGCCCTCGTGGAGCTCGCCCGTTGAAGCCTTTGTCCCCGGACCACGTGGCGGCGCTCGCCGCCATCCTGAAGGAGCGGGTGGGCTTGAACGTCCGCTCCGACGGCCTGGCCGCCCTGAGGATCGCGATGCTGGCCCGGCTCGAGGAGCCGGAGCCGCCCGCCAAGGATCCGGACGCCTACCTCGAGAAGCTCCGCTCGCCCGAGGGAGACGATGAGCTCCGGCGGCTCTTGCCGCTCGTCACGGTGGGGAAGACGAGCTTCTTCCGGGACGAGCGGCAGTTCGGGGCGCTCGCCTCCATCCTGCCCGGCCTCATCGAGAGGGCCCGCTCGAGCGGGCGGCGGGCGACGGTCTGGTCCGCCGGCTGCGCCACCGGGGAGGAGCCCTACTCCATCGCCATCACCGCGGCGGAGGCGGGGGCGGGGCCGGAGGAGCTCGAGATCCTGGCCACCGACGTGAACCCGGAGGCGGTGGCCTTCGCCGCCCGGGGGGTCTACGAGTCGCGCCGGGTCCGCGAGGTGAAGGAGCCGTTCCTCTCCCGCTACTTCGACCGGGAGGGCGAGGGGCTCGTGGTGCGGGCCGGCCTACGGCGGCTCATCGCCGCCACCCGGCCCCACAACCTCGTCTCCACCATCTACCCCCGCCCCGCCGCGGGAGGCGGCTTCGACGTGGTCTTCTGCCGGAACGTCATCATCTACTTCGACACCTGCACCACCCAGCGGGTCCTGACCCAGTTCCGGGAGGTGCTCGCGCCGGGCGGGTACCTCTTCCTCGGCTACTCGGAGTCGCTCTTCCGCCTGTTCGAGGGGTTCGAGCTGACCGAGGTGGCCGGGGCGTTCGTCTACCGGAGGCCGGAGGCCCCGGCGCGACCCCCCGGTCCCATGAGGCCGCCTTCCCGCCCGCACCTCGTCCCCATGCCCGCGGCGCCGCCCCGGGTCCGGCACCTGAAGTTCGAGCCCCCCGAGCCCTCGCGCACGCCCGTGCCCCTTCCCCCCGAGGTCTACGGGCCCTCGGGAGAAGGGGAGGCGCCTCTCGCCCCCCAGGAGTACCTGGATGCCGCGGTGGCGCTCTTCGCGGACGGCCGCTTCGGCGCCGCCCGGGAGCTCCTCGAGCGGCTCCTCGAGCGGGGAGGGGAGGACCTGGCGGTACGGCTCACCCTCGCGAACCTCTACGGCATCCTCCGGCAGAAGGACCAGGCCCACCGGTGCTACCTCTCGGCCCTGGCCTTGGAGCCGCTCAGCGCCGAGGCCCACCTCTTCTTCGGGATCCACCTCTTCTCCTCGGGGGAGGCCGGGGAGGCGGCCCGGGAGCTGTCGCGGGCCCTCTTCCTCGACCCGGACCTCTCGCTCGGCCACTACTACCTGGGCCGCTGCCGGGAGGCGCAGCGGGACGTGGACCGAGCCCGGCTCGCCTACCGCAACGCCCTCGAGGCCTTTCGCCGGTGTCCGGGGGGCAAGCGGCAGGAGTTCCTGGGCTACTATCCCGACATCCCCGAGGACGGAAGCGCCTTCGCCCGCGCGGCGGAGTACGCTCTGCTCGCGCTCTAGGAGAAGAAGAATGGCGGAGAAGCGGCGCATCCTTTTGCTCGACGACTCGCCCATCACCCTGGAGATGGAGAGGGCGGTGCTCGAGGACCGAGGCCACGCGGTGGCGGTGGCGAAGAACCTCCTCGAGTTCCAGACCCTCCTCGAGACCTTCGAGCCCGAAGTGATCCTCACGGACCTCATGATGCCGGACATCTCGGGCAAGGAGATCGTCCGGGTGCTGAAGCAGGACTTCCACACCGAGAAGATCCCCATCATCCTCTTCAGCTCGCGCCCCGACGAGGAGCTCGCCCCCATCGCCGAGGGGGCCGGGGCGGACGGCTACCTCTCCAAGTCGCACGGCATCGATCGGCTGGGGGACCTCATCGACGAGCTCGTGGAGTCGATCATCTGGTGACGGAGGCGGGCTCTGCAGAAGGCTGCGGGGTGTGCAAGGCCTTGCATGTAGGCCGTCTTGCCCGGGCGGCCCACCCGCCCTTTTCCCTCGGCGGTTCGGGCGGTTAATGGCGGCTCGCAAAGGCGAG
>Ga0335077_10011014_pt1 | contig 11306 bp, 6 predicted proteins | sample Lox_Sample_31_FD_207151 | JGI IMG/M metagenome (GOLD analysis project Ga0335077, IMG submission 207151) | Soil microbial communities from Loxahatchee National Wildlife Refuge, Florida, United States - Lox_Sample_3.1 | ecosystem: Environmental > Terrestrial > Soil > Wetlands | place: USA: Florida...
GGGGGTCGCCCTCACGAGCCGGTCGCACCCACCAACTTACTGGCCACCTCTGTTGGCTCTTCACTACTCACTGGCTACTTCCCTTCATGACCACCCAACTCCAATTTAACCTCCAGCCCACTCGCCGCGCCCTCACCGTCAGCGAGCTCACCGCCCGCATCCGCGACCTCCTCGGCCGCAATTTCACCGACATCTGGGTGGAAGGCGAAATCTCCAACTGCCGCGAAGCCCAGTCCGGCCACGTGTACTTCACCCTCAAGGACGAGCGCGCCCAAATTAAATGCGTCTGCTTCAAGCAGCAGCTGCGCACCATCAAGTTCCGTCCCGAGGATGGTTTGCACGTGACGGTGCGCGGCTCTGTCAGCGTCTACGAGCAGCGCGGTGAATATCAGATCTACATCGAAAATATGGAGCCGGTCGGTCTCGGTGCGCTGCAGCTCGCCTTCGAGCAGCTCAAAAAGCGCCTCGAAGCCGAGGGCCTCTTCGCTGCCGACCGCAAGAAGCCTCTTCCCATTCTGCCCAGCCGTATCGGCCTAATTACTTCGCCAAAAGGCGCTGCTGTCCGCGACGTCGTCCGCATCCTGCGCCGCCGCTTTCCCAACGTGCACCTCACCGTCTATCCCGTGCGCGTGCAGGGCGATGGCGCCGCCCTCGAAATCGTCAAAGCGCTCAGATTTTTCAATCAGCGCAAGCTCGCTGACGTTTTGATCCTCGCGCGTGGTGGCGGCTCGCTCGAAGATCTCTGGGCCTTCAACGAAGAAATCGTCGCCCGCGCCATCTTTGAATCGGAAATTGCTGTCATCTCCGGTGTCGGCCACGAAACCGATTTCACCATTGCGGATTTCGTCGCCGACGTGCGCGCCTCCACGCCTTCCGCCGCCGCCGAACTCGTCGTCCAGACCCGCCGCGAATTCGACAAACACATCGCCGACCTGCGCGAAACGCTGGCCGGCCTGATGCGCTACCGCCTGCTCGAAGCTTCCCGCCGCGTCCACGAACTCTCCGCCCGCCGCGGCTTTCGCCGTCCTCTCGATCTTCTCCGCCAGCAGCGCCAGCGCGCCGATGAAATGACTTCCCGCCTCGCCGCCGGCCTGCGCGCGCGTCTTGAGCAATCGCGCAAGCGGATCAACGCCGTCCACTTGCGCATCGCTTCTTTCGATTTTCGTGTGAGGATTGCGGCCTTTCGGTTGCGTCTCGAAAGGCGCGCCGCCGATCTCGGCCTCCGCTCCGAACGTTTCTTGCGCGCGAAGCGCGAGCGCCTCGAACGTCTCACACTGCAATTGCAGGAGCGCAGCCCACTCAAAGTCCTCGAGCGCGGCTACGCCATCGCCACCGACGCCTCCGGCGCTCTCCTCCGCGACGCCGCCCGAGTCCAACTCGGCGACCCCGTCCAAATCCAGCTCCACCGCGGCCGCCTCACCACCGAAGTGAAGAAAAAAGATGCGCCATGAAACTGCAATCAGTTATCGCCGTAAAAGCGCGTTTTGGGCGGGGGCGGCGGTCCCGGCTGCATGTAGGCCGGCGCCTTGTCCGGCGTGAGCCAGCGCGTCCAGAATGTGTCGCTCAATTGGTCGAGATATTTTTTGCCTTGCGGGTCCTGGCTCAGAATGCGAATCAGCACTTGCAACGAGTCGCTGCTCCGTCGCAGCGCATCGAGGCTCAGCGTATAGCCCTCAATGAACGTCGCGGCCTTGTAGCGCACGCCCAGTTCGCCGTCCTTCAGCACACCAGGCGCGGTCGCCGCGCCGTTGGCTTGCTGCCAGTTCTGAAAGCCCAGTTGAAAATCGTACGGCGGTTGCAGGTAGTACGGCCGGTAAGCGCCCGCCAGGAATTTTTCCATCGCGCGTTTCGCGGCCGCTTCAATCCGTTTGGCGGGTTCGCCTTCTGGCAGAGTCTCCGCCAGCGCACGGCTCTTCGCCGTTTTCACCACGGCGTACTCCAATTCCGGAAAATCCGGCTTCAACTCCTCGCCGAGCACCTGATCGCCAGAAACCATGATGACGGGAATGCCCCAGCGCGCCGCGGACAGCGCTACGATGTGCGTCTCCGTAAACTCCACGCCGTTGATGCGGTAGCTGATGCGGTCGGTGACCGTGTGCGCCATGAATCCGTTGGTGTTGGCGTGCGCATGCATGGCGATGCACACGATAGCGTCTACGGAACCATCAATCCCAGTGTTGTAGGGATCGAAATCGTAATTGCGAAAATCGAATTTCGCGCGCGGATCCATCTTGTCCACGAGCAGGTCAGGTTCTTTTGTGTTTCCGGACCCGTGGCCATCCTGAATCCAGACCGAGCCCGCGCCGCCGGCGAAAAGTCCGCGAATCGCCGCGTTGACATCCGAGGTCAGCGATTCGCGCCCTTTGGCGTATTCCTCGGGCCGCTCCACCCACAGCATTTCGTAGTGCGTCACACCCGAAACGCCTTCCATGTCGTAAATAATCAGAATTTTCGGATGGTTCGTAGCCGCGGTTGTAAGCACCGCGCAGCAGGAAATGCAGAGCAACAGAAAAACGAAACCAAACACAAAACGAAGCGCGCACATTGTAGACCCTCCCAACGAAAGATGCGCGCGACGCTATCCATTCCCGCGCACTCCGTCAAGCAGTGCACCGCAATCCACGAGGCCAGTTGCTACTCAACGCTGCGGTGGGGAAACTTGCGCTCGTTGCTGCTTTATTTTTACGACTTGGTCGACCAATTCGTCGGCCATTCGTGTGAATTGTTCCCGTTCGGCGGCGCTGGCCACGGTATCGGCTTTGCGGCGGTACAGCAGGTTCAGATAGGCCATGGCATCATCATAGTCCGGTTTCAAGGCGATAGCTTTCCTCAGCGCGTCGATACCTTCGTCAATCGTCGTTCCAAATTCCTGTGTGTACTGCTCTCGCAGGCCCGGCGGAAGCGGGTCGGTGTCGCGAAGCCCTCTTCCGCGCGCGCCGCTGTTGTACTTTTGCCGAACTTCCCCGTTGGCCCGGAACGACAGGGACCAGTCGATGACGCCGATCCAGTAATAGGGCCCGGGATCGTCCGGCTTAATCGCGATGTGCTTCAGGTGATACGTCTTGGACTCCAGGAAGCCGTCGGGACTGAACGGCGGCGTTCCCGCCATTTGGAAGAGCAGCGAGCCGAGGCCATCAAGGGCGCTGAGATTCTGCGGGTCCCTCGCGAGAACCTCTCTGTACTCTGCGATTGCGCTTTGCCCGCGCCCCCTGTTCTCCTCGCTGGGCGCGCCGGGAATGTATTGCGAGGCGTAGGCCGTCGCGAGATAGAGGCGGGCATTGAGAAGGTTCGGGTCCAGTTGCTTGGCGTGCTCGAAAAGGCGGGCAGCTTCCTCGATTTGGCCGTTTTTGTAGGCCTGCACGCCCTGATTCAGGGCGTCGCGCGCTTCGGTTTGTTGCGGGGTTTGCGGAGCCTGTGCTCGCATAATGAAGCCGCGGCCGACGCAGAGGGCCGCGGTGAAGCAGACAATGCGAAGAAGAGACCAAAGCAGGGAAGAGACACGGGGGCGCATGGTCGGCATGAAGTTCTCCTGTTGACCCTGCGAAGGTTGATTGTACTCTTGGTTGCTGGAAGAAAGCGACTCGCATCTCAGCTTGGTTGGTTGCCTAGATGGTGGCGCAGCAAGCTGTGCCACTACAAAGTCAATGTCAGCGATCTCGCTACTCTTCGTCGGAGGAGGAGGCGACTTTCAATACGGCGAGGAAAGCTTCCTGCGGAATGTCCACCTGGCCGACGCGCTTCATGCGGCGCTTGCCTTCTTTTTGTTTTTCGAGCAGTTTGCGTTTGCGCGTGATGTCGCCGCCGTAGCACTTGGCCAGCACGTTTTTGCGCATGGCGGCAACCGTTTCGCGCGCAATCACGCGGCTGCCAATCGCCGCCTGAATGGGCACCTCGAACATCTGCCGCGGAATCAGTTTGCGCAAGCGCGTCACCAGTTCGCGGCCGCGCTCGTACGCAAAATCGCGGTGCACGATGAGCGCGAGCGCGTCCACCGGCTCGCCGCCCACGAGCACGTCCAGTTTCACGAGGTCGGATTCGTGATACCCGGCCAGGTGGTAGTCGAGCGAGGCGTAGCCGCGTGACACGCTTTTCAGCCGGTCGTAAAAATCGAGCACGATTTCGTTGAGCGGCAATTCGTAGGTGAGCATGACGCGCGTCGGAGACAGGTACTCGAAATTTTTCTGCGTGCCGCGTTTTTCCTGGCACAGCTGGAGAATGCCGCCGACGGATTCGTCGTTGGTGATGATCATGGCTTTGATGATCGGCTCTTCAATCTTGTCGATGTCGCTGGGAGTCGGAAACTTTGCCGGGCTGTCCACTTCGATGGTTTCGCCAGTGACTTTGGTGATGCGGTAGCGCACGCTGGGCGCGGTCGTGATGAGATTCAGTCCGAATTCGCGTTCGAGGCGCTCCTGCACAATTTCCATGTGCAGCAGGCCAAGGAAGCCGCAGCGGAAACCGAAGCCGAGCGCGACGGAATTCTCCGGCTCGTAGAAAAATGCCGCGTCGTTCAACTGCAATTTTCCGAGCGCATCGCGCAGCGGCTCGTAATCGTCGGCGAGCACGGGAAACAATCCGGCGAAAACCATCGGCTTGATGGCTTCAAAGCCAGGCAGCGGCGGGGCGGGCTGCTCCGCGGAAATCACGGTATCGCCCATGCGCGCATCGGCCACGCGTTTGATATTCGCGATGATGAAGCCGACGTCGCCGGCGCCAAGTTCTTGAAGCGCGACCGGCTTGGGCGTGAGCGTGCCGAGTTGCTCGACTTCGTAGGTTTCGTTGCTGTGGCACAGTTTGATTTTTACGTGATTGGTGACGCGGCCTTCCATCACGCGCACCAGAACCACGGCGCCGCGGTAAATGTCGAACCAGGAATCGAAAATCAGCGCCTGCAGCGGATTTTCCGAACGGCCCTTCGGAGCCGGCACGCGATGCACGATAGCTTCGAGCACGTCCTCGACGCCGAGGCCGCTTTTCGCGCTGATGAGCAGCGCATCGCCGGCAGGAATGGCCAGCACGCTCTCGATCTGCTCCTTCACGAAGTCAGGTTGCGCCGCGGGCAAATCAATTTTGTTGATGACCGGAATGATGGTCAGATTATTTCCGGCCGCGAGAAACGTATTCGCGACGGTTTGCGCTTCCACGCCCTGGCTGGCGTCCACCACCAGCAGCGCGCCTTCACAGGCGGAAAGCGCGCGCGAAACTTCGTAGGAAAAATCCACGTGACCCGGCGTGTCGATCAAATTGAGCTGATATTCGTTGCCGTCCTTCGCTTTGTAGTGCAGGCGAATGCTTTTCGCTTTGATGGTGATGCCGCGCTCGCGCTCGAGGTCCATGGAGTCGAGAAACTGCTCGTGCATTTCGCGCTGGGTAAGGGCGCCGGTCATTTCCAGCAGGCGGTCGGCAAGGGTGGACTTGCCGTGGTCGATGTGCGCGATGATGCAAAAATTGCGTATGAACTGTGGGTCCATGAAACTCGGTTACGTTTTCCGTTTCGCGAATGCTTGGAGTTGTGGTTACCGGCAGGATGTTTCGGTGAGCCGGCACATCACGCCGCGCAAAACCGCGTTGTTTAGACAGACCAGTTTGCCATAAGAGAGTGAGTAGTAGGTAGTGAGTAGCGGGGGAAAGGCAAGAAGAAGACAAGAAAAGGAATAACACAGAGGGCACGGAGGGAAGAGCACAGAGGGCACGGAGAATCATCCGCGGAAGGATGAGCCTAGGGGAAACGGGTGGGAGGGTGGCGCGTCTAAGGGTGGACAGGGAGGTGTCGCGAAATGGCCAGAAGAGTGATGGGGATGGTGATCGTAATGGTGGTGGCGGCGGTGGGGACGGTGTCCATGGCGCTGCGCGCGCAGAACAACAGTGCCAAGCCGGCGCCGACGCTGCGGAGCGTGTTGCTGCAACAGTTGAAGGACACGCATACCAACAGCAACTGGTTCGTGTGCGCGGATGTGGCGGTGGCGGGCGTGACGCCAGAACAAGCGAATTGGACGGACGGGAAGGGCAACCATTCGGTAGGGCAACTGGCGTATCACATTTGGTTCTGGAATGAGCGGAATCTGCGAGGCATGAAGGGCGAGCATCCGGAGAAATTCAGCGGCAACAACGACGAGACGTTCGAAAAGTTCGATGCGAAAAGCTGGAAGGAAACCGTACAGAAGCTGGACGCGGTGCTGACGGAACTGGAGAATCTGGTGCAGAACGCCGATGAGGCGAAGCTGCAATCGATTGCCACGACGATTGCCAACATCAACGCGCACAATGCGTATCACATCGGCGAAATCGTGATGGTGCGCAAGGAACAGGGTTCGTGGGACCCAAGCAAGGGCGTGAAGTAAGACCGACCTGAATTTAGTTCAGAGCCAGCGCCCGGTGAGAGCCATCCCGGCGACCTCGTTCGCGCATGCGAGCAGCCAAAGTTGCAGCAGCATAAGGCTTGTCGCGGACCAGCGGCTGCCTTTGGCACGGATCACTGCGAGAGCCGCCAAGATCACTGCAACGGCAAAGCAATAGTTCTCAATGCGCAGGCCCGATTCGTTCGGGCCCGCAAAGGGTCGATGGGTCCAGTCGACCCAGCCGTATGAAGCCACTCCAATAGCCGTGAGCAGTAAAACAAATTGCAGGACACACAGTATCCAGGCGCGTTTTAGGAGATCCCTCAAGTTAGACCGGTTTCGATAGAACATCGCACCAACGAAGCCCAACAGCGGAACGGTGATGAGCGCGAGAGGAGTGGCCAGGGCAAGCTCGAAGACCATGCTGGCCATCCAAAAGAATCTGTGCCAAGAGTGCATCGCGTCCTGAGTTTGGCCGCTCATTGCTCCGAAATACAAGAAACAAAAAATGGGTTGTTCTTAGAACAGAACAACGAACGCGGAGGTTATTCTTCGCGGAGGGTGCGGGTGGGTTCGACTTGGGTGGCGCGGTAGGCGGGGAGGGCGGTGGCGAGCAGGCCGACGGCGAGAAGCAGGGCGGCGACTATGGCGAAGGTGAGTGGGTCGGTGGGGCGGACGCCGTAGACGAGGGAAGAGACGATGCGGCCGAGGGCGAGCGCTGCGGCGAAGCCGATGGCGACGCCGAGCAGGATGGGTTTCATGCCGTCGCTGACGATGAGCCTGAGGACGTCGGCGTTCGAAGCGCCTAACGCCATGCGAATGCCGATTTCGCGGACGCGGCGGCGCACGGTGTAGGCGAGCACGCTGTAGATGCCGACGGCGGTGAGGACGAGAGCGAGGCCGGCGAAGGCAGCGAGCAGCAGCATGTTGGAGCGTTGCGGCGTGAGGGAGTTGGAGATGAGCTGATTCATGCTAAGCACGTCCACGACGGGCGTTTCGGGATCGATTTGATGAACCGCGACGGTGACGGCGGAGGCAGCATTCATGGGATCGCCGGTGGTGCGAATGGCAAGGCTCATGCCGAAAGAGCGCCAGGCTTCGGAAGGCGGCGCGAAAATTTGATCGAGGGGCCAGTAGACCATGGCGACGGGCCGAGTTTCGTCGAGAGAGTCCAATTTGATGTCGCCGACAACACCCACGACTTCGCGCGCGACGCCGGGATAGAAAGTTAGCGTGACATGCTTGCCGAGCGGGTTTTGGCCGGGCCAGAAACGATCGGCGAAAGCCTGACTGACGATGACGGTGGGCGCGCGTCCGGTGACGTCTGAGGCGTCGAGATCTCGGCCGCGTACGAGCGGAATATGCATGGCGCTGAAAAAGCCGGGGCTGACGTTGCGCACGTCGACTTCCGGTTGATCGGACATGGGCACAACGGGCTGGCCTTCGACCTGCACAGGTTGATGCGAGCCGCTGTCGCTGATAGGGAGGTCGTCGATCAAACCGGCAGACTCGACGCCAGGAGTGGTGCGGACTTGCTGGAGAACGCGTTCGAAGAAGGAGATTTCGCCGGCGGGAGTGGGGAACTTGTTGGCGGGAACGGAGAGGGACATGGTGAGCACGCCGTTGGGATCGAAGCCGGGGCGGATAGCTCTGAGTTCCCAGAGGGTACGGACCATGAGGCCGGCGCCGATGAGGAGAACGAGAGAAAGGGCGACTTCGCATACAACCAAAGCGCCTCGGGTTTTGCTGCCGCCAGAATCGGAGCTGCCGCGGCTTTGCCCCTGTTTGAGGGTTTCGCTGACGTCGGCTTTGGTGAAGCGCAAGGCGGGAAGAAGGCCGGCGAGAATTCCCGCGAAAAGAGAGAGAACCACGGTGAAGGCCAGCACCGAAGCATCGAGATTCATGTGGGCGAAACGCGGGAGGCGATCGGCGAGGAATTTGGAGATGAGGGCGATGCCGACATTGGCGAGTAACAAGCCCAGCGCGCCGCCGGCGACGGAGAGAAGAAGCGTTTCCGCGAGCACTTGACGGAGGATTACGGGGCGGCTGGCGCCCAGCGCGGTGCGAATGGCGATTTCTTTTTTGCGGGCGAGCATTTTGCCGAGGACGAGATTGGCGACGTTGGCGCAGGCGATGAGGAGGACGAAGGCGACCGCACCGAGAAGGACGAGGAGCGCGGGGCGAATGTCGCCCACGAGTTGTTGACGCAGAGGAATGATGGTGGCGCCCCAGCCTTTGTCGTCCTCGGGATAAAGCTGTTCGAGACGCACGGAGATGGCGCTGAGTTCGGACTTTGCGGCGCGAATGTCTACGCCCGGCTTGAGGCGGCCGATGACGGAGTAGTTGTGATTGCCGCGGACGGCGCGCTTTTCGTCGCTCCAAGCCATAGGAACCCACAGCTTGGCCCAACTGGGGAATTTGAAGCCCGGCGGCATGACGCCGACGACGTGATAAGGCTCGCCGTTGAGAACGATATCCTGGCCGACGATGGCGGGATTGGCGCCGAAATGATTGCGCCAGAGTTGGTCACTGAGGATGACGACATGGCCTTGGCCGGGACGGTCTTCGTCGGGCGAGAAGGTTCGACCCAGAGCTGGTTGAACGCGGAGGATGGAGAAGAAACCCGGGACGACGGTGGCGCCAAAGAGGGAATCGGGACGGTCCGTTCCTCCGAGATTGAGAACCGTGCCGCCGTAGGCGGCCATGTCTTCAAAGGAAGTGTTCTGGCGCTGCCAATCGAGGAAGTTGGCAGGGGAGACGGAGAAGTAGCTCATCCCAGGGAAGCTTTTGGCGGGGGGAACGTGCCAGATTTGCATGAGGCGATCGGGGTCCTGGTAGGGAAGGGGGCGGAGAAGGACAGCGTTGACGACGGAGAAGATGGCGGTGTTGGCGCCGATGCCGAGAGCGAGGAGCAGGATGGCGGTGGCAGCGAAAGCGGGGTTGCGGCGGAGCAGGCGCAGAGCAAGACGCAGGTCGGAAAGGAAATGGCGCATGGTAGCCCTCCCGGCCACCGCGGAGACGAACGGCGGTGGTACTGATGAGGACGCAGAAAACGGCAAAAGGTTCCGTGGGCTGGGCGGGATGGCGGTGGCGGATACTACAAAGCAAGGCGACGCAGGTTTTGTGGGGGTTGCGGACGGGGTATATAGTGACAAAGGGGGCGTGCCCGGGGCGGGACGCGACCCAGCTGAAGATTTCCCTGGAAGCCGACGGGTTGCGCGAGGCAACCGGGCCAAACCTTAAAAGGCAATTCAGACGGATGGGCTCAGACGTCAGCAAGCACCTGGATCGCGCGAAGCGATTCCTCGAAAAGAATCGTGTCGAGGACGCCATCGAAGCCTATCTGGCGGTGTTGGAGGAAGCGCCGCAGCATCAGGAAGCCACGCAGGCGCTGGGCGATTTATACGCGCGCATCGAGCAGCCGGAGCGCGCGGCGGTCTTTTACGGGCTGCTCTTCGATTTGCTGGTCGAGCCACGCGACGAAACGAAAGCGCTGGCCATCTACAACCGGTTCCTGAAAAACAGCTCCACCGCGCAGCCGCCGGAACGCATCGCGCGTTACGCCTTTCTCCAGCAAAAACAGAATCACGCCGAAGAAGCCATCGAGCAGTACACGAAGGCCGGAGAGCTTTTCAGCAACGCGGGGCGGCATGAGGATGCCTTGTTCTGCTGGGAACGCATCGCGCAACTGGATCCGGAAAATTTAAGCCGGCAAATGAAGCTGGCGGAAGCCGCGGAGCAAATTGGAAAAAACGCGCTGGCGGCGCGGACGTTTCTGCGCGCGGGGCAGCTGGCGTCGGCGGGCGGAGCCGCCGGCGACGCCTTGAAACTGCTGGGGCGCGCTCACAAACTCGCTCCGCAGGAGCGCAGCGTGGCGCTGCTCTACGCGCAGGCCAAACTGCGCAGCGACGAAGCGGCCGGTGCCGCGACGCTGCTCGAGCCGTTCGCCGCGACGGAAAACGACGCGGTGTTCCTGGAGACCTTTGCGGACGCCTTGATTCGCGCGGGAAATCTGGACCGCGCGCGCGAAGTGCTGGAGAAATTGCTGCGCGAGAAAAACGCCGGAACGGAGCGGCTCTTTGAGCTGGCCGATGCCTACACGGCCTCGGCGCAGACGGTCAAAGGCGTGGACGTGCTGCAGACGCTGAAGCGGCGGATGTTCGCGGACAAAAAGCAGAACGAATTCGCCATGCAGCTCGACGCCGTGGCCACGAAGCATCCGCATTCGCAGGGCATGCTGGAATTCTGGGCGCAGGTGTACAACGAGCTGAACCGCGAGACGCAATATTTCGAAGTTCTAGTGAAGCTCTTCGACGTGTACTTCAACGCCGGGGATTTCCGCAAAGCGTGCGACGCGCTGGAAAAGCTGGTGGATATTGACGCGTACGACTACCGCAACCAGGAGCGCATGGAGAAGCTGCGCGGACACGTGGACGAAGGGTTTGTCAAACGGATCGGCGGCCGGCTGAGCAAGTCCGGCACGGCGGCACCGCCGCCTCCGTCACAGAGTGGCAGCGGCGGAGGCGTAGCAGCGCCGCCTCCGAACAGCGACGAAGCGCGCCACGCGCAGGCGCTGGAAGACTTGATCGTGCAAACAGAGATTTTTCTGCAGTACTCGCTGCAAGCCAAAGCGCTCGAGCGGCTGCAAAAAATCGCGGCGATGTTCCCCGGCGAAGAGAGCCGCAACGCGCGCTTGCAGAATCTCTACCAGATGGCGAATTGGTGGCCGCCGGGCGCGGCCAAGCCGAAGCAACAGGAACCTGCAGCGCCTCCGGCGCCGTCTATGCCGGCGGCTCCGCCCATCGTGGAAGCGGCGCCGGTGACGGCCACGACGCGCTCCGGCGTGTACAGTGCGGAGACGCTGCGCGACCTTTCGAAAATTTCCGAGATCAACCAGAAAATCTTCCGGCAGCAGACGCCGCGCGCGATGTTGAACACCGCGGTGAACGAAGTAGGCTCGCACTTGCG
>Ga0335077_10011016_pt1 | contig 11306 bp, 10 predicted proteins | sample Lox_Sample_31_FD_207151 | JGI IMG/M metagenome (GOLD analysis project Ga0335077, IMG submission 207151) | Soil microbial communities from Loxahatchee National Wildlife Refuge, Florida, United States - Lox_Sample_3.1 | ecosystem: Environmental > Terrestrial > Soil > Wetlands | place: USA...
CGGCCCGCACCCCCGGCCTGGGCAGCGGCATCTTCCTGCACGTGAACATCGGCATCGCCACCGCGGGCTGCGTGACCCTGCCGATGGGCGAGCTGCTCAGGGTGCTGCGCTGGCTGGATCCCGCCCGGTCGCCGCGGATCAGGATGGGCGTCGGCGCCAGCGCCGGGAGGTGACCCCGGTGGTGGACCGGCCGCCCAGCGGGCAGGTTCACCAGCGTGGGCGACGACCTGGTGACGATGTTCTTGTGCGGCGACGTGATGACCGGCCGCGGGGTGGACCAGATCCTGCCCCATCCCGGGGACCCGCAGCTGCGTGAGGCCCACGTCCGGGAGGCGACCGGCTACGTCGCGCTGGCGGAGGCCGCCAGCGGCCCGATCCCCCGCCCGGTGGGGCCGGCCTGGCCGTGGGGCGACGCGCTCGCCGTGCTCGGCGAGGCGGCGCCGGACGTCCGGCTGATCAACCTGGAGACCAGCATCACCCGCAGCGGCGACTTCGCGCCGGGCAAGCAGGTGCACTACCGGATGAACCCGGCCAACGTCGGCTGCCTGACCGTGGCCCGGCCGGATGTCTGCGCGCTGGCGAACAACCACGTGCTGGACTTCGGGCGCGGCGGCCTGGCGGAAACGCTGGACACGCTGGCGGGCGCCGGGCTGCGGGCGGCCGGGGCCGGCCGGGACGCGGGCGCGGCACGGCAGGCGGTGACGGTCAGCCCGGCGGGCCGGGGCCGGGTGAGCGTGGTCTCGTGCGGGACGGGCTCGTCCGGCATCCCGTCCCGGTGGGCGGCGGGCCCGGCGCGGGCCGGCGTCGACCTGCTGCCGCGCCTCTCCCGGCAGGCCGCCGACCAGGTAGCCGGCCGGGCGCAGGCGGGCGGGGAGGCCGGCGATCTCGCGGTGGTGTCGCTGCACTGGGGATCGAACTGGGGGTATGAGGCCGGCCGGGACCAGGTCGCCTTCGCCCACCGGCTGATCGATGGCGGGGTGGCCCTGGTCCACGGCCACTCCTCCCACCACCCGCGCCCGATCGAGGTGTACCGCGGACGGCTCATCCTGTACGGCTGCGGCGACTTCATCGATGACTATGAGGGCATCACCGGCCACCGCGAGTACCGGGACGACCTGCGGCTGATGTACTTCGCCTCGGTCCGGCGCGGCACCGGCGAGCTCGCCGGACTGCGGATGGTGCCGATGCAGGCACGCAGGCTGCGGCTGTCGCACGCCACGGGGGAAGACCGGCGGTGGCTGGCCGCGACGCTCGGCCGGATCAGCCGCCCGTTCGGGGCGGCGGTGGAGCTGACGCCTGACGGTTTGCTTGTGCTTCACCCGGCCGCTGGCCGGCGGTAGCGGGCAGGCCTCAAGATGGTGATAGCGCAAACAGCGGACGCCAGATGCGAATCCCGGGACATCAGGAGCTCACAACCATGACGCCAGACACCACCCAGTCGGCCGGAACGCTGCATGTTACCGACAGCAGGACCGGCCGCAGTTACGACCTGCCGATCAGCGAGGGCGCCATCCGGGCCCTCGACCTGCGCCAGATCAAGGTCTCCGATGACGACTTCGGCCTGCTCTCCTATGACCCGGCGTTCATGAACACGGCCAGCTGCCGCAGCGCGATCACCTTCATCGACGGGGAGAGGGGGATCCTGCGCTACCGCGGCTACCCGGTGGAAGAGCTCGCCGACAGCGTCTCCTTCCTCGACGTCGCCTACCTGCTGCTGCGGGGTGAGCTGCCCGGCAAGGAGGAGTCCGCCGCGTGGGCCGACGAGATCACCCACCACACCTACGTCCACGAGAACGTCAAGAAGTTCATCGATGGCTTCCACCACGACGCCCACCCCATGGGCATCCTGGTCAGCTCCATCGCGGCGCTGTCCACGTTCTACCCGGGCGCCAAGGACATCTCCAACCCCGAGGACCGCCACCTGCAGGCGGTACGGCTGATCGCCAAGATCCCGACGCTGGCGGCGTTCGCCTACCGGCATGCCCTGGGCCTGCCGTACAACTACCCCGACGGCGAGCTGTCCTACACCGGGAACCTGCTCAGCATGTTCTGGAAGATGACCGAGCCGAGGTTCCAACCGGACCCGGTGCTGGCCCGCGCGCTGGACGTGCTGTTCATCCTGCACGCCGCTCGACCAGCGCCATGCGGGGGGTCGGCAGCTCACGGGTCGACCCGTTCTCCGCCGCCGCGGCCGCCGCCGCCGCCCTGTACGGCCCCCTGCACGGCGGCGCGAACGAGCAGGTCCTGCGGATGCTGCGCGACATCGGCTCGGTGGACGACATCCCGGCCTACATCGACCGCGTGAAGGGCGGTGAGCTGCGGCTGATGGGGTTCGGCCACCGGGTCTACAAGAACTTCGACCCGCGGGCGACCATCATCAAGCAGGTCGCCGAGGAGGTGTTCAAGGTCACCGGGCGCAACCCGCTGATCGACATCGCGCTGGAGCTGGAGCGGATCGCGCTCGCCGACGAGTACTTCATCAACCACAAGCTGTACCCGAACGTGGACTTCTACTCCGGCATCATCTACCAGGCGATGGGCTTCCCGGTGGAGATGTTCCCGGTGCTGTTCGCGATCGGCCGGATGCCGGGCTGGCTGGCCCAGTGGGAGGAGGGCATCACCGATCCCGAGCAGAAGATCTCACGGCCGCGGCAGATTTATGTGGGTGAGGGGCTCCGGCACCTCGGCAATCAGCCGATAGCCGAACGCGCCTGACGGAGGACGTATCCACCGCGGGCTCTGCCGGAAAACTCTGTCAGCCGGCTAGCGGCTGCCCGACGCCCCGCCTGGAAATCATTGTGGTAACCGCCGACGTCAGCTACGGTGTTCGCCAGCATGACCGTCTTCGACGTGTCGAACACCTGGGGAGCACAATGGACTGGTATCTTGCTGTACTCAAAAACTATGTGGGCTTCAGTGGCCGGGCCCGGCGCAAGGAGTACTGGATGTTTGCTTTGTTCAACGCAATCATCTTTCTAGTGCTGGCCATCCTCGCCGCCATCACGAAGTCGTTCTTCTTCTGGGTTCTCTACGGCCTCTACGCCCTGGCCGTGATCATCCCGAGCCTGGCGGTCGCGTGGCGCCGCATGCAGGACACCGGGCGTCACGGCCTGTGGATCCTGCTGGGGCTGATTCCCTTCGTCGGCGGCATCATCCTGCTCATCTTCATGATCCTGCCCGGCACGCAGGGAGCCAACGAGTTCGGCCCCGATCCCCTGGCCGCCGCCACGGCCTGAGTCAGCAATTCCGGCCAGGATCGGCCGATAGCCGATCCTGGCCTGTTGCTGCCCGTAGCGGCGCCGTGACGGTAATTCCGCAAGGGTGAACAGGAAGCAGCCGAACAACGACACGCGGATAACGGCATCCGGGTGATCGCTGCGCCGATAACTGGTGTGCGGGCGATGTGGTTGGCGTCCACCCGCCGCCCTCAGTGAGCCCTTTTCCATAACATTTCGGCAACGAGTGCCGGACGATTACGCTGGCGTCGGCCGGGCATTGGGGGTAGGTGCCGTCCCTACGGCGAGGTCATTCCCATGGAACCGCGTTATCTGGGGCTTCCGCCCTGGTGGCTGGGCGAGGCTGCCAGCCGCGTGGGTGAACGGGGCGGGGGTACGGGGGTGAGGCGTAACCGGCCGGCCCGGTTGTACGATGCCGTCGTGCTGATCAGGGGCGGGGAGCCAAACGATGAGCGTGCAATTCGGCATTGACGCATCGAGCTTTCAGGGCAACGTGAACTGGGCGGGAACCGACCGCACGACGTCGTTCGGCTGGGAGAAGGTCACGCAGGGCTCGCGGAGCACGGCCAGCCGCGGGTACGTCAACCCGTTCTGGGCCGGCCCGTCCGGGAACAACAAGCGGGCGATGGCGGCGCGGGCGGCCGCGAGCGGCTTCGTCCCCGGCGGCTATCTGTTCCTTGAGGCCGGAGACGGCGCCGGACAGGCCGATTTCTTCCACGCAACGGCCGGTGACATGGCCGGGTTCGCCATCGCCGTCGACGTCGAGCCCGCCACCGGCTCGGAGCCGACCGCGGCCGACGCCCACGCCTGCGTCGCCCGGCTCCGCGAGCTGTATCCCTCGCACCCGGTGATCGGCTACATCCCGCAGTGGTACTGGGGCAATCAGAGCACGCGTTTCGTGGACGTGCTGTGGGCGTCGAATTACGTCACCGGGACCGGCCCACCGGCCACGCTGTACGCGAAGGTGACCCCCCGCCAGTGGGCGCCCTACGGGGGCCGCACGCCGGCCCTGCTGCAATTCACCAACGCCGCCACCGTCCCGGGAGTCACCGGCCAGGTGGACTGCTCAGCGTTCCGGGGCACGGCCGCCCAGCTCCGGGACCGGCTGCTGCCGACCACCTCCCGACAGGCCATGGAGGACCTGATGCAACCCGGTTTCCTGATCACCGGCGAGGGCGCCGTCACCCCGCTCGCCATCCCCAACGGGGCCAAGCGGCTCCGGTTCTTCTCCAACCGGCCCGCGCAGGTCAAGGTCGACCTCATCGGCGTCAACGAGCCGACCGCCACCCTGACGCTCGGATACGAGCATGGCGCCCAGGGCGTCGCGACCGGCGGGGCGCTCGCCGCCGTTGTCCACCGGGTGGACGCCGGCGAAAACGAGGTGTCCTACGTGGTCACCGGCTTATCAGCGCCCCGCCGGCCGCACCCCCCTGGGGTGAGCCACGGCCGGACCTCGTACACCAGGTTGAACGGGGTCTCGGCGGCGCGGCGGAACCGGGTGAACCCGGCGTCGGTCATGACCTGCCTGATCGCGGCCTCGCCGGCCTGGGCGCCGAGCGCATAGCCGCCGGTCTGGGACAGCGCGTTCGGCACGCACAGCACCGTGGAGGCGTTGTAGAAGACGCGCCCGACCGGGTTCATGTTGCCGGCCGGCTCGTCGGCCGCGTACGGCTCGACCACCATCCATGTGCCGTCCGGCTTGAGCGCCTGGCGGACGTGCCTGGCCGTACCTCGCTCAGGGCGGGGGCGTCGCCGATGCCGACGTAGGCGGTCTTGAGCCCGTCGAGCCCGTCCGCGAGCGCCCCTTCGGCCCCGGACGCCCGGCCGGCCGCCAGCCCGCGCAGGCCGTAATCGAGCGCCCGGTCATAGTCCAGCCGGTTGGCCGCGACGATGGCCAGCCGGGACAGCAGGTCGGCCTGGCTGGCCCGGTCGCCGAGAGATTCAGCGATCTGCAGCCCCCGCTCAAGGTTGGTCTCGTTGTAGGTGATCGGCAGGCCCAGCGAGACCGGAACATCTCCGCCGAGCTCGTGCAAGGCGAGCATTTCCAGCCGCGGGTCCCCGGCGGCGCGGGCGCCGGCCGCGGCCCGCGTCAAGTCGTCGAGCGCGGCATGGGGGACGGCCACTGCCTCCTGGGCACGGCCCCGCAGCAGCAGGGCGCGGGCGGCCACTTCGGTGTCACCGGCCCGCTCCGCGGTGTCGTGCGCCTGGGTGGCCAGCGTGGCCGCGTCGGTCGCCGCGTACCGGCGCATGGCGTCTTCGGCGGCCAGGAGCCAGGCCCGTGCTGCCCGGGGCCAGTCACCCGCGGCCGCTGCATGCCGGGCCAGCGGCTCGGGCTGCCCAGTCAGCAGGTCGGCGGCCCGGCGGTGGTACGCCAGCCGCGCCGGCTCCGGCGTGCTCGCGTACAGCGCCTCGCGGATGAGGTCGTTGGCGAACTCGTAGTCGCGGCCGCTGATGACGAGCAGCCGCGCGTCCAGCGCCACCTCGCACAGCTCCAGCGGGGCCGCTGGCGTCAGGTCGAGCAGGGCGGACAGCGCGAGCGGGTCGACCGTGGCGCCGAGCACCGCCGCCGCGCGCAGCAATGTCTCCGCGGCCGAGCCGGTCCGGCGCACCCGGGCCTGCACGGCGCTCACCAGCGACTCGGGCAGGCCCTCATCGCCACCGGCCAGCGCGCGCAGCGACTCGACGACAAAGAACGTGTGGCCGCCGGTGCGCCGCAAGATGGTGTCGGCGAGCCCGCCCTGGCCGGCCGCGCTGGCCAGCTGGCGCACCGCCTCCGGGCCGAGCGGGCCGACCTCGACCCGGCGGGCCACCGGCGCCAGCGCGGCGCCGATCTCGGCGTCGTGCTCGGCCCGGACGGTGGCCACCGTCAGCAGCCGGGAGCCAGGAACGTGCCGGCCAAGGTAGTGCAGCAACTCGACGGTGGACTGCCCGGCGTACTGGAGATCGTCCACGACAAGCAGGACCGGGCTGCGCGCAGCCAGGCCGCGCAGGAGCGCGGTCACCGCCTCGAAGGCCCGCCGCCGTTCCATCTCGAAGCTGCCGCGCCAGGCCGGCGACGGGCCGAGCAGCGCCGCGGCCTCGGGCAGCAGCGCCGCCGCCGCCGGCGCGTGCTCGCCGAGCAGCTCCCGCAGCGCGGCCACGGGGGTCCTGGTGACGACCGGCATGATCGCCTCGATGACCGGCTGCAGGAAGAGCGACCGCTCGGTCTCGTAGCAGCGCGTCCGCAGCACGGTCGCGCCGTCGGTTTCCGCCTCGGCCGCGGCGAGCTCGGCCAGCGCGGTCTTCCCGATCCCAGCCTCACCGACGATCATGAGCAGGCCGGGCTCGCCGGCGACCGCGGCGCGCCACGCCTCCCGCAGCGCACCGATCTCGGTGTCCCGTCCCACCAGCGCTGGACCGGACGCCGCTATCCGGCCCAGCCCAGGGAGGCCAGTCGCTGCAGCGCCCATCCCCGGGGCCGCTGTCCTGTCAGCGCCCGAAACGGCAACAACTGTGCGGCCAGCTCCGTCTGGCCCGGCTTGCGCCGCGCCCGGCGACGCGACAACGGGACCGCGGCCGCCGCCTCTCGCCGGGTCGACAGGCTGCTCGCGCAGGATCGCCAGGTGCAGCTCCCGCGTCTGCGGCGCCGGGTCCGTGCCGAGTTGCTCGCCGAGCCGCTCGCTCAGCGCTGCGTAGGCGGCGAGCGCTTTGGCCTGCTCGCCGGCTGCTGCCGCCGCCGACATGTACCAGCGGTGGGCCGTCTCGTCGAGCGGATCGGCCGCCATCGCCCCTCGGCGTAGCGGGCCGCCGTGGGCGCGTCGCCGGTGCCCAGCGCGGCCTGCGCCGCGGTCAGGCGGCCGCGGCGCAGCAGCCGGCGCAGCTCCTCACGCGCTGGATCCGCCCATGCCGCATGCGGCTCCTCGGCCAGTGCCGTGCCCGCGGACAGCAGCCTGATTGCCCGCTCGGCCGCCGCCTGGGCCACGGCCGCGGCGGTCCGCACGGTCCGCTCCGCGTGGTCGCAGTAGCGGGCCGCGGCGTCGAGGTCGACGCCGACGCCGCGGCCGACAGCCAGGCGGTAGCCCTGCCGGCCGCCCTGGATGACTCCGGTCCCCAGGACCGCGCGGAGCCTGCTGACCAGCGTGGCGACGTTCTGCTCGGCCGCTGCCGGGGGCTTAGCGTCCCACAGGACCTCCACGATCCGGTCCACGGGAACGAGCGCGGGCCTTTCCACAGCAAGCAGCTTCAGCAGCGTCCGGGATTTGCGGCTGCCAATCTGCCCATCGGGCAGCTCGGTACCGTCTCGGGCGACCCCGAACTCGCCGGCGAGACGCAACTCGACCTGTGGCAGCCCCACGGCCTGCGTGGGTGCGCTCCCCCCCACGACACGCTTTTACCCCCCATCGGGTCATGGCCGGGTATTCACGTGCTAATGACATAGTCAAGATGTCGATGCTGACCGCTGACTGGCGTGCCGGGGGAGCTCCGCCGTGATGGTGGTGCCGTGGCCGGGGGCGGACCGGACCTCGAGCCGGCCGCCGAGTGCCGCGAGCCGGTCGGCCATGTTCCGCTGGCCCGAGCCCAGCGGGGTGTGGCGGGCGTCGTAGCCGACGCCGTCGTCGGACACGGTGAACCGCAGGGACCCGTTCTGCGCCTGCAGGCAGATGCGGGCCTGGGTGGCATGGGCGTATTTGGCGATGTTCTGCAGCGCCTCCAGGCAGCAGAAATACACCGCCGCCTCGGTGTCCTGCCCGAACCGCCCGATCCCGTCGGCCTCCACCGTCACCGGCAGGGGAGACTTGGCCGCCTGCGCGTTGAGCGCCGCGGCCAGCCCGAGGTCGGCCAGCAGCGGCGGGTAGATACCCCGGGCCAGGTCGCGGAGGTTCTCCAGCGCACCCGCGGCGTCGGCCTGCAGCTCGCCGAGCATCTCCTTGGCCTCCGCCGGGTCGTCGTCCACCGTCATCCCGGCGAGCCGGAGCTTGATCCTGAGGGCGACCAGGTCCTGCTGTGCCCCGTCGTGGATGTTGCGCTCCAGTCGGCGCCGCGCCTCGTCCTGCGCGGTGACCAGGCGCTGCCGGGACGCGCGTAGATCCCCGACCAGGGCAGCGTTCGACAGCACCAGCCCGGCCTGCGAGGCCACGTCGGCGATCAGTTGCTCCCCGGCCGGGCGCAGGGGCTCATCCCTGGGCATCTGGACCGCGATCGCTCCCAGCAGCTCACCTTGGTGCACGACCGGGACGCTCAGGTCCGCGCCGGGCACCGGCGGCATCACCTGGCCGTCCACCGGCAACGGATCCAGCGGCAGCGGCTCAGCCGACGATGGACCAGCGGGCAGCCGGTCAACGGGCGGTGCATCAACGAGCGGTGCATCAACGAGCGGTGCACCAACCGGCGGTGCACCAACCGGCGGTGACGCCGCTGCTGGGCTGCCGTCCGAGGCGGCCTCGGGGCGGAGCTCGTCATCCACCCGCAGCCACACCACCACCCGTTCGGCGCCGGTGCCGGCCGCGACGATCTGCGCCATCTGCGGCAGGACGTCCTGGCTGGCGTAGACGGAGCCGATCCGCTGGGCGAAGTCGGACAGCACCTGGTACGGGGTGGCCCGCCGGCCGTACACGACGCGGTTGGCCAGCCGCCCGGCCCGCTGGCGCACCGGCTGGAACGCGACCGCCACCACCGCGGCCGCCAGCGCCGCCACCAGCGGGCTGTCCCGGCCGCCGGCCAATGCCCCCACCCCCACCACCAGGGCGGCGTAGACGGCGGTGATGAACACGGCCAGTGACCCGTACAGCACCGCCTTGCTGATCACGATGTCGATCCCACCGAGCCGGTACTTCAGGACCGCGATGCCGACAGCCACCCACAGGCACAGCAGCGCCAGGCTGCCCAGCAGCACGAAGATCAGCCAATCCGTCAGGAAGGACGGGATGATGGTGATGATCACCAGCAGCGCGGCGGCCGCGAACCACTTCAGCTGCAGCCGCTCCTCACCCGACGAGTGGGTGAACCTGACGACGACTGCGGCGACGCCGACCGCCGCTGCGACGATCATGAGGACGATCGCCACGTTGACGTCGGGCGGGTTCGAAGACGGGCGGTACGACACGAACGGATGCCACCAGATACGGGTGGCATACGCGATCAGATCCGCCACGGCCAGCGTGTACGCACCGGCGACCGACCAGGCGGCCGCCCGCCATCGCGGCGAGCGTAGCTGCCCGGTCGGGAAGAGCAGGAACACGAAGGCGAGCAAGGCGTAGGGGATCGCCCAGATCCAGTTGGCGAACCAGGCGACCGCCCGGCCCGCCGGCCAGGATCCAGGGACCGCAGCCAGGGCGTGCTGCGCGTACTGGGTCGAGAAGAAGCTCAGTCCCAGCCCCAGGCCCGCTCCCAGGAACAGCCAGCCGAGGCGGTTCGCGGGCCGCCTCGATGCAAGAAGGAAGCCCACGACTGGGACACCGAGGCTCGTCACATGCGCAAAGACGTCGGAGAAATCCCAGCTCGTCAGGTTCCCGTGCACCCGGTGACGGTCCACGTAGGCCAGCACCAGCGCGCCGATGATTAACGCGGCCGACGCGGCCGCGGCAGAGCCGGCCACCCAGCCAACCATCCGGGCCCTCATCCGTACCCCCAGCTCAGGGCCTACCCTCTCACCTGCAGTCTCGCCCCAGCCGACGGCGCCGGACAAGGAGGGTCACCCGTACGGCGGCAGACGGTCACCGGGCCAGGGCCGCCGGGTCGGGACGGCGGGCGGCCCGGTTCATCCGTTTGGCTGCTTGCTGCCGATGCGTGGCAGCCGCGGGGACACGATGTAGTACAGCTGGACGACGGCGAGGGCGATCACGCTGGCCACGGTGCTGATGAGGCAAATCAGGGCCGCGAGCGCATACAGGGTCTGCGCCTGCAGGATCCGGCGCCGGAAAGTAGCCAGCCGGGAGAGGGCCTGCCGGTCGTCGGCGGCCACCAGCGTCGTGCGGCCGTACCGGGCGGCCGCCTCCAGCCCCACGCCGAGCAGCAGGATGTTCAGCCAGTACACGCCCACCGCCAGCCGGAGATGCACGTAGTGGGCGAGCAGCGCGGCGGAGAACGGCAGCAGCGACACCACGAACAAGAACCCGAGGCTGATCCAGGTCAGGGTCCGGTCGCAGCGGCCGAGGATGCCGAGCAGCGTGTGCTGGGCCAGCCAGAACGTGCCCAGCATCGTGAAGCTCAGCAGGTACGCGGCGAAGTTCGGGCCCTGCCTCAGCAGCGCCGCCGCGAGCCCGTGCTCGGAGTAGGCAATTCCGGCGGCGCTCACGGGCACGCGCACATCCAGCACCAGCAGCGTCATGGCGACGGCGAACAGCCCGTCGCTCAGCGCCGTCAGGTGCTCCAGGCTCTGGCCGGTGAAGCGGTTGTAGGCTCGCTCACCCGGCGGCGAGCAGGAGGATCCTGCGTTGTGCCAGTGTCATGATTCGACCCTACGTCCGCGGCCGGGCGCGGGAGCGCTACCGTGGCGTCATGACAGAGCAGGACCCAGACCAGCCAGCGGAGGAGTTCCACCGCAACCGCCGTGACCATCCCGGCAAGCTGGAGCGCCTGGATGACGACCAGCTCGCCCGCCTGACCGAGGAGGAGCGGGTCGAGGCCGGGCTCGACGACTACGACCCGGACGAGGTGCCACCGGCGACCGACGAGCCACCGACGCCGGACATCACCCAGAGCGATGAATACCAGGAGGCCCGCGCCGAGATCCGCCGCGAGTACGACAAGGGCGAGCTGGAAGTCGAGGGCGAGCGGCCCGGCTTCCCGCCGACGCGCTACGACGAGTGAGGCACCGATGACTGTCAGGTACCGATGACAACGCCGCCGGAGCACCTCAACAACCATCACCGCGACACGCTGCACGAGCTCTTCCGGCATCCGGCCGGCCACAACATCGAGTGGCACAACGTGGTCTCGCTGCTGGACGCGGTGGGCACGGTCACCACCCACCACGACGGGAAGGTCACCGTCACCGTCGGCGCGCAGAGCGTCGTCCTCACCCCGCCGAAGGGCAAGGACATCGACACCCGGACGGTCACCGACCTGCGCGGGATGCTGGCCGCCGCCGGC
>Ga0335077_10011017_pt1 | contig 11305 bp, 7 predicted proteins | sample Lox_Sample_31_FD_207151 | JGI IMG/M metagenome (GOLD analysis project Ga0335077, IMG submission 207151) | Soil microbial communities from Loxahatchee National Wildlife Refuge, Florida, United States - Lox_Sample_3.1 | ecosystem: Environmental > Terrestrial > Soil > Wetlands | place: USA: Florida...
GTCGTGGCCCGCCGCGGCCCACACGCGTCCCAGTCCGGCCACGCGACCTGCGGGAGCCCCCATCTCCGGAGGGAAGTAGTGCGAGACGTATAGGATTCTCACGCCACTGCCTCCGCGCGCCGAGGATTGGATTCGGCGGGGCGTCGCGCGTCCAGGTATTGCCGCGCCCATTCCTCCAGGACGAGCAGACCCCAGAGATGCAAGGAGAAATCCCGGCGGCCGCCGGTAAATTCCGCGCACAACCGCGCGACGGCCTCCGGACGGAACCAGCCGCGTTGACGCACAGCGTCCGGCGAGAGATAGCGATCCACGAGGGGCGCGAGTTCACCGCGCAGCCAGCGGCCAAGCGGCGGGTTCAGGCCCAGCTTGGAGCGGCGGAGCGTTTGCTCCGGGAGCAGCGGCCGCAGGGCAGTGCGGAGCAGATGCTTGGTCTCGCGCCCGCGCAATTTTTGCCGCGTGGGAAGCGCCAGGGCAAACTCCACCAGCCGGTGGTCGGTGAAAGGAACGCGAAGCTCGAGGGCATGCGCCATGCTCATGCGATCGCCGTACTGGAGTACGTTGTGCGGAAGGAACGAATGGAGATCCACGTAGCAAGCCTGGGCCAGAGGATCGCAGTCCGCGACCTCAGCGAAACGCTGTTCCAGGAAGTGCTCCGCGGAGTGACCGCCGACCGCAGAGCGAAATTCCGGGGTGTAGATTTCATCGCGCATCGCGGGAGTGAAATAGGACACCCAGCCGATGTAGGCACTCTGCCAGGAGCCGTTGCCATCGGAAAAGAACTCGCGGGCGCGGCGGCGGGCATGATGGCCTTTGTTGCCTTCCGGGATGCGCTGGGCGAGCCGGGCAGCGGCGCGGCGCAGGGGCGACGGCACGCCGTTCCAGGCGCGGTGGAGACGGGCGCCGAGATAGCGGGGATAGCCGAGAAAGAGTTCGTCGCCGCCGTCGCCGGCCAGCGCCACGGTCACATGCTTTCTCGTTTCCGCAGAAAGGGCGTGGAGCAGAAGCGCGGTGGGATTCCCGAAGGGTTCGTCGAAGAGGGAGACCATTCGGGGCAACAGTTCGGCGCAGTCGGGGCTTATGGTCAGCTCACGATGTTCGGCGGAGCACCGGCCGGCGACGAGCCGCGCGAATTCCAGCTCCGTGTAGTGTTCCTCTCCGGCGCCGAATCCCAGGCTGAACGTACGGACCGGCTGCTGCTGGGCGCGCGCGGCGAGCGCCACAATGGCGCTCGAATCCAAACCGCCGCTCAGAAAGGCGCCGAGCGGAACATCGCTGGCCAGACGCAGGCGAACGGATTCCTCCAGAACCGCGAGCAACTCTTCCGAGCCTGCCTCTTTTTCCTCGCCGGCAGGAAGCGGGCGCGCCTGCCAGTAACGCCGGAGCTCCGTGACACCCTGGTTGTAGCGGAGCCAGTGCGCCGGAGGGAGTTCCTGGACGTCCTCGAAAATCGTCTGCGGCGCGGGGACATAGAGAAAGGTCAGGAAGTCGTCCACCGCCGAGGGGCGCAAGCGGCGGGAAACCGACGGGTGCGCAAGGAGGGCTTTGATTTCGGAGCCGAACAGCAGGCGGCCACCGGCGGTGGAGTAATAGAGCGGTTTGATCCCCAGACGATCACGGACCAGCCACAGGGCACGCTCGCGGCCATCCCAGACGGCAAACGCAAACATTCCCCGGAGATGTTCCAGCGAATCGACTCCCCAGCGGGCCCACGCCTGGAGGAGCACTTCTGTGTCGGATTTCGTACGGAAGACAGAGCCGGAGGCTTCCAGCCGGGCACGCAGGTCGCGGTAATTATAGATTTCCCCGTTGTAGACGATGGTCCACCGGCCGTCAGAGCTGGTCATGGGCTGGCGGCCCCCGGGAAGGTCGATCACGGCCAGCCGGCGATGGCCCAGGCTGGCGCCAGCGGGCCCGGCGGCGTGGAAATAGCCCTCACCGTCCGGCCCTCGATGGGAGAGAGCCGCGGCCATCTGTTCGAGAACCCGAGAATCAATCCCGGGAACGCCGCCGGTGATTCCACACATGGCTGTTAAGGGAGAGACAAGAGCGCGCTATCGAAACGGAACGGTTCGGAGGTCAGGCCACATTTGCCGCCACGGCTGCAGGCGTGCGGCGCGCGGCGGAGAGCTCTCGTAACAGGGCCAACAACCGGGAAACGTGGTCCTCCCACAGAAAATTCTTCACGCGGACCGCACCAACGCGGGCCAGCCGTGCGCAAAGAGCGGAGTCTCCTGCCAGCGCTTCGAGCCGCGCGGCCAGCGCGCAGGCATCACGGACGGGAAAATATTCCGCCGCGTTGCCGCAGATCTCGCGATGAACGGCGATGTCAGAGGCAACCACGGGAAGCCCCGCGGCCATGGCTTCGACCAGGGGATGTCCAAAGGACTCGCAGAGCGACGGGAAGACGAACACGTCGGCTTGCCGGTAGGCTTCCCAGATCTGCTCGTAGCGAAGCACGCCGAGGCAACGTACAGAGCCGGCCAGGGCCGACAGCAGTTCCTGTTCCGCGGCAGGCATCGCCGTGTGCTGGCCACGCTGTGTCCCGCCGGATAGAGGCTCGAGTGTGAGCAACAGTTGGATGGGGGTGCGGCCGGCCTCGCGGAGCAGAGCCACGGCACGAAGGAGCGTGGCAAGATCTTTGTGATCGGCATAATGCGACACCCACAGGGCGCGAAGCGGCTCCCCGGGCTGCCGAAGACGCGGCTCGAACTGCGCCACTCGCTCGACCGGGACACCGTAGGGAATGACTCGGAGGCGGTCGTCCGGGATGCGCGCAAACCGGCGGAGGTCGTCGCGCATGGCCGCGGACGGGGTAATCACGCAATCTGCCCCGGCGACCGAGCGGCAGACCAGCCAACGGCGCAGGGCCGTCTCCGCCCGGAAGGCGGCGGATTTTGCCGGCAGCACGTGCTCGCAATACTCGCTGGAGAAATAAATGGGGATGCGAACGAGCAGCGCCTGCGGGCAGGGACAGGCCATCATGCCGAAATTTGCGGAGCTGAACAGCACGTCGGGACGTTCCTGAGCCACGATGCGCCGCAAGGTCACCTGGTCCCACCACCAACGCCGTGCATAGGAACCGGAAGCGGCGCGGCTCTCCAGGATGCGCACGGGGCGAGCGGCCTGCGCCATTTCTCCGGCACGCTCCGGGGGCACAACGAAGACGAAGGAATCTTCCGGGGCGGAGTTCGCTTCGACAGCCGCGGCCAGATTCCGGACGTAGGTGGCAGCGCCACCCAGTTTTGCGGACACAGCATTGACCAGGACTTTCATGCCGCCAGATTCTGCGTGGCCCACTGCCGCAGGACGTAAAACATCCAAACCCGCGACCAGTGGTGGCGCCCCTCGAGGAACCCCGTCCAGATATTGCGCACCTGCTCCCAGTCGATGGCCGATTCCAGAACCGGTCCGGGCGCAGCAAGAGCCGATTCCACGGCGGGACGCAGCTCGCCGCGCAGCCACTGGTCCCATGGAAATTCAAATCCGCGTTTGCTCTGGCTGAGGATTTTGGCGGGCAATTCACGGCCGGCAGCCACGACGAGCAGTGGTTTCCGCTGACGGCCATCGAGTTTCCAACGGCCGGGCAATTGAAGAACGCGCTGGATGACGCGATGGTCCAGGAGCGGGACGCGCACCTCGAGCGAATGAGCCATGCTCATGGAGTCCGTATCGCGGAGGAGCGTATTGCGGAGATAGACCATCAATTCGAGGCAACAGACACGGTTGACGGCGTCATGCCCGGCAATGAGCCGTTGCTGGCGGGCGAGTTCCTCGCCGAACGCGGCGAACTCGATTTCGAGCAGGCGCTCGGGCCGCAGGATGCGGGCAATTTGCGCGGGCGAGAAAATGAGCCGCGAAAGATAGAAAGGATGGGGAAAGGCGTCGCGGCCGGCCAGCCAGAGAGCCATCTTCTGGCCGCGGCTGCTGCCGCCGAGGAACGGGCTGACGGAGTTTCCGGCGGCGTGGCGGAGCCACGGCGGGATGTTGCGTTCGGTCCACTCCATATGCGGCACCCAGCGGAAGCTGCGGTAGCCGGCGAATTGCTCGTCGCCGCCGAGGCCCGACAACGCCACGGTGACTCCGGCCTGTTTGGTCACGCGGGAAACCATGTAGGTGTTGATTCCGTCGACGGTGGGCTGGTCCATGGCGGAAACTGCAGCCGGAAGTGCGGAGAGCAGGTCGCTTTGCGAGATGGTGATTTCGTGATGCTCCGTCCCCAGCAGGCGCGCCACCTGGCGAGCCTTCAGCCCTTCCGCGAACTGTTCCTCCGCGAAAGTGAGCGTAAAGGTCTTCAGCCGGGTGCAATGCCGCGCAGCGATGGCGGCCATGACGGTGGAATCCAGGCCGCCGCTCAGGAATACGCCCAGGGGAACGTCGCTGACAAGGCGGAGGCGCACGGCCGCGTCCAGTTCCTCGCACAGGGCCTCCACGCGTTCCGCACGAACATGACGGTCACCATTCAACGGCAAAGTGGCGGCCGGCAGATCCCAATAGCGCTCCACCTGGAGACGGCCCGAACTCCAGCGAAGCAAGCTGCCCGCGGGCAGCAGCCGGACACCGCGTACCATCGTGGACGGCTCCTGCACGGCGCCGAATTTCAAGAAGGTGTCGAGGCCTGTGACATCCAGGCTCCGCGCAACCAGCCCGCTGGCGAGCAACGCCCGCAACTCCGAGGCAAACACGAATCGTCCGGGGAGCGCGGCGTAGTAAAGAGGCTTGATTCCCAGCCGGTCGCGCGCCACGAGCAGCGTCTGCCGTTGCGGGTCCCACAGGGCAAAGGCGAACATACCCCGGAGCCGATCGAGGAAGCCTTCTCCCCATTCGCGATAGCCGGCGAGCAGCACCTCCGTGTCCCCCTGCGAATGGAAAAACGAGCCGCGCACCTCCAGTTCCCGCCGCAATTCCTGGAAATTGAAAATCTCGCCGTTAAAGACGAGCCAGGAACCGGTGACGGGGTCTTTCATGGGTTGATGTCCGGCCAGGGAAAGATCCTGAATGGCCAGGCGCCGCGCGCCGAGGAGCAGTCCGCCGCCGGCTTGCGGATGGACTTCGGTCCACCCCTCGTCGTCAGGCCCGCGCGGCAGCATCTGGCGAAGCATGGCCACCAACGGCTCGGACCGATCGGCTTCGTGCTCCTCCCACCAGCCGCAGATTCCGCACATCGCTAGGCCGCCCCCGCGGCTGCTTGCGCCCGCGTGAACGCGGCGGTTTGCCGGGCCGCGTAAAGCACTTCCGGAACCTGGGCCGCCATCCAGCGCTCCCAGCGCGCGGCGAATCTCTCAAAGCTGTACAGCCGCTCGACGCGGCTGCGTCCGGCCTCCCCCATCGAACCCCTGAGCTCAGAATCAGCGAGGAGTGACGCTAGAGCGGCAGACAGTTCGCCGACGTTGCCGGGGGCAGCGAGCAAACCGGTGACGCCGTCTTCCACAACTTCCGGAACGGCGGAAGCGCAAGCGGCCACAACGGGCAGACGGTTGTACATGGCCTCCAGAAATACAATTCCGAACCCTTCCACCTGCGTGGGCAGGACAAAAATGTCCGCCTCGGAGTAGGCCTGCTTCAGCGCGTCTTCCCTGCGGGCGCCGGCCAGCTCGACGCGGCTGTCCATGCCAAGTTTGCTCACGATTCCGGCCAGCCGCGGAAGATCGCCGCCGCCACCCACAATCCGGTAACGGATCCCGGGGTAGCGGTCGAGAAGAGAAGGAAGCGCCTGGAGCACAAGATCGATTCCCTTGCCCTCCCGGTCCGCCCGGCTCAGCCGGGTGACGCTGAGCAGCGCCGATCCGGAATCACCGTTTGAGGCCGGGCGCTTTTCCGGAGCGTTTCCGGCATCGAGCATCCAATCGGGATCCAACCCATGGGGGATGACGGTGATTTTTTCGCCGGGGATGGCGTGAAGGTCAGCCAATTTTTGCGCCGTGAAGGCGCTGGGAGAAACGAAGGAATCGATGCGCGGGAGAAAGCGGGCGACGCGGGCCTCCAGCGGACTCCACACCTCTGTGCCGTGCGCCAGCACGGCCACGCGCGCTCCAGGAGCCAGCCGGCGCACCAATTCACCGAGGGGAGCGAGCGAGACATGCGTGAAGAGAACGAGATCCGGGCGGGCGGCCGTCAGCCGCCTAGTGAGCTGCCAGGCCAGCTCGCCGCGGCGGCGTTCCGCCCCAAACCAACGCACCGCTCTCGCCCCCGGCATTTCCGCTGGAAAATGTTCCGGCCCGTCAATGTAGCTGAACACCTCGAGGTCGAGCGGAGTGCGCAGCCCCATTTCACAAAGTGCGCGGACGAGCAACCGGTTGACGTACTGGATGCCGCCGTAGCTTCGGAAAAACTCCGTGCCCACCAGGAAGAAACGCAACCGGCGCTCGCGTGTCCTGCTCATGAACCCGGCCGCCGCGACCTGGCGGAGCTTCTCTCCATGGCCGACTCCCGGATGGCGCCGAGAGTGGCTTGACAGATTCCGTCCCAGGGGCTCATGCGGGCGCGCAGCTCGCCGTGCAGCACCAGGCGCTGCCGCAGCTCCGGATTCTCCATCAAACGGCGCATCGCCTCTGCCAGCGCCGCGGAATCCGACGGATCATCCAGAATCACGGCGCTCTCTGCGTCCAGAATTTCCGCCACGCCCATCTGCCGGGTAATGATCACCGGAACGCCGCAGGCCACGGCTTCGAGCGGAACCATTCCGAACGGCTCGTAAAACGAGGGAGCAACAACGGCGTCAGCCGCAGCGTAGTAGGAAATAATGTCCGCGCGGCGGGGAGGAAAGCGAACCCGGCCGGCCACGCCCGCCAGTTGCGCATGCCGCCGCCAGGACTTTGGGTCGTAGGGACCCACCGCGTAGAGCAGCGCTGCGGGCACGCCGGCGAGCGCATCGAGGACCGTCAGCAGGCACTTGCGCACCCAGTCCGTCCCCACGAAGAGGAAGCAAAAATCGCCTGGCGCCAACCCGAGCTCCTTGCGGACGGATTCCCGCAACTCTGCGCGCCGGGCGCGGTTGAAGGTGACCGTATCGACGCCGGAATGAGCCACCAGGAGTCGCTGCGGCGGAATGCCATAGCACTCCATCAGGTCGCGCGATGCCACTTCCGCGGGACAAATCACTTTCTGCAGCCTGGAGGAGGAGTAGAAGCGATCTTCGAGAAGCGAGTAGCAGTTGGCATAGAGAGAGCGATGCCACCCGCGAAGGCGGTCCTCCCAGGTGGCGGGCGCCGGCCGGAAGCGTTTGGTGCGAAGCAGATCGCGCTGACGCGCCTGGCAAAACCATGCCGTGGAAACGTTCACCTGCGCGCAGTTTGGCCCGGGCGAATAGACGCAGTCGTAGGCGCCGTGACGCCGTTCTCCCCGCCAGATTGCCAGCGATGCCGCCACGAAGAAATTCAAATGCCTGGTGATTCCCGGCCCAGGGAGAACCGTCACCGGATGGTGGCAAACGCGCACGCCATCCACGCCGCTGCGGAGTGCCGAATAGAGGCAAACGTCGTGCTCACGCGCGAGCGCCCCCACCAGCTCTGCTGTCGCGCGCTCGGTACCGCCGGTGCGATGCAATTCCGGCGTCACAACGGCAATCCGCAGGGATCGGCCGGACGCCGACACGGCGCTTTCCGGTGCGATGGCGAGTGTCGTACTCACTTGTGACTGAAGTTCACGAATCGTCCGGCCCCGTTGGGGTTGATTTCCCGAACTACCAAGGCGCTAGCCGCCGACCAAAAGTGAACCGCGGGGACGAGTTGAAGCCCCCGAAATGCGAATCAGTTGCCTTCTGCAGCGACCGATGCAGGCTCGGAAGCCGGGGTGTAGACCTGCCTCGCGACCGCATCCCCGCGCCGGACCCCGAAGCGACGGTCCTTCAGCCGCAGCGCTGGCCGCTCCACGACGTAATAGGAAGAAAGCGCCAGGAGGAAGGCCAGCGCGATGTTGATGGGAAATGCGCGCAGGGGAGCCAGCCTGCCCTCGATCGGACCCAGAAAGAGCTGCTGCCAGAGGTAGAGGCTGTACGAGAGCTTGCCCAGAAACACCACGGGGCGAAGACAAAGAAAGCGGCCAACGAAGCTGTCACTTGATTGGATTACCCGGAAGACAGCAAGCGTAATCCCCAAGGGAATAAGGGAGAGTGCCACGGCCACGAAAGCCGGCCAGTGAATGGAGGCCCAAGTTGCCAGAACAACCGTCAGGCAACCGGCCCAACCCAATACGGGGCTGGCTTTCAAGCGTGTGTTCCACCTGGAAAAACCCGGGGTACGAATCAACAACGCGAGCATGCAGCCAAACAGGATGGTATCGATCCGCAAATCCGTCCGTTCGTAGACCACACCTTCGGGAAGGTGGCAGAACAAAACCTGAAAGATCCGCCATGGAAGAGCCGCCAAAATAAGAAGAGAGACCACGCGCAGCCGTTTTGCCGGCGCCAGCAGGACGAGCGAGGTCGGCCACAACAGATAGAACTGCTCCTCAATGGCCAGCGACCAGAGGTGCGCGGTTTCGTGGCCTCTGCCGATCAGATTCCGAAAATAGAAAAGGGAAGCCAGATAGGTGTGTGGCGCGATCTCGATGAATCCGGATGCCGCCAGCACCAAAATCACGAGCAGGAATGTGTACGCTGCGGGAATGATGCGCAGGAACCGGCGGCCGTAGAACCGCCCCAGATCAATTCGCCCGTTGCAATCCTCCTCGCGCAGAAGCAGCCCGGTGATCAGATAACCGCTGATGACGAAGAAGACGGAGACGCCCAATTCCCCGAGATTCATGCCGGCCGAGGAGACCGACAGAGCCTTTTGATCGAAGAGCGAGTAGTGGGAAAACAAAACAAATGCGATGGAGATTGCCCGAAGTCCGTCGATGGCGGGAACGTAGCTGCCCAGTCCGGGCAAGCGGGCGCAATCCCTGCCGGCGGGAGCGGGATTGGGCGCTGCCGTTACAGCGGTTGCGCTCAAGCGCTGACCTCGGGCAGGATTTCCAAGCCGTCGAACCGCGAGACCCACAGTCGCCACAACTCCGAAGAGAGCTGCGCGGCGGCGCGCCGGGGATCGAATTCACGCTCCGCATGCCGGCGTGCAGCCCTTCCCAATTCCGCGCGCAGGGCCGGATTTGCCAGGAGCATCTCCAGGCTGGTCGCCAGAGCAACTTCATCCGCGGGTGCGGAGAGCCAGCCGGTGCGTTTGTGATCGATCATCTCCAGCGGGCCGCCCGCGGCGGATGCGATCACGGCACGGCCGCAGCACATGGACTCCGCGACCACCAGCCCCCACGGCTCAGGCTCCACGGAGGCGTGTACCACCAGATCGCAGGCGTTCATCCATTCTTCCGGGTTTCTCCGGTTGCCCAGAAAACGGACTCTTCCGGCCAGCGAAGGCGAGGCAGACAGACGGTCCACTTCGCTCTGATATTCCGGCTCGATTCCGAACAGGGTCCCTCCGGCGACGATGGCCGTAAACGGAAGCCCACGGCCGGCCAGGAGCGCGGCCGCGCGAAGAAAAACGTGCTGACCCTTCCAATGCTGCAATCTTCCGAAAATTCCAATGAGGGGCTGGTCCGCAGGTATTCCTTCTTCGGCCCGCACGCGGGCTCCTGCCGCAGGGTCCGGCCGAAACCGTTCGAGATCGACAGCAGGCCGGATGACGCGAATGGTCTGCGCGGGAAAGTCCGGGGCGAGCTGCGTGGCCGTGAACTCGGAATTCGCGAAAATCAGCTCTCCGGAAAACATTCGCTGCGCCAAGGCGATGAGTTCGAGCCCGGCCTTTTCCCGCGGGACGTAGCCGTGACACCACCAGACACAGGGACGTCGGGTGGCCAGAGCCGCGGGGCGGACAAACAGCATGGTGTGGCCCGTATTCGCGAATACGAGGTCGATTTCGTTTCGGCGGATCAACTGCACGAACTCCGCCACCGCACGAGAGGTGCGCATCACTTCGCGAAACCGCCCGACGGCAACGTGCAATGCGGGGATGCCCAATTTCTCCACCTCAGCAGGCATCTCGCCGCCGTCGGGGGTCGCGGAGGCATAGACCGGCTCGATCTCGCCTCGATCGAGATACTTCAGCATGGCGAGGAGAGCAAAACTCGTGCCGCAGAGTTCGGCCTGACTGTCGACGAACAGGACCCTGAGGGGCCGTTGCGGGACCGAGTGAGTAGCTGCCGGCCTCAACGCATCCTCTCCCCAATCAATTGTGTAACCCCGCGGCCGTGGTGGTGGCCCCCGGACAGCGATAGGTACGCACCTCGATCCGCCAGGCGGGCTGCTCCGCGGTGGCAAACCAGCGCTGCTTTAGAGCGTACCCCGAGTCGGGCAATTCTCTTTCGACGCTTTCCAGGTGACAGGCCCTGTCGAGCACCAGTTCCGCGGCCGCGGTGGAGCCCCACAAAGATTCGTCTGTCGCGCCCTTGACCAGTACTGTCGTGGGCGCAAACACTTTGCCGTCTTCGACCCACTGGTTGGTGTCGAACAATCCGGCTTGCCGCAAAAACGCAGGATCCGTCCCCACAAAATGGCTCGTCCCTGCTCCCGCAGACGACCCGAGAGCTTGAGTTAGATAGAAAAAGAACGAAGGGTTGTTTCCGATGACCACGGCACCCTTCCTCGCCTCGTCAGCAGCCCGCCGAGCAACCGGCTGCCAGGGCTCTATGAACCGGGGCGCAGCATAGTAGTGCCGAGAGAGAATTCCAAACCAGCCGATCACGGCGACGACTCCCAATGCCAGAGCTACGCTTTTCCGGAGGTCGGGCCGCGGGAGATCCACAGACATCGCCGCCACAGCAATCAGCAGCCAGGGAGATAGGAACAGCAGGCGCTTTGTATTGATCAAATTCAACGCCGTCATCGCGACGATGCAAACGGAAAACCCGATGAAGAGCCGGCGCGCCGGCGCGGGCCCGTACCGCAACAGGCAGAACATGCAGAGGCCGATGGCCGCGAGCGCCGGGACACTGAAATACCAGAACCAGGGCGCCACCGACTCGCTCACGAACAGTGTATACACGTTGTAGCCGCCGAAAAGGACGGTGGCCACAAGGGAATAGGCAGGTTTCAGTATGGCCCGGTCGGCAGCAACACGGAACGTCAGTGCGTGCAACAAGGGCCAGGACCCCAGCAAAATAACGATCACGGCGATGCCGCCAGCCGCAAGGCGCTTCCCATTGCCGCGGTTTTTTAGCCAGTAGTCCAAGGCCAGCAGGCCGATAAGCACCGCAAGAAAGTAGTTCGCGTAGATGGCCAGTTCGCACGCCACCACAAGAAGCGCGCAGCGCCCCCAGCCGGGTTTCTGCTCCAGCCACAGATAGGCCCAGGTGACCAGAGCCAGCGTGAAGAATGAGA
>Ga0335077_10011018_pt1 | contig 11305 bp, 6 predicted proteins | sample Lox_Sample_31_FD_207151 | JGI IMG/M metagenome (GOLD analysis project Ga0335077, IMG submission 207151) | Soil microbial communities from Loxahatchee National Wildlife Refuge, Florida, United States - Lox_Sample_3.1 | ecosystem: Environmental > Terrestrial > Soil > Wetlands | place: USA: Florida...
CTCCCGGTGTCCCCGCCAGCAGCGCGTTGTATTGCAGGATCAGCCGCAACGAAAGCTGCGGCGTAAACTGCCAGTTCCACTTGCTGCGCAGGATGTGATCGTTCAAGATGCTCCGCCCCGCGCCCGGATACTTCGCCTGCAGAAACATCGCCGCCCCGTCCTGCGCATCCAGCCGCTCAAACAAATATGTATTGTCGATCTTCAACGGCTTGATCGGACGCAGCGACAGTTCCGCCTGCCCCACATCCTCTCGCGCCACGTACGGATGTGCGTACGGATCCGGCACTCCCGGCTGCGCCACAAAGTTCACCCCGTCTCCAAACTCATAGCTGGCCAGGATGGTCGCCTTCTTGAAATAGCTTGTCTGAATCGACCCTCCACTCATTCGCTCGTGATAATCCTGGTTGGGATAGATCGTCCCCGTCTGCGCACCCGGACAAGCGCCGAATCCATAGAAACAGAAATCCTGCGGCCGCAACCGCTCGCGGAATTCTTCATACGGATGCACCGCAATAATCGTCTGCCCGCGCCCCTGGATCACGAAATACGGACTGTAATCCGTATCCAGCCGGAGCCCCGTATGATCGAAGTCGTACCGCACAATCAACGACGGCCCCCAATCCACGATCCACCCGCTCTTCGGACGGAACCTGTAATCGACGTCCTGGTTCGTCTCGCGAATGTCCACGCGATTAATGAATCCCGGCATCGACACAAATCCCGGACTGATATCGTTGTACGTTCCGTCATACGTCAGGTGCAGCCCGTCTCGATGCAGCTCGAGCTTCTCCGCCGGACCGGCATAATGATTCCCGTTGCCCTGATTCCCTGAGCTGAAGGGGAAATAATTCGCTTCGCAGTTCGCCGACGAGTAAGTGTTCGCGTAATAATTCCCGAAAATATTGCTGGTGCTCGTCACCGCCTGCCCGTCGAGCGTCCAGTTTGGACTGAACTTCAGCCGCGTATCCACCCCGCCAATCCGGTTGTACTCGCCCGTCGACGGACATTCCCAGTCCGTGTACAACGCGCCCACGCTCGACTGCTTGAAAATGTCGCGGCTCACTCGCGCAATCGTGAAATACGACCGGATCCCCGACAGCGGATAGTAATCCGGCAACGCCAGCCCCGGACTCCGGTCATCCGAAGTCATCAATCCCACCGAGTACGGCCCATCTTTCCCAGTCAGCCGGATTCCCGCCGAAGGATCGCCAATGTTCCGTGTGAAAAATAAATCCATCGGCGTCCGGAAAAAATCTTCGTTCTCAAGAAAAAACGGACGCTTCTCCGGAAAGTACACCGCGTACCGCTGATTCACGGTGATCAGCGGATCTTCCGATTCCACCTGGCTGAAGTCCGGATTCGCTGTCAGGTCCAGCGTGAAGTGATCGTGAAACACAATCTTCGCGTCCATCCCCGGCTGCCCCTGAACCGCCGCGTTCTGAAAATAAGGATTCGTCGCATCCCGCGTGTCGAGCGCGCGAAACCCGCGAGCCAGGCTGTACGGCATCAACTCAATATCCCGCCCGGGAGAGATTCCCTCCAGCCCATCCAACGTCGCCGCCTGTCCCAGCCGCCCTTCCACCTTGTAAGAAATGTGCGGCCAGAACGAGTCTTCGGTCTTTCGCGTGATTCCGCGGTACAGAATGATCCCCCACTCCTGCATCCTCGCCGCCGGAAATCGCAGGCTCTTGAATGGAATTGCGATCCACACCACAAATCCCTGGCTCGTCACCTTGCCCTTCGAATCCCACACCGTATCGAACGACGTATCAAAATGCCCCTGTGTTTCTTCCTCGCGCGAAGCCTCGGTCCAGATCGCGTCCCACTGCACGCCCAGCGGAGTCGTCTGGAACGCGTATGCGCGCCGTCGATCATGGAACGTGTCGAGCATGACCTCGACCTGATCGTCGTCGTACACATCCTCGCGAACCGACATGCGCGCCCGCACCTTCTTCGGATCGTCGAAGCACACAAACACCGCGTACAGATTTTTCTGGTCGTATCCGAGATATGCCTCCGTCGGCTCCGATACCGGTTCACCGTCATGCGGATTGCGCTGCGTGAATCCTGTGACCTTCACCATCTCCAGCGCCGTCTCTCCGCGCGGCTTCATCGAAAGAAAATCATCGAGCGACGGCGCATGATGCAAACGCGGGATAGTGAGGCTCGGCAGGCCGGTTTCGGCTTTGATCGCAGGCTTGATCGCATCACCCTTTACGGCAGCAGAACTAGGACTCAACACAGCCTGCGCGGCCTGCCCGCTCATCTGCGAAGTCGTCGCCTCCGGTTTCACATCAGCCGAAGTCGGAGCACTCTGAGAACTTGGTTGGGAGCTACCTGAGGTCGGACTCTGAAACCGCGGCGCCGCAGAAAACGCGGAGGATCCCTCCGCGATCAAAACACACGTAATCATCACCGCCAGCTTTACTCGAAAGCCGGCTCTTCGATACAGGACTCGAGACAAACGCGATACTCCCTGACTGCGGCGCACCCAAACGGGAATCCTGCAAGATACACCATCCTGCCCCCAACGAAACAAAAAACGTTGTTCTGTACCGAATCCGTAAGTACAAGCCCGCGTGCCGACAGCCGCCTCGGCCGTCCGGTTTTCAACGATCAAATTACCTGATTACCAAATCAGAAAATGACAGGATTGGCGTTGCTGAACCATTGTTCCCACGGGAATCCGAGCCTCGAAACAGGCCCGGCCTCCTAAATCTCTTCCCCTGACCGCCCCTCCGGCGCTACACTTTTCCGCTGGAGGCTTCCCCATGTCCGCCACGATCGTCTGGAGAGCGTTACTCATCTCCTTATTTCTGGCCCCATCCTTGGCCGCGCAAGCCAACAACGCTTCCGCTGCGACCGCCACCACGACCTGCAATCTCGACGACGGACGCCAGGTCTACGTGCGCTACGACCCCATCCCCAACAACAAAGAGAAGCTTTCCAACGGAAAGCCCTGGGCGCCCGGCGGCGTGCCCATGACGCTGTTCACCGAGGCCCAACTCACCCTCAACAACTCGCTGATCCCGATTGGCGCCTACACGCTCTATCCCATCCCCGCCCACGGCAATTGGACGCTCGTCGTCAACAAGAACGTCACGCCCGGCGCAGCCTACGACGAGAAACAGGATGTCGCGCGTGGCCCCATGCAGTCTGCCCAGGTTGAGCAACCTTCCGATAGTCTGGAAGTGGCCTTTGCCCACGTCGGCCCCACTTGCAGCCTGCGCATCTACATCGGCAAAACCGCGTCCTTCGTCGACTTCACCGCGAAATAACGTAGCGCCGGCGCCTCGCCGGCTGTCGCGCGGCTCACCTTTGGAAGGGTTTTCGCAATTGCAAAAAGGACACGGTTTCAAAGGTGCGATTGTGAGGCTTTTCTATGCGGGTACCGCATGCTCAGCTCGCGGTGCGCATCCGGAAAAGTAGCTGTCATTCCGACGAGCGCGCAGCGCCGAGGAGGAATCTGCTTCCGCAGTTACTAAAGTCCCCATCCCTCCCGTCCGTTTTCATTCCCCTCCGAATCCAGCACCATATAGAAGATTAGAAATCTCTCTATCTCCCCCAGATCGAGAACTCTTGTGAAAAAACTGTCTCTTGTCATCACCCTGTTCGCTGCTGCTTTCGCATGCGCACAGTCCCAACCCGCGGCCCCGTCCACGACCGTCTCCCGCACCACCAAGGCAATGCATTACCGCCTGCAAGGTGGACAGGCTAAGATCGCTTTCCAGGGCACGGACCTCTCGCAGCGCGCCACCGGCGAAGCCAAAGTCGAAGGCAAGAAGACCAACTTTGAAATTGACGCCAAGTTTCAGGGATTCGAAGACGCCACCAAGTTCGGCCTCGAATACCTCACCTACGTCCTCTGGGCTGTCTCGCCTGAAGGACGCCCGGTCAACCTCGGCGAACTCTCGCTCGACAAAAACGGCAACGCTCACGTGAAGGCCTTCACCGAGCTTCAGACCTTCGGCATGATCGTCACCGCCGAGCCGTACTTCGCCGTCTCGCAGCCCGGCAACATGGTCGTCGCCGAAAGCGTCGCCATTCAAGGAGCAGCCACCGAAAACATCGACGCCAAATACGAACTCGTCACCCGCGGCACCTACTCATCGACCAACGCTCACATTCAGGACGCCATCTTCGGCATCGATCGCAATACGCCGCTCGAACTCTTCGAAGCGCGCAACGCCGTCCGCATTGCACACATTGCCGAAGCAGATAAATACGCTGCCTCGATTCTCTCCAAGGCCGGACAGCAATTGCTGAACGCCGAAACTCTCTATCGACAGAAGTCCAAGAAAGAAGTCGTCGAGGCCGCCGCAAAAGAAGCGACCGAGACTTCCGAAGAAGCGCGCCTGATGGCCGTGAAGCAGAAGGCCGAAGCCGAAGCGCAAGCCGCAGCCGCAGCCCGCGAAGCGAAAGCTCGCGCGGACGCCGAAGCCGAAGCCAAGCGCCGAGCCGATGCCGAACTCGCCCGCCAGCAGGCCGAGCAAGCTCGCCAACAAGCCGAACAAGCCAAGGCTGAAGCAGAGAAAGCGAAGCAGGAAGCGGAAGCCGCCGCCGCGGAAGCCGCCCGTCAAAAAGAAGAAGCCGAAAAGGCCAAAGCCGAAGCCGTCGCGCAGCAGCAAGCGTTAGCCGCCGAAGCTGACAAAGCAAAAGCCGCCGCGGCGCAATCCGAAAGCCTGCGTCAACAGGCCGATGCTCTTCGTCAGCAGGCCGAAAAAGAAAAAGCCGACCTCCGCGCGCGTCTCTTACAGCAGCTCAACTCAATTCTCGCCACGCGCGACTCCGCCCGCGGACTCATCGCCAACATGTCCGACGTTCTGTTTCGCAGCGGCAGCTTCGAACTTCTGCCCGCCGCCCGCGAGCGTCTCGCCAAAGTTTCCGGAATCATCCTCGCCTATCCGAGCCTGCATCTCGCCGTTGAAGGACACACCGACAGCATCGGCAGCGACGAATACAACCAGAATCTGTCTGAGCAGCGCGCGAATTCCGTCCGCGACTATTTCGTCCAGCAGGGAATTCCCGCCGCCTCCGTCGAGGCCCACGGATTCGGTAAGACCGAGCCGATCGCCTCGAACGACACCTCCGAGGGCCGCGCCCAAAATCGCCGCGTAGAACTGGTGCTCTCAGGCGACGCGATCGGCAATTCTGCGGATGCCGCATCCGACCCAACTACGTCAGCCAGCAATAAATAGACTTATATAAATGTGAGGATGGGTGTTGAGGATGGGTGGCCCACTCAAGCCCGGTTTTGGCTTGAGTGGGGTATTTCTGCTTCCGCAGCTTAATATCCCGCCCCGCATCCTCCTCCCTGCCCCGCCATCTAATCAACCGTCGAAATCAGAAAGGAACCCATGCCTGCCAACAAAGACCCGCACCAATCCCTGCGCCAGCATCTCCTTGATCTCCTGAAAGGCGGCCAAGCCCACGCCACATTCGAAGACGCTACCAAGAATCTCCCGCCCAAACTCCGCGGGACGAAGCCGGAAAACTTCCCGCACTCCTCCTGGATGCTCGTCGAACACATCCGCATCGCTCAGTGGGACATTCTAGAGTTCAGTCGCAACCCCAAACACAAATCGCCAAAGTGGCCCGAAGGATATTGGCCGAAGACCGCCGAACCGCCCAGCGCCGAAGCCTGGAACGAAAGCATCAGTCAGATCAACCGCGATGCGAAAGCGCTGCAAGATCTAGTGAAAGATCCCGAGACCGATCTCTTCGCCAAAATCTCCTGGGGCGACGGCCAGACCATCCTCCGCGAAGTCCTTCTCGCTGCAGACCACAACGCCTACCACATTGCGCAGTTAGTAGACGTTCGCCGCCTCCTCCGCGCCTGGGAATAGTGCTACGGAGTTGTGAAGAGTAGTTGTAAGGACAGTATTCGGGAATAGTTGGGTATGTGGGGACAGCCGCCCTCGGCTGTCCGGCGGAGCGAAGCTCCGCAGTCCTCAGGCCGACCTACGCTCCGCGCTCCCAAGCTGAGCCCGCTTCCGAAACACCACGCGCACTCCCTCCCTCCACCTCTCGTCAATCCCCACGAACGCCCACTCGATCTCCGGCGACACATACTTCAATATCGCGTCTGTCGCTGGATGCACCCTCAGCGCCGGAGCCACCAGAAACAGCAGCGGATCTTCTCCCGCCATCTCCCGCCCGCCAAAATATCCAAACTTCAAAAACTCCCCCCGCGAATGATGCCACCGCACCCGCGCCCAATAATCCAATCCCTGCAGCGGCAGATGTATGTCCTCATCTGCCTTCAACTCCAGGACCGCCAGCCGTCCCGCGCGCGTCAGTGTCAACACATCGATCATCGCCCGATCCGCCGCCGAAAATGCCGGCACCTGCGAATACACAGACTCCGCTTCCAGTCGCTCGTCGATCACGCTCACATCGGTCATCACCAGCGACTCCAGCCACCGTTCCGGATGCATCCGAAACAACCTCTCCTGCCGCGCCCCATACGGATGCCTCGCCTCCCTCAGCTTTTCGAGCAACTCCGCGAACGCCGTCCAATTCCGATCCTCCAACACCCGTTCCTCAGCCCCCACACCAAACACAATCTCCTGCTCATACCGAAACGGATTGGGATAGACGGCACCACTGTCGTGACAAGACGTACACGGATAATCGGAATCTTGGGAGTAGTTGGAATGCTGATGGTGCCCGACTTCTCCCAGAGGTTGGGAGAAAGCCTGCCCTGAGCCTGTCGAAGGGTGGGGATTTTGACTCTGACTTCCACCGTGTTCCACTGTGTCCCCTGTGGTGAAAGCGTTTCTCGAAAGCCCTCCCACCCGAGCTCGCGCAAACTCCAACCCCCTCCACCGAAACAACACTTCCGCCGGAGACAGCACCGCCACATCGCAGTTCGGCAACACGGTCCGGATCCGCGCAATCGACTCCGCGAATCTATCCAGCGCCGCCGTCTCATTGGTCGCATGGACCAGCCGAGTCGCCACATTTCCCCGATCCGAACAATCCACCTCAACCACCGCATCATGCCGCTCGTCGAATTCAAACAACCGCCACTTCGCCGCCCCCCGATTTAAATTCGCCACCCGCTCCCGCACCAAAGCAGAGCACCCAGCCGGCACAAACAAAATCAACCCCTCAACCAGCAACGAGTGCGGCCCATTCAGACCCGATTTTGGCTTCAGGGGGCTCCTCGAGAAAGGATTTTCCCGGCATACATCCATCCACAAAATCCCAAAAGTCAGCGACGCATCAATCGACGCCTGTGTCTCCGACGCATTCACTCCCAGCACCGCGAACGCCGTCTGTCCGCGCGAGATCACTCCGCGCGCATAAATCGGACCAAACGATTTTTCCAGATCCACCCCCGACGTGAGCCGCCCAACCGCAAATCCGGGAAAGTGCCTTTCCAGCGCCCGCCGCAACTTGCTCTCATACGCCGCCCGCGCCGCCCTCTTGGCCGACGGAGACCTCCGGTCCCGCTCCCGGCAAATCTCCAGCTTGGTCGGACGCGCTTGCCCCAGCCTCTGCACCGCCAACCGCAGCGTCCCGTCCTTCACCTCGGCATCGAGCACGCGCCGCACCGTATTCCTCTCCGCCGACCACAGATGCAGGAGGCACTTGTTGTACTCGCCCGAAATCGAATACTTCGCCTCGCTCAGATCGAACGCTACCGCGCCATCCTCCAGCACCACCGCCCCCGCGGCCTCAGCGAGAAACTCCTGCACCGTCCGCCCAAGCATCTCCGGACTCATGCAAGAAATTGTCCACAAGACGTGAAAGTGTGTCTGTGACGAATGGACATAATTAAGATGTGGAGATTCCCAAAACGGGAATCGAGCCGACTCTTCCGCCGAGCGACCATCCCCACTGTCTTCTCGCCAAAGTGATTCTCGCGGAGTACACTTCGCAGTCTCGATGGCTTTCTTCGGTTTCAGTCGATTGAACGGCGATCTGGTGGGTCTGGTGGCGGCCTCGGCGATAGCCGGTTTCCAACGGTTCTGGCGAGCCCGTCGCGACCAGCGCGCCGAAACATGGCCAATCAGTTACGGACGCATCAATCGCGTCAGCGTCGACACGGACAGTCAACATAGCAAGTTCAAGTGCTACTACACGTATCGCGTCGGCTCCGAATCATTCGTCGGCTCGTTTCAAAAGACATTTTCGGATGCCGATGAAGCGCATGCATGGGCCTCCGCCCTAGACAAGCAACAGGTCACGGTTCGATACGATCCCTCCGCTCCGAGCCGTTCGCGGCTTCGTGAAGCCGATCTGCCCCCGATCGTGCATACTGCGCCCTTGCATTCGACTGGCAAGCCCGTCTTTGGAGCGTCGGGGCCGGATCGGCTGCTCATTTCAGCGCTGCTGCTTGTTTCCCTCCTGGGACTCGCCCTCTCCGTGACCGCGTTGATCGAGGAATTCACCGGCAAAACTCTGGTGCCGACAACGGTTGCCCAGTGGGCCGGCTACTGTGCGTTTCCAATCTTCATGATTGCAATATGGCTTCGCAGGGCGCGCAAGTCGACCAAAGCCCCTGAATGGATGAAATACTTGAACTATGCTCTTCTGTATTACGCCGTGTTCTCAACTTTTCTGCCGTCTACCCCTACGCAAGGCCATTCCACTCATCGCTGGAACGCTGCAGACGCCAGATACGACTTATTTCTCTATTTTTCCGCCTTCGAATGGTGCTACGCATCCCTGCCTGAAGGTGACGCGACTGCTCCAGACGAATTTCCCTCTTTCGTCACGCCTCCATCTGGGCAGGTCGGGCACGAGACCGACCCGTTCTCGTAATGATCAAGGAAGAGGCCGTCCTTCAGCCACCAAACCCCTCCGTCATCCCGAAGCGCCCGCGCCTTCACCGCGGTCCCCTGTGTCCCATGTGGTGATCAGTCCGCCCAACGCGCTATGCCATAATGAACTCAAGGCTCTGCCGCGAGTCCCTCCCGACTCCCCGGCATCTAAATACAGTGGACAAACTTAGCGACAAATCCCGTTTTTTCTTCGACCACTACGGACTCACCGAACCCGACCTCGAGCGCTACCTCGCCGCGGCTCTTTCCGCCGGAGGCGACTACGCCGACCTCTACTTCGAATATCTTTCCTCGACCTCGCTGATGGTCGACGAGTCCATGGTCAAGTCCGCGAGTCAAGGCATCTCCGCCGGATGCGGCGTCCGCGTCGTCTCCGGCGAGCGCACCGGATACGCCTACACCGACGATCTCTCTTCGGATCGCATCCTCCACGCCGCGCGCACGGCCGCTCTCATCGCCAGCGCCCCCGCGAAATCCACCGTCGCCGGATTCCAGAAATCCCAGGCTCGCAGTCTCTATCCTGTCACTCTGCCCAGCGTCGACGCCGAAATCAGCGCCAAGGTCGAGCTCGTCATGCGCGCCGATAAGGCCGCGCGCGCCTACGATTCGCGCATTAAAGAAGTCCGCGCCAGCTACGGCGACGAGCTCCGTAACATTCTCGTCGTTGCCTCCGACGGAACTTTCGCCGAAGACTCCCAGCCGCTCGCCCGGATGAACGTCAGCTGCATCGCGAAGACTGAAACCAACTCTGCCCGCGGATCCTCCGGCGGCGGAGGCCGTGTCGCCCTCGACTTTTTCTTCGGCGACAAGAATCCCGAATTCTTCGCCAAGGAAGCCTCCCGCCAGGCGCTGCTTCAACTAGATGCCCGCGAAGCTCCTGCCGGAGACATGGAAGTCGTCCTCGGTCCCGGATGGCCCGGTGTCCTTCTGCACGAAGCCGTTGGCCACGGACTCGAAGCCGATTTCAATCGCAAGAAAACCTCCGCCTTCGCCGGACTCATCGGCAAGCGCGTCGCCAGCGAAAAATGCACGGTCGTCGACAACGGCACCATGCCCTGGCGTCGCGGATCGCTCAACGTCGACGACGAAGGCGAGCCCACGCAGGAAACCGTTCTGATCGAAAAGGGAATTCTCAAGGGATACCTCAGCGACAAGCTCTCCTCGCGCCTCATGGGCATCGCCGATACCGGCAACGGACGCCGCGAGAGCTATGAGCACATCCCCATGCCACGCATGACAAATACGTACATGCTCGCCGGTACAGACAATCCCGAAGACATCATTCGTTCAGTCAAGCACGGGGTTTACGCCGTCAACTTCGGTGGAGGCCAGGTCGACATCACGAACGGAAAATTTGTCTTCTCCGCCAGCGAAGCCTACATGATCGAAGACGGACAAATCACCGCCCCCATCAAAGGAGCAACGCTGATCGGCAACGGCCCCGACGTCCTGACAAGAGTTAGCATGGTAGGAAATGATCTAAAGCTGGACGAAGGCGTAGGCACCTGCGGCAAAGACGGCCAGGCCGTCCCGGTAGGCGTAGGCATCCCGACATTAAAAGTCGATCGCCTGACAGTAGGAGGCACCGCGAGGAAGGACCCCGGCGCCTTCATGCAGTGAATGTAAGGGCGCGAGTGGAAGAGCGGCGCTTTAGCTCCGCGTAAAAACGCCAACGGCAAATGGGGCCTTAGCCCCCGCGCTTTTGGATCTGTCATCCTGAGCGAAGCGAATCGCGGCGCATTCGAAGGACCTTATGTTCCCCTCGTGCCCGTTGTGGTTAAAACTCTCTTATGCCAACTGAACTCGAAACTAGAAACCAGAAACTAGAAACTGACCTGAAAGAAGTCGCCACCGACATCGTGCGCCGCGCGACCAAAGCCGGCGCCAGCGCCGCCGAATGCGTCGTTCGCGAAGGCGACGAATTCTCCACGCTCGTCCGCCTCGGCCAGGTCGAAACCCTCAAAGAATCCGGATCCAAATCCATCGGCGTCCGCGTCTTCTTCGGACAGCGCGCCGCCTCCACCTACTCTTCCGACTTCTCCAAAGCCGGACTCGACCGCATGCTCTCCTCCGCCCTCGAGCTTGCCAAGATTACCTCCGAAGATCCCTACGGCGGAATCCCGTCCGCCGACCAGCTCGGCCAACTCCCGGGCGACCTCGATCTCTACCACGAAGACGTCTACTCCCTTCCCGGCCCCGATCGCATCGATTACGCCCGTCGCGCCGAAAAAGCTGCGCTCGACTACGACCCGCGGATCAAGAATTCCGACGGCGGATCCTTCGACGCGGCCACTGGACACAAAGTCCTCGCCAACTCTCACGGATTCGTCGGCGAATATTCCCGCTCCTACTGTTCCGTCGCCGCTGTTCCGATCGCCCAAACTGATGATGGCGCCATGCAGCGCGACTACTGGTACTCCGTCGCGCGCACTCTGAAAAAACTTGACGCCGCCGAAAAAGTCGGACGCATCGCCGCCGAACGCACCATCCGCCGCCTCGGCGCGCGCAAAGCC
>Ga0335077_10011020_pt1 | contig 11304 bp, 8 predicted proteins | sample Lox_Sample_31_FD_207151 | JGI IMG/M metagenome (GOLD analysis project Ga0335077, IMG submission 207151) | Soil microbial communities from Loxahatchee National Wildlife Refuge, Florida, United States - Lox_Sample_3.1 | ecosystem: Environmental > Terrestrial > Soil > Wetlands | place: USA: Florida...
CGGTGGCCGCGCTGCACCGGGAGCTGGTCAGCAACGGCCTGGTCGCGTGGACGTCCGGCAACATCTCGGGCCGGGTGCCCGGCACCGACCTGATGGTGATCAAGCCGAGCGGCGTCCCGTACCCGGACCTGACGGCCGAGTCGATGGTGGTATGCGACCTGACCGGTGCCCGCGTCGGCGGTGATCTCAGCCCGTCCAGCGACACCGCGTCGCACGCGTACATCTACCGGCACATGCCGGGTACCGGCGGCGTCGTGCACACGCACTCCCGGCACGCGACGGCGTGGGCGGCGAGGGGCGAGCCGATCCCGTGCGTCCTTACCGCCATGGCCGACGAGTTCGGAGGCGAGATCCCGGTGGGGCCGTTTGCGCCTATCGGCGGCGAGGAGATCGGCCGGGCAGTCGTGCAGACGCTGGCCGGGCACCGCTCGCCGGCCGTGCTGCTGCGCAGCCACGGCGTGTTCGCCGTCGGCCCCACCCCGCGCGACGCGGTGCAGGCGGCCGTCATGTGCGAGGACGCGGCCAGCACGGTGTGGCTGGCCAGTCAGCGCGGAAGCCTCGAGCCACTGGCGCAGGACCAGATCGACGCGCTGTACCGCCGGTACCAGAACGAGTACGGCCAGCGCTAGGTGCGCGGTCGCCGGGACACCCGACGTTCCCAGAAGGAGGATCGATGGCAGGTCGCAGGCCCCGGATCGGGGTTCTGGGGATCATGCAGGACTTGTACGACGACATGATCCCCGGCATCGCGGTGCGGCAGGAGGGATACGCGGCGGAGCTGGCCGCGAGCCTGGCCCCCGTCGGTGAGTTCGTCCCGTCGAGGGCGGTGAAGTACCGCGAGGACGCCGAGCGCGAGCTGCGCGAGTTCGAGGCCGCCGGGCTTGACGGCGTGCTGGTCGTGATGCTGACCTACGGCCCGGCGATGCGGGTCGCGCGGCTGCTCTCGGAGTCGCGGCTGCCGGTGTGCCTCGCGAACATCCAGCCCGAGCCGGCCGTCACCGCGGCCTGGGACATGGCCGACATGACCTACAACCAGGGCGTGCACGGCGCGCAGGACACCGCGAACGCGATGGTCAGGGCCGGCCGGCGCTTCTGCGTGCTGACCGACGACTGGCGCAGCGACTCGTTCCGGCTGGACGTCGGGCGCTGGGCCCGCGCCGCTGCCGCGGTGACCGCGTGGAAGTCGCTCAAGACGGCGATCTTCGGCTACGCGATGAACGACATGGGCGACATCCGGGTGGACGAGAGCGCGCTGATCCGCACGCTGGGCCCGGAAATCCTCGCGGTCGCGCCCGGCGACATGTACCGCGGCATGCTGGCGGTGACCGACGCGCAGGTGGCGGACGTCGTCGCATTCGAGGATGAGCGGTTCGAGGTCGATCCGCGCCTGTCCGCCGAGGAACGGCAGGACCACGCCCGGATGCAGGTCGCGATCGAGCAGATCCTGACCGAGCGCGGCCTCGGCGCGTACACCGCGCACTTCGACGCGATCGGCGAGGACGGGCGCTTCAGCAGGCTGCCGCTGGCCGCAGCCTCCAGCCTGATGGCCAAGGGCTACGGGTATGCCGCCGAGGGCGACGTGCTCACCGCGTGCCTGGTCGCGGCCGGGCACACGCTGATCGGCGACGCGCACTTCACCGAGATGTACGCGATGGACTTTCCGTCCGACTCGGTGCTGATGAGCCACATGGGCGAGGGCAACTGGCGGATCGCGCGGGCCGATCAGCCGGTCCGGCTGATCAAGCGTCCGCTCGGCATCGGCCGGCTGGCCGACCCGCCGACGTTCCTGTTCCAGTATCAGCCGGGGCCGGCGACGCTGGCCACGCTCGTATCGCTGGAGGGGGAGCGGTTCCGGCTCGTGGTAGCCGAGGGAGAGAACCTGGACAGCCCGCCGCTGCCCGCGCTCGAGATGCCCTACGGCCAGTTCCGCCCGGCCACCGGCCTGCGGGAGTGCCTCAACGGCTGGCTGACCGCGGGCGGCCCGCACCACGAGGTGATGAACCTCGGTCACCGCGCGGCCGACTGGCGGGAGTTCTGCCGGCTCGCCGGGATCGAGTTCGTGCAGGTCTGAGGCTCAGGCTCTGCCGGTCGGGCGCTGCCGGTCAGGCTGGGCGGTGGCGCTCCTGCAGGGCCCGGCGGTACTCCTCCACCACGATGTCGCTGAGCTCCTGGACCGAGGTGTCCCTGGCCATCCTGTCCAGCGTGATCTCGCCGTGCTGCAGCAGGTTGACCCGGTCGCAGATCTCCAGCACCTGGGCGTAGTTGTGCGCGATCACGATGATCGAGACGTCGCCGCGGCGCTTGATGTCCCGGATCAGGTCCAGGATCAGCGCCGCCTCCTTGGCGCCCATGGCGGCCAGCGGCTCGTCCAGCAGCAGGATCTTGGCCTCGGTGAACATCGACCTGGCCACCGCGATCGCCTGCCGCTGCCCGCCGGACAGCGAGGCGACGTCGGTCTCCACCGAGGGGATGTCGACGCCCATCTCCGCCAGGTACTGGCGGGCGAGCCGCTTCATCGCCTTGTTGGACAGCAGCGGCCAGCGGACCCGCTCCCGGTTGAGGAACATGTTGTGGTACACGGTGAGCTGGTTGACCAGCGCGAGGTCCTGGTACACGACGTCGATGCCGAGCGAGCGGGCGTGATCCACCGACCTGAGCCGCACCTGCTCGCCGCCGATGATGATCCGGCCGGCGTCGGGCTGGTGGAAGCCACAGATGATCTTGACAAGCGTCGACTTGCCCGCGCCGTTGTCGCCGATCAGGCCGAGCACCTCGCCGCGCACCAGGTGCAGGTTCACGTCGGTGAGCGCGGTCACCGCACCGAACCGCTTGGCGATGTGCTCGGCCCGCAGCACGTCGCCAGTCGGCTGCGCCGCCGCCTGGACCTCCGGCGCCTCGCTGGTCATCGCATCCTCCCGGATTCTCGCAGGCGGGATAGCTGCACGTTAGCGATCATGGCGACGATGATCGCGCCGCCGAAGATCGCGGGCAGCGCGTTCGCGCTGATCCCGATGACGCCGAAGCCGTCGGTCAGCAGGCCGAGCACTATCGCGCCGAGCAGCGCGCCGATCATCGTGCCCGAGCCGCCCAGCATCGCTGTCCCGCCGATGACCGCCGCCGTGACCGCGTAGAACATGGGCTGGTAGCCGCCGGCCAGCGGGTCGATGTCATTAGTCTGAAACGAGATCTGGAGGCCCACGAGCGCGCCCAGCAGCCCGGTGATCATGAAATTCCCGTACTTGATCCTGGCCACGTTGATGCCGGCCTCGCGCGCGCCGAGCAGGTTGCCCCCGGCCGCGACCGTGTGCAGCCCCCACCGCGTCCTCGTCAGCACCACGTGGAAGATCGCGAGCAGGATGACCGCCCAGACGATCATCGACCACGAGTAGCTGCCCAGCCACTTGCCTGCTCCCGCCGCGCTGGCCGGCGGGATCACCGGCTCGGCGTGCGACGTTATGAGCATGATGCCGTCCAGCAGGAAGCCTGTCCCGAGCGTGGCGATGAACGACGGCAGCCCGAGCGTGACGACCAGGAAGCCGTTGAACCAGCCCGCCACCAGGCCGAAGAGCAACCCGATCAGGATCGCCGGCAGCACCGGGACGCCGTAGCTGATCATGTATGACATCAGGAACGGCGCGAACGCGTAGATGAACCCTACGGACAGGTCGATCTCGCCGCTGATCAGCAGCAGCACCTCGCCGATCGCGATGATGATGATCGGCGCGATGTCCTGCGACAGGACGACGAGGTTTGACTGTGTCGTGAAGCTCGAGTTGGTCACCGCGAAGTACAGGAACAGCGCGACCGCCACCACGAAGATGGTGGCCTCCCGCTGCCGGGCGAGGAATCGGGCGCCCGCGCGGATGCCGCGCCACGCGCCGCTGGGCGGCGCGCCGGCCGGAGGGCCGACGGCCCCGGCCTGTTCCTGTGTGATCTCGCTCATATCGCCTCCGTCTCGCTCCGGCTCGCAGCAGCCGCAGGCTCAAAGCAACTCATATGGTGGCCGATGCCACGGTAATACCTCGTCCCGCGGTACCGCGAGGGGCGGGACGGACCCGGAAAGGCCAGCCCCGCCCCGCGCTGGTGAGCGTCACGTGCTGGTGGTCGCCGGCAGGTTGACGATCGGACCGGACGGACGCGCCAGGTACTTCTGCGCCGCGGACGCGCCCTGGAACCGGCTGGCCTTCACGAACTGGCCGACGTGCTGCTTGTCGATGACGCTCAGGCCGGTGTCGGTGTCCGGCGGCGGGATCTGGGCGTCCGACAGGTTGTACAGGTACATGTAGAGGACCGGCAGGAAGCCCTGCAGGTACGGGTCCTGATAGATGGTGAAGTCCATGGTGCCGCCCTGCAGCGCGCTGAGCGTCTGTGGCGCGGTGTCGAAGCCGCCGGACGCTACCTTGCCGGTCAGGCCGGTGCTGGCCAGCGCCGCGCCGAGGAAGCTCGTCGAGCCGTAGTCGACGGCGAACACGCCCTTGAGCCCGCTCTTGTGCGCGAGCAGGTACGCCTTCTCCGCGTTCAGCTCGCCGGCCGTGGGCGCCCCGGTGGCTACCTCATGGACGGTGTAGCTGCTGTCGAGCATCGAGACCGCTCCGTCGTAGCGGGGCTGGATGTTGCCGGTACCCGGGGTGGCGATGAAGATGGCGACATCGCCGCCGCCGGGGATCAGCTTCTTGATCTCGGAGCCCATGGACTGGCCGGACAGGTACAGCGCCTGCCCCACGTAGCAAAGCCGGTTGGATCCGATATCCGGCTTTCCGTTGACGTAGGTTCCGTCGGCGTTGTAGCTGACCACCGGGATGCCCTTGGTCATGGCGCTGGCGATGGGTCCGGTGAAGGCGGTCGAGCTGATGACGGCGATCGCTATCCCGGCTGCGCCAGACGCGATCGCGGTGTTGGTGTAGTTGACCATGTCGGCCGCGATCGAGTTCGTCGAGCCACCCCAGTTCGGCGTCGGCAGGCCGAGCAGCGCCGCCGCGTCCTGGAACCCGTACTGGGTGGGCACGAAGAACGGGTTCGTCGTGACGTGGTTGACGAACCAGAACTTCCACGAGGGCGTCTTGGGGAAGTTGCCGGCCGCGTTCTTGGCGGCGCTCGCGTTGCCGTTTGCCGAGCTGCAGGCGGCGAGCAGGGCCGAGGCCGCGGCGGTCGCGCTGACCAGACCCGTCCCGGCCAGCAGCCGACGGCGGGTAGGGCCGTCCTTCATGTTCAGTGTCTCGATTGCCTCATCGACCTTCGGGTCGACATCTTTCATCGCGAACCTCCGGGTGTCTCCGTGCGGCCAGCCGCCGCCGGTGGCGTTGCGGGCGCGGCAGGTGAACAGGCGGACGGGCGAGTGGCCTGACGCTGTCCATGCCGTAATCCGCGCGCGGTCCGGGGTGGCTGGCCGGCAGGCAGCTGTGTATCGCGATCGGCCGCGGATCTCCGCCAGCGCTCCATCGCGACCTGCTGCCCGCCTTCCCGCCTGTGTCCCGCGCGCCTGCACCAACCGCGCACATCGGCTGGCCATGGCCAGGCGCCGGGGCGATCCGCAGCGCCGGGCTGGTGCCTTATCAACCGCGGCTATCTCCGCCGGAAATCGCGCGGCCGACTACGATGTGAGCGCTCACAGTAGAACCTTGTAACGCCATAAGCTAGATGAGCAGGTGTTAACCGTCAATGGCATGAGGTGGGCAATTACGCCGATTGGTGAACGCGCACGGGTCCGCGGGCTCCGGCCGCTCCGCCGGCCCGCGCCGCGGGCCGGACCCAGCCGCGCGGCGAGCCGGACCGGGTCGTCCGGACCGCACGGGCTGACCGCGACCCTTATTGCCGAGTTAGCGACGGCAATCTACGTTTGCCTGGTACCTGCGCAATCGCAGGTCGCGGCAGCGGCCGGCCGGGCAGAGGGGACGCGATGACAGCAGAGGCGGACGCCGCGGCGGCCGGCCAGGGTAGCGGGCGCGCCGCGATGCGCAGTTCCGCGTGGTTCGGCGCCGAGGGGCGGCCGGGCATGATCTACCGGTCCTGGCTGCGGGCCGAGGGCTTCACGCCCGAGGTCTTCGACGGCAGGCCCGTCATCGGCGTCGCGAACAGCTGGTCCGAGCTCACCCCGTGTAACGCGCACCTGCGCGGCGTCGCCGAGGCGGTGAAACGTGGCGTCTGGCAGGCCGGCGGGTTCCCGCTCGAGTTCCCGACCATGTCGCTGGGCGAGCCGATCATGCGGCCGACGGCCATGCTGTTCCGCAACCTCATGGCGATGGAGGTCGAGGAGCTTCTGCGTGCTAACCCGCTGGACGGGGTAGTGCTGCTGTCGGGGTGCGACAAGACGACGCCCGCGATGCTGATGGCCGCGGCGAGCGTGGACCTGCCCGCGATCATGGTGACCGGCGGCCCGATGCTCAACGGCAAGTTCCGCGGCGGTGACGTCGGGTCGGGCACCCAGGTGTGGCGGTTCGAGCAGGAACTGGCCGCAGGGCGCATGACGGCCGAGGAGACCGTGGCGGCCGAGAGCGGAATGGCCAGGTCCTGCGGTCACTGCATGACGATGGGAACGGCATCGACAATGGCGTGCCTGGCGGAGACGCTCGGGATGCAGCTGCCGGGATCGGCAGCCTGGCCCGCCCCCGATTCACGCCGGGCGCGGACCGCGCAGCTCGCCGGCCAGCGAGTCGTCGAGCTGGCGCGGACGGGGCTGCGCCCGTCGCAGATCATGACCAGGCAGGCATTCGAGAACGCGATCGTGGTCAACGCCGCGATCGGCGGATCGACCAATGCGGTCATCCACCTGCTCGCGATCGCCGGACGGCTGGGCGTGCCGCTGTCGCTCGACGACTTCGACATCCTGGCCCGGCCGGTGCCGACGCTGGTCAACCTGATGCCGTCGGGCAAGTACCTGATGGAGGACTTCTGCTACGCGGGCGGGATCCCCGCGGTCATGCGCGAGCTCGGCGACCTGCTGCACACCGGCCACGCCGGGGTAGGCGGCGGCACGGTGGCCGACACCATCGCCGCCGCCGAGTGCTGGAACCGCGACGTGATCAGGTCGGTCGCCGAGCCGCTCCAGCCGCCCGGCAGCGGCACGGCGGTGCTGCGCGGGAACCTGTGCCCGGACGGCGCCGTGATCAAGCAGTCGGCCGCGTCGCCGCACCTGCTGAAGCATCGCGGCCAGGCGCTCGCCTTCGACTCGATCGAGGCGTACCACCGGGCAGCAGCGGACCCGGCGCTGGCGGTGGACGAGACGACCATCCTGGTCGTGCGCGGTGCCGGGCCCAAGGGCTATCCGGGGATGCCGGAGATCGGCAACTTCGTGCTGCCGACGAAGCTGATCAGGCGCGGCGTGACCGACATGATCCGGATCTCGGATGCCAGGATGAGCGGCACCGGGTACGGCACCGTCGTCCTGCACGTGGCGCCGGAGGCCGCAGCCGGCGGTCCGCTGGCGCTGGTCCGCACCGGCGACTGGATCGAGCTGGACGTGCCAGCCAGGACCCTCACACTGGACGTCAGCGACGCCGAGCTGGCCAGCAGGCGGGCCGCCTGGACACCGCCGCCCGCCGCCTACAGCCGGGGCTACGCGAGGCTGTACGTGCAGCACGTGCAGCAGGCCAGCCAGGGCGCCGACCTCGATTTCCTGGTCGGCGCGAGCGGCGCGGACGTGCCGCGGGACAACCACTAGCGGGGCGCCGTCACCGCGGCCCGAGTCCGAGCGCGCGGTACACCGCCGGGTCGGCGAGGCTGCCGGCGACCAGGTCCGCGGCCAGCTCGACGCCGTCGACCGACGGGATCCCGATCACGCGCATCCCGGCGGCGCGCGCGGCGGACACGCCGGGCGGCGAGTCCTCCAGCGCCGTGGCGGCCCCGGCCGCCACGCCGAGCCCGGAGCACGCGCGCAGATACAGATCTGGCGCGGGCTTGGGCCGGTCGACGTCGTCGACGCCGAGTATCACCGCGAATGCGCCGGTGATTCCGACCCGGTGCAGCCCGGCGAGCAGATGCACGCGGGGCGCGTTGGAGGCGACCGCGAGCGGGGTGCCCGCTGCCCGCAGCGCGGCGACCAGATCGAGCGCGCCCGGCCGCGGCGCGGCGCCGGCGCTGATGTGCGTGAGCGCTCGCGCGTACATCTCGTCGCTCAGTGCCCTGCCGCGTCCCGGCTGCCCGAGCAGCCGGGCGAGTATCGGCGCGACCGTGACCGGGGAGGTGCCGACGACCTCGCGCTTCGCCGCCAGGCCGAATCGCCGGCCGTGCGCCGCGAACAGCTCCTGCTGCGCGATCGTCCAGCACGGCTCGGTGTCGAGCAGCAGCCCGTCGTTGTCGAACACGACCGCGTCCGGGCCGCGCAGCTCGCCAGTCACTGACCACACACTAGTCAGGCGGGACGATCCGGCCGCCGGGGTCACCCGCCGTTCCCGCGAAGACGATCCGGAACCAGCGGCGCTTCCCGACCTTCAGCACGTCGCCGGCGGAGACCGGATGCCGCTGGTCCGGGTCGGTGAGCGGGCGGATGCCGTCCAGCCGGACCGCGCCGGCCGCGATCAGGCGGCGGATCGCGCTGCCGGACTCGGCCGGCATGCAGGCCCGCAGGATCTCCGCGAGCGTGCGGTTGGGATCGGCGATCGCCACGTCGGGCACGTCGGCCGGCGTGATGCGGCCGGAGAACACCCGGCCGAACCACTCGTCCTCCCGGGCCGCCGCCGCGGCGGAGTGGTAGCGCTCGACCAGGGCCCGGCCCAGCACGCGCTTGGCCTGCATCGGGTTCAGCTCGCCACCGGTCATGGCGGCGCCGATTGCCTCGATCTCCGGCAGCGGCGCCAGCGTGTAGTGCGTCAGGTACTCGGTGACCAGGCGGTCCGGGAGCTTCATCGCCTTGCCGAACATGTCCCTGGCGGAGTCGCTCAGCGCGATGTAGTTGCCCAGGCTCTTGCTCTGCTTGGCCCTGCCGTCCAGACCCGGCGTGATGTGCGTGGTGATGACGACCTGCGGCGGCGCGCCGAGCCGCTCGGCGAGGAACCTGCCCATCAGCTCGTTGAAGAGCTGGTCGGAGCCGACGATCGTGAGGTCGGACTCCAGCTCGCACGAGTCGAATCCCTGCAGGACCGGGTAGAGCAGCTCGGGCACGTGAATCTCGGCGCCCGCGGCGATCCTCGCCTGGAACATGTCGCGCTGGATGAGCCTTGCGTGCGTTACCTCGGACAGCAGTCGAAGGAACCGTGCGAGCGGCATCGTCTCCCACCACTGCGAGTTGCGCCGTATCTCGAGCACCGCCGGGTCGGTGAGCAGCACGCGCCCGGCCTGCGCGACGAACGCCACGGCGTCGCGCTCGATCTGCTCGGCGGTGATGACCGGCCTGCTCGCCTGCCTGCCGGTCGGATCGCCGATCCGGGTGGTGAAGTCGCCGATGAGCAGGACGACCTTGTGCCCGGCCTGCTGCAGTTCCCGCATTGCCCACAGGTTGACCGCGTGGCCGATGTGAAGGAACGGCGCGGTGACGTCGACTCCGTACTTGATCCGGAGCGGTCGCCCGAGAGCCAGCCTGGCGCGCAATTCGGCACCGGTGATGACGTCCGCGGCCGAGCGCTGCAACGTCGGAAACCGATGAAAGAGGTCGTCCATGACTGAGTGAATCCTTGCCGGATCGGGCGCCGCGGCGGCGCGGGGAATCATCGGTCGCGAAAAGCCCGGGATATCCCGCGGCGAACGGCGCGCCGGGTGCGCCGGCTTGTCAGGCGAGCCGGACGGCGCAAAGCCGCGCGGGATAACCGAGCGGCTGATATCGCCTGTCCACCTGATCTCCTGCCTTAAGACTTCAGTCGTCAGGACGCGCAATCTAGCACGATTCTGCGCGTCGGCGCGCCGGTGATTTCCCGCGGCCGCGGGCGTGGAAACGCCCGGCGCGCGCATCGGTATGCGCACGCCGGGCGCCTCGATCTGGTCAGACCCGGCGCAGGACCGCCACGACCTTGCCGAGTATCTCGGCCTCGTCACCGGGGATCGGGGTGTAAGCCGGGTTGTGCGGCATCAGCCAGATGTGCTCGGCGGAGCGCTTGAATGTCTTTACCGTCGCCTCGCCGTCCAGCATCGCCGCCACGATGTCGCCATTCTCTGCCACCGGCTGCTGCCGGACCACCACCCAGTCACCGTCCGCGATCGCCGCGTTCACCATGGAGTCGCCGACGACCTTGAGGAGGAACAGCGTGCCCTCGCCGACGATCTGCCTGGGCAGCGGGAAAATGTCCTCGATCGCCTCCTCGGCCAGGATCGGCCCGCCCGCCGCGATCCTGCCCACCAGCGGGACGTACGCCGCCTCCTGCGACGCGATGTCCATGGGGGAGTCGTCATCCAGATCAGGTTCCGGGCGCACGGCCGGATGGCCTGGCAGCCGCACCTCGACCGTCCGCGGCCGGCCCGCATCCCGGCGCAGGTAGCCCTTGCTCTGCAACGTGGACAGCTGGTAAGAGACGCTCGACGTGCTGGTCAGGCCGACGGCCTCGCCGATCTCGCGCATCGAGGGCGGATAACCGCGCCGCTGTACCGACTCGCGGATCACCTGCAGCACCTTGCGCTGGCGCCAGGTAAGCACGTGGTCGGGGTCGGGCTTGTCCGGCAGCTCGGCGACCACATGGGGCACGGTGCCCTTCGGGCGCCTGCCCGGCTTACCGCGGGGGCGCGCGGCCTGCTCGAAATCGGGATCGGTCATGTCGATGTCAATGGCCGAGGCCTCCTGCGCCCCTCCATCGCCGGTCGCATCGCTCATTTGTGGCCTCCGCCTGTAGGTGTCTCGATGCCGACGCTAATGGCTGTGCCTGCGGATATCAAACATCTGTTCGACACTTTTTCAAAGTGTCGTACCCGTGCGATATGACTGTACCGTATCTTCGTTCGATCGAACGCGCGGGCGATAGAACAGAGATACTATCGAACAGTAATTCGGCACAGGGAGGCTGTGATGAGTGCACTTGGCGCTCTCGAGGCGGCGGAGTCTGACCAGGTAGCGGCGCCGCCGAGGGCCCATCTCCGGCTGGTAGCCGAGCCGCGGCGTGACCCGGCTGGCACCGGCCGCGCCGGCGTGTCGCGGCCCGCGGGGTCACGGCCGTCGCATCAGGCGGTGGCACCGCGGCCGGGCCAGCTCCGGCTGACGCGCCGCGGCCGGATCGTGGTCGCCGGCCTGGCCCTCGTGCTGGCCGTGCTCGCCCTCACGGTCGCGAGCATGACACTGTCCGGGGCTCAGGCGGCGGGCCACGGCCGTCCGGGCGGCGGGTACGCGGGCATGCACCAGATAGTGGTGCAGCCAGGTCAGACGCTGTGGTCGATCGCGTCGCGGGCGGA
>Ga0335077_10011021_pt1 | contig 11302 bp, 16 predicted proteins | sample Lox_Sample_31_FD_207151 | JGI IMG/M metagenome (GOLD analysis project Ga0335077, IMG submission 207151) | Soil microbial communities from Loxahatchee National Wildlife Refuge, Florida, United States - Lox_Sample_3.1 | ecosystem: Environmental > Terrestrial > Soil > Wetlands | place: USA...
GTGATCACGTCGCACCTGTTCGCCCCCGGCTACAACATGCCCGCGGTCATCGCGAACCAGTTCGGGGAAGCCACCGGCACGTTCCGTGCCGGGCTGATGGGGATAGGCGTGCTCTTGTTCGTCTTTACGATCATCATCAACGTGCTGGCCCGGGGGATTGTGGAGCGCAACGCCCGGCGGAAGCGGGGTGCCTGATGACTGCTGTCACCGCTGAGCCGCAGAAGGTCGACCTGCGGGAGCCGGCGGGCTGGCGGCGGACCAAGAACCGCATCATGACCTGGCTGATGGTGATCTCGTTCGTGGTCGTTCTCATCCCGCTGGGCTTCGTCCTGGTCAGCGTGATCGCCAAGGGCGCCTCCAGCATCAGCTGGTCGTTCCTGACCAGCGGGCCGATCCCGGGGATCGTCGTGCCGGCGGGCGTGGGCGGGATGGGGCCCGCGGTGCTCGGCACGATAGAGATCACCGCGCTGGCCACGGTGATGGCCGTGCCGCTCGGCGTACTGGGCGCGGTCTACCTCAACGAGTACGGCGGCAGGAACTGGCTCGCGGCGCTCGTCGGGTTCATGAGCGACGTGATGACCGGCGTGCCCTCGATCATCATGGGCCTGTTCATCTTCACGATCTGGGTACTGCATTTCGGCTTGTCCGGCCTGGCCGGCGCCTTCGCCCTGGCCTGCCTGATGCTGCCGATCGTGATCCGCTCCAGCTACGAGATGCTGCGGCTGGTGCCGAACTCGCTGCGCGAGGGCAGCTACGCCCTCGGCGCCACCAAGGCCCGCGTGACGGTGACCGTGGTGCTGCCCGCCGCGCTCGGCGGGATCGTCAGTGGCGCACTGCTCGCCGTGGCCCGGGCCGCAGGCGAGACCGCGCCGCTGCTCTTCTGCATCGGCGCCGCGACCGCGGCCAACGCGAACGTGTTCAGCGGCGCCAACACCGCGCTGCCCTCGCAGATCTTCGCGAACGCGAACCAGCCTTACGTCGGCGCGCAGGACCGCGGCTGGGGCGCGGCGCTCACCCTGATCGCCATCTGCTTCATCCTCATGATCGCGGCCCGCATCGTCACCGCCCGATTCGCCAGGTATTCTCGCTAGGGAAGGTCATGGAACAGTCTGAGCAGAACACCGTCCCCGGCGAGGCGATACCCGAGTCGGCGACCCGCCCGGCGCGGGAGCGGATGCCGGAGCCCGCCGCTCCCCAGGAGCCGGAGCAGCCCGACGCCGGGACAGGCACGCCCATCTTCGAGGTGAAGGACGTCTCGATCTACTACGGCTCGTTCCGGGCCGTCACGAACGTCTCGCTGACCGTCTACGAGCACGAGATCACCGCGTTCATCGGCCCGTCCGGATGCGGCAAGACAACCGTGCTGCGCACGCTGAACCGGATGAACGACCTCATCGAGGGCGCCCGGGTGGAAGGCGAGGTGTTCTACCGGGGGGAGAACCTGTACGCCAAGGGGGTTTCCCCGATCGCCGTACGCCGCCGCATCGGGATGGTCTTCCAGAAGCCGAACCCGTTCCCCAAGTCGATCTACGACAACGTGGCCTACGGGCCGCGCATCAACGGCGAGCGCAACAAGAAGAAGCTGGACGAGATCGTCGAGCGCTCGCTGCGCCAGGCCGCGCTGTGGGACGAGGTGAAGCACCGCCTGGGTAATTCGGGCCTAGGCCTGTCCGGCGGGCAGGCTCAGCGGCTGTGCATCGCGCGGACGCTGGCCGTGGAGCCGGACGTGGTGCTTATGGACGAGCCGGCCTCCGCGCTCGACCCGATCGCGACCGGCGCCATCGAGGACCTGATGAAGGAGATCAAGGACCGCTACACGATCGTCATCGTGACCCACAACATGCAGCAGGCCACGCGGGTCAGTGACCGCACCGCCTTCTACTCGGTGCTCGTCAACCCCGAGAGCGACACCCGGACCGGCACGCTGGTCGAGTACGACCGGACCGACCGCCTGTTCGGGGACCCGCGCGACGACCGGACCAAGGCCTACGTCACCGGCCGGATGGGCTGACCGGCCAGTTACGCGGCCCGGCGATCACCGGGCACGACCACGACCGGGCAGGCCGCGTGGTGTATCACGTGGCTGCCCACCCATCCGCCGATGTGCTTGGCGAACCCCTTCTGGAACGACCCCACGACGAGCAGGTCGGCGTCACGGGCGGCCGCGGCCAGTTGGGCCGCCGGATCACCCGTCACCACCTTCACGGTGACCTCGGGCGCCGGGCCGCCAAGGTCGCTCGCGGCTTCGGCCGCGATTTCCCGGATCCTCTTGCGGATCAGCTCCAGGTCGACGTCGTCCCCGGGCAGGTCGGGCTCGGCCCAGTAGATCCTGGCCGCCGGGCGGGCCGGGTTCGGGTGGACGGTGACGACCGTGAGCGGGGTACGGCGCTGCGCGGCCTCGCGCATCGCCCAGCCCAGGGCGTGACGCGACTGGCCCCAGTCATCCAGCCCGACGACGATTCCAGACATTGCGGCGCTCCTCAGATCCCGACCGGTTCATCCTCCTCACCAGTCTGGCCGGGTGATCGGGTGCCGAACAGGGCTGTCCGTCCCGGACCGGCGGGACTCATGGCCCGGTGGGCGGCGGGCAGGAGCGCTAGCCCGGCGCGGATCCCCTGGAGCCGCCGGACCCCCCGGATCCGGCCAGGTAGACCACGCGGCGGGCGATGTTGACCGCGTGGTCGCCCAGCCGCTCGTAGAACCGCGCCACCAGCGTCATCTCCATCGTCACCGGGAGCGCCATCGGCGATCAGGCTGGAGTACAGCTCGTCCATCTCGTCGTCGCGCCCGCTCAGCGCGAACGCCGCGGTCCGGTCACGCTGGTACCAGCAGTCGGCGGCCTGGCGCCACATGTCGGCGGCGAGATTTCCCATCCGCTCGGCGAGCCCCCGCGTGCGCGGCGAGAGATCGTCGGTGAGGAAATGGTTGGCCCGGGAGGCGATCTGCACCACCAGGTCGTGCGACTGCTCGATCTCCGGCAGGATGCGCAGCACGGACAGCAGGAAGCGCAGGTCGTCGGCGACCGGCGCCTGCAGCAGGATCTCCCGGTCGGCGAGCCGCTCGATCTCCGGGTAAAGAGCGTGGATGGTCTTCTCGCGTTCGGTCAGCAGCTGCACCACGTCGTCGTCGCTCAGCAAGGCCTTGGTCGCCTCGGGCAGGTCCTCCGCGATCATGGCGAACAGCTCGATGATCCTGGCCTCGATGGCCTCCAGCTCGCGCTCGAATTCCTGCCGGTGCTCGCCCATAGGGCAAGCGTAATGGGCACCACCCTCACCGTTCATGTCCGGCAGGTGAATAAATCGCAGTACAAACGGACTGCGAAGCGCCTGGCGCCGGCCCTTCAGCCGACGGCCAGGCGCTCGTCCCGCTGACTGGTCAGCTCGCCGTAGAACTCCTCGAACGCGGCGAACGCCCGCGCGCCGTAGACGGTGCCCGGGCCGCCGTTCATCAGGAAGGCGACGCCGATCGCCTCGGCGGCTTCCTGCGGGGTCGCGCCCTGCAGGACCGCGGCGTGGGCGTGGGCGGCGATGCAGCCGTCGCACTCCTTGCCGACCGCGATGGCCAGGGCGATGAGTTCCTTCGTCTTGGCGTCCAGCGCGCCCGGGGCCAGCGCGGCGTCGTGAAGCTCCTTGTAGCCGGCGTACACGTGCGGGATCGCGTGCCGCAGCTCGCGCGTCGGCACCCGCAGCTCGTCGCGAACCACCTTGCCGTAGCTCATCGTCGCTCCTCCGGTGATTGATCCATACCACCGGGAGTATCCGACGACGGCGGGTCACCGCCGGGGTCCTTCGTCCCGAAGACGCCAGCCACTGGTCCCCTGGCGGGGCTCAGATCGTCACGTCGACCCGCGTCACCTGACCGTAGTCCGCCTGCACCGAACGCTCGGCCCGCAGGCCGCCGGGGGCCAGGACGCGCAGCGTCCACGGACCGGGCGCCGCGAAGAACCTGAAGCCTCCGTCGTCCCCGAGCGGGACCTCGGCCACGAACTCGTCGCCGGTGCCGAGCAGGCGCGCGTATCCCGGACTGACCGCGGCGCCGTCGAGGGTGACCTTGCCTTCCACCACCGCCTGGCTGCCCGCCGCGGCGGCCGTGGTGACCCCGCCGGAGGGCGCGCCGCAGCCTTGCGGGGTCATCGGGCCTCACCCAGCTCGATCGGCACGCCGACCAGCGACCCGTACTCGGTCCAGGAGCCGTCGTAGTTCTTGACGTTGGGCAGGCCGAGCAGTTCGTGCAGGACGAACCAGGTGTGCGCGGAACGCTCCCCGATGCGGCAGTAGGCGATGGTGTCCTTGCTGAAGTCCAGTCCCGCGTCGCCCTCGTACAGGCGGCGCAGCTCGTCGTCGGCCCGGAACGTGCCGTCCTCGTTCGCGGCCTTGGACCAGGGCACGTTGCGCGCGGTGGGGATGTGCCCGGCCCGCTGGGCCTGCTCCTGCGGAAGGTGCGCCGGGGCGAGCAGCCGGCCCGCGAACTCGTCCGGGGACCGGACGTCGACCAGGTTGCGCTTGCCGATCGCGTCGATCACCTCGTCGCGCAGCGCCCGCAGCGAGCGATCCTGCTCCTGGGCGGTGTAGCTGGTCCGCGGGCGCTCGGGCACGTCGGTGCTCAGCTCGCGCGAGTCCAGCTCCCACTTCTTGCGGCCGCCGTCGAGCAGCAGCACCTGGTCGTGCCCGTACAGCCGGAAGTACCAGTAGGCGTAGGCGGCGAACCAGTTGTTGTTGCCGCCGTAGAGCAGGACGGTGTCGTCGTTGGCGATGCCCCGCTCGGACAGCAGCGCCTCGAAGCCGGTCCGGTCCACGAAGTCGCGGCGGACCGGGTCCTGCAGGTCCTTCTTCCAGTCGATCTTGATCGCGCCCGGGATGTGGCCCTTGTCGTAGGCGCTGGTGTCTTCGTCCACTTCCACGATGACGACGTGGGGGTCACCGATATGGGCCTCGGCCCAGTCGGCGTCCACGAGGACGTCGGAACGACTCATGGTGGAGTTTCCTCTCTTTTTCTTTTCGGGTTCCAGAAGCCCGCGTTTGCCGGGCTGGTCACTGGCCGGACGGCCGGACCCGGAGGTTCCGCTGGATGAACAGGTATACCTGGCAGCCCAGGCAGAAGTCGAAAGCCGCGTTGAGAAACGCCGCGATCAGCGCGAAGGCGGTGCAGATGACGCCGGCCACGGGCACGCCCAGCGCGTAGCCGAGGACGCCGGCGGCCGCGAAGACCATGCCCACCCCCTGCGAGAATCGCGGCGGGGCTTCGGCCTCGGTCCTGGCGGGCGGCCCGAGCTGCGGCCGGACGAGACGGCGGTACACGACGCCGTACGGCGCGTACCGCAGCCCGAACACGGCGCCGATGGCGAACACGAGCAGCTGCGCGCCGAGCAGAGCGGCGCTGCCGGTGATGAGGACCACCGCCAGCACGACGGTGGTGATCACGGCGCCGAACCGGGGCCCGCGCGGGTCGATGTCCATGGTCATGCTCCTCGCCACCAGACGGCTTCGTCGTCAGCCGCCGCCGCGCCTCCCGGGCTGCCGCGGGCGCCGGCCTCAGCCGAACGCGGCGCCGCGAGGTCCGGGATTAAGGCGGCCGGAGGCGGACAGATGGCGGTGGCGACGTGGCAGAAGTCAACGGCACGCCGCTTGGTCAGCATCTTCGCGGCCCGCAACGTCACGAACCCGATATTATTCGGGGAAGGTCCGGCTGTCACTCCGCGCCTCCGTGCGGACCGGGCCCGGGGATCACCGGGCCCAGCGCGGCGATCACGTCCGCCTTGCGCGGCAGGCCCACCGCGCGCCTGAGGATGGCGCCGTCCGGTCCCAGCACCAGGATGGTGGGGGTGCTGTTGATCCGCAGCCGCCGTACCAGGTCCAGCCGCGAGGCGGCGTCGATCTCGACGTGGGTCACGCCGTCCACCATGTCCGCGACCTGGGCCAGGATCTGCCGTGTCGGACGGCACGGGGCGCAGAACGCGGTCGAGAACTGAACCAGGGTGGCGTGAGCGCCCAGGCTGCGGCCGAGGTCGGCCTCGGTCAGGGCACCGGGCTCCGCGTGGTTCGTCTCCCCCGCGGTCTCGGGGGGGCCGGAACGGAACCGCCCGGCGCGGCGGCGCAGCGCCACCCCCAGTACCGTCGCCACGAGCAGAGCCGCGGCCAGCGCGATCAGCCCGCCAGTCACGCCCACAGACAGCACCGGCGCCGCGCGATCCATTCCCGGCGCCGCCCGAAGGCCCGGTGAACCGGTGCGGGTTCAGGTCGGCGTGACCGTGAGCAGCGTCTTGCCCCCGGCCGTGACCTGGAACTTGCCGATCGACCCGGCCGTGCTCGGCATCGAGCCGCCGTACCAGACCGTGCCCTCGTCCCGCGCCGTGGTCCAGGCGGCTACCTGGGTCCGGGTCCCGTCGGAGTGGACCACCCACAGCTGGCACGTGGTCCCCGTCCGGATATGGTCGACCTGGACCTGGAACGCGCTGCCCCACAGTTGCTGCGAGTAGGCGACGGTGGCGGTCACCCCGGTGGCGTGGTCGGTCCCCGTCACGGTTTCCCAGTTGCCGGATCCGGCCGAGACGACCGCGGTCCGGGTGGTGGTGGTCGACGTGGCGGCCTTCAGCCCGCCGAACAGGCCGCCGGCGATCACCACCACGGCCGCGGCGGTGGCCAGGTAGCGCCACCGGTTCCTGCGGCGCCGGGCCTCGGCCAGGCCGAGCACGGTGCCGAGCAGCTCCTCGGGGGGATCATCGGCGGCGAACGGGCGGACGGCGTCGTCGGCGCAGATCCGGCTGATCTCGTCCGGGTTGACCCGGGCCAGGAGCGCGGGCAGGCCTGCCAGGCCGGCCAGCTCGTCCCGGCAGTCGCGGCAGGTGGCCAGGTGGGCATCGACGAGCCCGCGCTCACCCGGGTCGATGGCGCCGAGCACGTAGACGCCGAGCGACGGCCTGGCCTCCGCGCAGTCCCACGTCTGCTGTGTCATGGCGCCAGCCCTCGTTCCTGCAGCGCCAGCTTGAGTGCTTTCAGCGCGTAAAACGTCCTCGATTTAACCGTACCTGCTGGTATGCCCAGCGTGGCCGCTGCCTCTGCCACCGAGCAGCCGCGGTAGTACGTCTCCACGATCACGCGCCGGTGATCCGGGCGCAGGGAGGCCAGGGCGTCCGCCACGGCCCACGATTCCAGCGTCCGGTCGGCGTCGTCATCAGCCGGGAGTAGTTCCAAGGCCGCCTGCCCGGTCTCAGGCGGGCGTGCCTGCCGCGCACGGTAGGAATCGACGGCGAGGTTTCGCGCGACGGCAAACAGCCATGGCCTGGCCGGCCGGTCGGCCAGCGCCTCGGGGTGGCGCCACGCCCGCACTATCGTTTCCTGCACAAGGTCCTCCGCACGCTGCCTGTCTCCGCCCGTCAGGTGGAGGGCGTAGCGAAGCAGGGCGCCGCCGTGTTCGGCGTAAAGGGCCCGGACAAAGGCTTCGTCTGCCACCCGCCCTGAGCGGGGCGCGGTTCCCGCGTTTGGCACACCACTGAAAACGCGAGGCGTGGCCTGGTGGTTCAATTCGAGGGGAAAATTCCTGCCACCGGGCTCCTGGGGGCCCTGGCCGGGTACGTCAGGACTCGGACGGCTGGGTGGTACGTGCTCGCTCATGCTCACCCGCTGCGGGTACGACTTCGGAACGTACTGGTGCGACCACTCTAGGATGTTATTCACCCAGTGTGCCGCAATACCCATAGATTGCCCAGACCGTAAGAGTCCGGTTCTTTTCTCCCGTTCCGGGGGGGGGGGGGGGGGGGGGGGGGGCCCCCGCCCCCCCCGCGCCCCCCCCGCCCGGCGGGCGGCCCGCGGGGGGGGCCCCCGGAGGGCGGGCGAGGGGGGCGCGGGAGCACCTCGATCCGGGCCGCTTCCGGAAGGACCAGGTCGGCGGGCAGGCGGCGGCCCGCGGGCGCGCCGTCGACCAGGAAGGAAGACACCGCCAGCACCGAGCGCAGCCGCTCGCCATCCCCGCGCCGCGCCACGATCATGTCCAGTGCCTCGGCCAGCGTCCCCGCTTCGACTGACTCCGCGGCCGTACCCGCCGCTTCCCTGGCCGCGGCCCAGTACTGGATTGTCACTTTGGCCATTTCGGATATCCTATTGCTAGCGGACCCGGGCACTGTTGCCCCCGGGTCCTTGTCTGTTTATACAAGTAGTACAGGTAGTAAGGGGTGCGCCCGCACCGGCAAGTGGAGGTGCCATCGAGTGAGTGACCTGCTGCTGATCACGGCCGCGCTCGAGCCGTCCGCCGAGATCCTGCCCGCGCTGGGGCTCTTGCTGCATCCGGTACGGGTGCTGCCGGCGGATGCTTCCGCCCTGGTCGAGGCCGCGCCCGCCGACACGGTGCTGGTCGACGCGCGGCGGGACCTGGCGCACGCGAAGAGCATCTGCAGGCTCCTGCACACGACCGGCATGGACTGCCCGCTCTTCGCGATCGTGACCGAGGGCGGCCTGGCCGCGGTCAACGCGGAGTGGGGCGCGGATGACGTGATTCTGAATACAGCGGGTCCTGCCGAGGTGGAGGCCAGGATCAGGCTCGCCATCGGCCGCCGGGCCGTCGCCGCGGTCGCGGAGGCCCCGGACGAGATCCGGTCGGGCGAGCTGGCCATCGACGAGGCCACCTACGCGGCCCGGCTGCGCGGCCGGGTCCTGGACCTGACCTTCAAGGAATTCGAGCTGCTCAAGTTCCTCGCCCAGCATCCCGGCCGGGTCTTCACCCGGGCCCAGCTCCTGCAGGAGGTCTGGGGATACGACTACTTCGGCGGCACTCGCACGGTGGACGTGCACGTCCGGCGGCTGCGGGCCAAGCTCGGCCCCGAGCACGAGGCGCTGATCGGCACCGTGCGCAATGTGGGCTACCGCTTCGTGCCGGTGAAGACCGAAAGGTCCGAACGGGCCGAACGCGGCGCCGAAGACCGGCCCCGGAGTGCCCAGGGCGGCACCAGGCCGGTCCGGGGCTCGGCCGCCCGCGCCGCGGCATCCGCCCGCTAGCCCATGGCGCAGCGGTCGATCACCGCCGGCAGGCTCACTCCGGCCCAGGTCACCAGCGTCCTGAACCTGGCCGGGGCCGCGGCCGCGGCCGACTCGGTGGCGCCGCTGTCGGAACACGTGCTGCTGCACCTGCGCTACGACGCGGCCGCCCCCAAGAGCCCAGCCCCCGATCCCGCGGGCCGTGATCTCGTTCTGGCCGTGGACGGCGAGATCGCCTGCTACGCGTACCTGGACCCACCCGGGCCCGCCGATCCGGACGTCACCGGCGAACTGGTCGTCCACCCGCTCCGCCGCGGGCACGGGCTGGGCCTGGCCCTGGTGCGCGCCCTGATCGACCAGGCGGACGGGCACCGGGTCCGGCTCTGGGCGCACGGGGACCTGCCCGCGGCGGCCCGGCTCGCCCGGGCGGCCGGCTTCGAGCGGTTCCGGGCCCTGTGGCAGATGCGCCGGTCCCTGCGCGGCCCGCTCGACCAGCCCCGCCTCCCGGCGGGCACCACGCTGCGCACCTTCCGCCCCGGCCGGGACGAACCGGAGTGGCTGAGCCTGAACGGCCGCGCCTTCGCCAAGCACCCGGAACAGGGCGGCTGGAGGATGCACGACCTCGACCTGCGCGAACAAGAGCCGTGGTTCGACCCGGCGGGCTTCTTCGTCGCCGAGCGCGACGGCGTCATGACCGGCTTTCACTGGACCAAGGTTCCCGGGCCCGCGGGCGCGGACCAGGGCGTCGGCGAGGTCTACGTGGTCGGGGTGGACCCGGGCGAGCGCGGGACCGGGCTGGGCCGGGCCCTGACCCTGGCCGGGCTGCACTACCTGCGCGACCGGGGCCTGACCGAGGCGATGCTCTACGTCGACGAGGACAACGGGCCGGCCATCCGGATGTACGAAGGACTCGGCTTCACCCGCTGGAGCACGGACGCGATGTATGGGCAGTGTTAGTCAGGGGGAACGATCCCCCCCAGAACCCCCCCTGCTGTTTTCTCCCGGGGGGACCCACCCCCCGGACCCCCCTTGGGAGAGAAGCCTTTCCCCCCAGACCCCCTCGGGGCCCCCGCAGCGGTCAGTTATCGCGGATGCCCAGCGCCTGGTCGAGTTCGGCGGGGGTCAGCGGGCGGTCGGCAGCCGCGACCGCGCTCAGCACCTCGGCGTAGAGTTCGATCTCATCAAGGGCTACGCGGTCCTGAACACGAAGGTCCAACTGCCTGGGAATCGTGCTCACCTCCGCCCTGATCGCGGCTCAGATCGCTTGAGCCCAGGTTACGTGCCGAAACTGCTCCTCCGCATGACCCAACAGGGCCATTCGTCTACCACCTTCACGTGCGGTTTTACCCAGCCAGACGATAACGATTCCGCCAAACCGCCCCGCAGTTGCCGTCAATCCGGTAGCACGCAGCCACAGAAGACACAGCGGCATCTGCCCCCAAACTGCTCGCATGCCGCAACAGTCAGATACCGGACACAAGGCCATAATAGGGGGCAGTAGTTCGTTTCGGTTGCGCAGGCGGTTGACTACCAGTCAGAGTCATGCTGATACTGCCCTGTCCATCCCCCGTCCTGAGCACGCATGCTACAGAAGTAGCGGTCCCGCTCGTCACTTGGGTGGTTCTGCGCCTCATCAGCACCGCCAGCCTCCGGGCGCTACTTTTCCCGCTTCTTCGGACTACTTGATCTCGGAAAGCCATGAATGACAACAGTGATCTCCTGCCGAACCTCGTTCACGAAGATGCATTCGAAATGCAGATGCGCGGGTACAGCCGCCGCCAGGTGGATGAGTTCATCGCCCGCTGCCGCAGCCAGATCCGGGACCTGGAACAACGACTGGCCCGCGCCCTTGACGACCAGGAGGAACTCAAGCGCGACCTGGCCACGGCGCGCCAGCAGGCGCTGGGCGCCAAGCCCGCGCACGAGGAGGTAAGCGAGCGCATCGCCCAGATCCTCAAGCTGGCCGACGACGAGGCCCGGTCGCAGAAGTCCAAGGCCCACGAAGAAATCGTCCGGCAGCGTAACGACGCTCAGCAGGAGGCGGACAAGGCCCGCGCCGAGGCCCGTGAGCAGGCCGAGCGCATGCTGACCGCGGCCCAGGAACAGGCCGAGCGGGCAATCACGTCGGCGCGGGCCGAGGCGGAAAAGACCCTGAACGCCGCCCGCGCCGAGGCCGATAACACCACGTCCGACGCCAAGAAGAAGTCCGAGGCGGTCCTGGCCAGCGCGAAGGCACAGGCCAAGAAGGCACTCGACGAGGCCACGGCGCGGGCGACCGCCATTCACGACGGGGCGGAGCGCCGCCTGAACCTGCTGTCCACCAGGCACGCGGACAC
>Ga0335077_10011023_pt1 | contig 11301 bp, 6 predicted proteins | sample Lox_Sample_31_FD_207151 | JGI IMG/M metagenome (GOLD analysis project Ga0335077, IMG submission 207151) | Soil microbial communities from Loxahatchee National Wildlife Refuge, Florida, United States - Lox_Sample_3.1 | ecosystem: Environmental > Terrestrial > Soil > Wetlands | place: USA: Florida...
AAGTGGCTGGTCCGCCGTCGCCGGTGTAGCCGCAGATTCCCGTGCCAGCGTAGGTGCTGATGCTGCCGCCGGGCGTGATCTTGCGAACCCGGCAAGCAGAGAAATCGCTCACGTAGAAGTTTCCGGCCTTGTCCTGCGCAATGAAGTAAGGCTCCTGGAATGCGGCCTCGGTAGCTGGGCCGCCGTCGCCCACGTAGCCGCCGGCGACAGTCTTGACGGTTTGCGCAACAATCGAGAAAGAGGCTAACGTCATCGCAAGCAAAGCAACTACCAGAAGAACCTGGATAGGCCTGGTCTTTGTCATGGGCATTTCTCCCTGGCTGAAGGGTTGTTTCCTGATACGCAATCACTGCGAATCTTGCCAATATTGCCGGGGACGATAAATGCGCGAGGATTCCTTGGGGCCCAAAAGCAGCGCCGATAGTAGACCACTCCGTTGCAAGGGTCAAGTCGGGCTAATTCGTTTGGGCTAGTCCGAAAGTTAAGGTATTCAGAGATTGTACTTCTTCATCAGGTGCCGGAAGGAGCGGTAGGAGACGCCCAGGACGTCGGCGGCACGGGTCTGCACCCCATTGGATTGGTTGAGGGCAGCCTGCAGCAGGGAACGTTCGATGTCGGCGACATAGTGTTCCATGTCAACGCCTTCGGGCAACACCGCTCCCGGAGTGATCGATCCGCCAGCGCCGCCCGCGCCCGCGACGGCCGCGCGCGCTTTGGGGCGTTCGGCGGGCAGTTCCACGCGCAGTTCTTCGCTAGTCTCCAGGGCAACGGCGCGCTCGATGGTATTTTCCAGCTGGCGGACGTTCCCCGGCCAGTCGTAGCCGCATAGGACTCGCAAGGAGCCGCCGTCGACTCGAAGAATATTGCGGCCCGCTGCCGGCGCGTATTTCTTGAGGAAGTGATTTACCAGCAAAGGCACGTCTTCACGGCGGTCACGCAGGGGCGGCACGAAGACGGGAATCACGCTCAGCCGGTAATAGAGGTCTTCGCGAAAGCTGTTCTCGGCGACCAGCTTATCGAGATCGCGGTTGGTGGCCGCGATCACCCGTACGTCGATAGGAATCTCGGTCGTGCCTCCAACCGGACGCACACAGCGTTCCTGCAGCACGCGCAGCAGCTTGACCTGCATAGTCAGGCTCATCTCGCTGATTTCGTCGAGGAAGACGGTACCCTTATCGGCAACTTCAAATAAGCCGCGCTTGTTCTGATTGGCGCCGGTGAACGCGCCCTTCACGTAACCGAACAGTTCGCTCTCCAGAAGGGTCTCCGGAAATGCGCCGCAGTTGATCGAGACAAACGGCTCGGTGGCCCGGGGTGAGCAAACGTGGACGGCGCGGGCCACGAGTTCCTTGCCGGTACCGCTTTCGCCATAGATCAGCACTGTGCTCTGGGTGGAGGCCACGGTGCGAACCGTCTGCTTCAACTTTTCCATGGCTGGGCTGGCGCCGATAATGTTGTCGAGCGAATTGCGGGTAGCGGCATCCCGGCGGAACGCGAAATTCTGACGGCTGAGCGCGATTTTCTCCAGCACCCGATTGATGCCCAGCTTGATCTCGTCCACCAGGCCGGGAGATTTGCGGATGTAATCGGATGCGCCACCGGCTTTTACCGCCTGCACCGCAGCCTCGTAATCGTCCACCGCGGTCATCAGAATGACCGCCGAATCGGAGGAAACCTGGTGGGCGTAGCGCAGCACCTCGATGCCGTCGACTTTCGGCATCTTAATGTCGGTCACGATGACGTCGTAGAGGGCGCCATCGAGTTTCTTCTTGGCGGCCTCGCCGGAATTCACGGTTTCCACACGATGCCCTTCGCGGCGCAGGGCAATGTCCAGCATTTCGCAGATCGAGCGCTCGTCGTCGCAGATGAGGATATTACCCATGCCGCCTCCCTCCTGCCACAGCGACCGAAGCGCTCATGGCTGCTGGGGCCGAAGACGCGGCCGAGGATCGAGCAGGGGATTCAGGGATCTTCTCCGAGGCAGCGAGACGGCGCAGACGCAGCACAAAAACGCTGCCGTGGCCCGGTTTCGATCGTGCCCAGACCTTGCCTTCATGCGCCTGCACAATCTGATAAACGATGGCCAGACCCAGGCCGGTTCCCCCTTCAAATCCTGACTGAAATGGCTCAAATATCTTTTCGATCTGTTGCCGGCTCATACCCGGCCCGGTGTCGGCAAAGTTGATCTGCCAGTCTTCGCCGTCGCCTTCCAGAGAAACCGTCAGGATTCCGCCTTCGCGCATGGCGCGGACCGCGTTTTCACAGAAATTCCAGAATACCTGCTTGATCTTGTCTCCATCGGCGAGCACCAGAGCTTCCTCGACGGCGTAACTCCGCTCGATGCGAATACCGGTATTTTGGGCTACCAGGCGATGTTGCAGCAGGGTGAGCGTGTCCTCGAGCAGCGAAACCAGGTTCACTTTGGCGAACTGGTACTGCTTGCCGCGGGAGTAGGCAAGAAAGTCGGTGATGATGTCGTTCAGCCGGTTGGACTCCCGGGTGACAATCTGCAGCAGTTGACGATGTTCCTGGCTGAGATCGGAAATGCCGGACAGCATGCTTACCGACCCGGCGATGGAAGTAAGCGGATTGCGAATTTCGTGGGCGATGGCGGCCGCCAGCCGTCCCACGGCCGCCAGCCGATCCTGCATGCGCACTTCCCGCTCCAGGCGGCGGATCTCGGTGAGATCGTCAAAAGTGTAGACATATCCCAGAACCTCGCGCCCCGGCACCGTCAGCGTGGAAACCATTACGCGAAAGGTTTTGCGATAGTTATTGGGCAGCGCGAACCGCACTTCGCCGTGCGCGCGCGAGGAGCCTAGATGCGGCAGCGGATCAAGAAACAGGGTATTGACGGGGGTGTCCAACAATTCCGCTTCGCTACGTTCCAGAAGCCGTTGCGCAGCCGTATTGGCCAGGGTGATGCGTCCATCCAGGCCCGTGGTGATCAGGCCGCCGCTGATCGACTGGATGATGTTCTCGTGCAGCGCCTGCAGGTTCTCCAGCGCACCGCTGGTGTATTTCAGTTTTACATCCACCTGGCGCAACTTCACCGAGAGCAGACTCGCCAGGTAAGCGACGCCCCCATAAGCACACAGGTTAATGACGATAACCACCTGCAGCAAGCCCCATTCCGGATGGCTGGTCGAAGACGACGGAATGATCCCGAAGTAGGTGAGTTCGAGAACCGCGCCATACAAGATAAACGCAAGCGCCGCGGTGAGGTAAGCCCAGATTCGGGGCAACAGAATGCAGGCTACGATGATCACCAGCGGATAGAGGAAGTTCAGGGAGCTGTCCACTCCGCCGGTCGCGTAAACCACCAGCGTGATCATCGCCAGGTCGCTCAGCACTTGCAGCAGTGACTGAACCTTGTGTTCCTGCCAAAAGGAAAGCAGCAGAACGAAAAACAGGGCGAGGGCATACCACAGAACAATCGCGCTGATAAAGAAGCGCAGCGGGAGCGGGGTCGCCGCCAGCCGGGCGATAGCCAGCTCGACGCCCAGCAGGAAGGTCAGGATAAGAATCCGGACCTTGACCAGCCAGGCTAGCCACGAGCGCTCATCAAACATCGATTGCATGACCTGATCCAGATCCGGTTTCCTGCGCTGTCTCTGGACTAGCGGCCGCGGAACCGCTTGCGGCGCCGGCCAGGAGAAGAGTTCCTCGCTTCGGGCGAAAGCCGGGTGGGCGGCACCGGCCGCGCAACCTTCCTCCGAAACATCCGTTAGCCGGCGAGCTTGGCGATCATGGAGAACAGCGGCATGTACAGTGAAATCACGATGCCGCCGACCGTGATGCCGAGGATGCCGATGATGATCGGCTCCAGCATGGCCAGCATGTCTTTGGTAGCCGCGTCGACTTCGTCTTCATAAAAGTCGGCAATCTTCTGCAACATGGCATCCATGGCGCCGGTGGCTTCGCCAACGCCGATCATCTGCACCACCATGTTCGGGAAGACCCCACACTCCCGCAAGGGATCGACGATGGTGCGGCCTTCTTCGATGGCTTTACGCACTTTCATCAGCGCTTCTTCAAGAACCGCATTGCCGGAAGTCCGCGCGGTGATGGCCAGGCCTTCGAGGATGGGCACGCCGGAGGTGATCAGCGTTCCCAGGGTGCGGGTGAAACGGCCCACTGCGATCTTGCGCAGCAGCACGCCGATGACCGGCAGTTTCAACATGGCATAGTCGAGGTAATACTTGCCGCGGGGATCTTTGCGAACCTGCTTCACACCGAACACCAGGCCCACAAAACCGAGGATAAAGAACCACCAGAAGTGGCCGACAAAGGCGCTCAGCCCCATAACGATGCGGGTAGGCAGCGGCAATGCCACCTGCAACCCGACGAACAGGTTGGCAAAGATCGGCACGACCCATTTCAGCAGCGCGCCGACGATCAGGACGGCGATGCTGATAACCGACACCGGATAAATCAGCGCCGACTTGACCGCGGACCGCAGCTTGACCGCCTTTTCCACGTAGGAGGCAAGCCGTTGCAGAATGATGTCGAGAATACCGCCGGTCTCGCCGGCCTCAATCATATTGGTGGTAAGGTCGTCGAAGACGACAGGATATTGTCGCATCGCGTTGGCCAGGGTGGCGCCGCCCTCGACTGTGGTCCGCACCCCGACCAGGGTCTTCTGGAAGGCCGGGTTCTCCTGGTTCGCCCCCAGAATCTCCAGGCACTGCACCAGCGGCAGACCGGCATCGATCATGACCGAGAACTGGCGGAAGAAGATGGCAATCTCCTTCGTCTTCACCTTGCCAGAGCCGAAAGTGGGCATTACAAATTCTTTGCCCTTTTGGCGAATGGCGCCGGGCGTGATGCGCTCCCGCCGCAACTGACTGGCCAACATTTCCTTGTTGGCGGCATTCCGTTCGCCGGTGACTTTCTCTCCGGACGCGTTCTTTCCCGAAAACGTAAAGACTGGCATGGTAGACCTCTCCTCGCTATGCTGCTTTCCGGTCCGTAGCGCCACGGCTCGGGCTCCGGACCACTGCTCTCTGAACTCGCCGCACTAGCGATGAACCTCCCCCGGGGGGACGCTCAGCGCTTGCCCGGTGCCGCGCCCTTCGCCATAGACGTTGCCGGGGCACGGTTCAGCAAGCCCACGCCGCGGCTGATCATTTCGTTCAACTCGTCAGGGTTGCTCGAGCGGGCCAAGGCCACTTCCAGCGTGAGTTGCTTCTGGGAATAGGCGGTAGCCAGCGCCTGGTTGAACGTCTGCATTCCGAACTTCTCCTGCCCGGATTGCATGGCGGAATAAATCTGGTGGATCTTGTCTTCACGGATCAGGTTGCGAATGGCGGCATTCGGCACCATGATTTCCATGCACATCACGCGCCCCTTGCCGTCGGACTTGGGCAACAGGCTTTGGCACATGATGCCTTCGAGCACCAGGGAAAGCTGGGCCCGGATCTGCGGCTGCTGGTGGGCCGGGAAGACGTCGATGATGCGGTTGATGGTCGAAGACGCGTTGTTGGTGTGCAGCGTTCCGAAGGTCAAGTGCCCGGTTTCCGCGATACGCAGCGCCGACTCGATCGTTTCCAGGTCGCGCATTTCGCCAATCAGCACCACGTCCGGGTCTTCACGAAGCGCGGCGCGCAGCGCGTCACCGAAGCTCTTGGTATCGGAATGGAGCTCGCGCTGGTTGACCACGCAGTTCTTGTTCATGTGCACGAATTCGATCGGGTCTTCGATGGTCAGGATGTGGTCGTGCCGCTCGGTATTGATCTTGTCGATCATCGCAGCCAGAGTGGTGGATTTACCGGAGCCTGTCGGCCCCGTCACCAGCACCAATCCGCGTGGTTTGTCGCAGAGCTTGCTGACGACTGCGGGAAGCCCAAGCTGATTGAACGACTTGATTTCGAAGGGAATCAAACGAAACACCGCCGAGGTAGCGCCGCGTTGATTGAAAGTGTTGGCGCGGAAGCGGGCCAGGCCCTTCAAGCCGAAGGAGAAGTCCAGCTCGAAATTCTCTTCAAAGCGGTGCTTCTGCGCGTCGGTCATGACGCTGTAAGCCAGCTGCTTGGTCTCGGCTGGCGTCAACTGCGGCAGATCCAGCGGAACCAGGTGCCCATGCACGCGGATCTGTGGCGGCGAGTTGGTGGTGATGTGAAGATCGCTGCCTCCCACTTCCAGCATCCGCTTCAACAGATCGCTTAACGAGAGCGACATAGTGTTTCCTTCCCCTTAGTTAGTGAATGGTTTCGCGGGCCACTTCTTCCAAAGTGGTCATGCCCGCGGCCACCTTGATCAATCCGCTGCGGCGCAGTGTGATCATGCCGCGTTCAATTGCCTTCTTTTTCAGCTCGACGGCGGACGCTCCCACCAAAACCAGCTCCTTGATTTCGTCGTCCACTTCCATAACTTCGTAAAGACCGGTACGGCCCTTGTACCCGGTGTTGTTGCAGGTGCCGCAACCCTTGCCTTTCTGGATGGTCACGGTCTTGGCCTCTTCGGGCGAATATCCTTCCTCGATTAACGCCTGTACCGGGACTTCGACCTTCTCCGCGCACTCCTTGCAGATGCGCCGCACCAGTCGCTGAGCGCATATCAAGTGCACTGAGGTCGCAACCAGGAAAGGCTCAATGCCCATGTTCATAAGCCGGGTGATGGTTTCCGGAGCGCCGTTGGTGTGAAGAGTGGACAGCACCAGGTGACCGGTGAGAGCGGCTTTAATGGCGATCTCCGCGGTTTCGAAGTCGCGGATTTCGCCCACCAGAATGATATTGGGATCCTGCCGCAGGAAGGCGCGCAGCGCAGCCGCAAAGTTCAGCCCAATCTGCTCCTTCATCTGCACCTGGTTCACGCCCTGCAACTGAAACTCGACCGGATCTTCGGCCGTCATGATGTTGGTGTCGGGAGTGTTCAACCGTGCAATGGAGGAGTACAGAGTATTCGTCTTGCCCGATCCTGTCGGTCCGGTGACCAGCACCATTCCGTAGGGCTTCAGAATCGCTTTCTCGAACTTGACCAGCGATTCCGACTCGAAACCCAGCTTGGTCATATCCAGCCGCAGGTTTTCTTTATCCAGCAACCGCAGCACGATTTTCTCGCCCCATAGGGTGGGGAGCGTGCTGACGCGAAAGTCGAGTTGCTTCTTGCGGCCACCGACATTCATCTTCAGCATGATGCGGCCGTCTTGCGGCAGCCGCTTTTCGCTGATGTCCAACTTCGACATGATCTTCACGCGCGACGTGATGGCGTCCTTCAACTTGAGCGGCGGCGACATGATCGATTGCAGCACACCGTCAATACGGAAGCGCACCCGGAATTCTTTTTCGTACGGCTCCATGTGGATGTCGCTGGCACCCCGCTTCACCGCGTCGGTGAGGACCAGGTTGACCAGCTTGACGATGGGAGCTTCGTCGGCCGCGCGCTCCAGGTCGGCCAGCTCCATCTCGGTTTCTTCCGATTGCAGTTCGACATCGGGCTCGCCCAGTTCAGTCATCGACTGCATGACCTGCTCGAGGTCTTCCTGGTTGCTGGTGCCGTATGCTTTGTCGATGCCCTCGATGATCGAGCTTTCCGACGCCACCACCGGTTCGATGTTGAAGCCGGTCATGAACTTAATGTCATCCATCGCGAAGACGTTGGTCGGGTCGACCATGGCGATGGTGAGGGACGCGCCTACACGGCTCAAGGGCAGAATCTGGTAGCGCTTGGCCGTCTCAAACGGAATCAGCTTTACGACCGAGGGGTCGATTTCAAAGTAGGAAAGATTGATGGCCGGAACGCCGTACTGGCGGGAGAGAAAGTTAGTGACGTCCTCATCGGAGAGAAAGCCCAGCTTGACCAAGGCGGAGCCGAGGCGACAGTTGGTCTCTTTCTGGACCTTCATCGCCTGTTCCAACTGCTCTGGGGTAATGACCTTCTCGCGAACGAGAAGATCACCCAGCCGTTGAGACATACTTCGATCTCCTATCTGAGCGGCAAATGAGAACGGACAGTTTTTCGCGAGCTCACGCGAACAAGCTGCTTAGTGGGGGAAGAAACTGCAGCCTACCGCGTTGACACAAATTGTCACAGCAGAAGGATTACTTCACCAGTAACTTTGGTACTTGTACCGCGCGTCAGTAACAATTCAAAGACTTGAAAGCGAGCCGATTGGCGTCAATTCGGGCGCAGACGCGGCGGCGCGCCGCGGAGGACCATGAACCAAAGTAAGGCAGGAGGCAGGAGAACAGCGGGCAGGCAACGAATCGTCTCACCCATAGGTGCCTACAAATGGATTTGAAAGGGCGTGGCTTCAGCCGCGCCGCCGGGAGCAAAGATAACTTATGGGGCTTTAGCCCCTGAGATTTGCTGGTCCCCCGCCAAGACCAGTCCTCGAAAACGGTTGCAATCAAGATTCTAAGAAGCGCCCTCCTCGCCATTTTGGCCATTGACATTTCCGGCAGGGGGGGGGTTAGAGTAGCCGCGCTGTTTAAGAGCGGATACTCCCGCACTTCCCTCCTGGAGACCGCTGATTGCCTGTGGCCGCAGGCCGGAGTAGAGGTGTGCTTCCACAGAGCAATTTCAGTCCTTATCTCAAATCACGTCAGGAGGGCGTTTCGATGAACTGGAAGCTCGCGGTGGTCACCATCATAGTTTGCTGTTTCGCCGTCGTGTGTGTTTCCCAGACTCCACTCCCAAATCCAATCCCAATCGTTATCAGCGGCCCTAGCCCTTGGATTGATGTAAAGGCCTATGGCGCCGTGGGCGACGGGAGTACGAACGACTACACCGCGATTAAGAATGCCATTGACGCCTGCCCGGCAAACGGGTGTACGATTTACTTCCCCTCGATCGCCAGCTACAAAATCAACACTGGTCTACAGATTCCCTCTACAAAAGTTGGAGTAAAGCTCGTAGGAGAGTGTGGTGGCTCCGGACACCCGAGCGTTGTCGGTACCGATGAAGCCTGCTCACGGATCGGTTCCGGCCAACCTGGAATCGTTCTCCTGACCGTCGGAGATGGGAATCCGTTCCAATCCGGCTTGGTGATTCAAGACTTAGGATTCCAGGACAAAATGGGCGGCGGCGCGGTGGCTGGTGCCATCCACTTCAAACAGGTCCAAGACTTTACCTTGATTAACGTGCATTGCAGAGACATCACGATTGGATATTGCATGCAGTTTGATGGGACTGATACTGGCATGACGAACTTCACTCAATTCGGAGTGGTAATCAATCCGACTGCAATCAATGTGCTGTATCCGGTTCAAACCAATTTTCAGACGTCCGAGATCAATCTCTACGGCGGTAACCTCGACTGTAATGGTCTTGGCTCTTCGATCGGGATGGACCTAGGATTCACAAATCACGTCAAGGTAGGGGTCGGCTCCTACGACACTGGAGGCGAATGGGGCGTTTTCGGAACCCATATTCTGGACTGCGACACTGGAATATCGATGTTCAACAATTCCAACATGAACTACCATGGAGTTATAGAGCAGTCGGGAGGATCGGGCACTAACGGCATTGTGGTTGATGGCGATCTCAATGCAGACAAGAGCATTCTCGCCGGCTCGATCAGCAATGTGAACAACGGCATTGTGCTCAATGGGCACGCGCAACACACGCGCATCTTGGCGGATATTGCAGCCGGTGTCGGCGCGCCAATTGTGTCAAATGCGGTCACACTTCCGACAACGCTGATTTTGACGACCAAGAACTACGCCGGAGGTGGGACGGCCATTGGCACACAAATTCCCAACGACGTAACAATGCCTGCTGAAACATCGCCGGCAGCTCCTGTGACCGGCAGCCGAAGGCTGTACGCCGACTCGGGTTCAAACAATGACCTAAGCGTGAAACATTCAGACAACACCGTTGTGGACCTTGAAGCCCCATCCAAGTTGCTCTATTACCAGAAGGCGCTGCCGACGATCTCTGGTACGGGCTCACCTGTAACCGTTTATAGCTTTTCGATTCCATCCATTAAGGCAGGGGCCGGAATCCGCGCCAGGGTCTTCTGGCAATGCGCGGTTTGCAATCTTGGTCCAACCAAGACTTTCAGCTGGGTCTTCGGCGGTACAACAGCGGCTTACGACGGATACACAAACGCCTCGAATACCGTCACCTACACGGAAGTAAGAATCTTCAACGATCCCACCCTTCAGAATCAGCAGACCCTGTTTGCCGACCCTATCATCCAAAATCTAGCGTTTCTCAACAAGGGGATCATAACCACTGCCGGTGAAACCACGTCCTTGCCCGTGACTCTTAGCTTCAAGTTCACGGCGGCTGTCACAGAGTCGATTACGCCAAAAGGCTTTATCGTGGAGGCAATTCAATGAAACGTCAAAAAGTATTCCAACTCCTTGCCAAGCTTCTGCTCGCGGTGCTAATGACAATTTGCGGAACGCGGTTGATGTGGGCTGCGAATTTGTTTTCTGGCCCAATCAACTCTCCAGCGGGGCGCTATCCCGGGGCTTTGACGGCGGGCGATTTCAATGGCGATGGGTTTGTGGACCTGGCTATAGCCAACATGAACCCAGTTCAGCCCGATTCACAGGTGAAGATATTACTGGGCAACGGGAACGGTACCTTTCAAAAACCGGTCGGGTACAAGGTCGGATACAACCCCAGTTCGGTTGCAGTCGGCGACTTCAACGGCGATGGCAAGATCGATCTGGTCATCGCTAACTATCCCGAAAACTTGAGCGTGTTGCTTGGCAATGGCGACGGCACTTTCCAGCGCCAAACCGGGTACCGTGGGGGGCAAAGCCCACTACGTGTTGCAGTCGGCGATTTTAACGGAGATGGAAAGCTAGATTTGGCGGTCGCAGGAGTGAGCGATGCAGGAACCCAGGTCGTTCGGCTGGGCAATGGAGATGGAACCTTTCAGCCGCCGATAAAGGTACCTGCGATCCACGATCCTTTCAACCTTGCCTTGGGCGATCTAGACGGCGACGGCAAGCTGGACTGGGTAATTTCCGGTCAGAACAACAAGCGAGCCATCACAGCCCTGTTGGGCAATGGTGACGGCACCTTTCGCGTGGTGTGGACTCTCAGGGGCTCGCCTCACCCTGCGATTGCACTGGGCGACTTCAACGGCGACGGCAACCTGGATCTGGCTGAGACTTGGGAATCAGGAAGCTTGAAAATTTGGCTGGGCAACGGTGATGGCACTTTTCAGGCTGGATCGCAATACGACGTAGTGAGAACTCCGGTTGCGGTGGCCGTGTCAGACTTCGATGGCGATGGGAATCTGGACGTCGCGGTAGCCAGCCGGGACAGCAACGAAGTGAGCGTGTATCTGGGTTTGGGAAGCGGCAAGTTCCAGCAGCCGCAGACCTATGCTCTCTCTCC
>Ga0335077_10011024_pt1 | contig 11301 bp, 10 predicted proteins | sample Lox_Sample_31_FD_207151 | JGI IMG/M metagenome (GOLD analysis project Ga0335077, IMG submission 207151) | Soil microbial communities from Loxahatchee National Wildlife Refuge, Florida, United States - Lox_Sample_3.1 | ecosystem: Environmental > Terrestrial > Soil > Wetlands | place: USA...
TGTGCGCCTGTCCTATCGAAGTGGGCCCACGCCTGGGTGGGCGCCCGTGCCTGGGCCAGGTTCCGCAGCCGCGCCCGCTGTTCAGGCGTGACCAATTCCAGCCGCCCGACCATTACCCGTTTTATTTCGCAAGGCACAGAAACGTCCAGCGGCAGGTAAGAGTCGGTCCATGCCCTTGGCACCATGAAGAACAGGCGCAGCCCGGCGCTCTTGAAATAGGAGACTTCCCATGTGTTGAGGAGCGCATCCGCTTCGTCCGAGAAGAGTCCGTCCTCTTCCAGGGCCGCATGCATCTGCCGCCTCAAGGAGTCCAGATTCGCGGCGGAGTATTCGGCGGGGTGAAATCCGGCTGGGGTAGTAAAGGCGAGCCGTTGCTCCTGGCCGGCTGACGCAGCTTGCAGCGTCACCGACGGCAGAGGGCGGAAGGCACAGGCACCGTCCGCGCGAAACGATGCGAGCCAAAGGTGCCCGACCGACATCGGCAGGCAACTCGCCAAGGAGGCTCCGCACTGGCTCCGGCACTCCAGCAGGGTGGAGTCCGCAGTGCGCGTCACCCGCAAGGGGCAAGCGAGATGCCCGACGCCCCGATAAAACAGGAATTGCTCGCTCTCACCGTTGGTGGCACATACCGAGTCAGCCTGTACGGCGCGCGGCGCGGTCCAAACGCGCTCCCTCGTTTCCGGGCCATTGGCCCTGACGCCGATCTGCAGGTCATTCCAGTTCAGGCTGCCGTTGCTCTTTTCAGTCAGGGGGTCCGAGCTCGAAAAGCCGCCAGGTTCCGCCGCCGGATAGAACTGGGTGAGCCACCCACCGCGGAAGGCCACATTCACGGAAGCCGTCAGCGGCTTGGAAGCGCCTGGGGGCAGGTGGAAATAGAGGACCGGGGTCTCCAGGCGCATCGTTACGTCGCGGTTGCACGCAGCGACCCCCTTGGACACGATCGGGGGCAGGTCGCTGGGACGGGCGACCAGCGACCCATTAACATCGTGACAGAAACCAGGCACCGGTTCATCGTCACTATTGATGCCGCCGAGCGTGCGCCCGGCCTCATCTTGCAGGGATGTAAATGTGCCCCATTCATGAACGACCAGCGGCTGGGGTTGGGCACCGCAGATCGTCGCGGCCATACAGGCGGCCACGCCATACCAATAGATTCTCTGTGTTTTGTTCATGGACCAACATACGCGCACTGGCAGGGTTCGGTTGTAAGAACAATGTAAAAAGTAAGTAAGAGTCTCTTGTAATGTGTGGTGGACCGTCTCATTTGACGTGTTGCCTATCTAATATTATATATGAATGCGTCCAATGCACAGGAGTATTGGGCGTTTGGTTTAGCCGCAGCGAACATTATGAGATCATCTGTAACTCTGACCCGAAGAGCGCCTCGAAGCGTGGCGCAGCTTGAACCCAGATCGAAGCGCCGGTTTGCGACTGCTCGCAACCAGGTATCACGAAACCATTCACCCACGCCCGAAAGGCTGATGCAAATTGCCTGGGGCTACGCCGCGCCGCTGATTCTGGAGGCGGCGCTGAACCACCGTGTCTTCGACCTGCTGGACGGGGCGCCGCAGACCGTGGATGAATTGGCGGCCAGGTCCGGGGCCTCTGCGCGCGGGTTGACCGCCCTTCTGAACGCCCTGGTGGGCTTGGAGTTCCTGGCAAAGAGGGGAGGCCGCTACGCGCTGACGCCGGAGAGCGCCGCCTTCCTTGTCTCGACGAAACCCGCGTATCGCGGCGGGATGGCCCGCCACCTGACTCACCAAATCCTGCCCCAATGGATGCAATTGACTGAGGTCGTGCGCACGGGCCGGCCGGCCGTCGCGGGCAACCAGCAGGAGGAAGGTCAGAAGTTCTTTGCCGAGTTTGTCGAGGGCCTTTTCCCATTGAGTTATAACGCGGCGCAAGTGCTGGGCGCACATCTAGGCATACCCAAGGCCACCTCGCCTATCAGCGTGCTGGACATCGGCGCCGGCTCGGGCGTCTGGGGCATCGCCCTGGCACATCAATCGCCACAGGTGACCATTCGCGCGGTGGATTGGCCGGCCGTGCTGAAGGTCACCCAGAAACTGGCCCGGCAACACGGCGTGGCCGACCGGCTGCGAACGGTGGCGGGGGACCTCCTGGAAGCGGATTTTGGATCCGGCCATCGGGTTGCGACAATCGGTCACATTCTCCACAGTGAAGGGCGCGATCGGAGCCGGCGACTCCTGCGCAAGACCTTCGACGTGCTGGCTCCCGGGGGCACGGTCGTCATTAGCGAGTTTCTGCCGAACGAGGACCGCACCGGGCCGCCCTTGCCCCTGATCTTCGCCGTCAACATGCTGCTGCACACGGAAGCCGGGGATACGTTCACCTTCGCGGAAATCGCCGGCTGGCTGCAAGAGGCGGGCTTTGTGAATCCGCGGCGGCTCGAAGCGCCGGCCCCGTCTCCCCTCATCCTGGCAACCCGGCCTTAATCAATACTCTTCGGTCATTTGCTCGCCGCCGTGCGCGGGGTTGGGGATGAGCTTTTGGCTCTTGGGGTCAACGACCAGATCTAGAACTTCGAGTGGCACCTGCCCCAGGAGATTGGGAACACTCTCAGGAACCTCGATTACGTCGAAATTCTCCTTCCGCCCCATCAGTTCGAGCTGCACCGGCTCATACTTGAAGCGGATCGCCTCGCCGTTGGTAGTTCGAGAACGAACCGCGTCCACCCGTTGCAGGCCCAGCTTCGCGATCACCGAAGGCTTAAGGTAGAGCCGTGTAGCGCCGGTATCCACCAGGGTTTCCACCTCGACCTGCCGCGGGCGGGTCCTGCGCGCACCCGCGTCCTTGAGGAAGAGGTCCTTGAGGCTGGTCAACTTCACTCTCACGATGACTTTGCCCATGCAGATAGAGTGGACGAGTTCTGCCTCTGTTGTCAAGGCAGGCAGGATCCAGCCGGGCCGCCAACCACCACGACTTAGACTTCACCGAGTCACCCCTTCGAATCCAACCCGGTTCGCTGCTCCCACTCGCGGGCGCGATTGAGCGCCTCGGCCCAGCGGCTGCGGCGATGCGCCACCTCATCCTTGCGCGTTGCAGGTTCGAAGGTGCGGTCCGGCTGCCAGGCCCTGCTGGCCTCCGCGCGGCCCTTCCAAAAGCCTACCGCCAGGCCGGCCAGGCAAGCGGCGCCAAAGGCGGTCGTCTCGGCCACTTTGGGCCGGGCGACCGGCACCTGCAAAAGGTCGGCCTGGAATTGCATCAGCAGGTTGTTGGCGGCAGCGCCTCCGTCCACGCGCAACTCGGAGATCGGGAGGCCCGAATCCCTTTGCATCACTTCGAGCACGTCCGCCACCTGGAAGGCGATGCCCTCAAGGGCGGCCCGGGCGATGTGGCCGGCCGTGGTGCCGCGCGTCAGACCGGTGATAGTCCCGCGCGCGTATTGGTCCCAGTGCGGCGCGCCCAACCCAGCAAACGCGGGCACGAGATAGACTCCGCCGCAGTCCGGCACGCTGGCAGCCAGCGCCTCTACCTCCGCGGACGATTTGATCAGTCCCAGGCCATCCCGCAGCCATTGAACGACCGCGCCGCCGATGAACACGCTGCCTTCCAGCGCGTAATGGGTCTGCGCCCCAACCCGCCACGCAACTGTCGTGAGCAACTGGTGCCGCGAAGCCACCGGCTGGGTCCCCGTGTTCATCAGCATGAAACAGCCGGTGCCGTAGGTGTTCTTGGCCAGCCCGCGACTAAAGCAGCTCTGGCCGAACAGGGCAGCCTGCTGGTCCCCGGCCATGCCCGCGATGGGCACCGAGGCGCCCAACAAGTCCGGCACTGTTTCGCCATATACCTCGCTTGACGAGCGCACCTCGGGCAGCAACTCGCGAGGCACGTCCAGCAGGTGCAGGAGTTCCTCATCCCATGTGCCCGTGTGCAGATTGAAGAGCAGGGTCCGGGATGCGTTGCTGGGATCGGTGAGGTGCAGCGCGCCGCCGGTTAACTTCCAGAGCAGCCAGGTGTCAACCGTGCCGAACGCCAGTTCGCCGCGCCGCGCCCGCTCGCGGGCGCCCGCCACGTGGTCCAGCAGCCAGCGGATCTTGCTCGCTGAGAAATAGGCGTCAATGACCAGGCCGGTCTTGTGCGTAATCAGGTCGCCGTGGCCAGCGCGCTTGAGATCGTCGCAGAACCCTGCTGTCCGGCGGTCTTGCCAGACAATCGCATTATGGATGGGCTCGCCGCTGCGGCGGTCCCAGATGAGAGCGGTTTCGCGTTGATTGGTGATGCCGATGCCCGCGACATCTCCGGCCGTCAGTCGGGCGCTGGCCAGGGCCGCCCTGGCGACTTCGATCTGGCTTGACCAGATTTCGAGCGGGTCATGCTCCACCCAGCCGGCCTGCGGAAAGAGTTGTGTGAACTCCCTCTGAGCGCGGGCACGGATTGCGCCCGCCTGATCGAACAGAATTGCGCGCGAACTCGTCGTGCCTTGATCGAGGGCCAAGATGAAAGCCATAGGCTCTTGAGCTTAGGACGCCGCACATGCACTCGCCAGCACCGCCTTTCATCCGCCTCGGCCGAGACTGCAGGCTAACCGCAAAACAAGTCGCATATAGGCTACGCACGGTGTAGGTTCGGATGCGACAGATGCAGGCTAATCAAGACACGTATTAACTACAGGCAAAACCAACACAGCATTCTGCTTTTCATACCATGAACTACCGCGTTGTGCACTTTGAAATTCACGCAGATCAACCGGACCGGGCCATTGCTTTTTATTCGGGCTTGTTCGGGTGGAAGTTCGACAAATGGGAAGGGCCGATGCCGTACTGGCTCATCACGACCGGTCCGGATTCCGCGCCGGGCATCAACGGGGGACTGACTGCGCGGCGGGGTCCGCGCCCCGCCGAAGGCCAGCCGATGAACGCTTACGGTTGCACGATCGCAGTGGATGGTCTCGACGCCTTTATCGCCAAGACGCCGACTCTGGGGGGAAGCATTGTTGTGCCGAAGATGCCTATTCCCAACGTCGGCTGGCTGGCTTACGCCAAAGATACCGAGGGCAACATCTTCGGCATGATGCAGAACGACCCGGGAGCGAAGTAACGCAGGGCGCCCCAGGCGCCCCCACGGTGAGTGACAAAACCGTCTTGGGAAGCCGTGGAGGCTGGCCAGCCAAAGGGCACCCCTCCCGCAGATGGGCCGTCGAGGTGCCGGAAAGCTCGCCTGGAAGGGGCAGCGGCTCTCCGTACAGCCCTTCTCCAATGCGCCAGGCATAGTGGTTGCGTCGGCGCTCGGCTCGCCGCCCGCCTGGGAAGGCCCACGACTCAGGGATACCTCCGTAGCCTCACCGGAGATGCGCCGTAGCCTCACCGTAGTACCTCTGCAAACCTTGCAGAGGTACTACGGTGAGGCTACGGCGAATCTCCGGTGAGGCTACGGAGCAACTCACGTGCGGTGCGCATGTGGAAGGGGCGAGTGACATGTACGGCCTGCTACGGAGGCAGAAGAGCTTTTCCCACAACCGTCTGCGCCAGCGGGACTTGCGAATGGGTCACTTGGAAGGAACTACCGGTGCAAGAGCGCCAATAGGCCGCCAGCGGAGCCAAGTCTGCTGAAGGAGTGGCCTGTTTGGTTGCAGTGCCCGGTTGGGTTCGGAGGTGGACTGGCAATGGAAACCTCAAACCGGCGGGCAAGACTGCTTCGCCGTTCAGCAAGCAGGAGCGCTGGGCATCGGAAAATGGTCTTAACCCCCACGGTTTCAGGGTCTTACACGTTAGTTTGGGGTTCTCCGCTGTTTCCGGCGGAATGCTGGTGCTTTGGGCGCAAGCGGCGCTCTCATTAACACCCCGCTTCAGCGGGGTGAAATGGCGCCGAGGGGGGACCATCAACCGCTTTAGCGGTTTGTCCATGCGCGGCGTTAGAGTCCAACCGTTGGGAAACCGCTAAAGCGGTTAAAATGCCCCGCCAGCCTGCCTCCACCCCGCTGAAGCGGGGTGTTAATGAGAGCTCGGGCCATTCCACTGAAAACAGCCAGGAACCTAGTTCGGCATTCACCCTGGGGCGGCCCCAACGCCACCGGCGAATTCCCTTGCTTCACCAATCGCCTGGCGGACACCTGGCCTACTCCTGCGGCCGCGGTTTCCGAAGCGATGGCTATGGCTTAGGCAGCTCTTGGACACGGATGTTGCGGAAGTCGAAGGACTTGTTTTCGGCCTGGATGCCGATGTAGCCGCGGTCGGCGTCTAACTCCTTATACTCCCACGCCCGCTCGCCATCCACATCCAGCGTGATCGTCCGCCCGCGGACCTCCATTCGGAACTTTACCCATTTGTTCACGGGCATGGGCGGCGTCTCGGCGGGGACCACGGTCTTGTAGCCCTTGACCAGGGCGCCGAGCGCGCCTCGGGCGAGGTTCACTTGCCATCCGTCTTTGGGCCACGGCTTGCCCTCAAGCCCGGCGCGGATGAAAAAGCCGCTGTCATAGTCTGGCCCCAGGGCGCGCCATTCGGCTTCGAGCACGAAATCCGCGTATTGCTTTTCCGTGCGCAGCCAGCCCATGCCGGTGACCAGCCGGAGGTTGCCGTTGGTGACGACAAAAGTGACGTCATGCACGGCCACCCAGCCGCTCAGGTCCTTGCCGTTGAACAATGACTCCCAGTGTCCGTCCTTTGTGGGGTCGGCGGCAAGGGAGGGCAGGAGGGCTGCACGGCAAACAAGGAGAACCGCAGCCAGTAGCTTAACCAGCGAGATGGTTCCTGGCCGAATAGCCGATCGCCAATAGCAAATGGCAAATGGTAGATGACCCGCAGGCAGGAGATTGCTTGGGCGGCAGAACTGGAGCTGGTCGCTGCAATGATTGAGACTCACGGCATCTGTTATCTTTTTCATGGGATTGAGAGGCAGGTTTGAGTTTGCGGATGGTGACCTGGCGGCGATCAGTGGTGGGCATTGAAGGCTTGCAGCTCGGCACAGGAAGCGAAGGCCTGCCGCGCATTATCGCCGCAAGCGGGCTTGCCGAGGACCCGGATGGCGAAGACGGTCATTGGTTGCGGGATTTGGCAGGTAAACGCTTCGCCGCCCTTGAGGCCGGCGGGGTCGGCGGCGGTGGTGGCCGGGTAATCCTTTAGTTCACCCGCGGTTTCCCACTTGGCATCCTGGGCGGCTTTGATCTGGACGCGCGGCTTGCCGGCGCTGGCGTCGAACCATCCGCCGTCGTGAAACGTCTGGCCGTGGACAAATACGACGCGACTGATGGCCTCTGGCTGGTCGAGCGTCACCGCAAACCAATCCTCGGCACGCGGCTGGTTGTTGAAGGTCACGACGAAGCTGTGGACGTCCTCATCAATAATTGACCCGTCCACGTTGCCCCTGCGCGAACGACTTTCCTGGCCATCGAGCAAGACGTTTCCGCTGGAGGAAGCCAGCCCCAGTGGGAGCCAGACTTTGTAGGAGGTCCCGGTTTCGCCTGCGTCCGCAAATGGGATCAAGCGGATTTGCAGCGGCGCACCCGCTTTGAGGCTCCCAGTTCGTTTGCGGGCGACGGCATTGATGCGGAACACCTCAGCGCTGGGCCAGAACTTGACTGCCTCCGGCGCCGGTTCGGGCTCGACCCCCAGCGCGGCCACGCTCGTTCCAGCCGCCGAAACGGCGCTCAGGCTATGGGTAGCCGTCCCCAGCAACGCCTCGTCCGCCGCCAGGACCAGCGGCCCGTAGAGGACGGCGACTTTGCCTTGGTTCTTGTGATCACCGACCACCACGCTGGGTTCCAGCTTAAACTGCAGCTCTAGCTGGTCGCCCGGTTTCCACTTCTGCGAGACAGCAACGTAGCCGTCAGGCCCGGCTTCTACCGTTACCGGCTGGCCGTTGACGCGCATGGAGGAACTCTTGCACCAAGCCGCGACTCGCAGTTTCACGGCAAAGGTCTTTGGCTCGCCGGGATCAACCGCCAGCCTGATTTGCCCCTCGCCAGGATAGTGCGTGGTGGTGGTCAACGTGACGGGTGTGCCGTCGCGAAGCGTGAGCTTGGCGGTGCCGGCGTCGTAGAGGTTCACCACGACGCCGTTGGCATCAGTGGTGACGGCGAAGGTGGGGATGAGGGCGACGCCGCGGGGGCCGCTGGAGAGACAGCAATGGCCGTCGAGGGTGCTGCTGTAAGGTTTCTTGCCTTCCATCTGCACATAGTAGCCCCAGGCGGAGCCGTCACAGCGCTGTGCGCCGAACAACTGGTTCAGGATCACGTGTTCCAACTGCTCGGCAAACCGCGCCTCACCGGTCAGGCGCAGCAACTGCGCATTGAACTGCAGCCAGGTGACCGTGACGCAGGTCTCGCCGACGTTGGCCACGTTGGGCAGGTCGAAGTCGTCGTGGAAGAGCTCGCCGTAGCTGGCCGCGCCGGTGATGTAGAGCCGGTTGCGGACGATGTCCGCCCAGGCATTGAGGCACGCTTCCAGGATTTTAGGCTCGCCCGTCGTCCTGTAGTATTCCAACGCACCATTGAGGCAGGAGAGCATCTCGTAAGCCTTGCCGTTGCCGACCTTGTCCACGCGTTTGACAGTGAGCAGGGTGGACACAACCTTCGGCCCGTTTGGCTGCTCCCAGGCACGGAGAATGTATTTGCAGAAGTCGAGGTAACGCGGTTCACCGGTCAGGCGGTAGAGAAGCACCATGGGCTCCAGCACGCTGGTGGGCGCCAGGCCCACGTGCTCGCCGGCCTTGATGATGTCGCGCTGGCCGGGCCCATCGCCGAAGGTCCGGCAGAGCAAATCAGCCATGCGGCGGCAGGTGGGCAGCGGCTCGAGGTTGCCGGTGAAGCGCATGTAGGTGATCAAGCCGATCAGGTTGTACTTGTGGGCCCACACGTCCCACTCGGTCCAACGGTCCTTTTCGACATACGTGCCCAGGTAACCGTCGTCGAGCTGGCACTTGACCAGTTCGGCGGCCACGTAATCGAGCTTCTGGCGCAGGGCCGGGTCGCCGGTGTAAACCCACGAGAGTGTGGCGGCGTGCAGCCATTTGCCGACGTGCTCGCCGTCCCAGGACTGCCGGCCCGGACGTTTGCGATAACCTTCCAGCAGGCGTGTCGGGTCGAGCTTCACGAGGCGGTTCGCTTCGTTGGCCTCGATGCGCATGCCGACCCACCCGCTCAGGTGCACCCGATCCGGAACCTGGAAGTCCTGCCGATCCGGGACGACGGGCGTCACCTTGTCCGCCACGGGAGAAATGGTCGCCGCCGGAGAGACGGTCAGCGCGATAGCCGAAATCCATATCGCCAAAAAGGGTTTGATGCCGGAGAGCGGATGGATGAGTTCGCTGGAGTTGGTGCTGTGTTTCACAAGTTCTCAGTTCGGTTGAAACTGCCGGGCCGCGGAAATCCTAGCGCAGGGCGGTGGAGGGGGAAAGGCAAAAACCGCCCAGCCGGATAATCCGCCGCGGAAGGACGCTGGGCTGCGGAACGATGAACCTTGAACCTTGATCGCTGCCCTCCGGCCTGCGGACTTTAAACTTTAGACTTTGGACTTTGTTCTCGTTTCACCCTGTATGGGTCCACAAAAGGTATTACAAGGGTAACAAGCTCAGGGCCAGCGCCAACCAGGTCAACTTCTACCGCGCGTTACGGTGGCAGTGAGGGGGGAAGGCAGAAGGCAGAATGTAGAGTGCAGAATGTAGAATCGCGTCCGTGCGGCTTCCGTATTCCAATAGACCGATCGGTCAGGGTTCCAGCGGTTTAGGTGGCTCCCAAGAAAGCGTCACAGGCGTCAAAAAGCAGCTTGCCGCGATGACAGCACCCATGCTATCATTAAGAACGTGAGCGAACGACTCGTCCTGGATACGAGTGTATGGGTAGCCGGGCTGAAGAGCGGTGGTGGCGCCAGCCGGGAAGTGCTGCGGCTTTGCCTGCGGAGGCGATGCTGGCCACTAATGGGGGTGAAGCTGTTCACCGAGTTCGAGTCGGTGATGGGACGGGCGGAGCTCTTTCGCGGTTGTCTATTGGCAGCGCCGGAGCGGGAAGCGTTGCTGGACGACTTTTTGAGCGTCTGCGAGTGGGTGCCGGTTTTTTACCTCTGGCGGCCCAATCTGCCTGACGAGGGCGACAACCACCTGATCGAGCTGGCGTTGGCCGGGGCGGCGACAACCGTAGTGACGCAAAATGTGCGTGATTTGCGCGGGGGCGAGTTACGTTTTCCGCAGCTTGGCATAGAGACCCCGGTGGAGTTCTTGAAGCGATGGAGAAAAGAGTATGGCAACGATGACGATTCGACTTCCTGACGCGAAACATGAGCGGCTACGGCGGCTGGCAGAGCGCCACGGCGTCAGCCTGAACAAGCTGGTGGACGAGTGGGCCAGCATGGCGCTGGCGCAGTTTGACGCCGAGACGCGTTTTCTGGTGCGGGCGGCGCGGGGCAGCGCGCAGCGAGGGCTGACCTTGCTGGGGAAACTGGACCAAAGTGCCCGCCGAGACACGCGGAAAGCCGCGCGTTGACCACCAACATCCAGTGATTCGCACCTGCTCGGTTGGGTGCGCGGCACGGGTCTTGGCCAAGCTTGGGCTGAGGCAGGCGGGAGTGCTGCGTCAATACGCGCGAAAGAGGAATAGGGCTAAAGCCCGGCGAGGCCAAGACCGCGAATAACCCGCTCGGCAATCGCGCGCCGGCGTTCCGCAGTGACACTGCCACGGCGTTTGACGAGTTCGGTCTTGGGCACCGCATAAACCACATCGCATTTGCAGAGCGTTTGCCAGTCCAAACCGTCAGCCTCGTCCAGAATGACTTCGTGCACTTCGGGCTTGCGAGCGGCTCGCTGCGTTGAGCAGAGAATGACGCAGACCCGCGGTTTAAGCCGTACCCTTTCATCCGTGCCCATGACTACGGCCGGATGTTCGCCCGCGTCGGGGAATCTCCAGGTCCACACTTCCCAGGGTTTCATCAATCCTCCCAGGAGGGCCGCCCTTGAGCGGCGGTGGCAGCGGCCTCGATGCGGTCCCAGGCCCGGTCCACTCGCTGGTAGGCTTTGGCCAGACAGCCACGCGGCCACGGGTCAATGTTGGTGATCCGCGCCTTGGGCGCGGCGGCCTCCTGCTCGATGACCTCGCGCAAGTGGAGCCGCAAGGTGCGCCGCAGCAGCTCGCGCTGGTTAAACGGCGTGCGCCGCGCCCCTTCCGCGAGCAAAGAGCGCAGTTGTTTGTCGAGGCGGATTGAGAGCGGCATCGTTTTCATGGGGTGACTGTAGCACACCGTGCTACGCAGGCAAGCCCCGCCGAGGTATTACAGGTGCTCTCTTTCTTGCATCACAGTTTGACAGAGGGCCGCCGACTTGGTTCGATGCGGTCCAGTTCTGATAACTGCG
>Ga0335077_10011025_pt1 | contig 11300 bp, 13 predicted proteins | sample Lox_Sample_31_FD_207151 | JGI IMG/M metagenome (GOLD analysis project Ga0335077, IMG submission 207151) | Soil microbial communities from Loxahatchee National Wildlife Refuge, Florida, United States - Lox_Sample_3.1 | ecosystem: Environmental > Terrestrial > Soil > Wetlands | place: USA...
GGGCGCCGTCGACCCGGAAGGGGCGAAAACAATCGCGATGCGCGTGGCCAATTCCAACCTGGTCAAGACCGCTTTCTTCGGAGCGGACGCCAACTGGGGAAGAATCATGGCGGCCATCGGGGCGGCGGGAGTTGAACTGGATCCTTCCCGAATTGATATTTTCTTCAACCATGCTCCTATGGTTAGAAACGGGACTGGTTTGGGTAAAGCGGCCGAACGGAAGGCCGCCCGTGTGCTCAAAAAGCCGTTCTTTGTCCTGACAATCGAACTCCATACCGGTACGGCCTCGGCCACCGCGTGGACCTGCGATCTTTCGGACGAATACATCCGTATCAATACGGCCTACCGGTCCTAACCTCCCTTAGATGATAGGTCCACCTTTTTTCTTGCAAATCGATCTTTAATATGTTATTTTTCGAAGGGTTTGATGTAACTCATTTCACACGCCCGACCGTTTCTCGCTCGACAAGAGAAATCGGCGTTCGGAGTGGTGTCCGCCTGTATGCGGTCGGACGATCCGAACGGACAGACGGGCGGAGGATCAACCACAAAGGAGGTTTTCATGTCCGTGATTTCAATGAAAGAACTCTTGGAGGCCGGGGTTCACTTCGGCCACCAAACAAAACGTTGGAACCCCAAGATGAAAAAATACATCTTCGGGGAACGCAACGGGATTTACATCATCGATCTCCAGAAAACGATAAAGCGGTTTCTGACGGCGTATGAGTTTGTCAAACAGACCGTCGCGGAAGGACGGTCCATTCTCTTCGTCGGCACGAAACGCCAGGCTCAGGAGGTGGTCGAGACCGAGTCCAAGCGCAGTCAGATGTTCTATGTCAATCAGCGTTGGCTTGGAGGGATGCTGACCAATTTCCAGACCATCCGCAAAAACATCGACCGTCTGAAAAAACTGGAAGCCGCGCGGACGGACGGCACCCACGACCGCCTCACGAAAAAGGAAGTCGCGAATCTCGAAAAGGATCGGATGAAGTTGGAAAAATATCTCAGCGGGATCAAGGAAATGACGACCCTCCCGGGAGCGGTGTTTATTATTGACACCAAGAAAGAGCATATCGCGGTTCAGGAAGCCAAGCGCCTTGATATCCCCGTCATCGCCATTTTGGATACGAACTGCGATCCGGAGGACGCCGACCTGATCATCCCGGGAAACGACGACGCGCTCCGCGCGATCAAACTCATCACCACCCGCATTGCGGACGCCGCCGTAGAAGGGCTGCAGCTCCGCGCCAGGAAAAACCCTCCACCGGAAACGGCGGGCGCGGCCTCCTTGGCCGAGAGGAACTTGCCCGAGATACCGATCGCGGCTGCCGCCGGGGGGCCGACCGAAGGAATTGTGGAGGCGGATAATGTCCATTGATGCGACACAGGTGAAGGACCTGCGCGAAAAAACCGGCGCCGGCATTCTGGACTGTCAGAAAGCTCTGACCCAATCGGGAGGAGACGTTGCGAAGGCCATCGATTTTTTGAGGCAGAAAGGCCTGGCCACGGCTCAGAAAAAAGCCGGTCGCGCCACCAACGACGGTCTGATCGTCTCCTATATCCACGCCGGCAATAAACTCGGCGTTCTCCTCGAAGTCAATTGCGAGACCGATTTCGTCGCCAAAACGGATGATTTCCAGGAGTTGGCCCGGGACCTGGCCATGCATATCGCCGCGGCCGACCCGCAGTGCCTCAAGCGGGAAGACATTCCCGCCGCGGTCCTGGAAAAAGAGAAAGAGATATTTTTAGCCCAAGCGAAGGAGAGCGGGAAACCCGCGGCCGTTCTGGACAAAATCATCGCCGGCCGCCTTGAGAAATTATACACCGAGCTCTGCCTGCTGGAGCAACCCTTCGTCAAGGACCCCGCAATCACGATCAAAGACCTTCTCGGTCAGAAAATCGCCAAGCTCGGCGAGAATATCTCCGTTCGCCGATTTACGCGGTTTCGCCTAGGTGAGATCGTCGAGGAATGACTGCGCCGAAATACCAGCGGGTGCTATTGAAGATCAGCGGCGAGGTTCTGGCCGGAGATCAAGGCTACGGCATCGATCCGAAAGTCATCGACGCCGTTTCTTCCGAAATCAAGGACATCCATGATCTGGGCGTTGAAGTGGCCGTCGTGATCGGGGGCGGCAACATCTTCCGTGGACTGGCCGCAAGCGCCGGGGGAATGGAGCGTTCCTCCGCCGATTACATGGGCATGCTGGCCACGGTCCTGAACGCGCTGGCGCTCCAGAATACCCTCGAACGCAAAGGCGTGTTCACCCGCGTGCAGTCGGCCATCGAGATGCGGCAATTGGCCGAAAGTTACATTCGCCGGAGGGCCATTCGGCATCTGGAGAAGAAACGGGTCGTCATTTTTGCGGGAGGGACCGGCAACCCGTATTTTTCGACCGATACCGCGGCGGCGCTCCGCGCCATGGAAGTCGGCGCGCAAGTCATCCTAAAAGGGACCAAAGTGGCCGGCATTTATGACGCCGATCCGATGAAGCATCCCAAAGCGAAACGGTATGACGAGCTGACCTTCTTTCAAGTCATTGAAAAAGACCTCCGGGTCATGGACGCGACGGCCGTCACCCTCTGCATGGACCACAGCCTGCCGTTAATCGTATTCAACCTGAAAGAAACCGGAAACATCAAACGGATCGTTCTCGGACATAAGGTCGGCACCATCGTCCGAAAAACGCTTTAACCCACGGCCGCGAGCGACTTATATGTCGGCAGATATCAAAAAAACCGTTAAGGAAAAGATGGAAGGCGCCGCCGAACATCTTCGTAAAGAGTTGGCCGGCGTGCGAACCGGGCGAGCCTCGTTGGCGTTGTTGGACAATGTCAAGGTGGATTATTACGGCACGCCGACCCCGTTACGCCAGGTGGCTGCTCTGTCTGTTCCTGAGAACCGATTGATCGCCATCCAGCCCTGGGAACCGAACCTCATCGTCGAGATTGAGAAGGCCATCCTGTCTTCCGATCTGGGCCTCACACCCAACAACGACGGCAAGGTCGTCCGGATCAATATTCCTCCCTTGACCGAAGAACGACGCAGGGATCTGGTCAAGCATTGCAAAAAAATGGGTGAGGATTCCAAGGTCGCCATTCGAAACTTTCGTCGGGATGGAAACGAAGAGCTTAAAAACCAACAGAAGTCCGGCTCATTGAGCGAGGATGCCCTCCGAAAGTTTCAGGACGAGATCCAGAAGTTAACCGATGAATTCATCAAGAAAATCGACGAAATCATTAAACATAAGGAAAGCGAGATTCTGGAAAAGACCTAGGGAACGGAGGTATCGTTCATGTTTCCGTTGTTTCTCACTCGACTTCGTTTTCTGATCGTTTGGATGCTGGTTGTCACGACCTTCAGCCTCGCGGTTGAAACCCAGGGAGCCTCGGCCGCCCTTCTTCCCTCCGAGGCAACCTTGGACATGGGGATCCCCGGACCGGATCGAGAGAGTTCGATCAAAAAAATCCAAGCCGTCCTGGAATCCCGGATCATCGGCCAACGTCTGGCCGATCTTGGACTGACCCCGGAAGAAATAACGTCGCGCTTGGATCAACTCTCAGACCAACAGGCTCACGAGATCGCAACTCAATTAGACGCTTTACAACCGGGAGGGGATGCCCTCGGGACGGTCGTTTTGGTGCTGGTGATCGCGATCCTGGTGGTGATCCTTCTGCAGTTGACGGGCCACAAGATCATTATCACGAAGTAGATAGCCGGAGGGGAAGCGAAGCGAGCCCCTAATCATACAGACAACTTCCCTGCGTGGCATCGGTTGCGCTACCATTCATCATTAACAGAAACCCTGATCGTCGGAATCCTGACGCTGTTGTTTTTTGCGGATGGCCGCACGGCATTTTCCGAATCCCCGCCCGCCGAAACATTACTGATCACCGGCGTTCCATTTTATCCCCAAGAAGAACTGGGATGCGGACCGGCGGCCGTCGCAAGCCTCTTGGCGTACTGGCGTCATCCGGTCTCGCTGGAAGAAATCACGCGCGAGGTTCAACTCGAAAAGGTAAAAGGCAGTTTGCCCATCGACCTCGAACGGGCCGTGCAAAAGCGAGGTCTCGCCGTCTCCTCTTACGCCGGCAGTCTGGAGGATCTCCGCCTTCATTTACGCAAAAACCAGCCCTTAATCGTCTTTCTCAATTTAAGATGGGTCGTTTTCCCGCAGGGCCATTTTGTCGTCGTCACCGGCTACGATGGAATTCACTCCATGGTCATCGTCCACTCCGGGGAACGCGCCTATGAAAAGATGCCGGTCGAGGTCTTCTCGAGGGCATGGTCCAAAACGGGCAACTGGAGCCTGCTGGTTCTTCCACAGGAGGTGACCTCATAACACCCATGAACAGCACCATCCAAACGCTGCTCGGACTGGGACTTCTTTTCGCAATGGGGGGTTGCGGATCCCTGCCGCGGATCGTCGTTCTCCACGACCCGTTGACCCCCGAAGAACATGTGCAACTCGGCGTAAGTTATGAATCGCAAAAAGATTGGGACGCGGCCGAGAAGCAATATCAGGCCGCTCTGGCGCAAGATCCGGACTTTTTACCCGCGCTGGCCGATTTGGGAAATGTGTATGCTCACCAGGAACAGTACGCCTCCGCCGAAAAAATGTACCAACGCGTGTTGCGCCACGATCCGAACCATCCCATGGCCAACAACAACCTGGCCTGGATTTATATCGCACAGGGGACCCACCTGGCCGAAGCCGGGGAACGGATCGACCGGGCCTTGGCGAACGATCCACAACACCGCGCGTTTTATGAGGACACCCGTGCCCTTCTTCTCTTAACCCTCGGGCAACCGGGCCGGGCCCAGGCCGCGTCGCGTCGGGCCGAAACCGCCGCCGGATCGGAACTGCCGGGCTTCGCACAGCAACACAATGAGACACGGTCGAAGATCGAGGCGGCCACGGCCACCCGGGGTTCCCAGGGGGCGGAGGGTCCGTGACGCTCGCCAAAACGCTGAAAAAAGCACTCGCGGTCCAACCGCCCCATCCCACCGTGGCCGAAATCGACCTGGCGGCCTTCCGCCAGAATCTCCGCTGGGTCCGTGAACGAATCGGTTCGCATCGCGGGATTCTGGCGGTGGTGAAGGCCAATGCCTACGGTCACGGCATCGTTCCAATCTCGCAGGCCGCCGTGTCCGAAAATGTCCGGGGATTGGGCGTCGCGTTCATCGAAGAGGGCGTACAAATTCGACGGGCCGGGATTACCGTGCCGATTCTGGTCATGGGCGGTTTTCTCCCTGAAGAAAGCGAAGGATTCTTGAAACACAATCTCACCCCGGTGATTTCCCACCCGGATCAACTGGAACCCTTAAAACGACTGGCGCAAAAAGCCCCCCGTCCCATCGGTGTCCATCTTAAAATTGATACCGGCATGGGCCGACTGGGATTGTTGGATCATGAGATTGGGCCCTTCATCGAACGGGCCCGCGCCGTTAAAAAAATCGAGATCCTTGGGTTGATGTCCCATTTTTCCGACGATGAACTGACCGATTGCCGATCGGCCGAAGATCAGATCGAGCGCTTCGAAAACGTTCGGCGCACGATCGAATCGCTCGGTCTTAATATCCCGTTGCTCCATATGTCGAACAGCGCCGCGATCGTGGGCCTGGAACGCGCCTGGTTCAACCTGGTGAGGCCCGGCATCGTGTTATACGGCTACGCTCCTGCATCTTCCGCGGTGGATACCACCCCGATTAAGCCCGTGATGACCCTGAAAACGAAAATCATTCATCTAAAACGCGTCCCGGCCGGGACGCCGATCAGCTATGGTCGCACATTCACCACGCGCCGGGAAAGCCTGATCGCCGTCCTGCCGATCGGCTATGCCGACGGCTACAGCCGCGCCTGGTCGAACCGGGGACAGGTGCTGATCGGCGGGCGACGCATTCCGGTCATCGGACGGGTCTGCATGGACATGACTGTGGTGGACGTCACGGCTCTGCCGGCCGCAAGGACCGGAGAGGAAGCCGTCCTGATCGGCGCTCAGGGATCCGAGTCCCTTTGGGCCGACGAACTTGCCCGGCAGCTCGGAACCATCCCGTATGAAATCCTGTGTGCCGTCAATCACCGGGTGCCCCGTCTTTATCGTAACGGAGTCGATCCCTCATGAGGTGGCTTGAACTGATCGGCTCCCGGACGACGAAATTCATCGAAGAGGTCGGAAATGTGTCCGTGCTTTTTTTGAGAACGGTGAAATGGTCTCTGCGTCCCCCGCTCGGATTTCGGAACATCCTGAAGCAGATGGAGGAGGTCGGCGTCCGTTCGGTTCCGGTCGTCCTGATTACGGCCGTTTCGACCGGCATGGTGCTGGCCCTTCAAAGCCACACCGGCTTCAAACGGTTCAATGCCGAGAGCCTGGTCGGAACCGTCGTAGCCCTATCGATGACCCGCGAGCTCGGGCCGGTCCTCACGGCCTTGATCGTTGCCGGCCGGGCCGGCGCGGCCATGGCGGCCGAGCTCGGGACGATGCGGGTCACCGAACAGATCGACGCCCTCAGCACCATGGCCACGAACCCGATCAAATACCTGGTCGTGCCGAGGTTGCTGGCCGGGATGTTGATGCTGCCGATCCTGACGATCTTCGCGGACGCCATCGGGATCGCCGGCGGCTATTTAGTCGCCGTCCAGATGCTCGACGTCAACCCGGTCGTCTACATGCGACGCACCACCGATTATCTGGAATACGATGACATCTTCGGCGGCTTGCTCAAGGCCTTCGTGTTCGGGATGATCATCGCGACGATCAGTTGTTATAAAGGATTCAACACCCAGGGAGGCGCGGAAGGCGTGGGCAAGGCCACGACCGGCGCGGTCGTCATCTCCTCCATGCTGATCCTGATCTCGGACTATTTTCTGACCTCGATGCTGTTCTAATAAGAAGGAACGTCGTGGGCGAACCGATTATTCAGCTTGTGGACGTCTACAAATCCTTCGCGGACAATCGCGTGCTCCAAGGCGTCACGCTCACGATCGAACGCGGCGAGACGATGGTGATCATCGGCGGGAGCGGAAGCGGAAAGAGCGTGATCCTCAAACACATCATCGGGCTGATGAAGCCGGATCGCGGAAAGGTCATCGTCGCCGGACAGGATCTCTCCACGTTGAAGGAGCGCGCGTTGGATGAGCTGCGAAAGAAATTCGGGATGCTCTTTCAATACGCCGCGCTGTTTGACTCTCTCTCGGTGTGGGAAAATATCGGTTTTTCGCTGCGCCAGAAAACCCTGATGACGGACGACGAAATCCGGCGGATCGCGACCGAGAAGTTGGGGATGGTCGGACTCCGAGGGGTCGAAGACCGAATGCCGGCCGACCTCTCCGGTGGAATGAAAAAGCGGGTCGGACTCGCCCGGGCGCTGGCGATGGAACCGGAAATCCTGCTGTACGATGAGCCGACGACCGGACTGGACCCAATCATGGCGGACGCGATCAACGAGCTGATCCTTGAGATGAAGCGCCGCCTTCAGGTGACGGGAGTGGCCATTACCCACGATATGACCAGCGCGTACAAAATCGCGGACCGCATCGCCATGCTGTACCAGGGGAAAATCCAGGCCGTGGGAACGCCGGACCAAATCAAGAACAGCGACAATCCGATCGTTCATCAATTTGTCACCGGCAGCTCGGTCGGGCCGATTATGACGGTTTAGGTATTTTCCGGAAGGATCCTCCGGCTCGTCCTCTCTGCAGGTGGTAACCCAACGAGCACGGCGAGCGAGAGGGGGGAAGCTCCATTCGGCTTTGGCCGATGGAGGGGGCAACGGGAGCCCCTACCCATAGAATAGAAAGGACACCGCCACTATTATGCGCTTGAGCACCGAAGCCCGAGTTGGACTGGTGGTTCTGCTCGGGGTTCTCATCCTGACCTATATGACGTTTAAGGTGGGCGGCTATCGTTTTGGCACCGAAGCCGGCTATCGCATTTTCGCGCTTTTCGACACCGTGGCGGGGCTGGATACCAAATCCAAGATCCGGGTCGCCGGGGTAGAGGTGGGCCAAGTTGAAACGATCACGCTGCTGGACGGACAGGCGAAGGTCACCTTGAGGATCAATCCGGACATCAAACTTCGCAAAGGAACCCAGGCAGCCGTCCGCGCCACCGGACTCCTGGGAGATAAGTACCTCGAACTCGTTCCGGGAAAAGAAGAGGGTTATCTGAAGGACGGCGATAGCATTCCCCAGAGCGAACAGGTGGCCGATTTGGACCGGCTGATCAACCAATTTAGCAGTATTGCGACCGACATCAAGGCGGTCAGCGCCTCCCTGCGCGAAGCGCTCGGAACGAAGGAAGGCGAGACATCGATGAAGGAGATCGTGGCCAACATCCGCGATCTGAGCCACAACCTCAGCGGCGCGGTGAAAGACAACCGCGAGAATTTTACCAAGGCCGTTGCCAACATTCAGGACGTCAGTGCATCGCTCAAAACGGACCTGCCCAAGTTGATGGAAAGTCTCAATCGCACCTCCGAAAAACTGGAGGCGATCGCGACCAAGGTTGAAAAAGGCGAAGGGACATTGGGAAAACTCGTTCAGAACGACGACGTGTACAACAAGCTGGACTCGGCCCTTCAAGGGTTGAACAATATCACGCAGAAGGTCGAAAAAGGAGAGGGCACGATCGGGAAGCTCTTCACCGATGACAAGGCCTACGATCAGATCACCACGGCCCTCGAGGGCTTCGGCAACGCCGTGAACCGCATCGAGCGGTTCAAAACCACGATCGGATTCCGCAACGAGTACCAACTTGACACTCACGAAAACAAAGGTTACTTTTCGGTTCAACTCCAGCCCCGAGAAGACAAATTTTATCTATTGGAGCTGGTGGACGATCCCCGGGGACGGGTCATCAAAACCATCACGCAGTTCGATAACAACGGCCCCGTGACGCAGTATGAAACCCAGCACCGCTTGAAGTTCAGCGCCGAGTTCGGCCGCCGGTTCTCGGATCTGGCCCTGCGGGTCGGGCTGATGGAAAACAGCTTCGGCGGGGGCGCCGATCTCTATCTCTTCAATGACGCCCTGAAGCTCAGCGCGGATATTTGGGATTTCAACAGCGATGATCCGCTGAACCCGCATCCTCACATCAAGACCACGGCCGGCTACACCTTCTTCAAATACCTCTTCGTCCAAGGCGGCTACGACAACTACCTCAACCGGAAGCTCGACACCGGCTTCATCGGCGGCGGCCTCCGATTCGAAGACGACGACCTTAAATACCTCCTGGGCAGCGGCGCGCTGAGAGTCCGATAAAGAATGATCCGTGGGGCCGTCTTTCCCGTCATTGACAAACCGGCCGAGATTAAAGTATCGTTACACATTTGATTTGCGCCGACGGGATGAACCCAATCATGTCCGCGATCCGAGGAATACAACTCAGCAAATCGTACCGTCATTACCAGGTTTTGAAGAACGTTTCATTCGAGGTGGCGTCGGGAGAATGCTTTGCGTTGTTCGGACCGAACGGCGCCGGGAAGACCACGCTGTTAAAGGTTTTGGCGACGCTGCAGAAGCCGTCCTCGGGCCGGTTCGAAATGATGGGTTATGACGGAATCCGGAATCGGAATCAGGTCCGTGAAATTCTACTGATGATCGCCCACGGGTCGTACCTGTACAGCGAGCTCGACGCCGTGGAAAACATCCGCTTCGCCCTGGGGCTTCGCGGACGGGTCCCGACCACTCATGAGATCAAGGTCACGTTGGATCGGGTCGGGATCGGAGCCTTCGCGGCCTTCAAGATCCGTTCCTTTTCCGAGGGAATGAAAAAGCGGCTCTCGATCGCCAAGGCAATGCTGATCCGTCCCAAAGTTCTTCTGATGGACGAGCCTTACTCGTCCCTGGATGAACGGGGGATGACGATGATGAACCACTTCATCCGGGAGAGCACCGCGCAGGGTGCGGCCGTTCTCATGACCTCCCACAACCGGGTTCAGTCCGCCGAGGTCGCCGGCAAGGCCGGTGTGCTGCATCAGGGAGTGCTGCGTGAAATCCCCGTGAAGGATCTGGTCGCCGCCCATGAACTTTTTTAACGTGATCCGATGGCTTGCGTGGAAAGACCTGATCAGCGAGATGCGAAGCCGGGAGAACATCTCCTCCATGTTTTTTTTCGCGCTCATCGTCATTCTCATCTTCAGCTTCAGCTTTTCGATGGACCAGAAAACGGCCGAGGAGCTGATGCCGGGGATCATGTGGGTCGCCTTCATCTTCACCGGGATCATCGGCCTCGGCAAATCCTTCACGGCCGAACTACAGAACGACTGCCTCGAAAACCTCCAGATGAACCCGATTCCACGGGGGGCCATCTATCTGGGAAAGCTGGCGAGCAATTTCTTGTTCATGTTGACCGTCGAGGTGATCCTGTTTCCGCTGTTCGTGATTTTTTTCAACCTGGATATCTTTGATAAGATTCCGCTCATTGTGCTAATATTGGTGGCTGGAACCTTGGGTATCTCGGCGGTCGGCACGCTTTTTTCGGCGATGACGGTCCAGATCCGTGCCCGTGAGGTGATGCTTCCGATCCTGCTTCTGCCATTGATCGTTCCGGTCCTCATCGGCGCGGTTGAAGCCACGGGCGGCGTCTTACAGGGAGAATCCGCCGCCCTTTATCGGCCATGGATCCAGTTGCTGATCATTTTTGACGTCATCTTTACGATCGTCTCCTTTTGGGTGTTTGAATTTATTCTGGATCACTGAGTCAACCATGTCCATCATCCGTAACATCCGACGTTTTGAAGGCTGGTTTGGAGCGGCCGGAGCCGTCTGCATCGCGATCGGCCTCTACTTCGGCCTGGTGGCCTCGCCGCCCGATTCGTACCAGGGCGAGGTTGTCCGGATCATGTACGTCCACGTCCCCTTCGCCAGCACCTCGATGGCGGCCTACGGCGTTTTGACGATAGCCAGCCTGTGGTATCTCTGGAAGCGCGACCCGATCGTCGACAACATGGCCCATGCCACCGCGGGCATCGGCGTCTTTTTTACGGCCGGGGCGCTCTTCACCGGATCGGTCTGGGGCAAACCGACCTGGAACACCTGGTGGACGTGGGACGCCCGCCTGGTCTCCTTCACCATTTTACTGCTCATTCTGATCGGCTATCTCATGTTGCGGACATTTATCGAAGAGAAGGAACGGGAGGCGCGCTACGCCGCCATTCTGGCGATTGTCGGAGCCGTGGACCTTCCGATCGTTCATTTTTCTGTGGAGTGGTGGCGCACGCTGCACCAGCCCCTTTCGATTTCCCAACGCGGGATAGCGATCGCCAGCGTTATGCTCTATCCCCTCATCTTCATGTCGGT
>Ga0335077_10011026_pt1 | contig 11299 bp, 4 predicted proteins | sample Lox_Sample_31_FD_207151 | JGI IMG/M metagenome (GOLD analysis project Ga0335077, IMG submission 207151) | Soil microbial communities from Loxahatchee National Wildlife Refuge, Florida, United States - Lox_Sample_3.1 | ecosystem: Environmental > Terrestrial > Soil > Wetlands | place: USA: Florida...
CTGAGCGGCATGCAAAAGAATGTACGGCAGCACCTGGCGGTCGACCGCGTCGTCAGCCAATTGCGGGTCCGGGGGCTGGCCCGACTCTTGCGGAGTGGGCTGGGTGACCTGCAAGACGTTCTCGAGGTAACGGTGCAGATCTTCGTGGCGAAAGATGATGAAGAGTTGGTTGGTGAAATACGTATATTCGATGGGATACGGCGCATCGGTCGTGCGCCCGGTCATTTCCTCGAAGTATTTCCGGTCGGTAAGGAAGCAGAAGAAGGCATTTTCCGCCACCAGCTTCTTGAGTCTCTTCACCATATCGGTAATGCGGTCAGACAGGCCGTCGATTTTGTCGAGCTCGTCCACCAGGAACACCGGGGCGAGCCCGGCCTGACGGATCCGGCTCAGGAGCACGGGCAGCACACGATCCAGAGTGGAGAGCGATAGATCGGGAATGAAGAGGTCGGCCCGCCTGGCGGCCCGCTGCCTGGAACGCGAACTGGAATACTTGAAGACAAGCGATGACCCCAGGGCGGTGAGAAAACCGACAAGCGCGGCGCCGCGGTAGGCTTCGTGCTGCGCCGTCAGGACGCCGGCGGCGGCCACGCCTCCGGCCAGCAGCGCGGTTACCGGCTTCAGCAGCTCCGATCCTTTTGCGTCCAGAGCAACCGTATGTTCGGTCTTCTGGTCCACGCCGGAGGTCTGCTGGTCCTCGCGGCTCAACTTTCCGCAGATCCGCTGATAGGCTTCGCACGCGGTGGAGAGGGCCACAAGCTCGCGCATTCCCTGGTCGGCAGGCCGGTGTAACGTGGCACTTGAAAACAGGACGCCCTCGTTCAATGCGCCGGCCAGCCGCCAGTATTCGCGCAGGCGTTCCGTCCCGGGATATTGGTCGAGGTCGAGTTCGAATTTCGCCGCCAGTTCCAGCAAGTGCACTGAGTCCGGCATGTGCATTGAGCCATATGGTCTGTCCGCATTGGCGCCCGGCGGGTAGACGCGCAGCCTGTAGCACCTTGAGAATTCACCGGCCAGGGCCCGGTACAGACCCAGAATGATCTGGATGAGGACGGTTTCCATCTGCTGCCGGGCATCGCCTGATTCGCTCGGAGAAGGATTGTCAGTGTCTTTTGCGCCGCCGTCCTTGCCGTTCTGTTTGGCGGGCTGTTCATCAGCCTTTGCCGGCACCGGAGGATTATCCGCCGTGGATGCCTGAGGGGGTTTGGGGGGCTGCGGCGGAGGAAGGAGGTTGGGTCCCTGCAGAAGAATCAGCAAAGGGCGCAGGGCCGGCGGGGAGAGATAGCCCGGAGGCGACGTCCAGGAGCGAGCCCGCTCCGCCTCACTGATTTTGGCAAAGACCTGCTGAAACGCCCCCTGCACAAGGGTGGTTTTTCCCGCCCCCCGATGGCCGGCAATCAGAAACGATCGTCCCGACACCGATTCGCGGCAATACCGGAGCAGCTCATGCTGGAGTAACTGCAGGGCATCGGATCCGATGAGCGTTCGCGCCGACTCGGGGTCCGATGCGGGCGTGAGCGGTTCCGGAAACTCGGCAACGGTGATAGGCATGGACGGACCTCGTCGTCATTGCTAGGGTTGTTTGGCGGCGGGGGCAGACGTGGGTGAAACGGGTGACTGAGCCTTTTCAGTCGGTTCGGTTTTAGGCGCGGTGGGCAAAGTCGGGCTAGTCGCATTGCCGGCAGCGGGGGCGCTGCTGCCGGCCGGCTGAGGGGACCCGCGGGACAGGTTTTCGTCGTGAACGATGAGTGTACCGAACATCACCCCAAACACGATGGCAGCCGCGAGGTATCCGGCCGAGGACGATACCCGCCATCCGCCCACTCCTCCGCCCAGGCCCCCCGAACTGCTTTCGAGCCACAACAGGCCACTCCGCTGCAGCGCCAGGATGAACAACAGGCCAAAGAGCAGCGTGCCGCCTCCGAATGTAACCAGGCTGGCCGCATGCCAGAAATCGATCCGCACCAGCGAGTCCGCGACCGTGTGCGTCAGCGCTTGACGGACCGTGGCCGGAACCAGCGCAGGCGTGCCCGCCTCTGGAGCGGTGGCGCCGATTGCGCATGCAAATACCGCCATTGCCAGCAGCATGGTACCGATCATCAGTAGACGGCCGAGTGTATCGGGCGGGCGGCGATACTGGGCGCCTTCCGAGAGGGAGTACGACGACCGCCGCTCATGCACGACCAGCCAGGCCAGAACGATCGGGCAGGTGATCGCCACCGCGCCCGAAAGCACCCGCCACGACCACAACGCGACCAGCGGAAATCCCAACAGTTCCAACGAGCAGAACAGCAGCCCTGACGCCGCCACGAGGAAGGCCAGGATCGCGGCCAGCCCTTTGGGGCTATCCACATCCTCGGAAGACCACAGCCAGATCAGAAAGACCATGGCGCCGACCGCGGACACAACCCAGATCCACAGAGCAATCGAAAGAAACATCAAATGAGTCATTCAACCTCTCCACATGGCTCAAAGGGGAGACACTATCAACGCACGATGAGAGGACAGGAAAGCAAGGTATTCCCCACCGCTGCACACCTTGGTACGGGACTCCCATCCGGGAGCCCAGGCAGGTGGGAATCCTGTTATCAGCAACCCACGCTACCCAAAACGGGTGCGAAACGCAAGACGCATTTTCGCCGGTACGGAGACAGAAGCCCGCGCGGAGTCGAGCGGATTCAGGTTGAGTCGCAGAGGCGAATGAAGAGGATGCGGCTATTTCCGCTTCCAGCGGACCCCGTCCTTCGAGTCCTCGAGGTTGACCCCCTTGTCGGCGAGTTCCTTGCGGATCTGGTCGGCGCGGGCGAAGTCGCGACGCTTCTTGGCCTGCGTCCGCTCGGCGACGAGCACCTCGATGGCTTCATCGGTCAAACCCTTGCGGGCAAGAAGCTCCGGCGCCACGTCGGCCTGGCGGCCGGACTTCTCCGCCCACTCCACCGCGCGGCGGGTGGGCTCGGCATCGCAATCTTCGATAACGTCGAAGACGGCGTCGAAATCGCGGAGAACGCTCAAAACGGCGTCCCGATCGCCGGAAAGAAACTTTCCCTGGTCGATGGCGGTGTTGGAGACGCGCAGCAGATCGAAGATGGGAGCGCGCGCCTCGGCGGTATTCAGGTCGTTCGCCAGCGCTTCCATGTACTCCAGGCGCGCTTTGGCTGTGGCCGCCTGAATCTCTTCATTTTCACCCGCGGGGAACGAGCCCCTGGTCACCCGCTCATGGAAGGTGCGCAGGCGCTCAATAGCGGCGCTTGCCTCGATGAGGCTGTCAAACGTGAAGTTGAGCTGGTGCCGGTAGGGCACCGAGATAAGCGCCAGGCGGATCGCGGATGCCTTGTAACCCTTCAGCAGCAGGTCGCGAAGTGTGTAGAAGTTGCCCTCGCTCTTCGACATCTTCCTGCCGTCGACAAGCAGAAAGCGCACGTGCATCCAATGGCGAGCGAAGGTCTTGTGCGTGGCCGTCTCGCTCTGCGCAATCTCGTTTTCGTGGTGCGGGAACATGAGGTCTTCGCCGCCCGCGTGCAGGTCGAAGCTTTCGCCCAGATACTGCATGGCCATGGCGGAGCACTCGATGTGCCAGCCCGGCCTGCCGCGACCGATGGGTGCGTCCCAGGATGTCTCGCCGGGCTTGACAGCTTTCCACAGGGCGAAGTCGCGGGCCGAATCCTTCTCGTACTCGTCCACATCGACCCTGGCGCCGTCTTCCATGCCGGAGAGGTCTTTCTTGCTGAGTTTGCCGTATTCGGGAAACGCGGAAAGGCGGAAGTACCAGGAGCCGTCGTCGGTTTTGTAGGCGGCGCCGGCTGCGGCAAGCTTCTGGATCAGATCCACCATCTGCGGGATGTGCTCGGTGGCGCGGGCGATCTGTTCGGGGCGCTCGACGCGCAGTGCATCCAGGTCCTCAAAGAACGCCTCGACGTACCTGGGCGTGTACTCGCCGATTGGACTGCCCGCCGCCGCGGAGTTGCGGATAATCTTGTCGTCCACGTCGGTGATGTTCATGACGTGGCGGACCTTCACACCGGAAAGCTTGAGGAAGCGGCGCAGCACGTCGATCTGGAGAAACGTGCGGAAGTTGCCGATGTGGCCGTAGTCGTAGACGGTGGGCCCGCAGGCATACATGCGCAGCGCCTCGCCGTCGTCGGGGACAAGTTCATCTACTTGTCCGGAAAGAGTGTTAAAGAGGCGAAGAGTCATCGATCGTGCGGCTTGCTCGCGAATAAGTTGCGGCCGGTTTGCGCTTTTCCGATTGTAGCAGCGGGCGATACGGCCGTCCGTGATCGAGCCATACCGCCCGCGGACGCCTACTTCGGCTTGTTCGCGGCCTCCAGCCGCCCGCCGCGGATCCATTCCAGGATCGTCCTGTACTGCTCGCTCGACTCGTTGCCGTGCCAACGCTGGCCTCCGTTGTGGGTGGCGAGGTAATCGCCGACGTTTCCGGCGCTGTCGAAGGGCCGCGTGGGTTTGATCAGGATCAGGCTCTTCTCCGGCTCGCCGATATCCACCACCCGCATCGCGTACTTATAGTTCTCCTCGCTGTCCTGGTCGGAGAACACGCCCTCGGCGTTGGGAGGCTCGAGTTTGAAGATCACGTGGCTGGCATGACAGAAGACGCAGGCTTTTCCGTCGCGGCCGGGCGTTGCCAGGATGGGCTCGATCCTGGTGACGAAATAACGGAAGTCGAGAACCGAACCGGGCTGTACGTCCCGGAGGGCCTCGCCGAGTTCCTTACCCTTGAGCACGTTCGTCGCGATGAGCTTGAGGCGGGGATTGGTGGAGTTCTGCAACACATTCATCGCCGAGCGGAAGTCGGCGCGCCTTTCCACTCCCTTGACCTTGCGTAGCGTGTCGAGAGCCGCGGCGCTCACGTTGGCGTCGGAGTCGAGCAGCGCCGCCATGACCGTATCGACCACCAAGGGGTATTCCAGCGGTTCCTTGATCTTCAACACGGCCGCATGACGGTTGAGGTAGTCCTGGTCCTGCGAGACGGCCCCGCCCGACACGCCGAAACGCCGCTTCAGGAACTGCGGATTGCCGGCCTCTTCCATAAACACTTGCAACGCGGAGTCGTTGAGGTTGGCGAAGGCGGTTTTCACGGCCTCGGCAGACTGGGGGTCCTTGAGGAAGTGCTCGAAACAGATGCGCACTGCGGCACGCGACACGTCTGTATCGGAGGAGTTCAGGCCGGCCAGCACCTGCTTCTGCAGTCCCGGCTCGTGCATCAGCGCTGTGAACGAAGAAGCGGCATCCAGCGCCTGCCCGTAGTTCTTCGGACGCGGGCTCGCCTGCAGCGTGGAACGCAGGGCATCTTCGACGCTCGACTCCTGTTGCCACGGGGACTTGTCCGGCAAGGCCGCAAGCAGGGGCAGCACCACGGCCTGGCTGTCGGGGTTGCCGTGATTCAGGATCTCGACAACCTTGTCCACCAGCTTCGGATCAGGAGCAGACGGCGAATCGAGATTGAGGACTCCCCTCTGGCCGCCTTCGTACACATAGCGCACCGTCTGGCGCACGTCGGTATTAGCGTCTTCGGAGAGGTCGAGCGCCGCCAGCGTGAATCGCGCATCGCCGGCTTCGCTGAGCGTGCTGCCAGCTTTCAGCACTTCAATCTTCATCGTGTCATCGGCGCCTTTCAGACAGGCCAGCAGGGCCTCTTCCAACTCAGGACCGGAGCTCTTGAAGAAATGGATCAGGTCGCTGTCGTTGCCGATGCGGGTCTGGAAGAAGCCGTTGTGCACGTCGTACTTGAAATCGACCGCTTCGCGATAGGGCGGATATTCGTACCCGGGGCGATGCAGATCGGGCACGCCTTCGACATACTTCGTCAGGACCGCCGGAAGCCCGATGGACACCGTGTCCGCCTTGAGCGTTGGCAAAGCATAGTGGCGAATGTGAAAATCCCAGAGCGCATTCAGGATGCCTTCGCGGCCCAGCGGCGTGGCATCGCGAAGCACCTTGGCGAGCACCTGCGCCTGGTCGCGCGCGACGGTTTCATACCCTGCGTTGATGCGGTCCTTGTCTTCTTCCGTCGCGCTGGCACGCACCCACGCAGACAAATAGCCAGTATTCTCGTCGAGCAGGTTGTAAACGCTCTCCTCCACTCCGCGCCGGACCATCGGATTCTGCTCGGTATTCAAGCGGGTAGCCAGCGCCTCCAGCGTAGCGCGCCGCACCTCGGGCTTATCCACCTGCCAGTAATACCAGCGCCAGACTCCCCCCGCGGCTTCGAAGCGTACCGCCGGAACCGGATCGTTGAGATCTCGCTCCAGCGCCGCCAGCAATTGCGGATCGTCGGTGAGGCCGCGGAAATGCTGGTTGAAGACGCGGGCCGCGCCCCAGCGCGTGCGCGCATCGGGCGATGCCAGTGCTGCTGCAAGTTGTTGGCGTCCACTCGCGGCCACATCGCCCCGCCGCGACAGCACCATGCGCAGCGCGTATGCCGAAGCGGTCTGCACCATCTTGCTTGGATCGCCCAGTCCCTTGATGAGGACCTGCACCGCGCCCGGATCGGCCATGTGGCCGAGAGAGCGCGCCGCGGCCTCGCGCGCCAGTGGTTGATCGCTGGTGGCAAGGATGTTGCGAATCTGCTTGAGCTGCGGCTCGGAAGCGAGATCCCAGAACTGGTCGAGTTGTGCGAGCAACAGAGGAAGATCGTTGACGGCGAGGGTGGCGGGCGGCGCGGGATAGGCCGCATCCCAGTTCTTCGCCTTGGTGCTTCCGGGATAGAGCGTGGACAACGCCATCACCGCAAACTGCGTGGCCCGGAACGGCGTGTTGAATCCCTGGTAAACGGGATCGCCTTCCCAACTGCCTTCCGGCCGCTGCGCGGCGAGCATCGCCTTCACGGCAACGGCCAGGTGCTCATCCGCCTCAGGCCGGCGGCCTGCCTCGGCGAGCGCCAGCACCGCGTTGTAGGAAATGAAGTCGGCAGTCCTGGCCGTCTTGTCGAATTGATACGGCCAGGCTCCTTCCGGGGTTTCGTACTCGTAAAGCTTGTCGATGAGTTTTTCGATTTGTGGCGCGTACTTCTCGTGGTTGATTTCAGAGAAGAACATGATTTTCCAGCTCAGATCAATCACGTTTTTCGGCTCCGCGGGGACGGCCAGTTGTTCGACATGATCCCGCTCGGCGAGCCATTTCTCGTCGTGGGCTTCCTTGTAGGCGAGGTCAAACGCCTGCCAGCTTTGTGTGGCGATTTCGAACGGGCTCACGTCGGGTTCGCAGCCGTCGGCTTCATCGCCGGGAAGTTCCTTCACGCCCTTGTAGTGGATTCTGAGGAACTCGGCATAGGGGACATCGAACTTCTCGCGTGGTGGATCGTGCGTCACGTTCTGCTCGAACGAGTGGGCGATTAACGGCAGCCGGCTCGACACGGTACGCGCTGTGTAGATGATGCGCACCCAGTTGGTGTTGGGCTCGCCGTAGAGCGGCCGCGCGTTGTTGTAGATGCGGTCGGTGAGGAATTCGAGGCTGGCACGCTGCGTAGGCGCATAGCCCTTCTCGATGGCTTTCAGGTAGCCGCGCGTCGTGAACTGCGTGGGATGGCAGGCGATGCACAACTGCGTTTCGGAGTGCTGCATCGTGGTGCGCAGCGCGATTGCGCCGCGGCGTGGCGTATTCGAGAGCCAGCTATCTCCCATGTTGACCAGGAAGTCCATCCCCGCACGCACAGCCTGGTGGGGATCTCTGTACGGCGGGACGCCATACATATAGGTGTGCAGTTGGTAAGCGGGATGATTCGCGGCGACGCGCACGTAGTATTCGTGGCCCGGCTGCAGGATGCGCGTGCGGAACCGGTAGAGGCCCGGGTAATTCTGCGTGGCTTCGACCTTATAGACGAATGCGCCGTCTGTAAACGGGACAACGTCGGGTTGACCGTCGGAGTCCTTGCCCAACTGAAAGATGTCCACGTCGTACGGCACATCGCGATCGGTTACGTTGAGGGCGAAGTAGACCAGCCTCGGCTCGTTCTCGCGGAAGGTAAAGCGAAACCACTGGAAACCTTTGAGCATGGCCGCGTACGCGTCCTCGTTTTTGGAGGGAGCGTAGGGCCGCTCGTCGGCGGCGCCGAAGATGGTCTGGCCCAACTCGAAAGGCTGCGCGGTTTGCCATGTGCCATTCGGGGCAGCGGCGATCACGCCCCGCTGCAACTTCGCGGCGCCGGCCGGAGTGGACTCCGCAAGCTGCTTCATCGTTGCGGTAATTTCCGGAAAGCCCACTCCCCTTTCCGCGGAGAGATGCGCCTTCACCGGCCCGGCAGCGCGCGGCCGGAGGGTGAGGTAGAAATCGAGATCGGCCGGATGGAGCCACTTGGATTCGACGTCGCCCTGGGCGTCGCTGATCGTGACATGAACGGCGTCGGTGCCCTGGAGTTGAGCGGGATCCTTTACGCTGATGGTGACTGCATAGGTTACGCCCGCGCGGGCTGCGCCCAATTCCACCGTGCGGCCGGATGACCGCGAGTTCTGGCCGGCCTGGACGCCCTTGCCGGAATTGAAGCCCGCGACAATAATCCATGCGGTCAAAGCGAGCGGGATAACCGCCAGGCAGGCGGCAAGACGAATCTTCGACGTGAAACCCATGAATGACCTCGCGAATAGAAAGAACCGGGGACACCGGGAAGCAGGATATCAAGACAGAAACTATATATCCATTGGCAAAAGACGTGCAAAGTGACACCGCGCGGGAAAATGGAGCGCGCTCGCCACTCCGGATCCGCGGTTCGTCACTTCCCTGTTGCTTTCCCAAATGAGCCGTGCAAGGCTGGCTTTCTGTTGGAAACCCAAAGGTCGGCTTTCCCACGAAGTCCCCATCAGACGGGGCTGTCACATGAAAGAAAAACCTGACGTACTGTAGGGCACGCTGGGCATCTCCATCCCCGAGTTGAAGGATTAGCAAGCTTCCGGAATTTTCCGGTACGCGTCGATCCATGGTTTCAGGTCAGTGAACCTGACCGGTTGCGCCCAGCCGGCGCGGATCGCGTTCAAGCCGGTTACGCCGAACTACTTTGCCGTGCTCGGCGTGGCGCCGCAATTGGGGCGCACGTTCGATCCAAACGACACGACGCCCGGCTTTAATCTCGAAGTGGTCATCAGCGACGGGCTTTGGAAAAGGGCTTTCGGAGGAGACCCGCAGATACTGGGGAAAACGCTACGCCTCGACAACGATGCGTACCGCGTGGTCGGGGTCATGCCTGAAGGCTTTCGCGACCAGGGCCGGTTCCCCGAAGAGCGCAATACCGAGCTGTGGGCGGGAACGGGATTTGCCGCAGCTCCGGCGCCGGATCCAGCCCGCAATTCACGTCTGCGCCTCAAGACGATCGCGCGGCTGAGACCGGGCCTGACAATCGAGGCCGCGCAAGTCCATCTCAATGCCTTGGTGGCCTCGCTGAAGAAACAGTACCCGGGCGAATACCCGGCCCAGGGCGCTTGGACCGTGCGCATCATACCGCTGAGCGAGAGCCTGGTCGGCGACGTTCGCCAGTCGCTCATGCTTTTGCTGGGCGCCGTCGGGCTGGTCCTGCTCATCGGCAGCGTGAACGTTGCCAATCTCCTGCTGGCGCGCGCCAGCGCCAGAGGCCGCGAGATTGCCGTGCGGCAGGCGCTTGGAGCGAGTCGTACCCGCCTGGTGCAACAGTTGCTCAGTGAGAGCCTGTTGCTGTCGCTGATGGGCGGCCTTGCCGGAATCACGATTCTGCTTGGGACCAGGAAGCTGCTGCTGCAGCTTGTCCCGGATAGCTTTCCACGGCTCAATGACATTTCAATAAACTGGAGCGTCCTGGTCTTTGCGCTTCTTGTATCGCTGGCGTCCGGAGTCGTTTTCGGGCTCGCGCCCGCGTGGCTGGCCGGCCGCCTGGATGTGAACGGGATCCTGCGGCGCGAAGGGCGGGGATCCGCCGGTTCGTCCCAACGGACTCGCGCCCGCCGCGTATTGGTGGTGGGAGAACTAGCCGTGTCGCTGGTGCTCATGATTGCGGCGGGGCTTCTGCTGCGCAGCTTCTGGGACCTTTTCCGGGTGCAACTCGGATTCCGCCCAGAACACGTGATGGCGGTTCAGACCTGGCTGCCAGTGCCCAACGACCCCAAGACCGATATCTATGGAACTGCAACCAAGGAGGCGCCCCTGGTACGCGAGATTCTTCGCCGCAGCAGAACGCTACCGGGCGTGGAGGAGGCGGCGATCGGCGATCTGGCCGCGCTTCCCCTCGGACACAGGCGCTACGATCTCAACCGTTTCTCGCTGATCCGAGAAGATCAACCCCTCCCGGAGAACCAGGCCCCGCTGATCGAAACGACGATTGTCTCGCCAGAGTATTTCCACCTGCTGGGCATGTCGCTGCTTCGAGGCCGGCTGTTGGGGGATCGGGATCTCGAGAGTACGTCCCCGGTTGCGATCGTCAATGAGGCCGCGGCGCACATCTACTGGCCCAACGAGAATCCGCTGGGCAAGCATCTCAAGTTGAATCCGACGCAGAAGGAGTGGACAACCGTGATGGGGGTGATTGCCGATGCGCGCACCGAATCGATCGACGATCCGGGCATTCCGCAGGTTTACCTCAGCATCTATCAGCGGCGCGCAAAAGACCTGGCGATCTTTCTGCGCGGGCAACTGGATCGCGGAGCCATCCCGGAGCAACTCCGCGAGCAGGTGCAGGCAGTCGACGCGGAACTTCCGGTGTTTGGAGCGAAGACGCTCGATGATGCGCTGATCGCTTCGCTTGCGGCAAGACGATTCTCGATGGAGATGGTCGCCCTGTTCGCAGGCACCGCGCTCCTGCTGGCTGCACTTGGAATCTATGGGACCATCTCGTACGTCATCAGCGAACAGACTCACGAGATCGGCATTCGGCTCGCTCTCGGAGCGCAACGCGGCAGGATCCTAAAAATGGTTGTGCGCCAGGGACTTGCGCTCGCGATTGCGGGAGCAGCGCTGGGGCTGGCAGCCGCGTTCATCGTGTCGCACCTGATGGCCGGTTTGCTCTATGGCGTGGCACCCCCACCGATCTGCCCACGTTTGCCGCGGTTACAGTTGTGCTCACGTCGGTAGCCCTGGCCGCAACGTATTTACCCGCACGGCGCGCCATGCGGGTGGACCCGCTGACGGCGCTGCGCTATGAGTAGGAGACAAAATCCCCGGAGCCGCACCGCCCGCCGGCGAATGCGTTCCGGGAGCCTGGACTTGTTCATCTTCTGTGAAGCAATCCAGCGTTTTAGTCCGAAGTTCCTTTGACTTAAAAGCGATAAGGTGCGTGTATTCAGTGAAGTAACAGGAAATTGCGAAGCCCTGTTCTGGGTACATCTAT
>Ga0335077_10011028_pt1 | contig 11298 bp, 11 predicted proteins | sample Lox_Sample_31_FD_207151 | JGI IMG/M metagenome (GOLD analysis project Ga0335077, IMG submission 207151) | Soil microbial communities from Loxahatchee National Wildlife Refuge, Florida, United States - Lox_Sample_3.1 | ecosystem: Environmental > Terrestrial > Soil > Wetlands | place: USA...
CCATGCCGGTGACCACGTCCAGGGTGGGCGCGGAGACGCGGCCGTCCAGCAGCCGCCGGGCCAGGCCGCTCCTGGCCGCCGTGGGGCTGGTGGCGTCGGTCAGCGCCCGGCGCACGCCCGGCTCCCGGTCGAGCAGGTGGGTCACCGCGAACAGCTCCTCGCCGAGCACCGCCGGGTCGGCCCCGCCGGCCAGCGCGGCCGTCAGCCGTTCGCGCGCCATGACGAAGGACCCGCGGCTGGCGCCCCTCATCGCAGCGCCTCCCGCGGGCGGCCCGCAGGTATGCGGCGGCTGGTCATCGGGCGGCGCTTTCGGCCTGCTGATCCAGCTCGTCGAGGAAGCGCTCAACGATGCGCCGCTGCCTGGCCTCGTCGGTCAGCGACTCGCCCACCACGCGGCCGGCGAGGTCCACCGCGAGCCCGCCGACCTCGGTCTTGAGCGACTGGATCGCCTGCTGGCGGTCCGCCTCGATCTGGACATGCGCCGCCTCGACCAGGCGCCGGGCTTCCGCCTGTGCCTGTTCGCGCATCTCGGCGATGATCTGTGCCCCCTGCTCGCGCGCCTCCTCGCGCAGCCGGGCCGCCTCGTGCCTGGCCTCGGCCAGCTGCTCCCGGTACCTGGCGAGGGTCGCGTTCGCCTCGGCCTGGGCCTCCTCGGCCCGCTGCAGGCCGCCCTCGATCTTGTCGGTCCGTTCGGCGAGCGTCTGGTTGAGCCTGGGCAGCAGGACCTTCCAGAGCGCGAAGAAGATGATGCCGAACGTGAGGAGACCGACGATGAGCTCGGTCAGGTTCGGGATCAGTGGGTTCTCAAGCTGTTCGGCCGCTAGGTGCACCATGGCGGCTACCTCCCCGTCGGGCGTTATCTGGTGCTGAGGAAGAACGGGACGGCGATGCCGATCAGCGCCAGCGCCTCGGTCAGCGCGAAACCGATCCACATGTAGGTGGTGATCCGGCCCGTGGCCTCCGGCTGCCGGGCCATGGCCTCGATGGCGTGCCCGAAGACCAGGCCGATGCCGATACCCGGGCCGATCGCGGCCAGTCCGTACGTGATCTGCCCCAGCCCGATGATCTGCAGTGTGTTGTGGGTGGCCGCGAGAACGGTCGCCGTGTGGTCCATGTCTGTCGTTTTCCTTTCCGGCCGGCAGCTCTGTCCGCCGGGGGTTGAGTGAGTCGGTTAGTGGGACGTCTCCAACGCGTCGGCGATGTAGAACGAGGTGAGCGTGGCGAAGATGAATGCCTGCAGCGCCGTGATCAGCACCTCGAGGCCGGTCAGGATGATCGTCAGCACGAACGACGTAACCGAGAACAGCAGGCCGATCGAGAAGCTGAACAGGTACCAGGACGCCAGCCCGAACACCAGCAGCAGCAGGTGCCCGGAGAGCATGTTGGCGAAAAGCCGGATCGCGAGCGTGAACGGGCGCACCAGGATGTTCGAGAACAGCTCGACCGGGGCCAGCAACGGCAAGATCCACCAGGGCGCCCCCTCGGGCACCGCCATCCGCTTGAAATAGCCGATGGGCCCCTTGGCCCTGATCCCGATCGTGATGTAGGTGACCCACACGACGAAGGCGAGCCCCGCCGGGAACGCGATCTTGGACGTCGCCGGGAACTGGATCAGCGGGATCAGGCTGAACAGGTTCATGATCCAGACGAAGAAGAAGATGGCGACGATGAAGGGCAGGTACTTATCGCCCTTCCGGCCCAGCTGCTGCCGCAGGATCTGGTCCCGGACGAACAGCACGCCCAGCTCGCCGAGATTCTGCGTGCCCCGGGGGACGACCTTCGGCTTCCGGAACGCCACGTAGAAGAAGACCAGGATGATGGCCGCGGCCAGCACGGCGAGCACGACGGGCTTGGTGATAGCGATGCCGCCGACGGTGAAGATCGGCCTGAAGTAGAAGTTCTCGATCGACGGCGCCGGGTAGCCACAGCCGCTGAAGATGTGGCATCCGCTGGCCGTGCTCATGACGGATACGTCACTCACCGTTGGCTCCCTGCGGCAGCCACCCGGGCGTGCCCGGGCGGCAGGTCAATGCGATCACGACCGGGTGACCCGGAAGATGATGAGGGCGATCGCGCTGGCCAGGCCGGCCAGCATCCCGATCGGGAACAGCACCGGCCAGCCGGTCCAGCGGGCGGCCAGCCAGCCGACGAAGCCGTACAGGGCCATGCCGCCGATCATGTAGGACAGATACGCCCAGCCTTCGCTCGGCGGGCGCGGCTGGGAGGGATCCCGCTCGCCCTTCGACGCCCCACGGCCGTTCACCGGGCACCTCGCCGGGCCTGCTGTCCGCACATGCGGATGCGCCTGCCATGGGCCGCGGTCCCCCGCCCTGCGGTCCGGTCGTGTTCACGGGTCACCGGTCTCTGTCCGGCTCGACGTACGGGATCTTCATCCGCAGCGATGAGATCATCTGCGCCGCGGTGTAGGCGATCACGCAGACGATGACCGTCAGCCCGAAGAACTTGCCATTGAAGGCGGTCGAATTCTGGAAGACACTGAGCAGGATGATCAGGACGATGATCTTGACCAGGAAGGTGCCGACCGCCGCCGCCATCATCGCCTGCGGGCTCACCTTCGCCGCCCGGCCGACCACCAGCACGCTGATCCCGAAGAAGACGATCACCAGCGCGACCCCGAGCGCGGCGCCGAGCAGTCCCTTGGCGCCGCCCAGGACGCCGCCCAGCACGATCATGAGCAGCGCAACAGGAGCTGTGAGCAGGGCGGAACGCCGCAGGATCACGGCATAGTACGCCGACATCTACCTAGCTCCGGGGGCTCGATGGTCGCACTCATGGCCTGCACGTGCGCCAGACCATCCCCGCTCCGCGAGCGGCTCAGAGCAGCCACGACACAGGAGTGGCGCGTGTGCGCCGCCACGTGTGCGAAAGGTATCACGAACCCCTCACTCGTCCTTGAGTCGGCTGCTTTGTGAAAGATATCACAAGCTCCCTGACGCGATCTTCGCCAGGTCACCGCTTGTTAAAGAGCAGGCCTTCAGCGGCCCAAACAGAGACCCACAGCACCGCCGGAAACCAGGGCGGCGATCACGCTGGCCGGGCCGCCGTCACGGGCTTGGGTCAGGCCACCCTCACGGGCCTTGGGTCAGGCTCCGTCACGGGCTCGGATCAGGCCGCCGTCACGGGCCTTGGGCCGGGCAGCCGTCAGGGCTTGGATCGGGCAGCCGTTATGGCTAGGGCCGGCCACCGTCACCGCCTGGCCGGGCTGCCGTCACGGCCTGGGCCGCGTGGGGGGGGTCGGCGGCGCGGGCGGCCACGGCGGGGAGGGCTGCGACGGAGCGGCAGGCCACGGCGGGGAGGACGCCTGGGGCGAGGACGGCCATGGCGGGGAAGGCTCCTGCGGCGCGGACGGCCAGGGGGAGTCCTGGGCCGAGGATGCCCAGGGTGAGGAGGACTCCGGCGGCGCGGGCGGCCATGGTGGGGAAGGCTCCTGCGGCGCGGGCGGCCAGGGGGAGTCCTGGGCCGAGGATGGCCAGGGTGAGGAGGACTCCGGCGGCGCGGGCGGCCACGGCGGGGACGTCTGGGCTGCGGGCGGCCACGGCGACGGGGCGGGCTCCGGTGGGCCGCCCGGCCACGAGGCCGGCTGGGCGCCCTGCGGGCCCCCGGGGGCTGGGCCGGTGCCGGATGCCGGGTCGGGCGCAGCGGGATAGAGCGCCGCCTGCGGTGGGGGCGGGGCGGGCAGCCAGGCCGGGGATCCGGGCCCGGACGGTGAGGTGGCGGCCGGGACTGTGGGGCGGTGCGCCGGGGCGGGTGAAGCCGGCGTGGGGTCTTGCCGCGCCGGTGCGCGCGGCGTGGGGCCGGGCCGGGCCGGCGTGCGCGGCGTGGGGCCGGGCCGGGCCGGCGTGCGCGCCGCGGGGCGGCGGGCGTGCGCTCCGGTGGGCGATGTCTTAGCCGACGGCGCCCGCGCCCACGGACGCAGCCGCGGCATCGACACGAACAGCAGCGCCAGCATCGCGCCCACGGTGACGATGACCAGCACGATCAGGGGGGTCTGGGCGATCGACAGCCAGACCACGCTGCCCGCGAAAAGGGCCGCCCACAGATACATGATCAGGACGCTGGTCCGGTGCGAGTGGCCGATGTCGAGCATGCGGTGATGCAGGTGCTTGCGGTCGGGCGCAAACGGCGACATGCCCTTCCGGGTCCGGCGGATCACCGCCATGAGCAGGTCCGCGTAGGGGATGAGCATGATCGCGGCCGGCAGCAGCAGCGGCAGGATCGCGCCGAACCGGTTGATCGCCGTGCCGGCGGCATAGTCGGTGAGCGATCCGGGATCGAGTGAGGCCAGGCTGGAGATCGGCGCGTAGGCCAGCAGGAGCCCGATCAGCATCGCGCCGGTATCGCCCATGAAGATGCGCGCCGGGTGGTAGTTGTGCGGCAGGAACCCGAGGCAGATCCCGGCCAGGACGGCGGACGCCAGGGCGGGCCCGGCCTGGTCCGGCAGGCCGAGCCGGTGGGTGAGCGTGAAGTAGTAGGCGAAGAAGGCCGCGGCCCCGATCCCGACGATCCCGGCGGCCAGCCCGTCCAGGCCGTCGATGAAGTTGACCGCGTTGATGGTGATCACCACGACCAGGATGGTGACCGCGATCTGCTGATCGCTGGTGAGGCCGAGGGTGGTCCCGTGGGGGGCGGGCAGCCAGGTAACCTCGGCGCCGCTCCAGACCAGGATCACGCCCGCCGCCACCTGCCCGGCCAGCTTGCTGACCACGCCCATCCCCCAGCGGTCATCGACGAAGCCCATGACCACGACCAGGCCCCCGGCCAGCAGCAGGCCCCTGGCCATGTTCGTGTCCGCGAAGACGCTGTTCAGGGACGGCAGCCGGCTCGCCACCACCAGCGCGGCGGCCAGCCCGGCGTACATGGCGAACCCCCCGAGCAGGGGGGTCGGGACCACGTGAACGTCCCGGTCGCGGGCGGCGTGCATCGCGCCGACCGCGATCGCGAATCGCCGCACGAGCGGCGTCAGCACATAGGTGACGGCTGCGGCCACCAGCAAGGTCAGAACGTATTCACGCATCGCCTCACCACGGCCCGGCTGGGTCTGCGTGCATCACGGTCCACTTTAGGGCACCCCGGCCCGGGACGTGCGCATGTGGTCGCGCCGCCTGTGATCACGGGCCCGCACATGTCAGCACCGCGGCCCGGCCGGGTGATCCCCGGCCAGCGGCCCCGGTCCCCTACTCGGCGGCCGCACCATCGGCCGCCGAGCCACCGGGCGCCGCCCCGCCGGGCGCCGCGCCGTCCGCCGCCGTACTGTCCGCCGCCGTACTGTCTGCCGCCGTACTGTCTGCCGCCGTACTGTCCGCCGCCGTACTGTCCGCCGCCGTACTGTCCGCCGCCGCGCCGTCGGGCGCCGCACGGTCCGCCGCCGTACTGTCCGCCGCCGCGCCGTCGGGCGCCGCACGGTCCGCCTCCGTGCCGGCCACCGCCATGCCGTCCGCCGTGCTGTCCGTGGCCGCGCCGCCGGGCGCCGCGCCGCCATCGTCTTCCATCCACTCTTCGTCGACGGCCAGGGTAACGACCTGCCGGAGGCGCGCAACGGAGATCACCCCCGGCCGCAGCAGCTTGGGGATGGGGCCGGTCAGGTCCACGATCGTGGACGGGACATCGGCGGAACAGGGCCCGCCGTCCAGGTACACCGCGACCGCCTCGCCCAGCTGCGCCTCCGCGTCGGCCGCCGTGGTCGCGGGCGGGGAGCCCGAGCGGTTGGCGCTGCTCACCGCCAGCGGGCCCGTCTCCTTGAGCAGCTCGAGCGCGAGCTCATGCAGGGGCATCCGGACCGCGACCGTGCCCTTGGTGTCCCCCAGATCCCAGATCAGGCTCCGGTTGGCCCGCAGCACCAGGGTGAGGCCACCCGGCCAGAACTCGTCGATGAGGTCCTTGCCGAACGCACCCAGGTCCTCGACCAGTGCGGTGGCCGCGCGCACGGTGCCGACCAGCACCGGCGGGGGCATCTGGCGGTCCCGCCCCTTGGCCGCGAGCAGGGCCGTCACGGCGGGCGGCGAGAAGGCGTCCGCGGCCAGCCCGTACACCGTGTCCGTCGGGATCACGGCCAGGTCGCCCTTGCGCAGCGAGGCGGCCGCCTCGGCCAGGCCCGTCACCCGCTGCGCCGGGTCGGTGCAGTCATACCGTTCGCTCATGCCAGCCCATCTTTCCATGCATTTGCCTGTGCCCATCGCAGCCGCTCGGGCCCCTCACCCGGCCACGACCTCAGGCCCGGATCCACCGAGCCGGGCGGTGACGAAACGGTCCCGCCCGGCCAGGTCCTTGTGGTTGCGGGTGTCCCGCCAGCCCTGCTCTTCGGCGAATATCCAGTAAACCGCCGCGCCCTGCGGCGCGCCGTGCTCCACCGCCACCAGCCCGCCGGGCCGCAGCAGCCGCCGCGCTGCCTCCTCGATGATCCGGACGGCGTCCAGCCCGTCCTCGCCGCCCCAGAGCGCACCGGCCGGGTCGTACTCGGCGACCTCGGGCGGGACGGTGGCACCGACCGGTATGTACGGCGGGTTGCTGATCACCAGATCCACGGCACCACCCAGCGACGGCAGGGCGCCGGCGAAGTCGCCCGCGTCGAGAGTTACCCGGCCACGGGTGTGCGGGGCGCTGTCGGCCCACCGCGCGATGTTGCGCTCCGCCCATTGCCGGGCCAGCGGGTCGGCCTCCACCGCGTGCACCCGTGCGCGCGGCACCTCCTGCGCGATCGCCAGCGCGATCGCCGCGCTGCCGGTGCCCAGGTCCGCCGCCACCGGCTCGGCCACGTCCATGTCCGTGAGCTCGTCGATCGCCCAGCCGGTCATGACCTCGGTCTCGGGGCGGGGCACGAACACCCCCGGCCCCACCTGGAGTTCCAGGTAGCGGAAATAGGCGAGGCCGGTGATGTGCTGGAGCGGCTCCCGCGCCTCCCGGCGGGCGACCTCGTTCCAGAACCGCGGGTCGAAGTCGCGGTCGGGTACCAGCTGCAGCTCGCCGCGGCCGACCCCGTGCACGTGTGCGGCGATCATCTCGGCGTCCGCGCGCGGCGAGTCGACCCCGGCCTCGGCCAGCCGGGCCGTGGCGGCGGCGATCTCGTCCAGCAGCAGCGTCACGCTGATGGCCTCCCTCGCGGGCGCTTCGCATGGTCGCGCCGGAGGCGCGCCAGATGACACTGCGGGAGGCCGGCCCCCGGCGCCGGGACACCGCTGACGCTGGGTCGTGCCGGAGGCGCGCCAGCAAGCGCCGTGGCCCGGCGCCTGCGGCGCCCCGCGTCAGGCCCCATGCTCGCCGGCCGCGCGGTCCGACCGGTCGCCCTCCACCAGCGCCTGGATGACCGCGTCCAGGTCGCCGTCCAGCACCTGGTCGAGGTTGTGGGCCTTGTAGCCGACCCGGTGATCGGAGACCCGGTTCTCGGGGAAGTTGTAGGTACGCACCCGCTGGGAGCGGTCCACGGTCCGGACCTGGCTGCGCCGCTCGGCCGCCGCCTGGGCCTCCGCCTCCGCCTGCGCCTGGGCGAGCAGCCGGGCGCGCAGGATCCGCAGCGCCTGCTCCTTGTTCTGCAGCTGGCTCTTCTCGTTCTGAACGGAGACCACGATCCCGGTCGGCAGGTGGGTGATGCGCACCGCGGAGTCGGTGGTGTTCACGCTCTGGCCGCCGGGCCCGGACGAGCGGAACACGTCGATCCGCAGATCGGCGGGATCGATGGTGACGTCCACCGGATCGGCCTCCGGCATCACCAGCACCCCGGCCGCGGACGTGTGGATGCGGCCCTGGGACTCGGTCACCGGCACCCGCTGTACCCGGTGCACGCCGCCCTCGTATTTCAGGCTGGCCCACACGCCGTCGGCTCCCGCCCTCGGTGCCTTGACCGCCACGGTCGCGTCCTTGTACCCGCCCAGGCCGGTCATGGTGGCGTCGAGTATCTCCGTTTTCCAGCCCCGGCGCTCGGCGTAGCGCAGGTACATGCGCAGCAGGTCGCCGGCGAACAGGGCGGACTCCTCGCCGCCCTCCCCCGCCTTCACCTCGAGGATGACGTCCTTGCCGTCGCTGGCGTCGCGGGGAACGAGCAGGTCCCGCAGCCGCTGCTCGAGCCCGGCGCGCCGCTCGGCGATCTGCTCGGCCTCGGCCGCGAAGGAGGCGTCCTCACCGGCGAGCTCGCGGGCCGTGTCCTCGTCGGCGGCCGCGTGCTGCCACTCCCGGTAGGTGTTCATGACGGGCGTGAGCTCGCCGTAGCGGCGCCCGAGCGCCCGCGACCGCTCGGGGTCGGCGTGCACGGCGGCGTCGGCGAGGTCGCGCTCCACCTGGGCGTACTCCTCGGCCAGTTCAGCGAGCCGCTCGAACACCGTGTCTTTGCCTCCTCCCGGCATGGTCCTCCCGTCGACAGACGAGATCACCGCGCCGGAACCGCAACAGCCGTCCAGGCGCGGTGATCTGTGGGAGCTACTTGCTGCCGGCCGCCTTCTTGCCGAACCGGCGCTCGAAGCGGGCCACCCGGCCACCGGTGTCGAGGATCTTCTGCTTGCCGGTGTAGAAGGGGTGGCAATTCGAGCAGACATCGGCGTGGATGACGCCGTTGCGCGCTGTCGACCGCGTGGTGAAGGTGTTCCCGCAGGTGCAGGTCACCGTGGTCTCCACGTAGTCGGGGTGAATGTCAGGCTTCACTTCACTACTCCTGCCTTGGTCGGTCGCCGGGTCGCCGCGGCGGAGGCCGCCGGGCGTGAACCGGTACCGCGCTGTGTCGGCTAACTAGTGTGCCAGACCCCAGAACGCGTTCCGGGGCCCGGAGATTCCCGTCGCGATCAGCCGCTGACCGTGGTCTTCTGCACCTGGAGCAGGAACTCGGCGTTGCTCTTGGTGCCCTTCATCCGCTCCATGAGCACCTCCAGTGCCTGCTGCGGCTCGAGCGCGTGCAGCACCCGGCGGAGCTGCCAGACGATCTTCAGCTCTTCGGGGGTCATCAGCAGGTCTTCCTTGCGGGTGCCGGAGGCGTCCACGTCCACGGCGGGGAAGATCCGCTTGTCGGCGAGCTCACGGCGCAGCCGCAGCTCCATGTTGCCGGTCCCCTTGAACTCTTCGAAGATCACCTCGTCCGCGCGGGAGCCGGTCTCGATCAGGGCGGTGGCCAGGATCGTGACCGAGCCGCCGTGCTCGATGTTGCGCGCCGCGCCGAAGAACCGCTTCGGCGGGTAGAGGGCGGTCGAGTCCACGCCGCCGGACATGATCCGCCCGCTGGCCGGGGCGGACAGGTTGTAGGCGCGCCCGAGCCGGGTGATCGAGTCGAGCAGGACGACCACGTCGTGGCCCATCTCGGCCAGGCGCTTGGCCCGCTCGATGGCGAGCTCCGCCACGGTGGTGTGGTCCTCGGACGGCCGGTCGAAGGTCGAGTAGATGACCTCGCCCTTGACCGTGCGCTGCATGTCGGTGACCTCCTCGGGCCGCTCGTCCACGAGCACGACCATGAGGTGGCATTCGGGGTTGTTCTTGGTGATCGCGTTGGCGATGGCCTGCAGGATCAGCGTCTTGCCCGCCTTCGACGGCGACACGATGAGGCCGCGCTGGCCCTTGCCGATCGGGGCGAACAGGTCGATGATCCGCGTCGTCATGTTGGCCGGGTCGCTCTCCAGCCGCAGCCGCTCCTGCGGGTACAGCGGCACCAGCTTGGCGAACTCCGGCCGCGCCCGGGACTGCTCCGGGTCGAGCCCGTTGACCTTGTCGAGCCGGACCAGGGCGTTGAACTTCTCCCGCCGCTCGCCCTCGCGGGGCTGGCGGACCGCACCCTCAATGACGTCTCCCTTGCGCAGGCCGTGCTTGCGCACCTGCGAGAGCGAGACGTACACGTCGTTGGATCCCGGCAGGTAACCGGTGGTGCGGATGAACGCGTAGTTGTCGAGCACGTCGAGGATGCCGGCGATCGGGATGAGGACGTCGTCCTCGGTGATCACGGGCTCAGCGTCCCCGCCGCGCTCACCGCGGCGGCGGTTGCGGTTGCGGAACCGGTCCCGGTTGCGGCGCCCGCCCCGGCCGTCGGAGTCGTCGTCACCGCGGCCGCCCTGGTCCTGCTGGCCGGCCTGGCCGCCGCGCTGGCCGCCCTGATCCTGGCGCTGCTCGGCGGCCTCGCCGCCGCGCGGCTGGTCGTCTCGCCTGCCGTTGTTGCGCCGCCGCCGGTCACCACGCTGGCCGTCGCCGCCCTGGTGGCCGTCGGCGCGCTGGGCATCGCCGTCCTGGGCATCCCCGCGCTGGGCGTCACCGCGCGGCTCGTCGCCGCCCGGGCCCGCGGTGCCCGTCCCGCCGGGAGCAACGGGCGAGGCGTCCGCGCCCGCGGCCCGGCCGGCCGTCCCCGGCTGCTCGAAGGTCAGCTGGCTGTCGGCGCCGCCACCGCCGGCAGCACCCTCCCGCGGCGCGCTCGCTGGTGCTCCCAAGCCGGAAGCCGCTGGATAGGTGCCCTCCCCCTGGCCCTGCTGAGTGGTTCTGTCTGGTTCCATATCGTCCTGCTCACGGTGGCGAGGCGCGTCGGCTCCCGCGGACGCGACCCGCTGGGCTGAATTATCGAGTGCCGCACCCCGGCGGGTGGCGTGCGGGGCGGCCGGCTGGCCGCCTTGCCGGTTCTGGATTGCCTCCACGAGCTGGCTCTTGCGCATCCGGGCGGTCCCGGTGATCCCCATGGACTGCGCCATCCGTTGCAGTTCTGGCAGGAGCATGCCAGACAGCCCGGTGCTTGCGCCACGGCCTGGCTGGCCACCCGCCGGCTCAGCATCCGGCCCTGCCGCCCGGGCCGGGCCTGATCCGCCCTGCCCCGCGGGGTCACGCGTTACCGGATCCGTGGACCCGGCCGTCGCCGCGGTGGCGGGCTGGAGATCAGGGGTTTCCGGCTGAGTCGGGCTTCCCGCGGGCGCGGCCGGGGAGCCGGTGAGGGGATCGGTGGGTTCGCTGCTCACAAGGGGTCCTTCCCAGAGCGCGGGTTCCGGCCGTTAGGGGTGGCCGGACCCGGTGTCGCGGCCCGGTGAACTGGCCGGGCCAGGTTGTGCACCAGCTGCCTTATCGCGCCGCCTCGGTGTCCGGCGGGCTCCTGCACGCCTAACCCGGTGTCTGCGGGTGAGGCAGAAGGGCCGAAACGGTCCCGGGCGGCCGGGGCGGCTGCCCGGATCTCCGCTCCTTTCCCGGTTCTCCGTGCCACTTTCGCGGTTGGCGTATGCGGCTACGAAGAGGTGGCCCGGGATGTTGACGGAGAATCACTGGCTGCGGCCGGCCGTGCGGCCGACGGCGCAGCAAATGACAGGCGAGCACCTGTCCCCTCAGCGGGGCACCTGGTGC
>Ga0335077_10011029_pt1 | contig 11296 bp, 10 predicted proteins | sample Lox_Sample_31_FD_207151 | JGI IMG/M metagenome (GOLD analysis project Ga0335077, IMG submission 207151) | Soil microbial communities from Loxahatchee National Wildlife Refuge, Florida, United States - Lox_Sample_3.1 | ecosystem: Environmental > Terrestrial > Soil > Wetlands | place: USA...
CCAGGCCCTCACGAAACTGGGCCACGAAAACATGCCCATCGTAATCGGCGGCGTCATTCCACCGCAGGACTACGATGAACTTTACAGGGACGGGGTTCTTGCCATCTTCGGACCGGGTACGGCCATCCCGACGGCTGGGCTCAAAATTCTGAAGATTCTGGAAAACGCTCTGACCGCAATGGAATCACGTTAAGAAGGAGGACATAAGGATGCGCCCACCTGCGCTGTTCCTCGATCAACTCGCGTCGTTGCCCGCGGTTTACCGGGCGGTGATCCCGCCCGCCTACGAAGACCGGCAAGCTCACATGAACATGCGCTGGTACCTGGCCCTCTACGACGAGGCGGGGGACGCGATGTACCCGATGCTCGGGCTAACGGCGGATTACTTTGCGTCGTCGGGCGCGGGCGGCTTCGATCTTGAGCATCACCTTTGGTATCCCTCTGAAGTGCGCATCGGGGACAGCGTGGTGATCAGGGTCCGCATGCTCGCCCGGAGCTCGAAGCTTTTCCACTACATGATGTTCATGGTAAACGAGACCCGGGGCGTGCTCTCTTCGCTTTTCGAGTGCGTGCATGCTCATGCCGACCTCAGAACCAGACGCACCGCCCCCCTCCCGGCCCAGGTGGCGGCCCAGATCGACGCCCTCATCGCCGAACACGGTTCGCTGACCTGGCCGGCGCCGGTTTCGGGGTCCATGGGCCTTAAACCAGCCTTCAGCGAGTGACGAGAGAACCGTGAGGACGCGCATTCCTCACAAATAGTGCGAGGGAGGTATGAAATTCGCTTGCCGACGACAGAACGTAGTGTTGCAACAGCGAGAAATGAAGCGATTAATTCTGGAGGCAGTGTCGGTCCGTCCGGCCTTGGTCACCCAAACTGGTCGCGAGACGGAAAATGTCTCTTTTCGACAGCTTCATCGGAGAAGTGCGGCTTTTTACCGTTTGCGCGTTTCGGATCGGAAGCTGGAATCGTTGGTAAGCCTCAAGGACATTCATCGAGTCAATATTGGCCCTTGGACGGGCCTCGCAACAGACTTACGTTGCCAATACCCTCTGTGCTGGTCGAGCGTTGAATCGTGGAACTTTCCAATTCGAGCCCCGTAGCCGGTTGCTGCAATCTGGCTCTGCGGACTGGCCACATTGCCGTGCTAAGCGTGCTGCTGGGCGATATCCCCGGTGCGGACTTTTGGCGAATCCCAGTTGGCAACTCATTTGCTGATTTCCTTGACAGGGAAAATGGCCGTAGATTAATCTACGACCGACGCAGTCTTTATTTTAAGCCATTAGTTGCGACTGAGTCGCAGGAAAGGAGGGAGGATGGTGAGTTTATCTAGTTGCAACTCATTCGCAACTGACTACGGAGTCCTCAAGTTGGAACGCCGCTCGCTGCTGGCTGAGCTGATGTCCAAAGGTGTCCGGCTCACGGCCCAGCGCCGGGTGCTGGTTGAGATCATACAAACCGCGACCGCGCATCTTGATGTGGCAGCCCTCTTGAAGGAGGCACAGAAGCGCGAGCCGAGCATCAACCGAGCTACGGTGTATCGTACTATCGATCTCCTAAAAAAGCTGCGACTAGTGGATGAGCTTGATCTGATGCACCTGAACGGCGAAAAGCACTACTACGAAGTCAAGACCCGACGGGATCACCTGCACCTGGCGTGTTTTCAGTGCGGTCGCATCGAGGAGTTTGCGGCTCCGCTGTTCGAAGAATTGAAAGCGGAGATATCCCGCCACAAAGGATTTCAGATTCAAGTTGTGCGATTGGAAGTCGGCGGCCGTTGTAGTTCATGCCGCACCTCAGCTACTAGCCGAAAAGACCGAAAGGAGGAATCTCCCAGCAGAAACCGCAGAGCAACGGCTTAAGCGAAGCAATGACGGCCACGCGGCTGACTTTGGGCGAAGCGCGCCACGTGGCCAACAGAAATCGACAACCCGCAGGCTGGCGATCGCCTTCATTGTAGGCTCGCCAGTCGCGACTTTCAAGGATGGTGAAAAACTTACATGACTGGCAACCTTTCAAAAGAATCCCGGCGCAGGCGGATCGGACGAATCTGGGCTCCCCGGCTATTGGCAATCCTTGTCCTTGCGCCGTCGCTGGCCCGTGCCGATGAACCGCTTTTTGGCTTTACCTACACAACAGACCTGCTGCCCAAAGGCAAGTTCGAGGTGGAACAGTGGTCAACAACGCGTTTCACGAAGGCAACAGGCAATTTTTGGCTGCAAGAAAACCGCACCGAGTTCGAGTACGGCGTAAACGACCGCTTTCAGCTCTCGTTGTATCAGGATTATTCCTCGAATTCCTCATTCCATAACGGGCCGTTCGGTGCAACGACTCCTGGAGAGCCCTTTTCGTACGATTCACCTGGTCCCGATGATCATTACCACAAGACGGCGTACATCTCGACCGATGTTGAGGCGATCTATCGTTTGGTCAGCCCCTACACCCACTTCCTCGGTGTCGGCGTTTACTCAGAGGCCAGGGCAGGTCGGGACTTTTTTGAAACGGAGAACAGACTCTTGTTGCAGAAGAATTTCCGCGACGATCGTCTGGTGCTCGCCATGAATTTTACGTATGCGCCCGAATTGAGGACCGAAAGGCCGGGCTCCCTGGTCCTGAACGAAACAGACATGAACTTAGATTACGGCGTCTCATACCGCTTTCGGCGGAATTGGTCGGTGGGGCTTGAGTTGCTGAATGAGCGTGAGTTCGCCAGTTGGACTTTCTGGAGGAACGAAGCCAACGACGGCTACTTCTTTGGGCCTAACATTCATTATGCCGGAAAGCACTTTTTTGCAACGGCCACGTTCGTCGAGCAAATGCCTTGGGCGACTACTCATTCGGCGACTGTACCAGGCGTAGTCGTTGGTGGGCGAATATACGACAACGATTTCGAGAAGTATCGCGTGCGTGTGAAGTTAGGCTGGTACTTCGGGGGGAAGGATAAATGAGATCCCGCTTCTACTTCCTGCCTCTGGCATCCTTTGTCCTGCCGGGCGGTCCTGCCTACGCCACTGTGTATCTTTCGGTCGAGCAGGCGCAAGCCCTCATGTTTCCGGGCGCGACATTCCAGCCCGACTCGCGCACGCTGACGAACGAGCAGGCGAAGGCCATCGAGCACACCTCGGGCGTGAACGTACGCAGCAAGCAACTGAAGCTCTGGCGAGTTTCCACGGGGGGCTGGTTCATCATCGATGAAGTGGTGGGAAAGCATGAGTTCATCCCCTTTGCTCTGGGACTAGACGATTCCGGCGCACTCAAGGCCATCGAGATTCTCGAGTACCGTGAGGCTTACGGCGGACAGATCCGGGAAACAGATTGGCGCAAGCAGTTCGTCGGCAAACAGCCCGGCACGAAGCTGCAACTTGACAAAAGCATCCGCAACATATCGGGAGCAACGCTCTCCTGCAAGCACATCACCGACGGCGTAAACCGGCTTCTGGCTACCTATGAAATCGCCATCAAAGAATCTGCCTCGAGGCCGTAGGCCGAGCGCTTTGGGCGAAGTTGAGCGTGCTCAACCTTGGCTAGGAACGCTCGTGAGTATACGTGTCGAGGGTCTGCCGGTTGCCGATGCGCATCGCGCGATCGATGCGGCATTCGAAGAGATAGCAGCCGTTCATCGTCTGATGAGTTTTCACGAGGTGACGAGTGACGTTAGCCGGCTCAATGCGCACGGAGACCGCCTGCCGGTGGCCGTACACTCGTGGACCCTCGATGTTCTGCGTTGGGCTCTCTGTTTCTCCCTACTCTCGGACGGCTGCTTTGATGCTTCTGTGGGAGCCGAACTGGTGGATTGGCGACTATTGCCAACGCCGCCTGGCGCAGTGCGCCGCCCGGAAGGTTCCTGGCGGGATATCGAAGTTCGCCCCGATGGCAAGGTCCAGTTTCATCGGCCCTTGTGGATCGATCTGGGCGGCATTGCCAAGGGTTATGCAGTTGACCGGGCCACGGAATGCCTGCGCGCGCGAGGCACCTCCTTCAGCGTCGTTAATGCCGGCGGCGACATCCGCGTGACTGGTCGGCATGCCGAGCCGATTGGCCTGGATACGGGACCTGATACGCAGTTCACGGATGCACGGCCGGTGATCGAGTTGAAGGAGGGGAGTATTGCGAGCAGCAGTGGTCACCGTCAGCGCCGCTGGCACAGGGGACGCCGGTGCGGGCCGCACGTCGATGGCGCGCGCCGCACTCCCGCTGCAACGGATCGCTTTGTTTGCGTCATCGCAGAGCAGTGCGTCGTTGCTGATGCCCTGACAAAGGTTGTCATGGCGAAGGGAGCAGACTGTGCTGCACTGCTTGGGCACTTTGGCTCGTCGGCACACATTCACGATCCCGGCAGCGGGTGGCGACACCTGGAAACGGCATTGGAGGCCGAATGAGCGTTTCCGTTCGGAAATCGGCAAGCCTCGCCCGCTCCAGACGGTGGGCGCTGTACATTATTGGCGTCGGTGTCTGGCTTTCAGGTGGACTGTGGCTCCTTTTTCACCACTTCCTTGTCGAACAGGGAGAGTTCGGCCCAAAGACCCATCCGCTCGAACCGTGGTGGCTTAAGCTACATGGCGCGTTTGGATTCGCGGCCATCTGGATCTTCGGCCTTCTATGGGGTGTACACGTGAGCAGAGCGTGGCCTGGTTCGGGGCGGCGATGGTCGGGTGGCATGATGACGCTCGTCTTCGCTTGGCTGATCTTGAGCGGCTACCTGCTCTACTACGTCGCGATTGAAAACGCTCGGTCTGTGGTGTCGATTCTCCACTGGGGAATTGGCCTGGTGAGCCCGATTTGCTTTGTCTTCCACCGTCTGCGTTTGGGAAAGCGCCATGAATCGCGGGTCGATCGCGTGCGGAAGCACCTTAAGCAACGACCTCTGGTCGAGCAAAGCGACCGGGAAGATGGCTCCAACAATTGATAATCCGAAAGACATCCTAGCTGCAATCCAGGCGAATCCGCCCAGTTCTTTTGGATCGATGCCAAGTTCCTCGCGGGAATCGAGAGCCGACAACCTCGTAAACCATACGAGTATGGGCGTGCGAAGCAAGCACATAAACAGAGCCATCGGATCTGCGGCGTCTAGGGTCCGCTATCCAAACCGGGGGGCTTCCCGGAAACCTTGTGCAGCATGTCTTCCAGTCGATTTTCGTGTAGCTGCGTGACCGTCGCCAGCTCAGACTTGGCCGCAGCTTGTTGTCCCAGGCCTTCATAGACATGCGCCAGGCGATAGTGCGCGTCGGCGCGCGAAGGATCGAGCCGCACGGCTTCGCGCAATTCGCGCAGCGCGCGGCCGTTTTCCTTTCGCTCGGCATAGAGGATTCCCAGATCGAGGCGCGCCAGGCGGATCTTGGGATTCAGGCGGAGCGCCTGTTCGAGCAGCGGCTCAGCCGCCTGCGGATCGCCGCGATGGATCAGCACGTCGGCCAGATATGCGGCGGCTGGTGCGTTCGTAGCATCCTTGTCCAACTCGGCGCGGAACTCACGTTCGGCTTCGTCGTAGTGGCGCTCCTTCCAGAACAGATAGCCGAGTCCGAAATGCGCGTTGGGCTCCGGTGGGGACGCGGCCGTGGCGGCCTGCAATTCGGCGATAGCGTCATCCTCGCGGCCGAGCCCGTCGAGCGCCTCGCCCATGAGCATATGGGTGGCGCCGGAGCCGGGCTGCTCACGCAACAGCCAGGTGAATTCCTGGAGCGCGCGATCGTACTGGTTAGACCACAGGCAGCTCTGCGCGACCACGTAATGGAGTTGAGCGTTTGTTGGGTCGGCCGCGAGCGCCCGTGCCAATTCCGGCACAGCTTTGGCGTACATGCCGGCGCCATAGTAGCTCATACCCAACAGCGTGCGCGCCTGCTGGCTCTCCGGGTCCATGGCGACGACGGCGGTCAGCGGCGGCAGCGCGGATTGGAAGTTGCCGGTCTTGAATTCGGCCAAGCCCAGATTCAACTGCACGCCGGGAAGCTTCGGGTCGATGGAGAGCGCCTTTCGATAGCAATCTGCAGCCTGGCGATAGTGCTGCTGACGGGAGAGTTCCAGCCCGGTTTTTGCAAGTGCGGGAATATCGCCATGGCCTCTAGCCGGCAACTCCGCGCAACCCGCGGCGCACCACGCACAACCGGCGCTCGCCAGGACGGCCGCCAACGCCCACCGGAGCCGATTCAAACGGCCTCCGTACACGGTGCCCGGCCCGTGGAATCTCGTAGGACCAATTCCGGTTCGATGGCGATCTCGCGGCCGAACAGATTATCTTGGGAGGATTGCGGTACGCGCATTTCAAAAGCCAGGCGGCCGATCCGGTCGCGCGGGATATGTAGCGTGGTGAGCTGCCGATAGCTGAACTCGGAGGGCTTGGTATTATCGAAGCCTGTGACGGAGATGTCGTCCGGCACGCCCAGGCCCTGTTCGCGCACTTCGCGTAGGACGCCGATCGCCATCACGTCATTGACGCAGACAATGGCGGTCGGGTGGAATCCGGAGGCGAGGAGTTCGCGCGCGGTCTGCTGGCCGCCTTCCAGGCCGTCCTGACTCACCACGGTGCGCCACTCAGTGCCTGTCGAATACTTGAAAACGGTCTCCACGAAGGCCCTCTCGGGCTCGCTGATAGGGCCTGATGCGGCGTGGTGGCCAATGAACGCCAGCCGGCTGTGATTCAGGTTGTGCAGATACTCGACCACGCGCTCGATTCCCCGCCTGTAATTGACGCGGTTCTTGGACATGGTGCTGCCGGCGGCACCCACGTCGTAGAACGCCACGCGCAGCTTGCTGGCGGCGAGCTCGCTGATCATGGCCGGATTCATTTCGGAGACGATCACCGCCAGACCTGCCACTCGCCGGCCGATCATCACCCGAACCGTGCGCACCAGATGTTCGGGATCGTAATCCCTGTTCGCGGCAACGACCTTGTATCCATGCGCTTGCGTGTTGTCTTCGAGTGTGAAGGATATCGAAGAAGAAGGGATTCTGCAGATTCGAGGCGATCATGCCGATGGTGCGGCGGGTAAATGAGATGGTAGTTGAGCTCGGAAACCGCTTTCATCACACGCAGCCGGGTGGCCTTTCGGACAACCTGGGATTTATTGAGGACTCGCGAGACGGTGGCGCTGGAGACGCCGGCACGCTTCGCTATTTCGTCGAGATTCATCTAGAAGTTGCCTTGCCAGGCCGTAGCGCGACCGACCTGTTTGAAAGCGCCGCAAGCAGCCGGATTGGGGGCGTGAAGCTGGATCCGCCAACCACCAATCGTAGCAATTCCCGACCGCCAGGGTGGCCAAGGCCGCGCTTGATGGCGTCCGGAAGAGCACTCTTGCCATCCGATACCCTGCTAAAACGACAGCTTGAGCGATAGTTCAATGGTCCGCGGATCGTAGGTGTCTACCACGTTACCGAAAGCGGACGAACCGAACGACGTATTCACGTCGTGGAATTGCGTGTGGTTGAAGACGTTGTAGAACGCCGCCCCAAATCGGAGCACGCCTTCGCGCCAGGGTATGCGGAAGATCTTGAACATGGACAGGTTAAAGTTTACGCGCCCAGGGCCGCGGATCGCACCCTCCTGCGAGTTGCCGAACGCCAGATTGGCCGGAGCGGCGAACGCCGCGGTGTTGAACCACTCCGTAACGGTCTTCGGGTAGCTGAGCGCGCCCACCTGGTTGGGACGGTCTGTGGTATTGCCGCCCAGCCCCAGGTTGTCGTAGCTTAGAGTCGGGTTGAGGGGCAGACCGCTCTGGATCAAGGTAATGCCGGAAAGTTCCCAACCGCCCAATAACGTGCCCGCCAGTCCTTTGTTATCGCGGAAGATCGGCAGATCGTAGATGTAATTCAATACCAGGGTCTGGCGGCGGTCGAGACCGGTCGGACCGAAGTCGTAGTAGCGGTTGTAAGGATTGGAGATGGTGTTAAAGTCGCCGCCTCCACCCGGCGAGATTCCCAGGTTATGGGACCACGTGTAGGCCGACTGGAATGTCAGCCCGTGCTGGTTTTCCACCCGGAAGTTGACTTGCAACGATTCGTAATGCGTGTTGGTGGCGTTCTCGCCCAGAATGATGTTGCTGTAGCCCAGGTACGGACGACCGAGGTTGGCGTTGTAAGCGCCGCTGATGCCGGCGATGGCCAGCCGGTTCGGATCGGACAGAGCCACGTCGTTGATTTCGCGCTCGTCCCGTTGATGGTAATCGGCATTGCCTACGTACGCCACGCTCAGCACCGCTCCGCGCGTGACTTCATGCTGTATGCCGAAGTTCCATTGCGCCGAAACGGGCAGTTTGTAATCAGTGTAGGCCAGCGCCGTGATAGCCGCGGGGTAGATCGGCACTGCGCCCTCCAGCCCATTCAGCGTGCTGATATTCGGCGTGGAGAAGAAGACGTTGTTCAGGTTGGGGCTAAAACCGAACGGCGGGTTGGGGCCCATGTTGTACACGTCGTTGCCTTGGATGCGTTCGTAGAACATGCCGTAGCCGCCGCGAATCACGGTCTTGCCCTTACCGGTCAGGTCATAGGCGAATCCCACGCGCGGTCCCACGGTACCCCATTGGTTTTGCACCATGCCGCGCGGCGTGCCGTGCTGGCCGGCTGCGACCAAGCCATTCAAAAAAAAGGGAATGCCCGACAGCGGCACGCCGGGTACGGTCGTGAAGCCCGGGCTGGACGTATTCAAGCTGCCGTCGGCGTTGAATTGGGGCGCCTTGGCCGGGTCGTAAAGATTCGGGTAGAAATTCGCCAGCCGGTTCTGCACATCGTAGGCGTGCGGGATGATCTCCCAACGGAAGCCGAGGTTAACCGTCAGCCGGCTGGTGGCCCGCCAGTTGTCGGTGAAATAGACCGAATAGGTGTTGGTGCGCGTGTGCGTGCGGTCTTCGAGATCCAGGATGTTGTAGCTTTGCGCGTAACCGAGCAGCAGATCGGCTACCGCGTTGCCCGTGAATGTGCCCGAAAACGTGTACTGGCCCTGCGTGTCGCCGGCAATGTCCTGGTTCTTGCCGTAGCGCATGTACTGGGCGCCAAAACGCATGTTGTGCTGGCCTTTGGTCCAGGAGGCATCGTCCCGCACCTGCTCATCTCTGGCGGCGTTCCGCCACGGCCAGGAAGCGGGGTCGTAACTCACGCCGTAAGTGCCGTTGATATGCACCGTTGGCAGGCGGTTGTCGAGGTTGTTGTTGAACAACTGCTTAGCGCTCCAGCCAGAGGGTTGCTTGTAGACGCCCAGGGGAGTGAGGTCAATCCAGTTGCCATTAAAATTGAAGGCGCTCTCGTTGAGGAACGTCGGGCTGATGGTCTGCGTCAGGTGTACCACCGCGCTCCACGAGGGGTTCTTGAAGTTGGTTTGAATCGTAGGATAGGTGTCGCTGCTCCAGAGGGAGGTGGGCGTAACCTGATCCGTGTTGTCGTGGATGTAGTGCACCATCAGCGCCAGTTTGTCGGTGAAATAATGATCGAACCGGAGAATGGTTTCGGGCACGTTGGTGGGCACGGCCTTCGACCCGGAGAAGAAGTTGTTCGGCGCACTGGGCAGCGGGATAGCGCCGGAAGCCAGAAACAGCGCGGCATTCGGATCGATTAGCGAGGCCGGAATCTTGTTGCCCGGAAATTGCCGGCCGGGAGTCAAACCTGCGGCGGCAAACTTGGCATTCATCGTCGGATCTTTGGTGTTCGGCACCGTAATGGGTGTGCCCAGGGCGCTGAAATCGCCGTAGCGTTGCGCCTGGGGAACAGTCGGGGCATAAATCTGGTTGCCCAACACGAATTTGCGCCATTCTTGATTCCAGAAAAAGAACGTCTTCTTGTGGTCCGTATTGTATACCTTGGGAATGAACACCGGGCCGCCCAAGTTCCAACCGAAGATGTTGTACCGCAACTCAGGCGGCGGGCTGCCGGCCAGATTGGCGAAATAGTTGTTGGCATCCATTGCGTCGTTGCGGAAGAACTCCCAAGCGGCGCCGTGGAAGTCGCGCGTGCCGGACTTAATCGACATGTTGATGGTGCCGCCCGAACCAATGCCGAAGTCCCCCGGCGCGTTGCTGGTGAGGGTCTTGAATTCATCGACGGCGTCTACAGACGGCATCATGGTCACGCAGCCGCCGCAACCGCGGTCGTAGTTCTCGCCCCCATCGATCATCCAGACATTGTGTTCCACGCGCTGTCCGTTGAAGCTGATATTGGTGCTCGCGCCAACCGATATCGGCAGGTTGAAATCGGGCAGATCGGAGGAAGCCCCGGGGGTCAGAATCGCCAGCGCCGCCATGTGGCGGCCGTTGATGGCTAAGTTCTGGATTTCCTTGCCGGATACCAGGTCGCTCACTTCGCTCGTGTCCGATTCCACTCTCACCGTGTCGGCCGCAACTGTCACCCTCTCGGTAACCTCCCCAACCTCTAACACCGCGTCCACGCGCACGGTGTCGTTGGAATCAAGTTTCAGGCCGGTGCGCTCATAAGCCTTGAAACCAGCGGCTTCGGCGCGCAGCGAATAGTTGCCTATGGTCAATTCAGGCGCGGTGTAGCTTCCGGCCGAGTTGGTTTGCAGGATGCGCCTGGAGCTAGTGGCGGTGTTCGTGATGGTGATAGTGGCGGAAGGCACCAGCGAGCCCGTGGGGTCCGTGACGGTGCCTAATATGGTTGCGGTTTGGGCGAACGCGCCGGCGCTTGCCATTAAGGACAGCAGCAGTACGAGACGAAGTCTCAGCATGGGACCCTCCTCTTAAGCGCCCGACGAGCCGTCAGGAACGCAGTACCGTGAAACGTATTCGTGGGGGACTTCGTGACTACCGATATTTGCGCCCCCGAAGTTCGTCCATATTCCGGCGCAAAGGTCGAAGTCTGAATGCGGAATTCCTCCAGCGCATCCAGCGACACCAGGTTGCTCATCCCGCCGAACGCGCTGGTGGCCGGAAGCTGGCCGGAGCCGCTCTGCAAGAGCGTGGACCCGCCGCCGGCGCTTCCCAGATTGGCGCTCGCCCCATCCACCATGAAGTAATTGGCATCGGGACGCTGGCCGTTTACGCTGAACTGGCCCTGCTCATACAGGGTCGCCGACACCAGCACCACTCCCGGCGTCAGATCGATGAGGGAGCTGAAGCTCAGCCCGTTCAGGGGCAGGTTTTCCACGAACCGGTTGCCAATCAAGGTGCTCACCGATGCATCCGAGGTGTTGAGCAGTGGCGCACTACCCCGCACCGTGATGCTTTCTGTGTTGCTGCCGACGGTCAGCGCAAAATCCAGCCGCGCCCGTTGATCCACTTCGAGGACAACGCCATTGTGGTGGAGGGTTTGAAAGCCGTTTGCTTGTACGGCGATGTCATATGGGCCAGGCAGCAGCGC
>Ga0335077_10011030_pt1 | contig 11296 bp, 9 predicted proteins | sample Lox_Sample_31_FD_207151 | JGI IMG/M metagenome (GOLD analysis project Ga0335077, IMG submission 207151) | Soil microbial communities from Loxahatchee National Wildlife Refuge, Florida, United States - Lox_Sample_3.1 | ecosystem: Environmental > Terrestrial > Soil > Wetlands | place: USA: Florida...
TGATCTTCGACGAGCCCACCGCCTCCCTGGACGGGGACACCGGCAAGCGGATCCTGGAGTTCGTGAAGACTCACATCCTCAACGAGCGGCGCTCCATCCTGGTCGTCACGCATGACAGCCGGATCTTTCCGTACGCGGACCGGATCATCCGCATGGAAGACGGGAAGATCACCACGATCGTCGGCGGAGGCCTCTCCGGTGAGGAATAGGCTGCTCTTCGCGCTGTCGATCCTGGGCATCTTGGCCGGCCTGGTGAGCGCCTATCTGTACGGCATGGAGCGCAAGCCCCAGCCGCCGGTGTTCAATCCGGCGACCAATCCCTATGCCCGCGGGATCTACGCCAACGGGATCATCGAGAGCTATCAGTCGCACGGGGAGAATATCAACATCTATCCCGAGGTGCCCGGCACGGTCGTGTCGATCCTGGTCGCCGAAGGGCAGCATGTCGAGCGGGGTACACCGCTGCTGGCTCTCGGCGACTCGGTGCAAAGGGCAACCGTCGAACAGCTCCGCTCCCAGGCGGATGCCGCGCTGGCGTTGCTCCAGGAACTCAACGCGCAGCCGCGCAAGGAAACGCTCGACGTCGCGAGAGCGCAGGTGACGCTCGCGGGCGCCAATCTGAAGACTGCGCAAGACCAGCTGGACAAGCAGCGGCGCTCCTACGAGCTCGACCCCAAATCCGTCAGCAAGGACACGCTGGATACCGCAGAAAACGCGGCCAAGTCGACCGCGGCGAATCTGGAAGTCGCTCGGCGCCAGTACGATCTGGTCAAGGCAGGCGCCTGGATCTACGACATCCGCAACCAGGAGAAGCAGTACGTCGCGACTGTGAAGGCGTACACGTCGGCGAACAATCTGCTCTCGAAATATACGCTGCGTGCACCGGTCGACGGCGTTGTGCTCTCCATCAACACCTCGGTGGGCAGCTATGTGTCTCAGCAAGGCGCCTACGACACCTATACGCAGGGGATGAACCCGGTCATCTCGATGGGAAGCAGCGCCGGGTATCTGGGAGTCCGGTGCTATGTCGACGAGATCCTGCTTCACCGCCTGCCGGAAGGCGGACCCGTCCGCGCCCAGATGTTCATCCGCGGCACAGACATCCGCGTCCCGCTCGAGTATGTACGCACCCAGCCGTATGTGTCGCCCAAGATCGAGCTCTCCGACCAGCGTACCGAGCGGGTCGACGTGCGGGTGCTGCCGGTGATCTTCCGTTTCACGCCGCCCAAAGGCGTCCAACTCTATCCCGGGCAATTGGTGGATGTTTACATCGGCGAGGCGGAGAAGTAGCACGCACGCATCGGGCCGCGCGACAGCGGTTGCGAGCGCACGCAAGTCCCTGTGCGGCGGAATTGCCGGGCTGCTGTTTCTCGGCGGCTGCACCGTGGGACCCGATTTCGTACGTCCCACACCGCCCGAGGACAAGCGCTACACGCACCAGCCGGTTGCGGCCTCGACCGTGCCCGCGGACAGCCAGGCACAGAATTTCGAGCAAGGCGCAAAAATCGCCGCCGAGTGGTGGCGCCTGTTCAATTCCAGCCAGATCAACGCGCTCATCGAGGAGGCGATCGCCGACAATCCGAGCCTGCAGGCCGCCCAGGCGAGTCTGCGCCAGAACCAGGACACCCTGCGCGCCGGCTACGGGATCTTCTATCCTCAGGTCGACGCAGGCGCCGGGGTGAGCCGGGAGAAGTTCTCCGGGGCCGGCTTCGGACAAACCGCGCTGAGCAACATCTTCACTCTGTTCACGCTCAGCGCGACGGTGAGCTACACGCTGGATGTCTTCGGCGGCGAGCGGCGAGCATTGGAAGGCCTCTCCGCGCAGGTGGATTATCAACGCTACGCGGCGCTGGGCACCTACCTCGCCCTGTCCGGCAACATCGTCAACACGGCAATCGCGCACGCTGCCTACGCCGCGCAGATCCAGGCCACCGACGAGCTGATCGCCCTGGAGGCAGAGCAGGTCCACATCATGGAAGCGCAGGTGACAGCCGGGACCATTCCCTACGTCAACCTGCTCAGCGTGCAAACCCAGCTCGCGTCCACCCAAGCGACCCTGCCGCCGCTGCGACAACGGCGCGACCAAGCCGAGCATCTGCTGGCGACCCTGACCGGGCGCACGCCTGCGGAGAGCGCGCCGCCTCAGATTGACCTGGCAGACCTGACGCTTCCGTCCGACCTTCCCGTCAGCTTGCCTTCGGAGCTGGTGCGCCAGCGTCCCGACATCCTCGCGGCCGAGGCCCAGCTGCACAGTGCTAGCGCCAGCATCGGCGTGGCGACCGCCGCGATGTTCCCGCGCTTCACGCTCAACGGTTCCGTGGGCCAGGCCAGCAACAGCGCGAACACTCTGCTCCAGAGCAGCAGCACGATCTGGAGCATCGGCGCGGATATCACCGCCCCGCTGTTTCACGGCGGAACGCTGTGGTATCAACGCAAGGCGGCCATGGAGGCGTACCAAGCGGCACTGGCAAGCTACCGGCAGTCGGTCCTCGGTGGTTTGGAACAGGTTGCCGACACGCTGCGCGCGCTGGAGCACGATGCCGAAGGCGTCGACGCACAGTCGCGTGCATGGCAGGCCGCTGGCGAGGCGTACAAGCTGCTGCGGGCCAACTATCAGGCCGGGCTCGCCAACTACCTGCAAGTGCTCATCGCCGACGCTCAGTACCACCAGGCGACGATCTTGTATCTACAGGCCCGTGCGCAACGTCTCCAAGACACCACCGCGCTGTTCGTCGCGCTGGGCGGCGGCTGGTGGAACCAAGCTCCGGAGATGCTGGGCAGCAAGTAGACGCGTCGCGCGCCAGCGCGGGCATCCCGGATTGGCTCCGAATCTAGGGGATCACGGACGCCGCAGCCTATAATCTAGGCTCGTCAGACAACAACGCCCGGTTCACCCGGAGCGGATTTCTAAACGTCCCAGGAGAGGGAGACCAGCATGAAGTGCGTTTCCGCTTCGCTGCGTGCGATCGCGCTCGGCCTTGCGCTGACGGCGAGCTGCGCTTGGGCGCAGCAGAAAGTCCTGAAGTTCATTCCCCAAGCCGATCTGCGCATCCTCGATCCGATCGCCACCACCGCTTACATCACACGCAACCACGGCTACATGGTGTACGACACGCTGTTCGCGACGGACGCGCACTTCCGCGTCCAGCCGCAGATGGTGGACAAGTGGGAGCTGTCGGCGGACAAGCTCACTTACACCTTTACGCTGCGCGATGGGCTGAAATTCCATGACGGGCAGCCGGTGCGCTCGGCGGACTGCATCGCGTCGCTGCAGCGTTGGGGCAAGCGCGATGCGCTCGGCCAGAAGCTCGCCGAGGCGACCGAGTCATGGAGCGCCGTCAACGACAAGACGTTCCGGCTGAAGTTGAAGAAGCCCTTCCCGCTCACGCTCGACGCGCTCGGCAAGCTGTCGTCCAACGTGCCGTTCATCATGCCGGAGCGCATCGCCAAGACCGATGCGTTCCAGAACATCACCGAGGCGATTGGCTCGGGTCCGTTCAAGTTCGTGAAGGAAGAGTGGGTGCCTGGCAACAAGGTCGTGTACGTGAAGAACCCCGACTACGTGCCGCGCAAGGAACCGCCGTCCTGGGCCGCGGGCGGCAAGGTGGTCAAGGTCGACCGGGTCGAGTGGGTCTACATCCCGGATTCGGCGACTGCCGCGGCGGCGCTCAACGCCGGCGAGGCGGATTGGTGGGAGCAGCTGCCGCCCGACCTCATCCCGCTGCTGCGCAAGAACAAAGACGTCCGCGTCGAGAACATCGATCCGCTCGGCTCGGTGAGCGTGCTGCGATTCAATTTCCTGCAGCCCCCGTTCAACAACCAAAAGATGCGTGAGGCGGTGCTGCATGTGCTGAACCAGCACGACTACGTGCTGGGGATCGCCGGCGACGAGAAGAACGGCCACACCTGTTATTCGTACTACGCCTGCGGCACGCCGCTCGCTACCGAGGTCGGCGCCGAGCCGCTGAAAGGCAAGCGCGACTTCGACCGCGCCAGGAAGCTGATTCAAGAGTCCGGCTACAAGGGCGAGAAGATCGTGATCATCTCGGCCACCGATCAGCCGATCGTCCATTCGCAGTCGCTGCTGACAGCAGAGCTGCTGCGCAAGCTGGGTGTGAACGTCGAACTGCAGGCGGGCGACTGGGGCACGCTGATCACGCGCCGCACCTCGAAAGAGCCGGTCGAGAAAGGCGGCTGGTCGATCTTCCACACGTGGCTGGTCGGGCCGGACATGCTCTCGCCGGCGTCGACCCCGCTGGTCAGCTCCGGCGACAAGGCCTGGTTCGGCTGGCCCAACGATCCGAAGATGGAGGAGCTGCGCCAAGCGTGGTTCAACACGAGCGACCCTGCGGCTGGCAAGAAGGCCGCCGAGGCGGTTCAGCTCGAAGCGTTCAAGTTCATCCCCTTCATCCCGACGGCGCAGTTCATCATCCCGACCGCTTACCGGTCGAACCTGTCCGGTGTCATCATCGCGCCGGTGACCTTCCTCTGGAACGTCGAGAAAAAGTGAGGACACAGACCGGACCGCGCCCGCCATGATCGCGTACGTCCTCCGCCGGCTCGGCGCGACGCTCATCGTCATGGCGGTGGTCGCGCTGGTCGTGTTCTCGCTGCTGTTCCTCACGCCGGGAGACCCGGCCGCAGTGATCGCCGGCGACGTCGCCACCGACGAAGACATCCGGAATATTCGTGCAAAACTGGGCCTGGACGAGCCGTTCCTGGTGCAATTCGGCGGCTGGGTCTGGCGGCTCCTGCACGGGGACCTCGGCACATCGATCTTCACCAATCTCCCGGTCACGACGCTGATCGGACAGCGCCTGCAGCCGACCGTATCGCTGACACTGTGCGCGTTGATCGTCGCGGTGCTCGTTGCAGTGCCGCTGGGCGTGCTGGCTGCTGCGAGGGTAGGCACCTGGATCGACCGCTTCGTCATGGGCTTTTCGGTCCTCGGGTTTTCCTTGCCCGTGTTCGTGCTGGCCTATCTGCTGATCACTGCATTCTCGGTGCAGCTCGAATGGCTTCCTGTGCAGGGTTACAGCCCGTTGAGCGACGGGCTCTGGCCCTGGCTTTCGCATCTGATCCTGCCCAGCCTTGCACTGGGCACGGTGTACATGGCGCTGATCGCGCGCATCACTCGCGCAGCCATGCTCGAGGTTCTGTCGCAGGACTACATCCGCACCGCGAACGCGAAGGGCCTCGCGCCGGGTGCAGTGCTCACTCGGCATGCGCTGAAGAACGCAGGCGTGCCCATCGTCACCGTGGTCGGCATCGGCATCGCGTTGCTCATCAGCGGCGCGATCGTCACCGAGACGGTGTTCGCGATTCCCGGTATCGGCAGGCTCACGGTGGATGCGATTCTGCGGCGCGATTACCCCATCATCCAGGGCGTGATCCTGCTCTTCTCCGCGGTGTACGTGCTGATCAACCTGCTCGTCGACTTGTCGTACCCGCTGTTCGACCCGCGCATCCGCTACTGACATGAGCGCCGCGGTCCTCGCCGCCCCAAGACCCGCATCTCCCACCTGGCAGCGCTTGCGCGAGGGATTCCGCAGGCATCCCACCGCGATCGCCGGTGGCGCGGTGATCGCCGCGATGGTGCTGGTCGCGGTGCTGGCGCCGTGGCTCGGAACGGTGGACCCGCAAGCGCTCTCGCCCATTCAGCGTCTCAAGCCACCGTCGGGCGAACACTGGTTCGGTACCGACATGCTGGGACGCGACGTATACAGCCGCGTGATCTACGGCTCTCGCATCTCGCTCACCGTCGGGGTTGCGGTTGCCTCGCTGTCGATCGCCGTCGGGCTCGCGATCGGGCTCGTCGCCGGCTTCGTTCGCTGGCTCGACGCGATCGCGATGCGCTTCATGGACGGCCTGATGTCGATCCCCTCGATCCTGCTGGCGATCGCGCTGATGGCGCTCACCAAGGCCAGCGTCGGCAACGTGATCGCCGCGATCACGCTGGCCGAGGTCCCGCGGGTGGTACGGTTAGTCCGCGGGCTGGTGCTGAGCCTGCGGGAGCAGCCTTATGTCGAAGCCGCGGTGGCCGCGGGAACAAAGCTGCCGCTGATCCTGGTGCGGCATATCCTGCCCAACACGATCGCGCCGCTGCTCGTGCAGGGAACCTACATCTGCGCTTCGGCGATGATCATCGAGGCGATCCTCTCGTTCATCGGCGCGGGCACGCCGCCCAACATCCCGAGCTGGGGCAACATCATGGCCGAGGCGAGGAGCCTGTTCCAGATCGCCGGCTACCTGATCTTCTTTCCGGGCCTCTTCCTGTCGCTGACGGTGCTCGCCGTGAACCTGCTCGGCGATGGCATGCGCGACGCGCTCGATCCGCGGCTCGCGCGGCGCATGTAGAAGGGGGTGAGAAGGTGAAGAGGTGAAAGAAGTGCATGAGGTGAAGGAGGTGAAAGAGGTGAAGGGTGAAGGGTGAAGGGTGAAAGCCGAGGCGCTGCTGGAAGTCGACGAGCTCAAGACCCACTTCTTCACGCGCGAAGGCGTGGTGCGCGCCGTGGACGGCGTATCGTTCTCGGTCGCGCCGGGCGAGACGCTCGCCCTGGTGGGCGAATCGGGCTGCGGCAAGAGCGTGACCTCGCTCTCCATCTTGCGGCTGGTGGCCTCGCCGCCGGGACGCATCGTCGGCGGACGAGTCCTGTTCGAGGGTCGCGATCTCGTCGCGCTCAGCGAGGAGCAGATGCGCGCGGTGCGCGGCAACGCGATCTCGATGATCTTCCAGGAGCCCATGACCTCGCTCAATCCGGCGCTGCGCGTCGGCTGGCAGATCGCCGAGAGTCTGGTCGTGCATCGCGGCTTGTCGCGCAACGAGGCGAGGGCGAAAGCCGTCGAGCTGCTGCGCAAGGTGCACCTGCCTGAGCCCGAGCGGCGGGCGCGACAGTATCCGCACGAGCTTTCGGGGGGCATGCGGCAGCGGGTGATGATCGCGATGGCGCTCGCGTGCAGTCCGCGGCTGCTGATCGCCGACGAGCCTACGACCGCGCTCGACGTCACCATCCAGGCGCAGATCCTCGAGCTGATGCGCGAGCTGGCGCGCGAGACGGGTGCGTCGATCATCCTGATCACACACGACCTCGGCGTGGTCGCAGAGATGGCGCACCGTGTGGTGGTCATGTACGCCGGACGCAAGGCCGAAGAGGCGCCCGTTCACGAGCTCTTCGCACATCCTCGGCACCCGTATACGCGCGGGCTGCTCGGCTCCATGCCGCATCTGGGCGACTCGGTGCGCGTCGGTAGCGGCAAGCGTCTGGTCGAGATCCCAGGCATGGTGCCGTCGCTGAAAGGGGAACGGCCCGGCTGTCTGTTCGCGCCGCGTTGCCCGAACGCCATGGCGCGCTGCGCACGCGAAGTGCCGCCCCTGACTGCACAGGGGCCCGGACACTGGGCGGCCTGCTGGAATCCCACCTCATGAAGTCGCCTGGCGCGGCGCTGCTCGAAGTACAGGAACTGCGCAAGTACTTCCCGGCCAAGACAGGGCTGCTTGCGCGCGGTGCCAACGTGCACGCGGTCGACGGAGTGAGCCTCTCGATCGACGCCGGCGAAACCCTGGGCCTCGTCGGTGAATCCGGTTGCGGCAAATCCACCACCGGCAAGCTCATCCTGCGCCTGCTGGACCCGACCGAAGGCCGCATCTTCTGGCGGGGCCAGCGCATCGATCAGCTCAATCGAGCGCAGATGCGACCGATACGACGCGAGCTCCAGGCGGTGTTCCAGGATCCCTACGCATCGCTCAACCCGCGCATGCGCGCCGGCGACATCGTGGCCGAACCGATTCGCAACTACGAATCGCTGTCCGCTGCCGAGGTGCGCGTGCGTGTTGCCGACCTCTTCGAGCGGGTGGGCCTGCACGCCGACCAGATGGTGAAGTATCCGTACGAGTTCTCCGGCGGGCAGCGCCAGCGGCTGGGCATCGCGCGGGCCCTATCCCTGCGACCGCGCCTGATCGTCTGCGACGAGCCGGTGTCCGCGCTCGACGTCTCGGTCCAGGCGCAAGTGATCAACCTGCTCATGGACCTGCAGGAGGAGTTCCATCTCTCGTATCTGTTCGTCGCCCACGACCTGGCGGTGGTCGAGCACATCAGCCATCGCGTCGCGGTGATGTATCTGGGCAAGATCGTGGAGATCGCGCCGAAGCGGGAGATCTTCACGCGCCCGCAGCATCCGTATACCGAGGCGTTGCTGGCGGCTGTGCCCGTGCCCGATCCCGCTTTGCGCAGGGAACGACGCGTGCTCGGCGGCGATGTGCCGAGCCCGATCGACCCGCCGTCAGGCTGCCGCTTCCATACGCGCTGCCCCTATGTGGAGGAGCGCTGCAAACGCGAGGAGCCGCTGCTCAAAGAAGTGTCGCCAGGACAATGGGTCGCGTGCCACCTGCGCGGTTCGGCAGGCTCGGCCTGACACGGTCGCCCGGCGCGCCGCGAGCACCCTTACTGAGGAACGACTGCGCGAAAGCGCGCGGGCAGAGGCTGCAACACCTGCAGGCCGAGGAAATTGGAGAGGACCTCGGACGGCCACAGCTTCGCATTCTCTCCTGTGGCGAGGTATACCGCATGCTGGCCCGTCGCGTAGCCGTCGCACACAGCACCCGCGAAGCGCGCAAAATACTGGGTCGGCGCGTCTGACGCTCCCCACGGGTTCGCAACGAAGGTGCCGCGATTCCACGGCCTGCGGTTCTCGTACAGCTTGCTCTCCCGCAGCACGCGCACGTCGAGCACCACCCCCGGGTCCGATTCCACCATCCGGTCGAAGTCTTGCTTCCACCCGGCTCGCGGCGAGGCCCAGGTCACTCTCGCCACCTGGCCATCCCAGTACTCCATCGCCTTGTCTCGGATCGAGTCCGGCGGCGCGCAGCCCACGATCTCGGCGTCCACGACGTTGGCATAGTACCTGGGCGGCGGCATGCTGAAGTACAGACAAGCCGCAGCGAGCACCGTCGCCGTCGCCACGAGCGCGCTGCGACCGATGTGCGCCGGGACGCGGATGGCGCCGGCGATCAATCCCAGGACCGCTCCGAGGAGCGCGCCGCCGGGGCCGGTGATCAACAGCCCCAGCAGCGGCCCTTGGTTCGAGTCCGGCGAGAACACCATGGGCCCCACGAACCCGCAGACAAACCCCACCGCCCCGAGCACTACCGCCCACTTCCAGACGGATCTGCCGATGCGTTGCCCCAGGCTCGCCTCGACGTACTCGTCGCGATCGATATCGGGCATGGCGGTTCTCCCGGCTCAGAAGACGAACAGCAGCGCGATCGCCAGGAGGGCGTAAGCGGCGATCGCCGACCAGTACCGGTACGGCTCACCGGCCCGCGTCGAAGTCGCGCCCGAGACGCCACGCTTCGCGTAGACCTCGCCGATGCTCAGCGCATAAGCGACGTAGAGCGCAACCAGGATCCCAAGAAGCTTGAACATGTTCGCCGCGCCGGAGCCCGCCGCCACGCTAGCAGGCGGCTGAACGCGCCGCCATTGCCCTGCAGCGCGCTTACCGGGCCCGGTCAAAGCAAGAATCCGTCCCGTCTCGGCGCGAGCGAGCCTACGCCGACCGCGTGGAATCCGTCGCGCGGTCGGACGTGACGAGGGGTGGAGTAGAGGCGGCGGCCCTCAGGAGTCTGGAACGCTCAGGAATGCACCAAAGCCGGCCCGGCTCCAAGAGTCAGGCCGGCTGGCTTCAGCTACTTCGTCCCGGATACGCAGCAGAGGTCGTTCGCGGGACCAGGAATCGGGTTCTTGACCCAGCAGTGCGGCGCGTGGTTCTTGTCCGGTTCGACGTACGTCCAGGCGCGGCAGGTCGCGTTGTGCGCGCACTCGCCCTGGCACAGCCGCGGATCGGCGGTGGGGAGGTCGAAGTTGGCGAAGTCTGCTCCGGGCCGGTTGACCGCACCCTGCATCGCGGTCATGCCGGTGGGATGGATCTCCACCTTCACGCCCGAGGTGCAGCAGTTGTCCGCCTGCTCGAGCGGCATGCCGCCCTTGATCCAGCAGTGTGCCTGCGGCCCCTGAACTCCAGGGTTGACGTAGGTCCAGCTATGGCAGGCTGCGTTGTCGGCGCACTGCTGCTGGCACATCGCCGGGTTCGGCGCCGGCAACGCCATATTCGCGATGTCGGATCCGGGCCGGTTGATGTTGCCGCGCATCGGTCCGACCAGCACGGTGGTGTCCGAGTGGACGGTGATCGCGTTGGTCGCCCGCGTCCAGTGGATCGAGCCATGTTCGAACAGGCTGAAGCGGCCGCTGCCATCGACTTCGTCGGTTTCGTCGCTGATGGGGTAACCCAGGGCGCTGCGTTCCCACCCGAGCGCTGCCCACCGGTCGCGGATCAACCCATGCACCTCGTGCGCGCCGGTGAGCGCCGTCCAATAGATCGACCCGCCTTGGAAGTGGTTGTAGCGGCCGATGCCGTCCGGGGTGACCGTCTCGTCGGTCACCGGGTAGCCGAGAAAGCTGCGTTCCCACCCCAGGTTGGACCATTCCCCGCGGATCGCGCCGTGCACCTCCCAGGCGCAGGTGGCCGGCGTCCAATAGATCGAACCGTTGTTGGCGTAGTGCTGATAGTGTCCGACGCCGTCCGGAGCAACGGACTCGGCTCCCGTCGCCGCACCCAGGAGGCCGTCCGCGCTCCCATAGTTCTGAAATCTCTGCGCGATGTTGTAGCAAGGGATCGGCGTCGCTCCCGTCTTGGGACCGTAGACAACCAGCTTGTCGGCGAAGGTCGGCCGGAACACCTTGCCGCCCGCCACCGTGGGCGGGTTGAACTTGGCGAACGCGATGTCGTCGTCATCGCGCCACAGCTCGTGGAGGGTGAGCGCGTCGAAGGCGACCAGCCGCCCCGGCACGTTGTCCCACTGGCCGTCGTACTTCGGCACCAGCGCCCAGATGATGCCGTTGGCGCTCCCGTTCGCCGACAGAGACAGGAACGAGCCCGGCATCCCGTCGGGTGAGCGCAGCTGGCTGGTCACCGAAGCGCTGGTCGCGAGTTGATGCGTCGTGTGATCGTAACGGAACGCCCGCAGGTAGTCCTTCTCCGGCATACCGTAGACGAAGCCGTAGCTGGGGTTGGCGTCGTGCCAGTAGATCGGTCCGGTGTGGATGTTCGGGCCGGTCAGCTCGCTTTCCTCGTAGCGATGGTGCGGCATGTAGCACACTCGATTGAGCAGAGACGCGCCGGTGCACGTGACCTGGCTGGAATCGTCGTGCCAGGTGTTGATGAACGCCTGGAACCCGTCCGAGCCGCCCGGAACCGACGCGCCCGAGGGCGGGTTTTGGGTCGGCTGCATCGTGTTGGGATC
>Ga0335077_10011031_pt1 | contig 11296 bp, 6 predicted proteins | sample Lox_Sample_31_FD_207151 | JGI IMG/M metagenome (GOLD analysis project Ga0335077, IMG submission 207151) | Soil microbial communities from Loxahatchee National Wildlife Refuge, Florida, United States - Lox_Sample_3.1 | ecosystem: Environmental > Terrestrial > Soil > Wetlands | place: USA: Florida...
CCTGGTAATTCGGCGCCAGCCCTTCGCCCTTGCCGTAAGGCGTGCGGATCAGCACGGCCGGCACGCGCGCGTGCTCCGACGGCAGGAAGACGTTGGCGTACAGGCGCACGCCGTCGCGCATGGGAATGGCTACGTGAAGCAGCTTTACAGCCTGCTGCCGCGACTGGCCGCCGAAAGCGGCGGCGCAGACGGCGATGAGGCATAGCACTCGCACAACAAGTCCCAATAAAGCCCGCCTACTAAATCCACCCGGTGGTGCGCTTGAATGTGCCCGGCCCCCCGATGGCCGATGGCATGCGCCACCTCAGAAATCGATGTTAGCAGAATCATGTGCGCGCACAAGGAATGCATTTCGCCCGGGCCCGGCGGCACGCGGATCACGGCGTCTTCCGGGAATCGCGCGCATTCGGGAGAATCCGTCACCAGCACCGGTTTGCCGATCCCCATCAGCCGGATGGTGATGCCCGAGGTCTCGCCCGCCGCCGGATAGCGCAGGTTGATGCACGCATCCACCGCGCTCGCCGCGAGCCAGAACTTCGCGCCGGGCAGGTATGGCAGCCGCCGGACGTTCGGCGCGGCGAGCAGCGGCGCCGCGGCCCGCTCCAGATCGCTCGACACGAAATCGCCTGCCACCAGCAGCACGATTCGCGGCATCTCGCGCGCCACCGTGGCCAGCGCGCCCAGCACTTGCAGCAGCCGCTTCGTCTCCCGCAGGTAGCCGAAGACGCCGAAGAGAAACGCATCCTCCGGCACGCCCAGCCGCTGGCGGAAGCGCAGAACCTCGTGCTCCGCAGGCAGCGCCGGCGGAACGAACAAATGCGGGATTTCGACGATCCGCGCGCCCGGTGCGTGGCGCCGCACCATTTCCGCCGCCGCCGGATTGTGCACCACCACGGCCGGCGCGCTTTCCGCCACCCGCCGCAGCATGGGGAAATCGAAATTGTTGCGATCGGAACCCGAGGCCGCGCGGCCTCGCCACAGCGCGCGCGCCATCTCGCGGTTCCATTCGCCGTAGTTGTAGACGAACTCCTCTATATACGCCGCCTCGTCCAGTTGGCCGAGATAGAAATGATTCAGCACCGCGTCGTGCAGCACCACCACGCCGGGCCGCTCGATCGCCCGCCGGTAAATGGCCGCGTGCTGCTCGTTGTTGCCTAGATGATACAGAGCCACGTCGCAGTCCGCCGGCGCGACCTCGACCCGCCCGCGCTGCCGCAGATCGGCGACGAGGGCCGCGGCGTAATCCGCCACCCCGGTGCGCGCCGGGGGCAGCGGCGCCCAGAATCCCACCCTGGGTTGACGCCCGGAAGCGCCCGCCGGCAGAGCCTCTAGATTTGAGCGTTCGGCCCGCATTCAACTGTCGAGATCGATCGTAGTGTCTCGTATCATACCAGGGCATGGCTGCAAACCATCCCGCCTATGATGTTGGGTGGGGCATGCTTTAGATGCTCGCCCGTACCCCGCCTGATCCTGTAGCGGCCGGGCATGCCCGGTTCCTGCGGCGCCACGCTGTATACTGGCGGTTCGCAAACACTCCGGGCCCAAGGAGGCCCGCCAAATGTTCCGGCTCTCTCTCTCCTTTCTGGCGGCCGTGCTGGCCGCGGGCGCGCAGAATTACACGCTTGGCGTCGGCGTTTATCCGGGCGATCCGCGGCAGAACTTCGCTCCCTCGTTCCGCGTGGATAGCTCCACGTACCGCAATCTGGCGCTCCACCGCGCGGCCTACCAATCGAGCAGCTACGACTACAACCTGACGGCGCAACTGCTCACCGACGGCATCGTCGAGACCGGGCTGCCGCGCTGGACCGCGGTTTCCACCAGCGAACACGGCGCGCTGGCGAAGCACGAGCGCGAAAACGTGCTGGATCACAACTGGGTCACCACCGCCGACCTGCGGGGCACCGACGTCTGGGTCGATATCGGATTTCTGGGCGGCACGGCTGCGCCGGCAATCGACCGGGTGGACGTGGACGCTTGGGCGCCGTCGCGCGACAACCAGGAGTGGACCTTGATCCTCTCCGGGTCCGAAGACGGCAAGGCCTGGCACGAGATCGGGCGCGACGCCGGAAGGCTGCGGCCCACCGGCGAGTTCAAGCCCTCCGTTGCGCTGCCCGCGCCGGTGCGCAGCCGCTATTACCGCGTCGAGCTGCGCTGCGGCCGAATTCTCTACTGGCGCATCGGCGAGGTCGCTTTTTTCCATGGCCGGCAGCGTGTCGAGCCAGGCGGCCCGTACGATTTTTCGAGCGCGTGGATGGGCGCCACCAGCGGCGAGGAATGGGTCTACGTCGATCTCGGCGCAGGCTGCGCGTTCGATCGCGTGAAGCTCTACTGGATTCGCCGCGCGGCGGAGGGTTCGATCGAGGCTTCCGACGACGCGGCCCACTGGCGGACGCTGGCGCCCCTGCCCAGCGCAGCCGGTGCCATCGATGATATCCGCCTGCCGCAGCCGGCCGAGGCCCGCTACGTGCGGCTGCGGATGACCAAGCCCGCCACACCCGATGGCTACATCCTCAGCGAAATGGAAGTGTGGGGGCGCGGCGGGCCGGTTCCCGTGGCGCACCCGGCTGCCGCGGCCGCGGCCGATGGGCGCCTCGACCTGGCGGGCGGCCGCTGGCGCGTGGAACGCGCATCGCAGGTGAAGGGCGATGGCGCGGCGATCTCGCGGCCCGGATTTGCCGACCGCGGCTGGATGGTCGCCACCGTGCCGGGCACCGTTCTCACCAGCTACCTCAACGACGGCGCGGTTCCCGACCCGAACTACGGCGACAACCAGAACCTGATTTCGGATTCCTTCTTCTGCGCCGATTTCTGGTACCGCACCGAATTCATGGCGCCGGCTGCGCCTGCCGGCCGCCGCGCGTGGCTCAACTTCGACGGCATCAACTGGAAGGCGGACGTCTATCTGAACGGCGAAAAGCTGGGGCGCATCGAAGGCGCGTTCATGCGCGGCCGCTTCGACGTCACCGGAAAGCTGCGCGCAGGCCGGACCAACGCGCTCGCGGTCCGCATCGAGAAGAACCGCACGCCGGGATCGACCAAGGAGAAGACCGTTTCCGGTTTCAACGCCAACGGCGGCGCGCTGGGAGCTGACAACCCCACGTTCCATTCCTCGATCGGCTGGGACTGGATGCCCGCCGTGCGCGGCCGCGACACCGGCATCTGGAACGCCGTGTACCTGACCGGAAGCGGGCCGGTGACTGTGGAGGATCCGCTGGTTTCGACCGCCTTGCCGCTGCCGGATACCTCGCGCGCCGATGTCGCGATCGGTGTCACGCTGCGCAACCACGAGCCGCGGCCGGTCGAGGGCACGCTGCGCGTGCGCTTCGGCGAGGTCGCGTTCGCGGTGCCCGTCACCGTGGGCGCGTCCGCGGCGAAGGCGATCCAGGTCGATCCCGCCGCGCACCCGGAGCTCCAACTGCGCAATCCGAAGCTGTGGTGGCCGAACGGTTATGGCGAGCCGAACCTTTATCCGGTGGAGCTCAAATTCGTAACCGCGGACGGCCAAGCCTCCGATACCCGGCGCTTCCAGACCGGCGTGCGCCAGTTCACTTACAGCGAGGAGGGCGGCAAACTGCGCATCTGGATCAACGGGCGGCGCTTCATCGCGCGCGGCGGCAACTGGGGTTTCAGCGAAGACCTGCTGCGCTATCGCGCCCGCGAATACGACGCGGCGGTTCGCTACCACCGCGACCTGAACTTCACCATGATCCGCAACTGGGTGGGGCAGACCTTCGACGATGCTTTCTACGAAGCCTGCGACCGCTACGGGATCGTGGTCTGGCAAGAGTTTTGGCTGGCGAACCCGTGGGACGGTCCCGATCCGGACGATCCGGCGCTGTTCCTCGCGAACGTCCGCGACGCCGTGCTGCGCATCCGCAACCATCCGTCGATCGGGCTCTACTGCGGCCGCAACGAAGGCTTCCCGCCGGCCGTGCTGGACGATGGCATCCGCAAGACGCTGGGCGAGCTCGCGCCCGGCAGCCACTACATTTCGAGCTCCTTGGACAGCCCTGTAAGCGGCGGCGGGCCATATTGGATCCTGCCGCAGAAAGCGTATTTCGATACCACATCGAAGATGATGCTGTACGGCGGGCCGGGCACCGTGCCGAGGCCGACGCTGCACAGCGAAATGGGTGTGCCGGACGTTCCGGAGATCGAAAGCGTGCGCGCCATGATGCCGGCCGATGCGCTCTGGCCGCCCAACCGGACGTGGGGCGAGCACGATCTCGGCCCCGGCGAGCGCCAGGACGACCGCTCCTTCTTCAAGACCCTCGAGAAACGCTATGGCGCGGCGAAGAATATCGACGAGTTCGTCGAGCTGGCGCAGTTCCTCGACTACGAATCCCATCGCGCCATGTTCGAATCGCAAAGCCGCTACCGCGCGGGCCTGCTCATCTGGATGAGCCATTCCGCCTGGCCTTCGCTGCTGTGGCAGACTTACGATTACTATTTCAATCCGGGTGCCGGCTACTTCGGGAGCAAGAAGGGCGCCGAGCCGCTGCACATTCAATGGAACGCGGCGGAGGACACCGTCGAAGTGGTGAACTACTCGGGCGGCGATGCGCGCGGCCTCACGGCTCATGTGGAAGTGCTGAATATGGATGGCTCACTGCATTGGGAAAAAACGGCGACGGTGGACAGCAAGGAGGACAGCACGGTCTCCCCGATCAAAATGGAATACCCGGCCGGGCTGAGCGCGGTTCACTTCCTGCGGCTCAGACTGTCGCGTGGAAACGAGACTGTCTCGGAGAATTTCTACTGGCGGGGGACCGAAGAGGGGGACTACCGAGCGCTGCGCACGCTGGGCAAAGCGAAAGTCGAAGTGGCAAGAATAATGGTTGAAGCGATGGGCGCGGCCCGGCATCTCACCGTTGAACTCCATAACGCCTCCGCTACGCCGGCGCTCATGGTGCGCGTCCGGCTGGTCCGGGAAAAATCCCGCGATCGCATTCTGCCGGTGCTCTACAGCGATAACTATATACCCCTGATGCCCGGCGAGCGCCGCAGCATCGCCGCCGATTTCGAAGGTGCCGATACACGCGGCGAGGCGCCGGACGTAGTAGTGGAAGGCTTCAACCTGGCGCCCTGAGTGGGACAGACGCAGGACAGGCCACGCAAAACGATGGTCTGTCCTACCCTGCCCGCGGTAGAATGGGCCGCATGTCCCGCGTCCAGACGCCGCTCACCGATTCCTTGCTAGCATACGTGCGGGACGTCACACTGCGCGAGCCGGACGCGCTGCGCCGGCTGCGCGAATCGACCGAAAATCACCCCCGCGCTTCGTGGCAGGTGGCGCCGGAGCAGGGCCAGTTCCTGCATCTGCTGGCACGCCTGACCGGCGGCCGCAGAGCGGTCGAAATCGGCATCTTCATGGGCTATAGCTCGAGCTGGATCGCGCTCGGCCTCGCGCCCGGCGGCAAGCTGATCGCCTGCGATGCGAGCGAAGAACATGCCGCCATCGCGCGGTGGACCTGGCGTGATGCGGGCGTAGAAGACCGCATCGAGTTGCGGCTCGGCCCGGCGCTCGCCACGCTCGACGCGCTCCTCGCCGAAGGCCAGGCCGGCAGCTTCGATTTCATTTTCATCGACGCCGACAAGGGCAACTACATCAACTACTACGAGCGCGCGCTGCGGTTGCTGCGGCAGGGCGGGCTGGTCGCCGCCGATAACGTGCTGTTTCACGGCACGGTGGACAACGCGGCGAACCCGGACCCCGACACCGTGGCCATCCGCGATTTCAACCGCCATTTGCAGGCCGACGGGCGCATCGCGCTCAGCATGGCCACCATGGGCGATGGGCTGGCGCTGGCGGTCAAACTGTAGCGGTGGAGGAACATCTCCTCCGGGGCCGGCGCCGGGCAACCGCTCACACGAAAGTCATCCCGCTGCGGGTGACTTTCATCCCTATCGATGGCCCACACAGGGCCATGGCGACTCCCTGCGGTCGCGGCTCTGAAGCTTCTCGAGTGTGCATTGACCCGCCCGCCCCGCCCCCGAAGCGCGAAAGGTGCAAGAATGATGGGGAAAGGAAAGGTGCCATGAAGCGTCTTCTGGCTCTGATGGCGGTGTTCGCTCTGGCTGCGGCGGCGGCCGATATCGCCGGCACGTGGAAAGCGACGGCGGAGGGCCCTAACGGAACCATGGAGCGGACCTTCGTTTTCAAGGTGGACGGAAACAAGCTCACCGGGGAAACCACCAGCACCATGTTGGGCAAGTCCACCATTACCGACGGCAAAGTGGACGGCGACAATTTATCGTTCACCATCACCGCCGATTTCCAGGGAACCGAGCTGAAACTGAGTTACAAGGGGAAGGTCAGCGGCAGCGAACTGCACCTCACGTCGTCGATCGCCGGCGATGGCGGCGGGCAGTCCTTCGAATGGACCGGCAAGAAGGTCGAGTGAACGCCCGCCTCGCGCCGCCCATAGTCTGATAGCACGACCAAAACCGGAATGCCGGTAACCGACAAAAGCCGACCGCAGGGCGCTTCGAGCGAGGTGGTCCGCGACATCAACCGGCGCATCGTCCTCAACCTCATCCGCACCCGCCAGCCCATCTCGCGCGCCGACCTGGCGCGGGTTTCGGGTATGCAGCGCAGCACCATCTCGCTGATCGTCGACCAGTTGATTCAGGAGAACTGGGTGCTGACCGGACCCACCGTGCACTTGCCGCGGGGCCGCCGGCCCACCTTCCTGCGCCTCAACGACGAACGGGTGATTATCGGTGTGGATATCCGCCCCGCGCAGATTACGGTCGCCCTGGCGGACGCCAACGGGAAGTTCATCTCGCAGGAGGCCATCGCCACCACGCCGGACCCGAAGTTCACGCTCGAACGCCTGGTCGAAGTCGTGCGGCGCATCATCGCCTCCTGCCGGGGCAGGAAGGTGGAGGGGATCGGCGTCAGCGTGCCGGGCCGCTACATTCCGGGGTCGGACCGCCTGATATTCGCGCCGAACCTGGGATGGCGCGACGTCGACATACGCGGCCCGCTGCGGAAGGCAACGGGCCTCGAAGTCGAAATCGAAAACGCGGCCACGGCCTGTGCGGTGGCGGCCGTGTGGTTCGACCACATGGAGCGCGTGCAGAACCTGGTCGCGGTCACGGTTTCCGAAGGCGTCGGCACCGGCATCCTGCTCAACGGCCAAATCGTGCGCGGCGTCAACGGAATGGCCGGAGAGTTCGGGCACGTCTCGCTCGATCCGGAGGGTCCGTTGTGCGGCTGCGGGCGCCGCGGGTGCTGGGAGGTGTTCGCCTCCAATCGGGCGGCCCTCCGGTTTTACCAGCAATCCGGTCCACAGCCCGCCGGCTTGAACTTCCTCGACCTGCTGAACCTGGCGGACCAGGGCGACGCCCGGGCGGAGGAGGCCCTGAAAACAATGGCCTGCTACCTGGGCCGCGGCATGCGCATGCTGGTAGCCGGGTTTGCGCCGGAACGGATCGTCGTCGTCGGCGACCTCACCCGCTCCTGGAAACGATTCGCGGCATTGATAGAACCGGAAATCTTGAAGCAGGTGTTGCCCGGCGGCGTTGCCCCGCAGTTGATTCCAGCGCGCGAAGGCGGGGTCGCCCGTTTGCGCGGCACGGTGGCGCTGGTCCTCGAGAAAGACTTCGGCGTGTGCTCCTGATCCCCTGCCGGGCCGGCGTAAAGGGCGAAGCGGGGCGTGTGCCCGACTTGCATTTTTGATATGGCCATCTGATTATAGTTTGAGGCTAGAACAAAGCCGCGGGACCGCCCGCCTCCAGCAGATCCTTCGCGACCCGGCGCGTTCCGTTGTCCGGCCGGGCCTGCCCGGTCCGGCTGCGGGCTGAGCCGCGGCCGGCAGTCAAGCATACGAGGTTGCACGATGAAACGACCGACAAAGAAGAAAAGCGAAAACGTACCTGCCTACCGCAAGCCCGGCCTCCCGGTCGCGCGGCGCGTGCGCGACCTGATGTCGCGCATGACGCTGGAAGAGAAGGCCGCGCAGATGGTGGGCATCTGGCAGGAGAAGGCCGCCACCCTGGTGGATGCCGAGGGCAACTTCGATCCCGACAAGGCGAGGAAGGCCTTCCGGCAGGGCCGCGGCCTGGGCCAGGTCGGCCGGCCCAGCGACACCGGCGGAGGCAAGGACGCGCGCGCGATGGCAGTGCTCACCAACGCCATCCAGAAGTTCTTTGTCGAGGAGAGCCGCCTCGGGATTCCGGTCATCTTTCATGAAGAGTGCCTCCACGGCCACGCCGCCCCCGGCGGCACCAGTTTCCCGCAACCCATCGCCCTGGGAGCCACCTTCGATCCGGAGCTGGTCGAGGCGCTCTTCGCGATGACGGCGCTCGAGGCGCGGCTGCGTGGAACCCACCAGGCGCTCACGCCGGTGGTGGATGTGGCGCGCGACCCGCGCTGGGGCCGCGTCGAAGAGACCTACGGCGAAGATCCTTTCCTGGTTTCCCGCATGGGAATCGCGGCCGTGCGCGGATTTCAGGGCGACGCTTCCTTCCGCGACAAGACCCGCGTCATCGCCACGCTCAAGCACTTCGCCGCTCACGGCCAGCCCGAATCGGGCATGAATTGCGCGCCGGCGAACGTCTCCGAGCGCGTGCTGCGGGAGACGTTCCTCTATCCCTTCAAGGAGGCTTTGGACAAAGGCGGCGCCATCAGCGTGATGGCTTCTTACAACGAAATCGACGGCCTGCCTTCCCACGCCAACCGCTGGCTGCTGCGCGACGTTCTGCGCAAGGAATGGGGCTTCGACGGGTTCATCGTGTCGGACTACTACGCCATCTGGGAGCTCGGCTACCGTCCCGATACGCACGGCCATTTCGTCGCCAAGGATAAAAAGGAATCGTGCGCGCTGGCCGTCCGCGCGGGTGTGAACATTGAACTGCCGGAACCGGATTGTTACCTGCACCTGGTCGAACTAGTAAAGAAGCGCGTGCTGCGGGAGGCGGAGCTCGATGCGCTGGTCGAGCCCATGCTGCGCTGGAAGTTCCGCATGGGCCTGTTCGACGATCCGTACGTGGACCCGGAGGAAGCGGACCGCGTGGTGGGCTGCGACGCGCACCGCGCGCTGGCGCTCGAGGCCGCGCGCCGCGTCATCACGCTGCTCAAGAATGATGGCGGCATCGCGCCGCTCGACCCGCGTGCGGCGAAGACGATCGCCGTGATCGGCCCCAACGCGGACCACAGCCTGCTCGGCGGCTACAGCGGCAAACCCAAAGTCGAGGTGACCATACTCGAAGGCATTCGCGCCAAGGTCGGCCCCCAGGTGAAGGTGCTTTACAGCGAAGGCTGCAAAATCACGCAGCCCGGCGTGTGGCAGCAGGACGAAGTGTTCGCCAGCGATCCGGCGGAGGACCGCCGGCTGATCGCGGAAGCGGTCCAGGTCGCGCGGCAGGCCGACGTTGTTGTGCTTTGCATCGGTGGCAGTGAGCTGACCTCGCGCGAAGCCTGGAACCTGAAGCATATGGGCGATCGCGCCCGTCTCGACTTGGTCGGCCGCCAGGTGGAGCTGCTGGACACCATCGCCGCCCTCGGCAAGCCGGTCATCGTCATTCTCTCCCACGGCCGGCCGAACTCGATTCAGCCGGTGATCGAAAAAGCCGCGGCCGTCTTCGAGTGCTGGTATCTCGGCCAGGAAGCCGGCACCGCCGTGGCGGACGTCCTGTTCGGCGATTACAACCCCGGCGGTAAGTTGCCTATCTCCGTGCCGCGCTCGGCCGGCCACTTACCCGATTTCTATAATTACAAGCCCTCCGCCCGCCGCGGCTACCTGTTTGACGATGTTACTCCGCTGTATCCCTTCGGCTTTGGGTTGAGTTATACGACCTTCCGCATCGATAACGTCCGGCTGTCGAAACAGCGTATGGCCGCCAAGGGGTCGGTGGAAGTTCTGGCCGATGTCACCAACACCGGCGCGCGCGCCGGCAGCGAAGTGGTGCAGATGTACATCCGGGACCTGGTAAGCTCCGTGACGCGGCCCGTCAAGGAGTTGAAAGGCTTCCGCCGGATCGCCCTCTCGCCGGGCCAGACCGGGACGGTTCGCTTCGCGATTACCGCCGAGTTACTCGCGTTTTGGGATGTGAATATGAAGTACCGGGTGGAACCCGGCGAATTCGAAATCATGATCGGCAACTCTTCGCGCGACGCGGACCTGAATAAGCTGACGCTGACGGTGACCGCATAAAGCATGCCGTCGCGGCGAGACCGTATAGAAACGGGATAGATATGATTCAGAGACTTTCTCTTTCCGAAAAGATCGGTTACGGCCTCGGCGATATGGCCGCTAACTTCATCTTCCAGGCCATGCTGGCGTTGCAGCTCAGCTATTACACCGACACCTTCGGCCTGACGGCAGCGCAGGCCGGGACGCTGTTCCTGGTGGTCGGCCTCATCGCGGCGGTCTTCAATCCGGTGATGGGCGCTATCGCCGACCGCACCAGCACGCGGTGGGGCAAGTTTCGCCCGTGGCTGCTGTGGACCGCGGTCCCCTTCGGTATCATCGGCGTGCTCACTTTCACCACGCCGAGCCTGAGCCCGGGCAGCAAAATCATCTATGCCTACGCCACTTACATTTTGCTGCGCCTCATCTACACGGTGAACAACGTGCCCTACGCGTCGCTGACGGCCGTGATCAGCGCCGATCCCGATGAGCGCACCAGCATCGCCTCCTGGCGGCAGATTTTCGCCAACTCGGCGGGCTTCATCGTGCAGAGCCTGGCGATCCCGATGGTGGCCTTGTTCGGCGGCGGTAACAGCGCCAAGGGTTACCGGTGGACGATGGGTCTGTTTTCCGTCATCGGCGGAGCGCTGTTTGTCGTCGCCTTCGCGTCGACCAAGGAACGCATTCAACCCGATCCGCAGCAACAGGCTTCACTGAAGCAGGACCTCGGCGATCTGCTGAAAAACGGCCCCTGGATCGCCCTGTTCCTGGCGACCGCCTGTTACTTCGCCGCCATCGCGATGCGCAGCGGCGTCATGTTGCCCTTTTTCAAGTACAACGCCGGCAATCAGAACCTCTTCAGCTGGTTCAACGGCTTCGGCCTGACTTCGCTGCTGATCGGCGTCGCGATTTCCACCCGGCTGTCGGCGCGCTTCGGCAAGCGCAACGTATTCCTCATCAGCATGGTGTTGGCGGGAATCTTCAATACCGTCCTGATTTTCTTGCCGGCGCAGGCGACGGTGTCCATCTTCGTTTCGGAGATCCTGCGCCAGTTCTCGTTTGGCTGCTCCTGCCCGGTGCTGTGGGCGATGATGGCCGACGTAGCCGATTACGGCGAATGGAAGACCGGACGCCGCGCCACGGGTACGGTGACCGCGGCG
>Ga0335077_10011032_pt1 | contig 11294 bp, 10 predicted proteins | sample Lox_Sample_31_FD_207151 | JGI IMG/M metagenome (GOLD analysis project Ga0335077, IMG submission 207151) | Soil microbial communities from Loxahatchee National Wildlife Refuge, Florida, United States - Lox_Sample_3.1 | ecosystem: Environmental > Terrestrial > Soil > Wetlands | place: USA...
GCGACGGCGAGCCCGCACGCGGAGCGTGTCATCCATCTCACGTTCATGGCAGTGACCTCCAGTGAGTTCCTCGCATACAGCGGGTGAGGGAGGCGAAGGTTGACAGGAGTGCAGCGCAGCGTGAGCGTTGTAGCCGAAGGCAGACAGTTTCGGCGGACGCATGCACTTGTCAGACGGTATTGAAATCATCGCGCTCGAGGGGCTGCCCGAGGTTGAGGCAGGTGCCGATCTGGCGGCGCTCATTCGCGGCGCACTCGCTGCCGGCGATTTGGCGCTTATGTCACACGACGTGCTGGTGGTGGCGCAGAAGATCGTCTCCAAATGCGAGGGCCGCAGCGTCGATCTGCGCACGGTCTCGCCGGGAGCCGAGGCGCTGCGGCTCGCGGCGCTCACAGGCAAAGACGCGCGCCTGGTGGAAGTCATCCTGTCGCAGTCGCAGTCGATCGTACGCGCCGCGCGCGGTGTGCTCATCGTGCGTCACCGCCTTGGATTCGTGATGGCGAATGCCGGCGTCGATCAGTCGAACGTGCCCGGCGCGCAGGACGCCGGGCGTGCGCTGCTTCTGCCGCTTGATCCGGATGCCTCGGCTCAAGCGCTTCGCACAGAACTCATGAGCGGCGCAGCCGGGCCGCTCGGTATCATCATCAGCGACAGCTTCGGACGGCCCTGGCGCCTGGGCGTCACCAACGTGGCGCTGGGTGTCGCGGGGCTGCCGGCCGTGATTGACCGGCGCGGTGAGCCGGACCGCGAGGGCCGTACGCTGCAGATGACCGAAGTGGCACTCGCCGATGCCGTCGCCGCCGCAGCGGGACTGGCGATGGGCGAGGCGGATGAGGGCACGCCCGTGGTGCTGGTGCGCGGCCTCAAGTGGCAGGCGCCCGCGAGCACGGGCCGTGCACTGCTGCGACCGATGACAGAGGATCTGTTTCGCTGATGAGTGTGCATGCCGTGGTGCCGCTGAAGGCACTTGCCGTGGCGAAGAGCCGCCTCGCGGGCGTTCTGTCCGCGCCGGCGCGCGAGCGCCTGGTGCGCACGATGCTCGCCGATGTGACGGCGGCGCTGCTTGCGACGCGCGGCATCACGCGCGTGCACGTGCTGACAGCCGATCCTGGCCTGGTGCCGCCGCGCTGTACGCATCTCGCCGATGACGGTGATGCGCTCAACGATGCGCTCAGGCGCGCGGCCGGGCACCTCACGCGCGCGGGCGCCCGTGCCATGCTCATCGTGCCGGCCGATCTGCCGGCCGCGGAACAGTCGGACTTCGCGCTCGTGCTTGCGGCGGGCGAGGAGCGCGGCATCGTGCTCGTGCCCGATGAGCGGGGTGAAGGCACGAATGCGCTGCTGCTCACGCCGCCCGGGCTCATCGCCCCGCAGTTCGGCGCACGCAGCCTGGCGGCGCATCTCGCGGCGGCGCGCCGTGTGGGCATCGAGCCCCGGATCGTGCGCAATGCCCAGCTGGCGAGCGATATCGACGACGCCGGGCAGCTCGCGGAGCTTGCGGCCCGTCGCGAGGCGCGCTACGAGTTTCTGCAATCCGGAGCGGGGTGATGGGAGCCGTGGCGCGCTGGTTGCCGACACCGCTGATGAAAGTATCGGCGCTGACGCATGTCGGAGCTGCCGCGGCTCTCGCGCAACCGGCGCTGTGGCCCTGGGCGCTCGGCGCCGTCGTGGCCAACCACGCGGTGCTGGCCACCTGCAGCCTCACGCCTCGCAGCCACTGGCTGGGATCGAACTGGACGCGACTGCCGCCCGCGGCGATGCGAGCGCGAGGCATCGCCATCACGATCGATGACGGCCCCGATCCTGAGGTGACGCCGCAAGTGCTCGAGCAGCTCGAGTCACGGCACGCGCGCGCCACTTTCTTCTGTGTCGGTACCCAGGTGCAGCGCCATCCTGAGCTCGCACGCGAGATCGTGCGCCGCGGTCATGCAATCGAGAACCACAGTCAGCACCACCTGCACTCCTTTTCCTTACGCGGTCCGGCGCGGATCCGGTGCGAGGTAGCCGAGGCGCAGGATGCGATCGCTCGGGCGGCGGGGGTGACGCCGAGATTCTTCCGCGCCCCGGCAGGTCTTCGCAATCCGATGCTGCAGCCCGTGCTGGCGGAATTTCCGCTGCAGCTGGCGAGCTGGACGCGCCGCGGCTTCGACACGGTCAATCGCGACGCGGACGATGTGCTGCGCAAACTCAGCCGCGACCTTTGCGCCGGTGACATTCTGTTGCTGCACGACGGTCACGCGGCCAGAACCGCGCGCGGCGTGCCGCTGATCCTCGAAGTCCTGCCGCGCCTGCTGCAGCAAATCCGCGACACGGGCCTCCTCACCATGACGCTCGCCCAGGCTCAGGACCAGCAATCCGCGTCCGGCCATTGAACCTCGGGCGCGAGCGGGGGCACTCAACACCAGACCTCGATCGCGAGTCTGGAATCCATGCAATTCATTACTGCCGCGCGCAGCGCCGCCATCGTTACACTCGTCCTCGCCGGCGGCTGCGCTGGCAGTGGCAAGGGGCTCGATCAGAACGGCGAGCCGATCAGCGCCGGCGGCGGAGCCTCGGAGCCGCTCACGCCAGACTTTCAGTCGATCCAGGACAATGTCTTCACGCCCATCTGCACGCGCTGCCACATCGGCGCGAGCGCGCCCGAGGGCCTGCAGCTCGATGAAGCCCACAGCTATGCGCTGCTGGTGGGAATTCCGAGTGTCGAGCAGGGGAGTCTGCTTCGCATCAAAGCGGGTGATCCGGACAACAGCTACCTGATCCGCAAGATCCAGGGCGGACCCGGCATCACCGGCGGACAAATGCCGCTCGGTGGGCCGCCGTTATCGCAGGACACGATCGCCGTCATCCGCCAGTGGGTCGCCGAAGGCGCACTTCAGTCCGCCATGGCGCAGGCACCGACGGCAATCGCACGCGAGGAGCTGCAGCGTGCCTTCAGCGTGACTGCCGTTTCGCCCGCGCCGGGCGCAAGCCTGCAGGCGCCGCTTTCGCAGATCGTGGTCGCGTTCTCACATGAGATCGATGTGTCCTCGATCAATCCGAGCACCGTCGTGCTCGAGAAAGTGGGCGCGTCCGAGCTCATGCCGGCCCTCGAGCCAGCCGTTCCCGTCGCACTCTCACTCGCCGATGGCAATCCGACAACGCTGCTGGTGCGTCCGCTCGCGCCGCTGGATGCGGGCACGTATCGGCTGACGCTGCGCGGCACGGGCGCTGGAGCGGTGGCGGACCTGTCTGCCGTGTCACTTGGCACCGATGAGTACTTCGTGTTTACGGTGGAGGCTTCCTCATGAGGCGGATGCTCGGCCTCGCGTTCCTCGTCCTGGCACTGTGGCAGGCCCCGGCGATGGCGGAGCCGTATCTGGCGGTGCAGACCGGATTCAAATGCTCGCAGTGCCACGTCAATCCGACCGGCGGCGGGATGCGTAACGCATTCGGCGATGTGTTTGCGCAGACTCAGCTGCCGGCCAAGCACATCGATACCGGATCGGATGTCTGGGCGGGCGCGCTCAATTCCTTCATCTCCATCGGCGGCGATGTGCGCTTCCAGGCCGAAGCGCAGAAGGTGCGCAATCAGCCGGCCGTGAATGACTTCGATCTCGAGCAGGCGCGTGTCTATCTGGAGGCCGCGGTCATTCCGCAGCGCCTGATCGTGTATGCCGACGAGCAGGTCGCTCCGGGCGGTGCGCTCAATCGCGAGGTCTACGGCCTGTACTGGTCCGCCAATCACGATTGGTACGTCAAGGCTGGCCAGCTCTACCTGCCCTATGGCTTGCGGCTCGAGGATCAGACCGCATTCGTGCGCGAGGATGTGGGCATCAACATGACAACGCCCGATCGCGGCGTCGAGTTCGGTTACCTGCACGGCGTGTGGGACGGGCAGTTCGCCGTGAGCAATGGCACGGCGGGCGGACCCACCGTGAGCAACGGCAAGCAATACAGCCTGCAGCTCTCATTCGTGCAACCGATCTGGCGGCTCGGTGTTGCGGCAAATCTCAATGACTCGGCCGTGAGCGGTCGTCGCGGGGCGTATGGCCTGTTCGCGGGCGTGAAGACCGGCCCGATCGCCTGGCTCGCCGAAGCCGACTACGTCGATGATCAGACCGTCGCAAATGGCGGACTGAAGAGTGCCGCGGGGCTGCTCGAGGCCAATTGGCTGATCGCCCGGGGCCACAACCTGAAGATCACGGCCGAGGAGCTCAGGCCGGATACCACGGTGAGCCACAATGAGGTTGCGCGCTGGAGCGCGGTGTACGAATTCACACCCATCCAGTTCCTGCAGCTGCGACTCGGGGCGCGTGTGCTCGATGGCATACCGCAGGCAGACAGCCAGCATCAGCAGCTGTATTTCCTGGAGCTGCACGCGTTCTTCTGATACACGAGGGGCTGTAGGCAAGCGGCGACAGTGGCTGTGACGGGCTTCCCGCGCGCCGGCGGTCTCGATGCGCTAAAGTTCACATATGACCATCGCCTGGTCCATTCTCTGGTACGTCATCGCCGTCGGCTTTCTCGTGATCGTGCACGAGTTCGGCCATTTCTGGGTCGCCCGGCGCCTCGGCTTCAAGGTGCTGCGCTTTTCGGTGGGTTTCGGCAAGCCCCTCGCGCGTTGGCACGTGGGCGCGGACCGCACTGAGGTCGTGCTGGCGCCCATTCCGATGGGCGGCTACGTCAAGATGCTCGATGAGCGCGAAGGTCCGGTCGCTGCGGAGGAACTGGCGCGCTCTTTCACACGTCGTCCGCCGTGGCAGCGGATCCTGGTGCTGCTCGCGGGACCGGGCTTCAACGTGCTGTTCGCCATCCTGGTGATGTGGGTGATCTTGTGGGCGCGCGGCGTCACCGACGTGCGCGCGATCGTCGGCGACGTGACGCTCGGCTCCGTGGCCGCGGATGCCGGGCTGCGTGCACACGATGAGATTACCGCGATCGATGGCACGCCCGCGATGAACCAGCGCGACGTGGTGTTTGCGCTGTTCGATGATCTGCTCGCGCGCGACCAGGCGCTGCTCACGGTACGCGGAACCGACGGCACCGAACGGGGCGTGAACCTCACGGTCAGCGACCCACAGCAGCGGCAGAAACTCTCCGAGTTGCCGAATCTGATGAAGGTGCTCGGCTTTCACTTCCAGGAGCCCCCCGAGCCTGCCGTCATCGGCGGCGTGCGGCCCGGTACTCCGGCGGAAGCGGCGGGCCTCGCGGCCGGTGACCAGATCCTCGCCATTGACGGTAATCCGATCCACGATTTCCGCGACATGGCGAAATACCTGTCGGGCAAGGCGGGCAGCAAGATCAGCGTGCGCTATCTGCGCCAGGGCACCGAGCGCTCGACGGTGCTCACCGTGGCAGTGCTCAATGTGGAAGGCCGCCGCGTCGAGGGCATGGGTGTCGATGCGCCGCTCGTCCTGAAGTACCCCGCGTCGATGATCCGGCACCGCGACCTGTCGCCGCTCGGGGCGTTGTCCGAGGCCGGCGCGCAGGCCTGGAGTCTCACCACCATGCAGGCGCGGCTGCTGTGGCGGATGGTGCGCGGTCAGATGTCGCTGAAGAATCTCAACGGGCCGATCAGCATCGCGCAGGCCGCGGGTGAGTCGGCCGAGGCCGGACCGGAGTTCTTCATCGATTTCATCGTCTACATCTCGCTCGCGATCGCGCTGTTCAATCTGCTGCCGATCCCGATTCTCGATGGCGGCCAGATCGTGTTTCAGGTCGCTGAATGGCTCAAGGGTTCACCGCTCTCCGAGCGCGCCCAGGTGCTCGGTCAGCAGGTGGGGCTGGCGCTGCTCGTGCTGCTCCTCAGCATCACTCTGTTCAATGACGTCTCGCGCCAGCTCGGCTGAGCGGGCATAGAGCGTCGTCCGCTGCTTCAGCGGCCGTCCGGCCGCGGTGGCGATGCACTGCAGCTCAGCGCGTGTCATCTCCTGGCCATTGACGCCGCCGGCCGCGCGCGTGATCGATTCATTCATGAGCGTGCCGCCGAGATCGTTCGCGCCGGCCTTCAGGCACAGCGCCGCGCCGTCGCGTCCCATCTTGACCCAGGATGTCTGCACGCTGCTGATCAGCGGATGCAACACGAGCCGGGCGACGGCATGCATGAGCAGCGCCTCGCGGAAGCTGGGACCGGGCCGCGCGCGCCCCTGGCGGTAGAGCGGCGCTTCCATGTGCACGAAGGGCAGCGGTACGAACTCCGTGAAGCCGCCGCTCGCCGACTGCAGACGCCGCACGCGCAGCAGATGCCGCGCCCAGTGCCGCGGTTCCTCCAGGTGCCCGAACATGATCGTCGCCGTGCTGCGTAGCCCGACTGCATGCGCCGCCGCCATCACCTCGAGCCACTCGGCAGTCGTCACCTTATCGGGGCAGATGAGAGCGCGAACCTCATCATCGAGGATTTCGGCGGCCGTTCCGGGCAGGGATGCGAGTCCGGCGCTCTTCAGGCGCCGCAGGTAGCACTCGAGAGACTGGCCCAGGGTGCGCGCGCCGTGAGTCACTTCGAGTGGCGAGAAGGCATGCACGTGAATCTGCGGCACTGCGGCCTTCACCGCAGCAACGATGTCGAGGTAAGTATCGCCGTTGAACTGCGGATGGATCCCTCCCTGCAGACACACCTCGGTTGCACCGCGCGCTGCGGCCTCGGCGGCGCGCTGCGCGATGACCTCGAGGTCGAGTCGATACGCGGGCCCGCGCGCGGCCTTGGTGCCGCTCTTGGAGAAGGCGCAAAAGCCGCAGTGATAGAGGCAGATATTGGTGTAGTTGATGTTGCGGTTGACGACGAAGGTCACCGCGGGACCACTCACGCGCGAGCGCAGGCGATCCGCCGTCCCCAGGACGCGGGCGAGGTCAGCGCCCTCGGCATGGAACAGCGCGACCACTTCCGTTTCCGTGAGCTCGCTGCCGCGCAATGCGCGTCGCAGAATGCGGGCAATCGGTGGAGAGGCCGCGCCTCGTTCGAGCAGCAGCCGCGGTGCCTGCGGTGGCAGTGCGCGCGCAGAGCCCGCCGCCCAGCTATCCACGCGCGCCCGGCCGCTGCTGTCGGCCAATGCGAGCACGCGTGGCACGAGCGCCTGATCGAGCCAGCGGCGCGGCGCGCGGGCGAATGCCGGTGTGATCGCGAGCCGCTCGCGAAGCGTACGGCCGCAGGCGCGTGTGCTGGCGGCGAGACGCGTCAATTGCGGCCAGGGCGCTTCGGGGTTCACATGATCGGGGGTCACGGGCGAGACGCCGCCCCAGTCGTTGACGCCTGCGCGCACCAGCGCGGCGAGGGCCTCCGGCTGCAGGTTCGGTGGCGCCTGCAAGGACATCTCCGGCCCGAAGATCAGCCGCGCCGCCGCAATCGTCCAGAGATGCTCCGCGAGTGCGGGCTGGGGTGCGTTTCGCATGCGCGTGCCTGGCTTGGGCTTGAAGTTCTGCAGGATCAGTTCCTGGATGTGACCGTGCCGCTCATGCAACGCACGGATCGCCAGGAGCGACTCCAGCCGCTCCCGCCTGGTCTCGCCAATGCCGATGAGCAGACCCGTGGTGAACGCGATGCGCAGCTCACCTGCAAGCTCGAGCGTCCGCAGCCGCACGGCGGGCACCTTATCCGGCGAGCCCCAGTGCGGAGCGCCGCGCTCGCCGAGTCGCGCTGAGGCGCTCTCCAGCATCAGTCCCATGGAGGCACACACCGGTCGCAGCGCCTGCAGATCCTGCGCCGACATCACCCCGGGATTCAGATGCGGCAGCAGCCCGGTGCGAGCGAGCACGAGTGCCGCGGCGTCACGCAAATACGCGAGGGTACTCGGCTGGCCGAGCTCGCGCAGCGCCGCGCGGGCGCGCGCGTAGCGCAGCTCCGGCTGATCGCCCAGCGTGAACAGGGCTTCCTTGCAGCCCGCGGCCGCGCCGCGGCTTGCGATCTGCTCCACTTGCGCCAGCGCGAGATAGGGAGAGGCGAGCTCGCGCGGGGCCTTCGCGAAGGTGCAGTAATGACACACGTCGCGGCACAGCTGTGTCAGCGGGATGAATACCTTGCGTGAGTAGGTAACCGTGGCGCCGTGGCCCTCGAGCGTCAGCTGTTCAGCCGCTTGCTGCAGCGCCTGCGCCGGTACGGCATCCAGCGCCTCGAGCGCTTCCTCGGGAAGCGGGCGGCGCGTCGCGAACGCGGCGAGGGCCGGGTGAAGGGAGCGCATTTGCACTACACTAGCCCGCCCCCGCGTGGAGAGCCAGACATGAGTCGATTGCAGGAGAAGCTTCGTTCCGGTGAGTTCGTGGTCACGACGGAGCTCACGCCGCCGAAGGGAATCAATCTGGAGGACATCTTCGCCAAGGCGGCCCTGCTCAAGCCCTGCGTCGATGCCGTCAACCTCACCGACTCGCCGCGCGCACGCATGGCCATCGAGCCCAAGTCCGTGGGCCATCTGCTGTTGGATCGCGGCGTCGAGCCGATCGTGCAGATCACCTCACGCGACCGCAACCGCATCGCCGTGCAGGGCGACATTCTCGGAGCCGCGGCGCTCGGCATCACGAATTTTGTCTTCATGGCCGGCGATCAGCCGAAGAACGGCGATCATCCGGATGCCAAAGCCGTGTTCGATCTGTCGACGACCGACCTGCTCAAGGCGGCGCGGTCACTGCGCGAGGGACACGATCTCGCGGGCAACGAACTGAAGGGCGCGCCCGAGATTTTCATCGGCGCGACCGCCAATCCGGGCGGCAAGGATCTCGATGCCGAAGTGGCGAACGCCCGCGGCAAGATCGACGCCGGCGCGCAGTTCCTGCAGACCCAGGCGGTGTTCGATCCGCCCTCGCTCAAGGGCTATCTCGATGCCGCCCAGCTCGGCGATACCAAACTGCTCGCCGGCATCATTCCGCTGAAGTCCGCCAAGATGGCGGCGTGGCTCAATGGCAATGTGCCCGGCATCAAGGTGCCGGATTCGCTGCTCGAGGAGATGCAGGCGGCGGCTGCGGCGGGACGCGAAGAGGATGTCGGCATCGAGATTGCCGTGCGCCTGATCAGGCAGCTGCCAGGCCTGTGCGCCGGGGTGCACATCATGGCAATCGGCTGGGAAGCGCACATCCCGCGCATCCTGCGCGAGAGCGGTCTGCGCTCCTGAGGCCCGAGATCTATTTGACGGAGTAGCCGCGGCCCTCGAGACAGGCTGTCATGGCGCGGTTGTACTCACCGCGCCGCGAGCTGCCGGGCGGCTCGGCGCCTGCGTTCGAGGCCGAGGGGTCGAAGCCCGACTGTCCCACCGCCCAGGCATGGCACTCGTAGCGGTCGGCGGACTGCTGCTCCTCGCTCTGGCCGCTCTTCGGATAGATAAAGAGCTCATCGCTCGGCGGCGGGCTCTGCACGGCCGCCGGATCTCCCGGCGGGGCGACCACCTCGTATCCGGAGTCCGGCCCGCGCCACAGATAATAAGTGTCGTTCGCGTAGTAATAGGGCAAGCCACCGAACCAGACCGTCGTGAAGAATGGCGGCAGCACCGGCACGAAGGCGCCGAACGGTGCGGCGACGACCACGAAGCGCGGGCCGCGCGGCGCGTACCACACGCCGCCTGAGACGAAGAAATGATCGTGCCCATGCACCACATCGATGCGCTCATGCGGCAGCGCTGCCACCGCAACGCCGCGTACCGGGTAGGCGTGGTTGTGGCTGAAGCGCGCATCGAAGTGCTGTGCGTGATCGACGTGGTCCCGATCGTGATGGCTCTGGGCCTGTGCATCGGTGAACACCACCGCCGCCGTTAGCGCCACCAGGCCCGCCAGCGCGAGCAGAACGAGGGTCGGACGTGACTGCCTTTGGGATCGCTTCAAGCAACGAGCTCCTTATCGCACGCTGTAGCCGCGGCCTTCGAGACACGCGCTCAGTGCGCGGCGATAGTCGGCGGCCTTCTGTTCGATCTGCGCCATCTCACGCCGGTCGCGCACGTAGACCTCACGGGTCTGCTGATCCTGGGATGCCTGCGCGGACGCGCCAACCATGCTGCCAATCACGGCACCCACGACGGCACCCGGGCCGGCGTTATACGGGCGCGAGACCGCGGCTCCGAGCACGGCGCCGGCAACGGCTCCTACGGCAGCCCCGGTGCCCGGAGGTGCCCCGGACCCGGTGACGACCGCGACCCGATCGTGGGGCGGCACGTTTGCCGCGCTGGGATCAAAGCCGGTCTGCTTGTTGGCCCAGACGTAGCACTCGTAGCGGTCGCGATCGACCTGCTCCGGCGGCTGCCCGTTGAGCGGGTAGGCGTAAACGGTCGTGTTCACGGTGGGCGGCGGCGGAGGCGGGCGCGCGGGGCGCGGCGGCGGCGCCGTCTCACAGGCACACAGCGCGCTCAGCAGCGCTCCTGCGAGCGTGAGCCGCAGGGCGCGCGACATCGTTGGATTCATGGCGTTATTCAATGACATTGACCTGTAGCCTCCGCTTCAGTCCGTTACTGGCCCAACGCGACAGGCTGACCGGCGTTGACTCATCCGGGGTGCGCGAGCCGCGACGCCGGATTACGAAATCTTCAGGCGCCGATAGTACTTAGACATACGGCAGCAGCGTGTGTTCCAGATCACGCGGATGGCAGGAAGGGTGGGGTTGGCGCGGCCGCCGCCTGCTCGAGGAGCCAGTTGCGCAGTGCGGTGACTTTTTCCACCGACAGGTAGGCAGGCGGACAGACGAAATAGTAGGCGTAGCGCGCCCGGATGATGCGGCGACTGGCGATGGCGAGCCGTCCGGCGGCAATCTCGGCGGCACACAGACTCCAGCGCGATAGCGCCAGGCCGTGACCGGCTGCCGCGGCGCGCACCACCGAGACCGAGTCATCGAGGCTCGAGCCTCTGGGGGCCCATTCTTCCTCTTCCACCGCGCGCCCCTCGATCCAGGCCCGCCACGGCTCGGAGACCGAATTGAGCAAGGTGTAGCGCGACAGCTCCGCGCGGTCGCGAACCGGACCGTGACGCTCGAGCAGCGCCGGGGTGCACACCGGCAGCAGCCAGTCATCGAGCAGCTTCTCGGCATGCAGAGCCGGCCAGGATCCCAGGCCGAAGCGCACGGCCGCCTGCACGCCGGAGCGCAGAAAGTCGACCGATTCATTCGATGTGTGAATCCGCAGATCGATGTCGGCATGGCGACGGTGGAAATCCGGCAAACGCGGCAAGAGCCACTCCTGCAGGAATGACGCCAGCATCGACACGGTCAGCGGCCCGGCGTGCCGCTCCTGACGGGCTTCATCGATGGCGCGCTCCAGCTCCGCCAGGGCCGCACGCACGCGCGGCAGCAATCGTGAGCCTTCCTCGGTGAGATACACGAGCCGGCCCTGCCGGCGAAAGAGCGGCGCGCGAAG
>Ga0335077_10011033_pt1 | contig 11294 bp, 8 predicted proteins | sample Lox_Sample_31_FD_207151 | JGI IMG/M metagenome (GOLD analysis project Ga0335077, IMG submission 207151) | Soil microbial communities from Loxahatchee National Wildlife Refuge, Florida, United States - Lox_Sample_3.1 | ecosystem: Environmental > Terrestrial > Soil > Wetlands | place: USA: Florida...
AATACGATACATCGCTTATACAGCTACGATGGCCGGGCGTTTCTGTTGGTGGTCACCGTAACGCGATTGACTGAGACCGCCTCCGACAAGCTGCCACTGACCAGTGACTTGCGCCAGCGCTGCACAGTCCCCGCCGGCAGTGCAAAGACCTTCAGCGACCCTGCTGCCACGAGCTACGGATCAGAAGGCTAGGGTTCGGGTCCCTTCATGGCCGCCACCTCTCCGCGGACATTCGGTTCGGCAGTGCTCTCGACGGCCAGTGTCGCTCCAGACGGCGGCCCGTCGCCGTCCCTGCAGCGACAACAGCACATCACTGCCCAGGCCGCCTGCCGCCACTGCCCGGGCAGGCCGAGAGTTCGTCGAGCACGACATCGCCTAGCTTGCCGTTTAACCTGCCTGGCTGACGTCTGGGTTCTTTGCGGATCTTGAACCGGTGTGCCCGGCGTGTCGCGGTGCGTGAATACGGCCCTCGCGTGATCATGTGTACTCGCCAAAGAACCCATGATCACAGCGAAGGCCGTGATGGACAGCTTGCCAGAGGATGCCGGCGGGGGGCCACTCGCCGTGCTGTCGCGGTTCCGGGTTGATTTTCATGCCTGCCTGACCGCCCGCGCCGATGAGCTGGCCGAGCTGGCCGACGCGGTACTGTGCGCGGACGGGCCGGTGAAAACCCTTGCCGGGCTGTCATTGGCCCCCGAGCACCGGCGCGGCCATGGCGCGCTGTATGACGCGGTGAACCATGGCCGGATCGACATCAGGCGGCTGCGGCGATCTGTGGCGGGACTGCCGTTACCGCGGGCCGCCGACGGGCGGCTGATGCTGGCGGCCGACGTGAGCAACTGGCTGCGGCCCGGTGCGGCGACCAGCCCGGAGCGGCTGTTCTGCCATGTCTGCGGGCGCGGGAAGGGGCAGGCGCAAATGATCCCGGGCTGGCCGTACTCGGTGATCGCCGCGCTGGAGCCTGGCCGCACGTCCTGGACCGCGGTGCTGGACGCGGTGCGCCTGGGCCCGGAGGACGACGAGACCGCGGTGACCGCCGCGCAGGTCCGCGACGTCATCACACACCTGATCGAGGCCGGGCACTGGAAGGAGGGAGACCCTGCCATCCTGGTCATCTTCGACGCCGGCTACGACGTGACCCGGCTCGCTTACCTGCTTGGGGACCTCCCGGCAGACCTGCTGGGGCGGCTGCGCTCCGACCGGGTGATGCAGCTGCCCGCGCCGCCGCGCCAGCCCGGCACCATGGGCCGGCCCCGTAAGCACGGCTGCGAGCTGGCGCTTGCTGACCCGGCGACGTGGCCGGCGCCGCCGGTCACCACGAGCACGCTGACCTCCCGCTACGGCTGGCCGTGGCTGCTGCCTGGGACCGGGTGCATCCCCGGCTCACCCACCGCGCCGCCTGGCTCGATCACGACGGCGCGCTGCCGGTCATCGAGGGGACCCTGATCCGGCTGACGGTGGATCACCTGCCCGGCGACCGCGACCCCAAGCCCGTGTGGCTGTGGTGCTCGGCCACGGGCGCCACTCCCGGTGCGGTGGACCGGTGCTGGCAGGCGTTCTTGCGCCGTTTCGATCTCGAGACGAGCGAGCCGCAATGCTGTCATAGCCGCGGCTGGCCTGCATCGCTGTGGGCTCCTTCCTGTTCGGTGTTCATTGAGGCAGCTTGATTCTTCAGCCAGGGACGGCGGTTGTGCTGGCCGCGGGGAACCTTATGCAGGGCTCGCAGGCGTTCGACCTCGGCGGGATCGGCGCTTACCACGGTCAGCCTGGTGTCTGGGTGCAGGTAGCCGGTGGCCCAGCCGCGGCGGACCCAGGAGTCGAGGGTGACTGCGGACATGCCCAGCTGTTCGGCCAGGTCGCGTAGCCACCACTCGTGCCGGGCCAGCGCCGGGCGGTTGTGGCGGGCCGGGGTGCGGGTGCGCTTGATGCCCAGGGTCCGCAGCAAGTCGGTGACCGCGCTGGGTGTGAAGATCGGGCTGCGTTTGGGCGGGCGGAAGCCTTCGGCGTTGAGGCGCTCGGCGATCTGCGCGGTGGTGCATCCGCTGTCGGCCAGCTCGCGAGCCCGGGCGGCCAGATGGGGGTAGTAGCTGAGCTGGCTCAGGCACGCCACCGGGCGGGTGATCTGCGCGGCTGTGCGGTGCCCGCCTGCCCAGACGACTTCCACGTCCACTTTCTCGCTGCTCCCGAGCACCGTGACGCGGACCTGCCCGACCAGATGGCGGATCAGCTGCTTGCGGTCGGCGTCGCTGGTGGTGGAAGCGTTCCAGACCGCGGGCAGGTCAGCGGCCAGGGTGCGGACCTGGTCGCGTTCGGCGGCTGTCAGCGTGCGGGGGCGGGCCGCGGCGTGGCGGTCGTACTCCTCGCCCAGCCGCTGCCGCCCGGCCAGGGCGGACTCCCAGTCTTTCTCGAGCTGCCGGACGACCAGGCGGTTTTCTGGTTCGGCGAGCTGGTACTGGCGGCGGGCACGGTCAGCGGCGAGCTCGGCGCGTTCCAGCCGCTGCCGCCAGATCCGGTCGACCTGGGTGCGCTGGCCCTCGGCCTGCTCGGCCGCGGCCAGCGAGACCTCGAGGGCGGCCGGTGCCATCGCGGCCAGCAGCAGACCGGTGACGTAGGCCTCGACACAGGGCCCGGCCAGTTGCTGGCACTGGCCGGCGGCGTAATCGCTCTTGTCGCGGGCGCACACATAGACCGGATGCAGCTTCCCGCCCGGGCCGCGCTGGTAGTGCACCGTCATCTTCTTCCCGCACCGGCCGCAGGCCACCAGCCCGGCCAGCAGGGCCGGGCCGTCACGGACCGCGCCCAGGCTCTGGGCGCGGGACCGGTTAGCTTCCAGGCGCTGCATGTTCCGCTCGTATTGCTCGATGCTGATATAGGCGGGTAACACCCCGGGCAGGAAAACCAGCCACTGATCGCGCCCGAGGCGGACCCGGCCGGTGCAGGGCCGCCCCGGCTGGCGCCGCCTGGGGTCCAGTGTGCTGCGCCCATAGGCGTAGACGCCAGCGTAGGCCGGGTTGTGCAGCATGTTCGCGATGGTGACCCGGCTGGGGCGGCGCCAGGCCAGCTCGCCGCGCTCGGGTCCCTCGCGCAGCCGCACTCCCAGCTGGATGTGGTTGTCGGCGAGGAAGGCCAGCACGGCGCCCACCGTGCCCAGCCGCTCGAACAACTCGAAGACCAGCCCGGCCACGGCGCGCACCTGCTCGTCCGGATCCAGCACCACCTCCCCGGACCGGCGGCGCACCAGCCCGGCCGGCAGCGGCACCGCCAGCTCCCCGCGGCGGGCCTTGGCGATCCGCCCGGACCACATCCGCTGCTTGATCAGGTGCAGCTCAGCCTCGCTGATGGTGCCCTTAAGCCCCGGCAGCATCCGGTCGTTGTGCTCGGCCGGGTCATAGACACCATCCAGGTCGCCCAGCAGCGCCCCGGACAGCGCGCACAGCTCCAGCAGCTGATGCCACTCGCGGCCCGACCGGGCCAGCCGCGACATCTCGATACCCAGCACGATGCCCACATGATCCAGCCCCACCTCCAAGACCAGCCGCGCGAAGCCCGGGCGCGCATCGGCCCCAGAAGCCGAGTGCCCCAGGTCGTCATCGATCACCAGCACCCGCGACGGCGCCCATCCCAGCGCGGCCGCGCGCTCGGCCAGCCCGTACTGCAACCGCGTGGACTCGGTGTGGTCCTGCACCTGAGCCGCAGTCGACTGGCGGACGTAGACCGCCGCCAGGCGATCACGATGCCAAGGCTGAACTTTGCCTTCCGCCCGTTCCCGGGGCAGCCTCGCCGCAATGGTCACCGCGCTCACCCCCGCTCCCGCCGCTCACCACCGCCGCGCGGACCATCCGCTCGACCAGCAGACCCAGTAACCGGCCCACCAGCACCCGGTTCGCTTGCGGAAACGCCTCCCACCGCGGAACCCCGCCCGGCGAGGCCGCTAATTCGGGGAAACTGCTGCACCTGGTCACACCCCGGCCCGCCTCCCTCATCCCCACCGGCCTGCGCCTCGCGCAGCCGCCGGACACACGCGACCGCGGCCAGCAGGCCGTCAATACCGATGAGGGGGGCATGCCCCGATTCGCCTACGTATGCAGTCTCGCTTGCTCCTTGAGCACACCTTCCGCCTGTTCAAGCAGGTCCTGGGATGGACCGTCCCGAAGCTCCGCGACCCGGCCGCCGCCGACCGGTGGACCTGGATCATCATCACCGCTCACACCCAGCTCCGCCTCGCCCGGCCGCTCGCCGCAGACCTGCGGCGCCCCTGGGAACGGCCGGCCCCGCCAGGTGTTGCCGGTCGTTCAGGGTGAGCGTGGCGGCGTCATTGCCGGTGAGCGTGTGCATGGTGTGAATGGCCCCGCCCGGCGGAGCCGGGCGGGGCCTGGTGTTCAGGGTGTCGCGGGGATGCTCAGTCTGTCGCGGTGACTTCGGCGATGGCGGCTCTGGCGGAGGCGTGGTCGACGAGGTTCTTGCCGGCGCCGGCGGTGGCGATCAGGGCGGCGGTGGCGATGTTGTTGACGGTTCTGGGTTTGCCGCGGGCGGCCTGGTGGATCTGGGTGATGGCCTCGTCGGTGAACAGCTCGGCGGTGCGCCCTGCCTGCTCGAGGTGGTGGCGGATGTAGCTGGCGGTCTCGTCCGGGGTCATGCCTTTCATCTGGTAGCGGACGGTGATCCGCTGCTCGAGGGCCGCGAGCACGCCCAGTTTGACGGAGTGCCGGAGGGTGGGCTGGCCGGTGAGGATGGTCGCGAACGGGGTGGAGGAGTCCATGTCGTGGTTGGTCAGCATCCTTATCGACTCCAGCTGGTCATGGTCGAGCATGTGCGCCTCGTCGATGATCAGGACCGGGGTGCGGCCCCGTTCGGCGGCTTCTCCGGCCAGGACGGTCCAGGCCTGGACGGCGAGGGCGGCGGTGCCGTGGACGGGCCTGCCGCCGAGGGCGGTGACCACGTGGGCGAGGATCCCCCTCACCCCGGTTGCGGGGTTGCCGATGTAGATGATGGTGTGGCTGGCGGGGTCGAGGTCGGCGACGGCGGAGCGGATGGCGACGGTCTTGCCGGTGCCGACCTCGCCGGTGATCATGGCGATGGTCCTGTCGGCCACGGCCCAGGCGATGCGGGCGGCGGCCTCGCCGCAGTCGTGGTGGCGGTGCAGCCGGGAGGGCGGCAGATCGCGGCCGAACGGCATGCGGGCGAACCCGAACCGGGTGACGACGGTATCGATCGTCAGAACTCGCCTTCTTCTTCAGCCGATGTGCCGTGGACGGCGGCGAGCTGCTGCTGGGCGCAGCCGAGGTCGCGGGCCAGGGCGGCGGCGGTGTTCCGCGCGTCGGAGATGAACAGCCAGGCGCCGCTGACAGCGGCGGCCGGGTCGGTGCCGTCATCGCAGCCGAGCCGGCCGGCGGCGAGGGCGGCGGCGAGCCACCGGCCGACTTGGGCCAGGAGCTGGGGCAGGCCGGCCGCTGCCAGGGACAGCTCGCCGAGCAGGCTGTAGGCGTCGGCGGGCTGGGAAAGGCCGGCGCCGCCGAGGGTGGCGTGGTTCAGGGAGCGCACCGCCCCGGCGGCGGTGCGGGCCAGGGCCAGGGTCTGGTGCGGGGAGTCAGTCACGGCCCTGTCCCTCCTGTTCCCTCTCCTCGATGAGGAACCGGTAGGAAACCTGCTCGCGCAGGGCGGCGTCGTGGCCGTCGCCCAGGGCAGAGAGGTAGTCGATCCCGGTCGGCGCCGGCTCCGTCCGCTGGCCGCCGTCGGGGGTGCGGGTCTTGGGATGGCGGTGCCGGCCGACGGTGAACGGGACGGCAGTCCCGGCGGGCTTCCCGGCGAGGCGGACCTCCAGGCGGTCCAGGTCGAACGGGTCGAACAGCAGCTCGAGCATCCGCCCGGCCAGCCACGCGTCGACCTGGTAGACGTTTCCGTGCAGGCGGACCAGGGCCGTCTTGTCGGCCCGGCGCCGCTCGGACCACAAGAACGCCTCCCGCAGCAGGCCCGGCCCGGGGACGGCCCGCTCTTCCGGCGCCGCCTTCTCCCACCGGGCGGCGGGCGCCTGGCCGGTCTCGGAGTGGACCTGCTGGTGGTAGACGGTCTCTGTCCAGGCCTGGAACAGGCGGTTCATCTCCGCCAGGTCCGCAACGCCGGCCCCGTCGCCGACCTCGACCAGGAACTGATCCCGGACAGTCCTGAAAAACCGTTCGATTTTGCCTCTTCCCTCCGGTTTCCCGGGCCGGGAGTGGATGAGCTTTATGCCCAGGACGGCGCAGCCGCGCAGCAGCCACGCGTCGACGAACGGGCTGCCGTTGTCCAGGTAGGCCGATTTCGGGACGCCGCGGGCCTGCAGCGCAGGGCGGAACGCGGCGGCCATCCGGACCACGTCGTCGTGGTGCGACCAGCGGGCGCCCATCACGGCCCTGGAGTGGTCGTCGATGAACGCGAAAAGATACGACTTCTTCCCGCCGATCACCGGGCCGTGCAGGGTGTCGCCGGTCCACATCTCGTTCGGCCTGGTGCACTCGAACCGGCCGAACGCCCGCTGGTCCTCCTGCTCCGGGGCCGGGGCGTTCAGCTCCAGGCGCTCGAACAGCCGCTGCAGGGTCCGGTCCGACGGCGCCCACCCGGCCGTGACCTGCAGGACCCGCCGGACCTGCGCCGCGGTCCGCCCCGGCTTCTCCCGCTTCAGCGCCTCCGCCAGCGCCAGGACCTCCTCCGGCGTCCGCGGCGCCGGCTGCCGCGGCGACGGCACCAGCGCGTCGAACCCGCCCTCCTCATACCGGCGGCGCCACCGGGTCAGCGTCGAGTACGACACGGTCACCTGCGCGCCGCCCGGCCCCTCATGGACACGGCCGGCCAGCCCCCTGGCCCGCCAGCCCCGCTCCGCCGCCGACAGTCCCGGCTCGAGGAGCTCGGCCACCAGCGAGTACCGGAACAGGCCCGTCTCCCGGGCCCGCTCCACCCGCGCCTTCTTATCCGCCTCATCCGCAGTCGCCATGGCTTGTCCTTTCTCGGTGAGCCTGCTTCTGCAGGCCCGTCGAGGGTGACAGGACGTAACTGCACCAAGGCAGAGGGGAACTCGCGTTGAACCGTCATCCCAGGGCAGACGACAGCCTGTCCCCGCGAACCACCCCGAAGACGGTGACCGGGGACAGAAGCGACCCCACCGTGACCACGGCCGCGAGCTCCCACGGCGACACCGCGAGCGCCGGCCACCGGCCACTCGCCGCGGCCCCGGCCGCGGCGACCGCCACCACCGCGTCCCCCAAGACGCTGCCCGCCGGGTCCAGCGGCACCGGGTCAGCGGCCAGAACCCCGGCCAGCCGGGTGAAAAACTCCCGCACCCGCCCCGCCGAGTACCGGAACCGGCGCAGCCGGTCCCGCACCGTGTCCTCAGGAACCCCGCTCTCCGCCGCGATCAACCGGAACCCCTGACCCCGGGCCGCCCGCGCGAGCATGTCCCCGATCACCGTCGTCCCGTCGCAGCGGCGGGCCAGCAGCCACGCCGGAAGAAGAACATGCGTCGCCCCGCACGACCCGCACCGCGCCCGCCGCGGCCGGACTCTCACCGGGAACCGGCCCGCCGTGAACACACGCCGCAAGACCGCATACCCCCACCCGCCCAGCCGCCCGCCGCAGCCAGGACACGAAAGCAGGCCGCAACCGAGAAGCTCCTCCACAACGGCCGTGCTGTTGCCTACCGTGAGCAATGGTGCCTCCAAGCACCCTCACGGCCCTCCCCGGACTTCGGCAAAAAGGAACCGGGGAGGGCCGGCCCTCATCCGACGTGCTCACGGTGTCGTCGCACACCACCCGCCCGCAACCAGAACCACCACGAAAACCACGCTCAACAGCAACGACGCGATCGCCCCAACGGCACTCACCCTGAATGGCGGCTAACACCAGGCCGGCTCACCCCGGCCCGGGTCCGCCGGGGATTTAGGAACATCCGCGCGAAGGCGGCCCAGCCGGCGGGTGCCCCAAAACCCGGCAAGCCCGGCCCCGGCCGGCCGCCAGGGTCGAAAAACCGCCGCCCGGCACCCCGCCACGACGTCGGCAAAACGACCAAGAGAAAGCGCACGCTCAAGGCAAGACGCGAACACGCAGGTTAAACGGCAAGAAGAGACCGGGTCAGGCAAGCCGGTGAGCGGGCGCCGCTGGAATGATCTCCGTGCGTGGCCTGGCTGCCGCTTGGCTCTCCGGCATGAGCTAATCGCCGCGCCTTGCATAGGGTGTGGGCGTGACGGAGATTCCCGCGGCTGTGGCCGCGGATCTGGCGCGGCTGCGGGCCGAGAACGCGCGTCTGCTGAGGATGCTGGAGCTGAGCCGGCGGCAGGCCGCGCCGCCCGGTCCGGCGCAGGCTGGCTTCTTTGATGCGCCGCCGGGACCGGTCCACAGAGACTCGCCCAATGACGCGAAGGTGGCGTTCTTCCGGGCGCTGTTCGCGGCGCGTACCGACATTTACGCCACCCGGATCGAGAATTCTCGTACTGGCTGGAAGGGCTGGCTCCCGGCGGTGCGCGGCGGGTGGCAGCGCGGGATCCCGCATGAGAAGCGGGACTACCTGCCGCTGACCACAGATGTGCTGGCTGCTCATCTGAAGGGCGATGCGCACGTCGGTGTTTACCCGCTGCTGGACGGCGACAGGTGCTGGTGGCTAGCCGCCGACTTCGACGGGCAGGACGCGCTGACCGAGTCGCTGATGTATGTCAAGGCGGGGCGGGCGTTCGGGGTGCCGGTGGCGCTGGAGGTGTCGCGTTCCGGGGTCGGTATGCACGCGTGGACCTTTTTCGCCGCGCCGGTGCCGGCGGAGACTGCGCGGCGACTGGGTACCGGCCTGCTGCGTGAGGCGATGGCGATTCGCGGGAAGGTGAACCTGGCCAGTTATGACCGGCTGTTCCCGTCCCAGGACCTGCTCCCGGCCGGCGGTGCCGGAAACCTGATTGCGCTGCCGCTGTTCCGGGCGGCCCGGGACCGCAACGCGACGGTGTTCCTGAACCCGGAGAATCTGGAACCGCACCAGGACCAGTGGTCGTACCTGTCAACGCTTGGCCGCATGACGCCCAAGGAGGTGAGCCGGGCCGCCGACCAGGCCGGGCGGGTCCCGGCGGGCAGCCAGGTCACACAGCTTGCCGCGCCCGTCTCCACGAAGATCCGGCCGGAGGCGGCCACTGCGGTCCGGGCCCGGCTCGGCGCGGGCATCCGGGTCGAGCTGGCCGACCTGACGCCCGCGCTCGCCGCGGCGCTGCGCCACGCCGCCTCGATGCACAACCCGCAGTTCTACGAGAAGCAGCGGATGCGCGCCTCCACCTGGGACATCCCCCGGTTCCTGCAGTTCTTCGACGAGACCATCGACGGCGGGCTGATCGTGCCGCGCGGCATGCTCACCACCGTGACCGAACTCGCCGCGCAGGCAGGGAGCAAGCTGGACCTGGCCGATGAGCGCGCGGCCGGCACCACGCAGGCATTCACCTGCTCTGCCGTGCTGACCGGGCCGCAGCAGGCGGCCGTCCAGGTTCTGACGGGGCACGATCTGGGGGTGCTGGTGGCGCCGCCCGGAACAGGCAAGACCGTGATGGCGTGCGCGGTCATCGCCGCGCATCAGCTCTCCACTCTCGTCCTGGTGGACCGCAAGACGCTCGCGGACCAGTGGCGGGCCAGGATCGCCGAGTTCCTCGGCGTCAAGGCCGGGCAGCTCGGCGGCGGCCGGGCCAAGCTGCGCGGCTGTATCGACGTCGTCACCTTGCAGACCCTGTCCCGCCGCGACGACGTCGCGGAGCTGACCGCCAGGTACGGCCTGATCGTCGCCGACGAATGCCATCACGTCCCGGCCGCCGCGTTCGAGCACGCGGTCAAGCAGATCCCGGCACGGCGCTGGCTCGGGCTGACCGCCACCCCGTACCGCCGCGACAAGCTCGACGACCTGATCGCCATGCAACTCGGACCGGTCCGGCACACCATCGCGCTCTCCCGCGGCGCAGCCGGCCAGGACACGCTCCCGGGCACCGGACGGCCCGCCCCTGTGCTGTACGTTCACCCGACTGCGTACCGGTACGACGGCGATGCCGACCCGTCCCGCCCTGGCGGCATGACGACTATCTACCGGCACCTGGCCGCTGATGAGCAGCGCACCCGGCAGGTCATCGCAGACGTCCTCGCCGCACTCAGCAAGAACCGCAACTGCCTGGTCCTCACCAACCGGATCAGCCATCTGGAAGATCTCGCCGGCTTGCTGCGTGTGGCCGGGCACGACCCGGTTATCCTTCGCGGCGGGATGGGTGCCAAGCGGCGCGCGGCGGCGCTGGCCCGCCTGCAGCCGCAGCCCGGCGGGCCGCCGCTGCTGGCCGTGGCCACCGGCCCGTACGCCGGCGAGGGCTTCGACTGCCCGGCCCTGGATACTTTGTTCCTCGCCGCGCCGGTCGCCAATAAGGGCAGCCTGACCCAGTACGTAGGCCGGATCCTGCGCACGCATGAAAACAAGACCACCGCCGAAGTCCACGACTACCTTGATGAGCGGGCTGGCGTCCTCGCCGCTATGCTCGCCAAACGCGCGCCCGGCTACGCCGGTCTCGGCTTCCCCGACCCGCGCAGGCTCGCAGTCACCCCAAGCGCAAGCACGGATAGTTAGCCGACCCGCGAGCCGCATAATATTATGCTGACATGATATTGTGTCTGCGTAATGCTACCGCTGCGGGGAGGGAGCTGACGTGGCCTATGCCCTGGTCATGACATCGGAGGTCCGCGCATGGCTGCACGACTTACGCAAGCGTGACCAGGCCAGCGCGATCCAGGTCGGCCAGGCCATCGGCATGCTGCTCGAAGCCGGGCCGGAGCTGGCCGCCCGCTCGCTGACCGCGTCCACCACTCCCGGCTGAGCAACCTGAAGGAACTGCGCCCAGGCTCCGCCGGGCGCAGCGAGATCCGCATCCTGTATATCTTCGATCCCCGGCGGAACGCGGTCCTGCTGGTAGCCGGAGATAAGGCTGGTAAATGGGAGACCTGGTACCGGCAGGCGATCCCGCTGGCCAAGCACCGTTACGAGGACTACCTGAAACAACAAGAGGACATCCGATGAGCAGCAGCGAGTTTCACCACTACACCCGGGATGAGTTCCTCGCGGAGTTCTATCCCGATCCTGCCGACAAGGCCGCCATCGCCGCCGGGATGAAGCAGCTGCGCACCGAGCAGCGCGCCTTCCGGCTCGCCGAGATGCGCCGCCGCCTCGGCATTACCCAGGTTCAGGTCGCAGCCCGGATGGGCATCACCCAGGGCCGCGTGTCCGCCATCGAGCACGCCAAGCCAGGCACCACCGAACTGCGCACCCT
>Ga0335077_10011034_pt1 | contig 11294 bp, 6 predicted proteins | sample Lox_Sample_31_FD_207151 | JGI IMG/M metagenome (GOLD analysis project Ga0335077, IMG submission 207151) | Soil microbial communities from Loxahatchee National Wildlife Refuge, Florida, United States - Lox_Sample_3.1 | ecosystem: Environmental > Terrestrial > Soil > Wetlands | place: USA: Florida...
CTGGCGACCAGGTCGGAGCTATCGGACGAGCGCAGGGCGCTGCTCGCTAAGCTGCACACCATGACAGCCTCGCCACTGGCCGATTTGTCCGACAAGTGGGTGCCCATTCCCCAGAAAATGGTCGAGATTGCGCCTACCAAGCCGGCCTCCAGCGCGCCCGAGGGCATGGTCAAGATTCCGGAGGGAGATTTCGTCTTCAAAGTACATGGCATCGAAATCGAGGGATTCGACGATATCGGCGTGGATGTGCAGTATCCGTGGGAGGACTCGGCCCGCCGCTACCATGAGCGCAAGATGCGCATGAAGGCGTTCTGGATCGATAAGTATCCCGTCACCAACGCCGAGTTCAAGAAGTTCATGGACGCGACGCACTACCATCCCCAGGATGACCTGGACTTCCTGCGCGATTGGCACAACGGCTCGTTTCCGGAGGGTTGGGGAGACAAGCCGGTGACCTGGGTCTCTCTGGAAGATGCGCGGGCTTACGCGTCGTGGGCAGGGAAGCGGCTTCCGCGCGAGTGGGAATGGCAGTATGCGGCGCAGGGAAGCGATGGCAGGCTCTATCCGTGGGGAGACAAGTGGGATGATTCCGCAGTGCCGGCGCCGGACAAGGGGCGGACGATGCGCGGCCCGGACGCTGTGACCGCGCACGAAAAGGGCGCAAGCCCATTCGGAGTGATGGATCTGGTGGGCAACGTGTGGCAGTGGACTGACGAGTTTGTGGATGAGCATACGCGCGGGGGAATTCTTCGCGGCGGCAGCTACTACCAGCCGCAGGGATCGATTTGGTATTTCCCGCAGGCCTACAAGCTGACGGAACATGGCAAGCTGCTGCTGATGGCGCCCAGCATGGACCGGTCAGGCGCCCTGGGATTTCGCTGTGTAGTGGATGCGCAGTAGGTGGTGTAGATAATCGCGAAACCCGAGGCCGACGTGGGGACGACCGGATGAGCAAAGCGACGACGATGAAGCAGATCGCCGAGCGGGCGCAAGTCTCGATCGGCACTGTGTCGCACGTAATTAACGGTACTGCACCGGTCCGCGACAAGCTGCGCCAGCGGGTGCTGGATGCCATCACCAGCCTGGGCTACCAGCCGAGCCAGCTCGCCCGCGGGCTGCGGCGCAATTCCACCAACATGCTGGGGATGGTGATTCCCGATATCACCAATCCTTTTTTCCCCGGAGTGGTGCGGGGCGTGGAGGATGTGGCTTTCGAGGCCTCGTACCGCGTCATCCTGTGCAACACCGATAACGATACCTCCAAGGAAAAGGCGTATGTGGATGAGTTGCGCTCCTACCGCCCTGCCGGCTTGCTGGTGATTCCCGCCGCTGACAACACCTCCGACGGAGTTCACTACCCAATCCCGGCGGGACTGCCGGCCATTTACCTGGACCGGCGGCCCTCCGACTGGCTGGGGGACGCGGTGATGGTAGCGAATGAGGAGGGCGCATTTCAGGCCACGAACTATCTGGTAAGGACGGGACACACCAGGCTGGCGATGCTGAGCGGTCCCGAGCATTTGACCAATGCGTCAGAGAGGCTGGCGGGATTCCGGCGAGCCATGGCCCAGCACAAGATCGCGATTGATCCTGACTATGTGCAGGAAACCAGGTTCGACCGCGAAAGCGGCTACCACGCCTGTATGCGTCTGCTGGGCATGAAGCCGAGGCCTACGGCGATATTTGCCGGGAATGACATGGTGGCGCTGGGGGCATTCCTGGCGATTCGCGAGATGGGGTTGAAGTGCCCTCGGGATATTTCTGTGATGGGGTTTGATGCGCTGGACCTTGGGATGTTCACCGACCCGGCGTTGTCGTCGGTGTACCAGTCGGGATATCAACTGGGGGCGACGGCGGCGCGGTTGCTGCTGGAGAGGATTTCCGGCAAACGGTCGCGGCCGCGGCAGGTGGTATTGCCGACGGAGCTCAGGATCCGGAATTCTGTGGCGCCGCCGGGGGAGTAGAGTTCATGCGCTAGAGCCCCAGGCGTAGCGTAGCGCCGGCGTCTTGCCGGCACGCTGCGGTCGTTCCGCAGTCAGCTGCGGAACCGCCCCCATCGGTTCGCACCATCTGTTTCTCCGCGATCGCGGCGGCAGTTCCTCGCCGGGCTCGGCGTTTTAAGATTTTGCTTTTGGCGCGAAACCTTAGTTCGCGAGAATACCGAGAAACACCGCCGGAGCGCCAAGAAGCGCAACCCGCAGCGCCGGCGTCTCGCCGGCATCCTCGATCGGCGCCCAAAAAAAGGGCCCCACGGAAATGGTGCTTTCCGTGGGGCTTCTCCAGGACTAAAACTCTAGAAACTCAGGTGAAGGCCGAACTGCTCCGACCTTGGGAGGTTCTGGTCGGTCGAGATTCCGAAGCAACCCGGTGTACCGCAGGCCGCCGCGGAAAGGTCGCTGACCGGTTGCACCAAGTTCACGCGGTTGAAGATGTTGAAGATGTCCGCCCGGAATTCAAACTTGAAGCGCTCCAGGAGAGAGAACTCCTTGGAGAACTGCATGTTGACGTTGGCGAGCCCGGGGCCGATGTAGGAGTTGCGCCCGAGATCTCCTTCAGTGCCGGGCGTGGGTATGGGGAACACATCAGGCGAGGCGAAGCCCTTAATGAAATCGCTTCGATTGCCGGTGTGAACGCTGCCTGCCGCAGGCCGATTGGGCACGTCATAGCCGTAGCCGTCGGCGTTGTAGTCGCCCGAGGAAGCCGAACCGTTATACACGGTGAACGGCAATCCGCTTTGCAGCACGAGAATGGTGGAAACCTTCCATCCTCCCAGGATGGCCTTTGCTGCGCCTTCCTTGAATGGAGTCGGCACCTGCAGGAGGCTGTCGAGGGCAAAGCGCTTGGAGACGTCGAAATCCGACAAAGCGTGCTGGAAGGGCACGTCCAGCGGATTGAAGATAGCTTCGCCGTTGGCGGTGCCGTTGTCGTTGCTGCTCATATCGTCCGTGGATTTGCCGAAGGTGTAGATGCCGCGCATCTGCCACACGTGGTTCATCCGCTTGGTGAGCATGAAGGTGCCGTAGTGACCGTCGGCGATTCCGATGGTGCGGCCGAAGATGATCGGGCCGAAGCTGGAATTCAGGCGGGTTTGCACCCCGTTGTTGATGATGAGATCGCCGGGGAAGCGGTTGACATCGGTCTGGATGTAGAGATGGTCGCTGTGCGATCCGTTGTAATCGGCCTCGAAGACCAGGTTGTGTCCCAGGTCTTTCTGGATCGCTAGCATCCAGATGTGAGTACGGGGCTGGTCGAGATTCGGCTGCACGCCCGAAGTAAGAACCGGAAGACCCACGATACCGCCCTTGGAGTCGGTGGCGAAGGTAAAGCCGGGCGGGACCGGCCAAACGAGTCCGTCGGTGCTTCCCAGGGAGTAGCTGAAGGGATGGAACGCGCTCTGGGCAGTGAAAGAAGGGTTTGCCCAGACGGGAGGATTGGCGCGCGAAGGGAACGACCATGAGCCGTCCGCCACGTTGTTGTAGAACAGGCCATAGCCGCCGCGAATCGCCATCTTGCCGTTGCCGAAGACATCCCAGCCGAAGCCGATGCGCGGACTGATTCCTTGTGGCCTGTTCTTGATGACGTAGGCATTGTCGCCACCGATCACTTGCATGGACCCATTCGCTACCTGGGTGGCGAAGTCGCTTCCGGCGCCAGGAACGAAGAGCGGGAAGGGGGTGGTGGAGTTGTGATAGTTGCCCCAGTGGCCGAAGTAGTCGTAGCGCAAGCCCAGGTTCAGGGTGAAGCGCTTGGTCACCTTGTAGTCGTCCTGCACGAAGGCTCCGGCATAGATCCAGCGGAGAACCTGGTAGAGGTCGCTGGCCAGGGAGCTGTTAGCCACGGACATGGCCGGCCCATCCTGCTCGAACGGCTGGTCCTGGGCAAAGTCGATCAGATTGGCGAAGGTGAAATTCGGGCGCAGCAGGGCGGATGTGAACTTGTCGTCATCGTGATGGCGATCGAAGTCGAAGCCAGCGGAAATGGTGTGCTTACCGTGTGTCCAGGTGAGCACATCATGCCAGTTGAAGTTTTCGTGCACCCATCCGGCAGGGCCCCACTGGGAAAATCCGTTGCCGACGCCAGTGATAAAGGCGTTCGGCAGGTCGCGGTTGCTGTCCGTTCCCGGGTTGGATCCCACTGCTCGCACGGTGGTGAAGCCGGCTTCGTTGAGGAGGGTGGGAGAAAAGGTATGCGTCCAATCGGCCTTGCCGTAGAAGCCGGTGTTGGGCAGCACGACGCGGTAGATGGAGCGGGCATCCTCCTGCAACTGGTTGGAGTAAGTGCGGAAGAAGTCGAAGAACAAGCGGTCCTTCGATTCGTTGACGTTGTAGTCCACGCGGAAGTGCCATTGATAGGCATTGTGGGTGAGGCTCAGGGGCAACGAGATGCTGCCCAATGCGGGCAGGTCCGCCGGAAAAGCTGATGCCGAGGCGATGCCTGGATTTTCGGACTCGACCTGCGCCACCGTTTGAATATTCGAAGTGGGATAGATCGTCGGCGGCGCCTTGGAAAAGAAAGTGTTGGCGATGCTGTTGGGGAAGTTGGTGGCAACGTACTGCGCGAACTGCTGAGTTTCAACCACCGTGTTATCGGTGGTGGCGTTTGACGACAGCAGGCCAAATGCTCCGCCGAAGAAGAACAATTTGTTCTTCAGAATCGGACCGCCGAAAGTGCCGCCGAATTCGTTTCTCCGAAAGGCCGGAATGGCGCGGCATCCGGTGTCTCCGGGGGCGCAGTACTGGAAAATCGTGCGGGCGGTGAGAGCATTGTCGGTGTGGTACTCGGATAGAGAGCCGTGATATTTATCCGTTCCCGGCTTGGTGAACACCTGCACGTAGGCGCCGCTGTAGCGGCCTTTGGAGGCGTCAAAAGTGGCGCCGGAAACGCGCACGGCTTCGATGAAGTCGGGCTCGGGAGAAAGATTGACCACGCCGTCGCGGGAGGCGCTGTTCAGGCCGGAGCCGTCCACATCGTATTCATTGTTTTCCTGGCGCTGGCCGGCGGCGTTGATCTGGTATCCCGCTTCCTGCTCGAAGCTGTCATTGTTCGCCGAGCCGGAACCCAGTGCGCCGCCGCTGGGCAGGCCCGACCCGGTAACGCCGGGGGCCAGCTCGATCATGCTGGTATAGATGTTGCGTCCCAGCAGAGGCGCGTTGTTTATGCTGGCCTCGGAAATTTCGCGAGACGTATTGCTCTTGTCGGTCTCAACGGCCGCTACCGTGCCGGTGACTTCGATGGAGGTGGTTTCCGTGGGCAGGAGCAATGACGGATAAATGGTCTTCACCTGGTTGGACTCGAGCTGCACGTCCTTCTGAATCCATTGGCGAAAACCGCTGGCGTCCACAGTGATCGTGTAGGTTCCGCCGGGCAGGGAAGGAACGCGAAAATCGCCGGTGCCCGAAGCCACGGTATAGGTGCTGACGTTGGTGGCCTGATTGGTGACCGTGACTTTCGCTCCCGCCACCGCTGCACCCGATTGCTCGGTCACCACGCCGGTGAAGCCGCTGGTGAACTGCGCGTAGCCGGGGATGACGAGTCCAAACACCATTGCAATCACGAAGAGAATTGACGCAGCACATGACCTGGGACGAAGTTGAGAAATCATGGTTTTCTCCTGGTGCACGAAAACTTAGCGTTCAACCGCTGCAATTCTTGGCTTCTGTTGTTCCTTGAGCTTGGCTGTCTGTTGCTGGCTTTCAAACTTGTCGATCATGGCCTGCCCCGCGGCGCGCCGCCCGGTGCTCATGTAAAGGCGCGCGAGCTGGTATTGCGCGGGAGCGTGGTTGGGGTCGATATGCAGGCACTTGTTCAGGTTCTGCTCCGCTGCCGCCGGTGCGGACTTCAATTGCAGCTTGGCGAGCTGGTAATAGGAGTCGGCGAATGAGGGATTGAGCCGGATGGCAGCCTGGAACGCGACTCTCGCCTTGTCGGCCTTGCCGCTGTCGAGCTGGGCTCCGTCGTCCAGGTGGATCAGAATCTTCCCGAGTTCATAGCGCATGTAGTAGTTGTTGGGAAAGCGCCGGATGGCGGAACTCAGCGTGCTCTCCGCATCGCGCCACTGGGAAGCGTCGGTCTGCACGATGGCCAGGCTGAGCAGCGCCACGCTGTTGTCCGCCTGGAGAGTGCTGGCGTTCTTCAGCGCCTGCTGCGATTCGTCGAGGCGGCCCAGGCTCTGCAGCACCACGCCTTTCTGCACCAGCAAGCGATAAGAGTTGGGAAGGTGCTCCAGCCCTACTTCGGCGCCTTCCAGGGCCAGAGGGTAGTTTTCGTAATCCGCGCACAGGGTGCTGAAGTCCAGATAGTTTTCCTCCTGCGACGGATTGAGCTTTGCCGCTTGCCGCAACGATTGAATCGCAACTTCGAGATCGCCGGTTTTCTCCGCAACGTGGGCCAGCAGGTTGAGCGAGTCACTATCGGGATGCGCGGCAGTCAGAGTCTGGAGAATCGCCTGCGCTTCTTTCTCACGGCCCAGTTGGTCGAGGAGGACGGCTCGGCGGTAATCCACTTTGTCCAAGCCCGGGTCCTTGGCGGCGGCTTGGTCGAAGGCGGCCAGCGCTCCTTTGCTGTCGCCGAGTTGCGTGGAAAGTTCTCCGGCCTCGAACCATTGCGCTGCCGTGACGTTCGGGGCACCCGCCAGGGCATAGAGAGCGCCTGCCGCCTGCCGGGACTGCTTCAACTGCAGTGCCGACGAGGCCAGGGCCAGCAGCGCTTCCGGATATTGGTTGCGCAACTGTCCGGCCTGCTGCAGCAGCGGCATTGCTTTCGCGTACTGGTGCTTTTTCTCTGCGATCATGCCGAGAAAAAGATTGATCACCGGCGCCGGCGCGCCATGGGAAGCGCTGAGCTTTCGGAATTCGGAATCAGCGAGGTCGTACTGAGCGAGGCTGAAGTAGGTGATGGCCAGATTCTTGCGCGCGGGGTCGAAAGCCGGATCGGCTGCCAGCGCCGCCACGAAGAGTTTCCTGGCGCCCTCGAGATCTCCCTTGAAACTGTGAGCCGCGCCTGCGGCGTCGAGCAGTTTTACATCGCGGGGGCTGCTTTGCAGGCCTGCCTCAAAAACCCGGATGGCTTCATCGAGGCGGCCCTGGCGGACGAGCGCAACGCCGTCGGTGTAGGCGGCCTGCGCCTGCGGCGATTCGACCGCAGGGGAGGGAGACTGCGCCTGCGCGACCGAGGGTGCCGGGCCGATGGCGAAAAGGGAAAGCAGAACGGATAACACCAGGATGGGGGACGATGTCACGCGCACCCGGGAACAGTCATGCAACCGAGTCACACCCAAGCCGGCCGCCGAAGGAGAAGTCCGCAGCAATGGCCACCCCACGAGTGGAAACTACACCGGGTTCAGAGGCAATCGTCTGGACCCGCCAGCCGCCGTCCAGTGAAACCGGACGGCGCAAACCCCACGATTGAAACGTTACAAATCACGCCCGAAGCAGACCCTGGCAGCTCGACAGGCAAGCAATTTACAGGGAGTATTGCTTGTACCGTGAACGGGCGGAGAATAAAACGTTTCAAACTGGCTTGTCAAGATTCTTTTTTACTGCTGCCCGGGGCCTGCTTTTTTCAATAGAATGGGGCGGAATTTTGTTGCCGTCCGCGATTCCTCGTCATGCCTGTGGCCGTGCTCTCATTCTTCTTGCTCGTGCTGGTGTTTTCCCCAAGCGTGACCGCGATCCCGGGCCCGCAAGCTTCCTCGCCTTCGGCATATGCTGGTGTACCCTCGGCTCAACTGGCTCCTCCCCAGGGTTCCGGTTTCGCGGGAGACGCAGCCTGCCGCGATTGCCATCGTGCTCAGTTCGACTCGTTCCTGAAAACGCAGCACCATCTCACCTCGCACATGCCCGACAGCATATCTATCGCGGGCAGTTTCGCTCCCGGAAAAAATGTGATGGAGACCTTTAATCCGGAACTCACGTTTGTCATGAGCCAACGGAAAGCAGATTTCTACGAGACCGCTCGCGTCCGGAAACAGGGAAAGACCACCGATGAAACTCAGCGGATTGACATTGTGGTGGGGTCAGCGACCAAGGGACAGACCTATTTATATTGGAAGGGAAACGCGCTGTTCGAATTGCCTGTCTCCTACTGGACGCGCCTCAAGAGCTGGGTCAACAGCCCGGGCTATGTGGACGGCTCCGCCGACTTCAGCCGGCCGGTGACGCCGCGCTGCCTGGAGTGCCACGCGACCTACTTTCAGCCGGCGAGTTCCGCCGGTTCTGGTTCCGAGGAGCCGGAGAATCATTACAACCAGAGCAATTTCGTGCTAGGGATCTCCTGTGAACGCTGCCACGGTCCCGCGCAACAGCATATTCAGGGCGAACAGCGGGCAGGGCAAAATCCGAGCACAAGCCACCTGCCGCCGGCCGGCCTCTCACGCGAGCGCCGGATCGACATCTGCGCTCAGTGCCACGCCGGCGTTGGACAATCGGTCGTTCCCGCCTTTTCGTTTCGCCCCGGGCGTGCGCTCGCGGATTTTGTAGTGATCCCGCAGCAGCCTGGCCAGGACAGAGTAGACGTGCACGGCAACCAGGTGGCGCTGCTGGAAAAGAGCCGTTGCTTCCAGGCGTCCGCGAATCTTACCTGTTCGACCTGCCATGACGTCCACGCGCCTCCCAAACCGGCGGCCAGTTACTCGGACCGCTGCCTGAGCTGTCATCAGGCGCAGCAATGCGGCGAGGTACGCAAGCGGGGAAGCGCGGCCGCCGCCGATTGCATTGATTGCCATATGCCGGTTCAAGCCTCCAGTCAGCTGACAGTTGATACCGAAGAATCGCGGTTGCCGGCGCGGGTGCGCAATCACTGGATCCGAGTGTATGGCAAGAATTGAGTCGAGCCTGCCGGTGTTTCCAACTACTGCTTGTGGTGCAGATGGCGGTGCGTGCCTTCAGTCCAACGGCTGGCACGCACGCCGGCGATTCCTTGATAAGATCGTCGCCAGCAAAATAAGCGGAGGTTTTCACCAATGCTGAATCGCCGCAGCTTCCTCATCGCGGGCGGGCTTACTGCGCTCGCTTCCACCAGAGTCCTCGGAGCCAATGACACAATTCGAATCGGTGTGATCGGGGCCGGGCGCCGGATGCGCAACCTGCTCGATGTTGCCGACAAGGCCGGTCCATACCAGATCGTGGCGGTGAGCGACGTCTATGGGCCGCACCGCGACGCCGTGAAAGAACGGTCCAACGGCCTGGCCACGACTCATCTGGACTACCGCGAAGTGCTGACGCAGGAGATCGATGCCGTGTTGATCGCGTCGCCGGACCACTGGCACGTCCGCATGGCGGTGGATGCCCTGGCGGCGGGCAAAGATGTCTATCTGGAGAAGCCGGTCACGCACACCCTTGAGGAAGGGGCCACGCTCACGCGGGCGGTCCGGGCCGGCAAGCAGATTCTGCAATGCGGAATGCAGCAGCGCAGCTGGGGCCATTTTCGCGACGCGGTGAATCTGATTCAGGGCGGAAGCCTGGGGCACATTCCGCAGGTTCGGACCTTCTGGTGGCAGAACTACAGCCGGAACTGGAAGATGAAGCCCACCGACGTGCAGGCGCTCGACTGGAAAATGTGGCTGGGATCGGCGCCCGATCAACAGTTCAGCGAAGAGAAATTCAACAACTGGCGCTGGTTCTGGAATTTCGGCGGCGGCGCCATGACCGACCTGTTCACGCACTGGATTGACGTGGTGCACTGGGCGATGAAAGCCGACCAGCCGCGCCAGGCCCACATGCTGGCGGACAAGTATATCTTTGAGCAATGGGATTGTCCCGATACAATTCAGGCGGCCTTCCGCTATCCCGGGTTCGATGTGGTGTACGAGGGCATGATGAATTCCTCGATCGATGACGGTGGCCTCGAATTCCGCGGAACCGAGGCCACATTAAAGATCGACCGCGGAGGCTTCGCGGTTTATCGCGAGGACGTGGAGCGGGGGCAAAATCCAGCGCTCACGGAACATAGCGTCGGCGACGGAACGATCACGCACATGGAGAATTTCTTCGAGTGCGTGAAGTCGCGCAAAGAGCCGAACGCGCCGGTAGAAGCCGGAGTTGCGGCGGCGCGGGCCGGCCACATCGGGAACTTCGCTTTCCACCACGGAGGGCAGACAGCGTGGCCGCTGAAGACCACGGGATGAATATTTATTGACCCTCGCCCAACTCACGCACCCAAATGTTCCTGTAGCGCACCGGATTGCCGTGGTCCTGAAGGCTGAGCGGCAGCTTATCTGGCGTTGGTTTGTAAGGAGGCCGGACGTGGTGGCCGGTGGGGCCGGATAACTCCACATTGTCCTGCGTCAACACGCCGTTATGCAGCACGGTCACGCGAGCCGGGTGAAGCACTCTGCCGTCTTTGTCAAAGCGCGGACCGTGAAAAATTATGTCATAGGTTTGCCACTGCCCGGGCGGCCGCGAGGCATTTACCTGCGGCGGAAACTGCGCGTAAACCGCGGAAGCCTGGCCGTCGGCGTAAGTCTTGTTCTCGTAGGAATCCAGCACCTGAATTTCGTAAAGGCCCATCAGGAATACGCCGCTGTTGCCGCGTTCCTGGCTCTCGCCGACCGCGGGAACCGGTTCGTCAAACTCCACATGCAACTGGCAGTCGCCGAATGGCTGCCGCGTGTGGATGGCCCCGCTGTGGGGCACTACTTCCATGTAGCCCTCGGCCACTTTCCACTTGGCGGGCTGGCCGTCTTCGCCCACCCACTGCGAAAGGTCTTTGCCGTCGAACACCACAACGGCATCGGATGGCGGGCGCCCTGGAGTATCCTGCGTGCTCGCTGTGCCGGGCGTGATCACCGGCGGCAGCGGTCGGTCGGGATCATTGGGCTTCCACCGTGAATCCACTTGGGCCGTGACAACGTAGGTGGTGCAAAGAGCGAAGGCCAGGAGTGCCAAGATCGTTCTCATTGTGTCGGAAACCTCGGTTGCCAAGATACACCAGTTCGCAGAAACAGAAAATGCGCGGACGGGCCGCTAGATCCTCGCCGATGTTGGCGGTCGATTGTTAACCGCAAAGATGGCAAAGGACGCAAAGATCGCAAAGGATTCTCCAGAGGTGACACGGGCTCATAGCAGCCTATCGGGATGAGACCATTCGGAAAGGATCACAAGGCGCGCAAGGGCTTTTGACACCCGCGTAGGTGGCTGTTACCATCAAAACCTAGCCTCAGGCGTCCCACCCATTCTGGTCCCCGTCGTCTAGCCTGGCCTAGGACATCGCCCTTTCACGGCGGTAACACGGGTTCAAATCCCGTCGGGGACGCCAAATCTTTTCAATGACTTACTGGGATTACCCCGATTTCTTGC